>JABNAD010000199.1_pt1 | contig 20036 bp, 21 predicted proteins | sample 7240381 | NCBI WGS metagenome assembly JABNAD01 (sample SAMN11332834, study PRJNA596920) | anaerobic digester metagenome | biome: digested sludge; isolation source: digested sewage sludge-derived enrichment culture grown on H2/CO2 | place: Germany: Goettingen
CTTCTCAGGTCCATGTTTTCGCCGATCTTGGCAATCAGAGCTGTGATGGCTTCGCCAACGGTGGATCCATTGTAAGCTTCCGCCTTGAATTCTTCCACAGTCTTCGCGTTGGTCGTGGAAGCGATCTTGGCGAAATCATTGGCTAATGTCTTAAATTCTTCATTCAGGGAAACGAAGTCTGTTTCGCAGTTGAACTCAATCATGCCGCCCTGTTTCATGTCTTCAGAAACATAGGTTGCAACGACTCCGTCAGCAGCGATCCGGCCGGCTTTCTTGGCAGCAGAAGCCAGTCCCTTTTCTCTCAATATTTCAATGGCGCGCTCCATGTTTCCTTCGGCCTGTGTCAGAGCCTTCTTGGAATCCATCATGCCGGCACCGGTCTTGTCTCTTAATTCTTTTACCATCTGAGCAGTAATCATTATTTTTCCTCCTGATATAGTTGGATTTGCCTTTAAGGCTGTTCACCTTTCGGATCAGCGGATCCGAAACGAATGATCATTTCATATTTAAGCCCGAACAGGGCTTCCCCTGCCGGATTATGTTAAATCTTCCAGATTTAAGTCATCTCCAAACATGAACTGTTCTCCCTTGTTGACAACAACAAAAGGAATTCCAATGCCTCCGGCATCACGCACCCGGTCGAACATATCCAGACTTTCCCGATACTTCAGGAATGCTTTCAGGTTCCCCAGATTATTCGTGATGGACGCATAGGTGAAGCGGATTCCCGCTTCTTCCAGCTTATGCTTTAAGACTTCGCAGCCGGGTCAAAGATCCGATCCGAATATTGTAATCTGTTTGTGTGCAGTCATCTTCCACTCCTTGTCAATGATGGGAATGTGAAAGTTTCAAAAGAAAAGGGCAATGGGAAACCCATCGACCCTTTCTACGTTTCCTACGCTTCGGTCTCTTCGACAGCAACTTCTTCCGCTGCAACAGCCTTTTCGACTGCAGCTGCTTCCAGCTGCTCTCCCTGTCTGCCTTCGATGACAGCGTCGCTGAGCTTGGCAGCAATCAGCTTAACAGCACGGATGGCGTCATCATTTCCAGGAATGACATAGTCGATTTCATCCGGATCACAGTTGGTGTCCACGATGGCTACGACCGGAATTCCCAGTGTGTGGGCTTCGGCAATGGCGATGCGTTCCTTTCTGGGGTCAACAACAAACATTGCGCCAACGTTGTTGATGTCCAGGTTGCGGATTCCGCCGAGATTCTTTTCCAGTTTGTCCATTTCATTCAAGAGGGCTGCTACTTCCTTCTTGGGCAGAACATCCATGGTTCCGTCTTCTTCCATGACATGAAGTTCTTCCAGTCTCTTGATTCTGGATTTGATCGTCTGGAAGTTGGTGAGCATTCCACCCAACCAGCGGTTGTTGACAAAGTGCATGCCAACGCGTTCTGCTTCTTCCTGGATCGCTTCCTGAGCCTGCTTCTTGGTTCCGACAAAGAGAATGTCCTTGCCTTCAGCCGCGGTGTCACGAACGAAGTTATAAGCTTCCTCGACTTTCTTTACGGTCTTCTGGAGATCAATGATGTAGATTCCGTTCCGCTCGGTAAAGATGTAAGGAGCCATTTTGGGGTTCCATCTTCTGGTCTGATGTCCGAAGTGGACACCTGCTTCTAAGAGCTGTTTCATTGAAATAACTGACATGTTGTTTCCTCCTGGTTTTTTCCTCCATCCACCGAATCTATCAATCGAACATTTCTGCACCAGAATTCAAAATAGGCGGATGTGTGTATTTTGTACCATACGATTATATCACGGACCATCAAACTTGCCAACAGCATTTTTTTTGCGGAACATGTGATATTTCGCAGCGATATTTTGACTTTCCAGATTCTCCGGCGGCGATTTGCCCGACATGCTACATGGCGCGTTTAATTTCTCCCAGACGCCGACGCAACGCCCGGACATCGGCTTCCAGATCCGTCAGCTCTGCCCGGACTTCATGAATCCGGCTCTGTGTGATCAGATCTGAGAATATGTTGTCAAAAGCTATGTCAAACAGCATGTTCATGCCGATGGGATTGACGGACAGCTCGATCGCTCCCGACACATCCCGCAGCTCTTTCTGGAGCGTGCGCAGATTATACTGCACTTCCATCAGACTCTGCTGGGCGCGGCTCAACCGTCCGTGCTTGACCAGACTCACGATGAAGCCTCCGCCCAGCAAATCAAAAATGCCCCAGTTCTGAGCGCCTTTCAGATCATGCATCGCCGCCTCAATTCCGTCCAGTACCTGATCGCAGGCTGCGATTGCCTCAGTGATTTCCCCTTCGCGCATGTTCATCTCTCCTCTTAATCCGGATCAATCGACGGGAATATTTCTGCTTCATTCCCTCCAATGGATTGATTTCCCAGACTACATTTGGTTCATCATGGATGTTTCTTAAACAATACGGTTCTACCAATAAAGCAGACTTAAAATCATGTTAACAGTTTGTTAATTTGACGGCAATCTCATGGCTTAATCTTGGCAGCGATCTTTGTCTTCCGCCTGGCGGAATATACTTGCTTCCGCCTGGCGGGAATCTGGCTGCTTCCGATTGGCCGGAATCTGGCTGCTTTCTCCTGGCAGTCAGCTCTTTCATCGGGATCATCTGCGATGGTCCATTCGAAGCGAAAAGACTGTCCCGATGACAGTCTTTTCAAATCTGCGTTGGTCTGATGAAACGACGGCGTACAGAATGCCGGTCTCCTAGTAGACGATTCCTTCGACAATCAGGCTTTCCTTGAACAGGAACTTGGAATGTTTGATTCGGATTCCATCGTCTCCGGCCTGTACGTCGACCCGAACATAGACATTGATGCCGCTGGTCGGGTATACGTCATAGTCTTCAATATCTTCTCCGGGTTTTCCCATTAAAACTAATGGTTGCGGTTCCCCGGTGCCTCAGGCTGAGCAGCCTTTGACATAAACGGTCAGGTCCTCAAATCCGGCTTTCTGGATATAGCGGACCGCTTTTTCATCTAGTGTGATCTTCATGATGATCCTCCTGGTTAATTATTTATATCCCGGCTCATGCCGGTGGAATGCTTATTCTTCGACCGTCGGCTGATTGTACTGCTCCAGATTCAGTTCGTTCATGGATTTGGCGGAAACGACGCCGGCCAGCAGGGAGTCGGATACGTTCAGCGCAGTCCGTGCCATATCGATGAGGGGCTCAATCGCGATGAGCAGCCCGGCCAGCCCAACCGGAAAGCCGAGGGCCGACAGAACCACCAGCGCGGCAAAGGTCGCCCCGCCGCCGACACCGGCAATGCCGAAGGAAGCAAACGTAGTGATGACGATGAGGCGGATCAGGAACACCGGATCCAGGGGGTTGATTCCCAGGGTCGGCGCGATCATGACCGCCAGCATAGCGGGATAAATCCCGGCGCAGCCGTTCTGGCCAATGGAAGTTCCCAGGCTGCCGGCCAAATTGGCGGTGCCTTCCGGTACGCCCATGCGCTCTTTCTGAGCACTGATGGTCATGGGCAGTGTTCCGGCGGAAGAACGGGAGGTAAAGGCAAAAATCAGGGCATCCATGGATTTCTTGACAAAAGTCATTGGATTCAGCCCAAACATTGCCAGAATCAGCAGGTGAATACCGAACATGATGGCAATGGCCAGATAGGATGCCAGGATGAACTGAAGCAGGCGCAGGATGTCCGATACGTTGGAGGTGGCAGCCACCCGTGTCATCAGAGCCAGAATTCCGTAGGGGGTAAAGCGCATGACCAGATTGACCAGACGCATGGTGACATCATGGAGCGATACGACCATCGTTTCAAAGAACTGCGCGGATTCTGGCTTGAATTTTCGAATCTGAATGGCAGCGATGGCCAGGATGGTCGCAAAGAAGACGACGGACAGCGTGGCGTTGGATCCCTGACCGGTCAGGGCCGCGAAGGGATTGGTGGGAATGATTTCCATGATCTGCTGCTGGATCGGGGTCTTGGCAAAATTAGCCAGAGCCTCTTCCAGACCCGTTCCCCGGGCCGCCTCAGCCTGGCCCACCTGGAGTCCCTGGGCCGACAGTCCGAATGCCGCCGTAGTCAATGCGCCGACCAGGGCCGAAATTGCGACGGTGATCAGCAGGACGCCAAGAACCCGAACAGTCATCTTGCCCAGGTTTTTCGAGCGCTGGGTAACAAAGGCATACAGGATGGAAATAAAGATCAGCGGCATGACAATCATGCGCAGCAGCCGGACATAGCCGGAACCGACTACCGAGATCCAGTCCATGGCGGATTTGAGTATCGCGCTGTTGTAACCCAGCACGATCTGGAGCAGCGCTCCGAAGACCAGACCCAGAATCAGGGCAGCCACCACCCGGAAGGTGAAGGATTTGTTCTGTTTCTTGAGCATGGTAAGACCGCCGATGAGGGCGGCAAAGACAACAAGGATCACCAGCGTGATTAAAAGTTCTGTCATAATAGATACCTCCGTACGTAATAATAATTCCAGCCACTTTTTGTTATTAAAAGTAACTACTATTTATTTTATCACATTCGGAGAAGAAAAAAAACGAGTGTTGCCACTCGTTTTTTTAACATTTCATGTCGCCGTTCACGGCTGATTCATATTAGAAGCGCCGCTTCATTTCTTCCAGCAGCTTGTCATTGAGCACCGTGATGTGCGTGCCCTTCATGCCCAGCGACCGGGATTTGATGACTCCGGCGGACTCAAATTTGCGCAGTGCGTTGACGATGACCGAGCGGGTAATGCCTGCCTGATCCGCGATCTTTGACGCTACCAGCCGGCCTTCGTTGCCGTCCAGTTCATTGAAGATGTGCTTGACGGCTTCCGCTTCGGAATAGGACAGCGTATTGAGCGCCAGTTCCACCACCTGCCGTTCCCGGGTATCGACTTCAAGTTCCGCCTGTTTCTGCCGGTTGATCTCAATGCCCATGATGGTGGCAGAGTATTCCAGAAGAACGAGGTCCTCGTCCGTGGCCTGACGGTCAAACAGGTTGATCACCAGGGTGCCCAGACGCTCGCGGTTGCCGATGACCGGAATGATGGTGGTCATCTTGTTGCGCAGATCCAGACCCTTTTCCATATTCAGAACCAGCTCGTGGGTCGAATCCAGATTGGTCAGCGTTTCGTTGACCGACAGCAGCTTTTCATTATAATCATCCGGTACCTGGAGCTCCCGCAGCAGGTTCTTGTAGGATTCAACCGGAGTAAAAGCCAAAGCATGGTCGTGCCCCAGAATCTTGCCCTTGCGGGAAATCACATACACGTTGCAGTCCAGTTCCTCGGACAGGATCTTGCAGACCTCGTCAAACTGGATCTGTTCGTAGCCGCTGCGCTGCTGAATTTTATTCAATCTTCTCGTTTTCTGTAGTAATGACATCTTGTTTACACCTCGAATTACGAATTGGCTGTTTGAATTTTCATACATTTACCTTCCCAATATTAGCATAATTCGCGGCGCTTTTCCATTCCAATTCCACAAAGTTTAAATTTCACAACGTGAAATATTGTGAATTTTTGTTAATATTTAGAATGTTTATTCAGCGTCGTCTTCGGTTTTCTCAATGACCCGCGTCGCTTTGCAGGCATCATTGGAGCAGGCCAGGTAAGTCCCCTTCGCCTTGGAATAGCGCTTATGCATCATGGAGCCGCATTTCTGGCAGATTTCCGTGGTCGGTTCATACCAGGACACGTAATCACACTCCGGATATCGGGAACAGCCGAAGAATTTATTGCCCTTGCGGCTCTTCTTGGCAACCACGTCGCCTTCGGAACATTTCGGGCACTTGACGTCCAGCTTTTCGACGATGGGCTGAGTATGCTTGCATTCCGGGTAGTCCGGGCAGGCCAGGAACTTGCCATAGCGTCCCCGCTTCACGACCAGGTTCTTGCCGCAGTTGGGACAAAGCTCTTCCGAGATTTCGTCCTCGATGGTCACTTTTTCCACATCCTGCTCCGCGAACTCAATGTCTTTCTTCAGCGGCTCATAGTAATCCCGTACGACCTTACGCCAGGGTTCGCTGCCTTCTTCGATGGAGTCCAGCCGTTCTTCCATGTTGGCCGTGAATTCCACGTTGACGATGTTCTTGAAGTACTCCTTCATGATCTGATTCACGATTTTGCCCAGATCCGTCGGCAGAAGATTCTTCTTTTCCCGCTCGATGTAATCCCGGGCCAGAAGCGTCGAGATGGTCGGAGCATAGGTTGACGGACGGCCGATTCCCAGTTCTTCCAGAGTCTTGACGAAGGAAGCTTCGGTGAACCGGGCGGGAGGCTGGGTGAAGTGCTGATCGGCCCGGACTCCGCCGTTTTTCAGTGTCTCCCCTTCATTCAGTTCCGGAATGGAGGTATTTTCTTCCTTGTCGTCCTTGTATTCATACAGCTTCATGAAGCCGTCGAACTTCATCTTGGAGCCGGTGGCCCGCAGGGTATACTTGCCGTTTTCGAAAATTGCCGTAATGGTGTCGAAAACTGCGGATTCCATCTGGCTGGCCAGGAAGCGCTGCCAGATCAGCTTATAGAGCTTGTACTGTTCCGGCTTCAGGGAATCCTTGATGGATTCGGGATCCAGGTGGACGTTGGATGGGCGGATGGCTTCATGGGCATCCTGGATGTTCTTCTTGCCTTTATAGATTCTAGGCTGCGCCGGGCAATACCGATCGCCGAACTCTTCCTTGATATATTTCAGGGCTTCTGCCTGGGCTTCGGGAGAAACCCGGACCGAGTCCGTTCTCATATAGGTAATCAAACCGATGGAGCCCATCTTCTTGATATCGACGCCTTCATAAAGCTGCTGCGCGACGCTCATGGTCCGTCTGGTCTGGAAATTCAGCTTTTTCGAAGCATCCTGCTGCAGCGTGGAAGTGGTAAAGGGCGGCAGCGGGTTCCGCTTCTTCTCGCTCTTGACGACTTTGCTCACATGGAACTTGCCCGCGTCCAGATCAGCCTTGATGGCCAGCGCGGTGGTCTCATCCTCGATCCTGGCCTTCTTGCCGCCGATCAGGGTCAGCCGGGCTGTTACCTTGGTTTTGTCCTTGAGCAGGTCCGCGTCAATGGTCCAGTATTCTTCCGGTTTAAAGTTTTTGATTTCCTCTTCCCGATCACAGATCAGCTTTAATGCCGCGGACTGCACGCGGCCGGCCGACAGGCCCCACTTGACGTTGCGCCACAGGATCGGGCTGATTTCATAACCCACCAGCCGGTCCAGGATACGTCTGGCCTGCTGGGCATCGATGAGGTCCAGCTTGAGCGGGCGGGCTGCTTTCAATGAATTTTTCACCGCGTCTTTAGTGATTTCATTGAACTCAATCCGGATCTTGTCATTCCCGTCCAGCTTCAGAATATTCGCCAGATGCCAGGATATGGCTTCCCCTTCGCGGTCAGGGTCAGTTGCCAGATAAACTTTGTCGGCTTTTTTCGCTTCCCGACGCAGTTTGTTGAGCAGTTCGCCCTTCCCCCGAATCGATATATATTTCGGTTCAAAGTCCTTCTCCACATCGACGCCGAGCTGACTCTTGGGCAGATCCCGGACATGTCCCATGGAGGCTTCCACGGTGTAATGACTTCCCAGGTATTTGCCGATGGTCTTTGCTTTTGCCGGGGACTCCACAATGACCAGATATTTTGCCATGAACAGTTCTCCTCGCTTTAATAATTGCTTTGTTGCTGCACGTCCATGACTGCCGCTTCCTCCGGGACTTGGTTTTCTTCCTCCGCTTCATCAGAAAACGGAATAAAACGACCCATCCGCCGAGTCCGTCTGGTCAGACCATGTGACAATTACAAATCTTATATGGAAAGTTTCACCTTGTCAATGAATCTTCGTTCGAACTGCTCCATCGGAGAAAAGAATCCGGCAGGTCATCACGGACACAGGTCCCCAGATCCGCCGGATCCGTCAGGAGGCGGGCTCCGCCTCCGGCCAGGAACAGACAGCCCTGACCCATCGGGTCATCCAGTTCATAGGGAACCGTAGCAATGATATGATCATAATCCATGGCGCATTCCGCTGTGATTAAAGCGCCGGAACGGCGGGCGGCACTGGTGACAGCCACCGTCCGGGAAAGCTGGGCAATGATCCGGTTGCGCTCCGGAAAAAAATATTTTTGCGGACCGGTCTGGGGGGGATACTCCGACAGCAGAAGATGATCCCGACTGATCCGATGAAACAGTTCCCGATTTTCCGCCGGATAGGCCCGGGCAATGCCGCACCCCAGCACACAGACCGTGGGCAGGCCACAGGCTATGGCGGTGGTGTGAGCCACTGTATCGACCCCTCTGGCCCCTCCGGACACGATCGTGACCGGCAGGGTCCGGAGCGATTCCACCAGGCGAGCCGTCACCCGCCGGCCATAGGCAGTCAGACGCCTGGAACCGACAATAGCCACGCCATAAGCTTCCAGCAGCGTCGGATCCCCCTTCATATATAATATGAAAGGCGTTGGCGCGCCAATTCCAGCCAATTCAGAAAATACCCGATGATACCGCTCATCCGTGGGCAGAAGCACCTGAATACCCTGATTTCGACATTGCTCCATCAGCTCCTTTACCTGCCCCAGGGATGTCCCACCCGGCTCCGCCGCATACTGCCGCTCAATCCTGACCACATCCCCCTGCAGCTGCCTCCGAAGCTGCGGCTTCAACTTCGCCAGACTCAGCCACACCTGAAGCAATCGCTCTTCCATTTAAACCCCTCCTGCCCGGTCACCTGTGTGACCTACCGTGATGGTGGCGAGAAAGCAGTCAAATTATACAAAAAGTCCCGGTTTCCCGGGACTTGCTGATGGATTCGATTTTTCTGATGGCTGCACTTTTTCTGATGGCTTCGACTTTTCTGATGGAATCATATTTAATAATGAATTATCCTAGCTGATCAGATCATGTGAAGCCGATGAGCTCAACTGATCCGGATGTGTACAACCGATCCAGTCAGCCCATTATTCCAGGGACAGAGTCAGCTGCTCCGGTTCCTCTTCCAGGATTCGGGTGAGGAAGGAACGGCGATGAATCGCACAGGGTCCCTGAGCGCGAAGGGATTCGATGTGTTCCCTGGAGGCATAGCCCACATTGCCGCAGAAGCCGTAGCCGGGATACTTCTTATCCAGACTGATCATCAGCTCATCCCGGTAGACTTTCGCCAGAATCGAGGCACAGGCGATGGCCGCGGATTTGGAATCCCCCTTGATGACCTTCTCATTCCGGAGGTTGATATGGCGAATCGGATAGCCGTCGGACAGGACGATCTGGGGCTGGACACATAGCTTGCGCACCGCCTGAACAAAGATGTTGTTGTTGCAAAAGGACAGCCCCAGCTCATCGATCTCCTGGCTGGAGTGTTCAAATAAGGCCCAGGCCACTGCCTGTTCCTTGATCAGCGGTACCAGCTCCTGTCGCTGTTTCGCACTGAGTTTTTTCGAATCGTTGATGCCAAGGATCAGCTCATCCGACAGGCAGTCGCCCGGCAGGATCACTGCTGCGCCGACAATCGGCCCGGCCAGGGGGCCCCGGCCCACTTCATCGACTCCTGCCACCAGCGTGCCGTAGTGGCGGTCAAAATCATACATGGCGCGAACTCTGGCCACTTCAGCCTGATGGCGTTCTTCGAGGCGCTGGAAGTGCTCACACAGCTCCTGCACGGATTTGCGCCGGTCACTCCGACACAGGCTCAGAACTTCTTCCCGTCGGGCTAATAACCCCTTCAGCTCGCGCTTCAGATAGGACTTCACATCCTGAGGCTTCATGGCCGTGAAATCCGGCAGCTCGAGCACGGGACTATTCTGCTGACTCATGATCCACCGGTTCTTCCACCGCGCGGCCCGGCCATTCCAGGGAGATGCGGCCCAGCTTCCCGCCCCGGAACTCGTCCAGCAGCATGACGGCAGTTCTGGTCCAGTCCACTTCCCGGCCCTTCTGAAGGTAGCCTCGTTTGCGGGCAATGGCCTCCATGGTAGCCAGACCATCTTCAGCCACTTCCACCTGGTAGCGGTCCGCCAGGCGATTGGCGTAATGGCGGCTCAGCCGCTCGATCAGCCGCAGGGCCAGTGTTTCGATATCCATAATGGTATCCTTGATGGCGCCGGTGAAGGCCAGGTTCAACGCGACCTGGTCGTCCTCAAATTTCGGCCACAGGATTCCAGGGGTATCCAGGAGTTCAATGCCCTGACCCGTCTTAATCCATTGCTTGTTCTTGGTGACGCCGGGGCGGTCTCCGACCTTGGCAATGGAGTTTTTCGCCATGCGGTTAATAAAGGAAGACTTTCCGACGTTGGGAATGCCTACTACCATTACCCGCATATAATATTGCTTCAATCCCTTATTGGCCATGCGTTCCAGTTTTTCCGCCAACAGGCCCTCCAGGGCCGGCTTGATCTTATTCAGCCCTTCTCCCGTCAGGCTGTTGACCTCGAGAATAACCGTGGTCGCATTGGACAGTTCCTGCTTCCAGAGCCGGGTTACCCGATCCTCTGCCAGATCTGCCTTGTTTAACAGGATGATCCGGGGCTTGGTCCCGACAATGCGGTCCACTTCGGGATTGGCGGATGATTTGACGATCCGGGCATCCCGGATCTCTATGACGGCATCGCACAGTTTCAGATTTTCTGTGATTTCCCGCCGGGTCCTAACCATATGCCCAGGAAACCAGTTGATCTTATCTGCCATGACAGCCACCTCCTTGTGGTTCGATTTTATGATGAGTACTTCTCTAATTATATCCGGATTGAACGGCCGCGGTGAACCCTCGCCGGAACAGCGAATCGTTCCTCCGTTTTGTCAGACCGTCCCGGAAAGAAAAAAAGTAAAAAGGGATCATGCAGCATGATCCCTCGATACACTAAATTCTTTCTTTGACCTTGGCAGCCTTACCCACACGGTCTCTGAGGTAGTAGAGCTTCGCTCTTCTGACCTTACCCTTGCGGACAACTTCCACTTTATCAACCGTCGGTGAATTGAAGGGGAAAGTTCTTTCCACTCCGGTTCCCATGGCGACTCTGCGAACTGTGAAGGTTTTTCTGGCTCCACCATTCTGAATCTTGATCACGGTTCCTTCGAAGATCTGAATTCTTTCTCTCTTTTCTTCCTTGATTCTAACGTGGACCTTAATGGTATCTCCCACATTGAAATCAGCCAGCGGCTCTTTCCGAAGTGTTTCGGTTTCGATCAGTCTGATCAGTTCATTCATTGTGCATTCCCTCCCTAATTTTTATTTGACGTTCATAGCCATCTTCTGCCAGCGGAGCGCCAGGTGTACTAGCACAAAATTTAGTATAGAGGATTCCCAGGGTCATTGCAAGAAATTTTTTTCCGCCTGTCAACCGGGTTTATCGCAAGATCCGCCCGATGATCAACCGCCGGATGGAGCACTCACGCTCAGGGCGTATCCAATGGTATTCAGCCGCATCCAGTAAGGCAACGGCCACTTCATCCGGCACAGCCTCTGCCTTGTCAGCAAGGAGTCCGGTCGAAGTCTCTTCTTATATTATACGCTGAAATTAACCTGCCGGCTCACCGGCTTTTTTATCCGCTTCCAACCACCGTTCTTGAGACGGTTCCTGCCAGTCTGCCCCCATTCAGCCGCTAGTGCGACTTCCTTCGGCGTTCGCTCCGGTTTTTTAGTAATCTTAATAAACCTGGCGGATCTGATAGCCGGCAGCATTCAGGTCCTGGACAATGCCGCGGATGTGTTCGTGACCGTTGGTTTCAACGGTGACCTGAAGCTGAACATGGCTGAACCGGTCAAAGTTCATGAACTGGTCGTGATCCAGCTTGATCACGTTGGCCATCTGCCGGGCCAGGATGCTGGAGATGTTCACCAGCTGTCCGGGAGTATCCGGCAGATCAACGGAGAAGCAGAAGATCCGGCCGCGCCGGGTGAGCCCCTTGTTGATCATGGCGGACACCGTTACCACATCGATGTTTCCGCCGGAGAGAACGCTGACCACCTTCAGGTTTTTCCCCTGAATCTTCTTCAGGGCAGCCAATCCCAGTGCTCCGGCGTTCTCGGCCACAATCTTGTGCTTTTCCAGCAGCATCAGAAAGGTATCCATGATGTCGTAGTCACTGACCGGGATGATCTCATCCACGACCTGGCGGCAAAATTCAAAGGTCTGGTCTCCGACTCGCTTGACTGCTACCCCGTCAGCCACCGTATGAACCGCGGGCAGGCTGACCACGCGGCCTTCCCGGAGGGCCGTATGCATTGACAGCGCTCCTTCCGGCTCGACTCCGATCACGCGGCACTTCGGCGCCACGGTTTTGACATAAGCGCCAATTCCGCTGATCAGGCCGCCGCCGCCCACCGGCACCAGAATGACGTCGGCATCCGGCAGTTCACTCAGAATTTCCAGCCCGATGGTGCCCTGTCCGGCCATAACCTGCACATCATCGAAGGGATGGATCATGACCTGGCCGCCGCTTTTTTGCAGTTCCAGCGCATGGTGCCAGGCATCATCATAGGTATCTCCGTGCAGCACGACGTTGGCGCCGTACTGCCGGGTGGCATTGACTTTGATCAGTGGTGTCTGGGAGGGCATCACAATGGTTGCCTCAATCCCCAGCAGGCTGGCGCCGTAGGCGACTCCCTGGGCATGATTTCCGGCGGAGGCCGCGATGACCCCGGCCTTTCGCTCTGTCTCATTGAGCTGAGCTACTTTGTTGTAGGCGCCGCGCAGCTTGAACGCTCCCGTCTTCTGAAGATTCTCCGGCTTGATGTAGACATCGTGGCCTGATTCCTGACTGAAGAAATCGCTGTGGATCAGCTTAGTCCGGCTCAAGACCGGTTCCAGCCGCTGTCTGGCTGCCAGAACCGACTGATAGAGATGATTTACGTTCATGCCAGTTCCCCCTTCCCAGTCTCCTGTCCGGTGATCATGTCCGTGATGGCTTTTCCCGGAGGCACGATGGGATACACATTTTCATCCCGTGACATCAGGCAGTCCACCACCACAGGTTCTTCCAAAGCCCTGATTTCATTCAGCACGGCCTCCAGTTCGGCAAAGGTCGCGACCCGGTATCCCCGGATGCCGTAGGCCTGGGCCAGTTTCACGAAGTCAACGGAATCATCGCCGTCGGTTTCGCTGAAGCGGCCGTCGCAGAACAGTCGCTGCCACTGCCTGACCATTCCCAGCGCCTGATTGTTGAAAACAAAAGTCTTGAGCGGTACCCGGTATTTGCTGACGGTGCCCAGCTCGTTGCAGTTCATTTTGAAGCTGCCGTCGCCGGCAATGTGCAGCACCTGCCGGTCCGAATTGCCAATCTGAGCCCCGATGGCCGCCCCAAGACCGAAGCCCATGGTGCCCAGTCCGCCGGAGGTTATGAACCGCCGGGGCCGGTCAAAGCCAAAGTGCTGCGCCGTCCACATCTGGTGCTGGCCCACTTCGGTGGCGACAATGGTTTCATCGCCAAAGGCACGGTGGATTGCCTCCAGGAGCGGTTGAGCCGTGAGTTCCCCTTCCCCCGATGCCGACATTGGCCGCGGAGCGGGTTCTGCCATTGGCTGGCGACCGTTCCCCAGCTCCTCCCGAAGCACCTGGAGCACCGCCTTGAGATCTCCCTGAACCGGGAAATGGGTGTCCGTATTCTTCCCCAGTTCATTGACATCGATGTCGACCTGAATGATTTGGGCCTGCCGGCAGAACTGATCCGGAGCCCCGATGACCCGGTCGCTGAACCGGGCGCCCAGCGCCAGAACGAGATCTGCTTCCGACAAAGCCCGATTGGCCTCTTGCGAGCCATGCATGCCCACCAGGCCAAGGGCAAGCGGGTGACTCTGCGGAAACGTTCCGGTTCCCATCAGTGTGTTAGCCACCGGGATGCCATAGGCCATGGCAAATTCGGTCAGTTCTTCACTGGCATTGGCCAATACCACTCCGCCGCCGGCGAGGATCACCGGACGCCGGGCCTCGCGCAGGGTCGGCAGCGCCTGCTCCAGCTGGCTCCGGTCAAAGACCGGCGCTTCCGGAACGGTCAGATCAAGACCAAGATATTCGGTCTCCTGCAGCATCAGATCCTTGGGCAGATCAACCAGAACCGGCCCCGGCCGGCCGGAGGCCGCAATGGCAAACGCCCGCAGGATCGTCTTCTCAATGTCCTCCACCCGCCGGATCATCTCGCAATGCTTCGTGATGGTCAGCGTCATGGCCGTGATATCCACTTCCTGGAAGGAATCCCGGCCAATCAGCGGCCGCCCGACCTGTCCGGTGATGACCACCAGAGGAACCGAATCCAGAAACGCCGTGGCAATCCCCGTGATCGTATTGGTGGCTCCCGGGCCGGAAGTAACCAGACACACTCCCGGTTTGCCGGTGGTCCGGGCATATCCGTCGGCCGCGTGGACAGCCCCCTGCTCGTGGCAGGTGCGATAGTGCCGGATGGGATGTCCGGTGTCATACAGCGCGTCATACAGCGGAATGACAGCTCCGCCGGGGAAGCCGAAAATCGAATCGACCCCCACTTTATTTAAACAATCCAATACGATTTGAGCTCCGCTTCGTTTCATAGATCTTCCCCCCATTTTTTAATTCAGCGAAATACAGCTCCCTGTGAAGCTGATGTGGTCAGTCTGGCATAGCGTGCCAGATATCCTTTTACGTTCAGTTCCCTGGCACGGAATTCCCCCCGGCGCCGCGCCAGTTCGGTCTCGTCCAGGTCATGGTCAATGGTGCCGGCATGAATGTCAAGCCGGATCCGGTCGCCGTCGCGCAGCAGACCGATGGGTCCGCCTTCCTGGGCCTCCGGTGAAATGTGTCCCACCGCGGCCCCCCGAGTTGCTCCGGAAAAGCGTCCGTCTGTGAGCAGCGCTACGGATTCGTCCAGCCCCATCCCCGACAGGGCGGAGGTCGGAGTCAGCATTTCCGGCATGCCAGGACCGCCCTTGGGTCCTTCAAACCGGATTACGACGACATCGCCCGGCTGGATGGCACCACCCAGAATGGCCTGAACAGCCGCTTCTTCCCCGTCAAATACCCGGGCCGGGCCTTCATGCACCATCATGGCAGGAGCCACCGCTGATCGCTTGACGACGGCACCATCCGGCGCGATCGAGCCCCGCAGCACCTGGATTCCGCCCGTCGGGCTGAAGGGATCACTGGCCGGGCGCACAACGGTGCCGTCTGCCTGAGGCCGGCGATGCCGCAGCAGCCCTTGCGCCTGAGTCAGTCCCTGCACCGTAGCTGCCTCCCCCCGGAAACAGCCTGCCTGCTGCAGTTCACACAGGACCGTCTGAATTCCTCCGACCCGGTACAGATCCTCAATGTGATGCGGTCCGGCGGGACTCAGCCGACACAGGTTCGGCGTCGCCTGGCTGATCCGGTTGACCAGTTCCAGGTCCAGATCCACGCCCGCCTCATGGGCAATGGCCTTCAGGTGGAGCACCGTGTTGGTGGAGCAGCCCAGTGCCATATCCAGATGGAGCGCGTTGACAAAGGCATCTTCTGTCAGGATCCGGGAACTCTTGAAATCTTCCCGCACCAGCTCCACGATGCGCAGGCCGGTTTCCTTGGCCAGGCGGATTCGTTGGGAGTAGACGGCCGGAACGGTGCCGTTGCCGGGCAGAGCGATACCCAGGGCTTCAGTAATGCAGTTCATGGAGTTGGCGGTATACATCCCCGAGCATGAGCCGCAGGTCGGACAGGCCGACTCTTCGTAGTCCTGCAGCGTTTCCAGCGTCATCAGTCCGGCTTTCACCGCTCCGACCGCCTCAAACACTGCGCTCAGGTCAACGGTTTTGCCGTTGGTTTCCCCCGCCAGCATCGGTCCGCCGCTGACCAGGATCACCGGCAGATCCAGCCGGGCAGCCGCCATCAGCATGCCGGGCACGATCTTGTCGCAGTTGGGCACCAGCACCAGCCCGTCCAGACTGTGCGCCCGGGCCATGACTTCCACAGAATCGGCGATCAGTTCACGGCTGGCCAGCGAGTAGCGCATCCCTTCATGGTTCATGGCCAAACCGTCACAGACGCCGATGGCCGGAAATTCCAGTGGCGTACCGCCGCCCAGACGGATTCCAATCTTGACAGCGTCCGTCACGTTTTTCAGGTGCGCATGACCAGGCACCACTTCACTGAAGGCGCTGACCACTCCGATCAGCGGCTGCTTCATTTCCCGGTCGGTGAGACCCAGCGCCCGCAGCAGAGAGCGATGCGGCGCCCGCTCGACTCCCTGTGTCAGCTGATGGCTACGCATGATCTTCCACCTTGGGCAGCCAGGACATCATGGACCGCAGCTTCTTGCCCACTGCCACAATCGGGTGTTCCTTCTCCTGGCGGCGGCGGGCCGTGAACATCGGCCGATTGGCCTGATTCTCGAGAATCCAGGACCGGGCAAAGTCACCGCTCTGGATCTGGCTGAGGACTCGCTTCATTTCCTCCCGGGTTGCTTCATTGACGATCCGGCGGCCTACCATGTAGTCTCCGTATTCCGCCGTATCGCTGACGGAGAAGCGCATCCGCTCCATGCCGCCTTCGTAGAGCAGATCCACGATGAGCTTCATTTCATGGAGGCACTCAAAATAAGCGACTTCCTCCTGATAACCGGCCTGCGTCAGTGTGTCGAAACCCGCTTTGATCAGCTCGCTGACACCGCCGCACAGGACGGCCTGTTCACCGAACAGATCCGTTTCGGTTTCTTCGCGGAAGGTCGTTTCAATGACACCGGCCCTGGCACAGCCGATCCCAGCCGCGTAAGCCATCGCCAGGTCCCGGGCATGGCCGGTTGCATCCTGGAATACCGCAAACAGTGCCGGAACGCCGTTTCCTTCCTGATACACCCGCCGCACCAGATGACCCGGGCTTTTCGGAGCGACCATGAACACGTCCACCTGAGCGGAGGGCACAATCTGATTGAAGTGGACGTTGAAGCCATGGGCAAAGGCCAGGGCCGTGCCGGGGCGCAGGTTGGGCCGAACCGCTGTCTCATAGACTTTGGCCTGTTTTTCGTCCGGCAGCAGCATCATCACCACGTCCGCCCGCCGGACGGCTTCCTCGCACACCAGCACTTCCAGGCCGGCTGCCTCGGCTGCCGCCCAGCTGCGCGATCCCTCGTACAATCCGACCACGACCTGAACGCCGCTTTCCTTCAGGTTCAGCGCATGGGCATGTCCCTGACTGCCATAGCCCAGTACCGCCACGGTTTTCCCAGTCAGTACGCCCACTTTGCATGAATCCTCGTAATACATCTTCGCCATTTTCATATCCCCCTGTTTATTACACTAAGTATTTTCCTGTTTTCCCGATCTGCCGCACACTTGCTGCTGACGGGATCTGATATTTTGTTTCATTTCCCGGAGGCAGCGCAGCTTGTTCAGCACCGATCCGATGCCAGCTGATTCTTTTCTGCCGCTCCTTCTCATCCAACTCCTGACCAGCCCTTGGCTCAGCTCAGGCTCTCTCCGCTATTCCAGCGAGTGGCCGAAAATCCATTGCCTGTTTTTGCCTGAATCAGGGCTTCAGTACTTCCTCCACGGTCCGGACATCCACCACTTTCCCCACCGTATTGAGTGCACCGCTGAAACGCGGTCCATCCGGATTGAAGGTGATTTGGAGCCACGCTCCCATTCCCAGTTCTGCCTCCTCCATGAGGATCTTGCGCATCTGATAGCCTTTCCGCTTCAGCAGTGCCGTCACCCGCATCATGACTTCCGGTTCGTTTGGGATCAGTGCTCGTAATGTTCGTTCCATTGTCTTCTCCTCCTTGACTGTTCAGATTATCAAACGCGCAAAAAGCCCCTCAACAGGAAACATCCTGTCGAGGGGCGTGTAAACATACCGCGGTACCACCCTGCATTTTCGCCTTTCGGCTCTCCAGATCGAACGACGCCTTAGCTGTCGTTGAATCCTGACTTGGTAACGTAAGTCAATCCGGCGCAGTTTACTGGGAAATCCGTTCAACCTTGCTGCTCTTGAGTGATTATTGAATATCCGGTTCAGTCTGCTTCTCACCATCCAGCAGCTCTCTGTTCTGTTCCTTGGACATGTTTGTCTCAGTCGGCGCATTTGCTTGAAATCTGTTAGTCATGATATTACGCCAGTCCCGATTCAATGTCAATCCCGTTCTTTAAAAAAACTGTTATTCATATCCACTCATCACTGCAATACCGCTAATTTATCCCAGTCCTTTTATCGATATCTTTACAGAATTTCAGATTTCATTATTAGTTTAATGTTCATCGAATGTTTATTTGATGATTATCTAAAGTTTAAAATTCTGATGCGTTTGTCCTTACTCGATGCTTTCCAGATCCCGGATCGACCCCTCAAAATCCTTGTTTGGATACTCAAAGATCCGGCCTTCCCAGGTACGCAGGGTCAGCTTGTCTCGTCCCCGGGATACCTTATATTCCGGCAGCATCGGCGTCTTGCCGTACCCGTCGGGCGCATTCACGATGAACGTGGGACGGGCCATGCCGGAGGTGTAGCCCACCAGATACTCCATGATCTCGATACCCCGGTCCACACTGGTGCGGAAATGCTCCGTCCCGATGACTTCCTTGGCATGGAAAATATAGTAAGGCTTGACCCGGCAGCGCAGCAGATCCTGATTCAGCTTCTTCATGATATGCGGATCGTCATTGATGCCTTTCAGCAGAACCGCCTGATTGCCCAGCGGGATCCCCGCATCGGACAGCCTGCCCAGAGCTTCTTTCACATCCTGAGTCAGCTCCAGTGGATGATTGCACTGAATGTTGATGAACAGCGGATGGTGCCGGCGCAGCATGCTGGTAAGTTCCGGGGTGACCCGCTGCGGAATGGTGATGGGCATCCTGGTGCCGATTCGCTTGATCTCAACATGTTCAATGGCATCCAGCTCAGACAGGAGCCAGTCCAGCCGCTCATCGCTCAAGGTCAGAGGATCTCCGCCGGTAATCAGAACATCGCGGATTTCAGGGTTGTTCCGGATATATTCCAGAGCCTGCTCCAGCGCCTCCTGCGAGGAGGGCCGGTCAAATTCGCCGATATTGCGCCTTCTCTGACAGTGACGGCAATACATGCCGCACTGATTGGTGGCGTAGATGATCAGCCGATCCGCATAGCGCCGCGTGATGCACTCCGCCGGATTGGTATACTCTTCTCCCATGGGATCCGCCTTGCCATGGCTGTCGGTCAGCTCCAGTCCGATGGGGATGGATTGGAGGAACACCGGATTCTCATAGTGAGCCAGCGGATCCTCATCTCCGATCAGTGACAGGAAGTGCGGCGAGATGGCCCAGCGGAATTTCTTCCCCACCCGGTCAATCTCTTCCTTCTGTTTTGGCGTCAGCGGGATGATTTTCTCCAGTGTTTGAGAATCACGCACCCGGGCACTGACCTGCCAGTGCCAGTCATTCCAGTTTGCTTCCTCCGCGCCCAGCGCATCCATAATCCGACGTTTTCGCTCCGCAATCAGCGGTTCTCTGGTAAGTCCCGATGGAATCGTATCTTTAATATCCAGATAATCCTGAATCTTCGACTTCAAAACATCCGCTCGTTCCAATGAAATATCTCTTGCATTTTTGTCCAAAATGAGGTGCCCCCTTGCAGATTATTTGCCGGAATCAGTCCCTGGCCATTGCCAGCAACTTCGTCTCGACCGGTTGACCAACCTTTACAATCTGATTTTACATTAAAGCAACCTATTAATCAATGATTAAGTTGTCACTTCTTAAAAGACGCACAGGTCAATGACAAAACGGTAACAAAACCAAAACTCCGCATCGCAAATTATCCCCGCTCTCTCCAAACCCCTCTGCAATTTCGGCAGCCCCAGCCTCAAAAACCAGCCTGCATTCAAATTGTAAGCAAATCCCCTTATGAATTATTTCCTGCAATTTTCTCCGGCTCAGCCTCTCGTTTCAACATTCAGCTGCCAGTCCCATCCCCAATTTTCTTCTGTATAAACTCAACATTTTCTTCCCTCATCAGATTTCTAATACATCCTCTGCTCTCTCTCCATCCGCTGCCTTCTTCCATACTCTGTCTTCTTCTAAAATCTGCCCTTTTCCACACTCTGCCCTCTTCCACACTCTGCCCTCTTCCACACTCTGCCCTCTTCCACACTCTGACCTCTTCCACACTCTGACCTCTTCCACACTGTACCTTT
>JABNAD010000578.1_pt1 | contig 19990 bp, 16 predicted proteins | sample 7240381 | NCBI WGS metagenome assembly JABNAD01 (sample SAMN11332834, study PRJNA596920) | anaerobic digester metagenome | biome: digested sludge; isolation source: digested sewage sludge-derived enrichment culture grown on H2/CO2 | place: Germany: Goettingen
CCCACCCTGACCATTGGGTTTTTTTTCCTTGAGATATTTCCCAGCTCCGCTGATGGTTCCCCCGGTACCAACCCCCGCCACAAACACGTCCACCTGCCCGTCGGTGTCCGCCCAGATCTCGGGGCCGGTGGTACAATAGTGGGCTTCGGGATTGGCCGGATTATCGAACTGACCGCCCAAAATACTGCCCGGCATGGTTTTTTGCAGCTCCTCCGCTTTTTTCACCGCTCCGGACATGCCTTCGCCTCCGGGAGTTAAGACGATCTCCGCGCCATAGGCCCGGATCAGCGCCTGCCGTTCCACGCTCATTGTCTCCGGCATGGTCAAAATCACATGATAGCCCTTTGCCGCGCCCACTGCGGCAAGACCGATGCCGGTGTTGCCGGAGGTAGGCTCGATAATGGTACCTCCGGAAGCCAATTTTCCGGACTGCTCCGCCGTCCGGATAATCTGCACCGCCACTCGATCCTTTGCGCTCCCTGCCGGATTGGACCGCTCCAGCTTTGCCAGCAGCACCACATCCAGACCGTATCGGGATTCTACGCTGTGCAGCCGTACCAGCGGCGTACCGCCGATCAGTTCCTCCACGCTGTTGTAGATTTTCATAAAAATCACCCATTCCGCCGCTTCGCGCCGGCACAGATTTTAATGGAAGTACGCACCTCATCACGCGAAGCAGAGAAATGATAAGGTGATTTTTTGTGCATTGGGACGGTACTGAGCAACGTGAACGAATCGCCCTGCATATTACCCCACAAGGGTTCGCGTAAAATTTTTTCACGCTGTCTCTTCTCCGCGTATGCGCGCCGCAGACGCAGCGGTGATGATAAACTGGTTACCCTGTATCCATATGCCGCAACTCTGTGTGGAATCGCAGTTTTTTCGCATCCCCCATCCGTTTCGGAGGGAGTTATCCATGGAGCGGCGCAAGGCTTTCATTCCCCGTTTCTCCACGAAAAAAGTGGTTCTGCGAGAGAGGATGAGCCGCCCGCAGGAATCGGAGTCCTCGCCGCAGGGGGGAGCACGTCTCCCACGGACGGCAATGCGTCAAGCGCCGCGGTCCGTTGTGCGGGCCGCGGCGCTCCGGTTCTTTCGTCGTCACCCCAGAATCTGAAGCAGCTCTCGAACAAAAAAGATGGTCAGCACAATTAAAATCACAGGTTTTACAGACTTTGCTCCCTTACTGGAGAAGAATCGCGCGCCAATGTAGTTTCCGGCAATACTGAATACGCCCGCCGTCAGCCCCAGCGGAAGCAGCACCTTTCCGTTCAGCAGATAGACCGCCAGCGCCGCAACGTTGGTTGCCAGATTGATGGCCTTGGTAACGCCGTTGGCCTTGCGCAGGTCCATGTGGGCCGCACCGGTGAGAATCAGGATGAGGAACGTGCCGGTCCCGGGACCGTAAAATCCGTCGTACACGCCGATCAGCAGCGCCGCCGCCATCACGATGACAAGCGTCTTGCGCATCGGATAGGCCTCGCGCTCCTCCGCCTCCTGCAAGGCCTTGCCCCGCAGGACGTACATTGCCGTGAGCGGCAGGACCACCAGCATAACGATGCGAAAGATGCCGTCATTCAGCATCAGTGCCAGCTTGGCCCCCAATGTAGAGCCAACCAGAGCGAAAACAATCCCGGCGGATGCCTCCCGCCAGGGGATGTAGCCGCTGCGGGCATACCGCAGCGTGGCAATGGCGGTGCCCATCGCGGAGGAGGTCTTGTTGGTGGCGATGGCGTTATGAACCGGAAGCCCTGTGATGAGATAGGCCGGCAGGGAGATCAGTCCCCCACCCCCGGCAATCGCATCCACAAATCCTGCCAGAAACACCAGCGGGCAGACGATTAGAAACTGCAAAAGCTGCTCTGTCACCGGCTTTCCTCCTCTTGTTCAGACTGGCGGCACAGCTTCGTTCCGGCAATGCACAGCGCAAAGACAAACCAGAAGATGCTCATGACTCTGGGATAGTTCCAAGGGTAGTCCGCAAGACCGCAGACCAGCATTCCGCAAAGAGCGGACGCGGCGGCGCAGGTAAGCGTGCGGGCGGCGGAATCGCCGCAGTGACGCACGGCCCGGGCCGCGTTTTTAATATTCAGCAGCATTGCCCCCACAAAGGACACAATCCCCAGCAGTCCCGCCTCAATCCAAATCTGCAAATAAATATTGTGGGCATGGACAAAGGGGGCCTTCGCGTGGTAGAGGTTGTTCTCCTTGATAAACGCCTGCACAGCGGCAGTGCCCAGTCCCGCGCCGGTGACGGGGGCCCGTTCAATCGTGGCAACGGCCGCCTGATAGAGGGGAACACGGCTGGAGGTGGAACTGTCCGAGGTATTGGTAATGGACAAAACGCGGTTGAGAATGCTGCTTGGCAGCAGAGGAATCGCCAGCAGACACCCGATGATGAACAGCGGGATCATCTTCGGTTTCCACAAAAACACCGCCACGGCCATGGCGCAGGCAATGCCCACCCAGCTGGCCCGGGAATAGGTCATGCCCAGCGCTCCGGCGCCCACGACAAAAATACCGGCAGCAATCAGCTTGAAAATTGGCCGCTTCGCGCACAGCATCAGGCCCAGCACGATGGGCAGCAACAAAATCAGCACTTGGGCAAAGGTGTTGGGGTTATCGAAAAAGGACTCCACCCGCCCCGGCATTCCGGCGTTCGCGTCCAAATCCACATAGGACTTGTTGATCTCCACGCCCTGAATGCGCTGATACACCGCGTACAGCGACGAAACCAGAACCACCACGCTTCCTCCGGCGGCAAGGCGCTTGAGATCGTCCGCGTTCCGAACGGCGCTCACCGTCACCAATACGCACAGAAGGCACACAGTATGATACATTAAAAAACGGGCAGAGAGACTGGGATACGCGGACAGGACCACGCCCAGCACCACTGCCAGAAACATGCCCGCCGCATAGGGACCCACGGACTTCACATCCAGCCGGAACGTCTCGTATCGGCGCATGGACCCAGCGTAAAACAACAGCAGCAGAGCCGCGAAGCCCAGCAGATTATAGGCGTTGTTCCACCGCTCAAAAGGGATGACCCACAGAGCCATGATAACCCAAGATTCTCCGATGGCTGTCTCATGCCCCATGGCAAACGCCAGAGACGCAAACATGCTCTGATCGAACTGCCGCGAAAACGCAGTATATAATCGGTGGAGCAGATTTCCGGGCAGGTTGACCAAAAAGCTCAGTCCCCGGCAGGTGAGACTTCCGTCCCACGCCCGGGCCACGGCCCCCTCCCGGCACAAAACGGCCAGAATCCGGGACGAATCAATCTGCCGGTTGCACCAGCGGCCCGCCGCCGCCAAAAAGCGGTGGAGCGCACTTTCCTCATAGACCGCGCACAGCGCTGTCCAGAAAGCAAAAAGAGTACTTTCTTGAATGGAAAACATGGATAAACTTTCCCCGTTTCTTCAGATGCCGTTTTTCAGACGGTACATTTGGGTCAGCGTGAAGAAATGCTTTCCCTTCACCAGCTTGACCACCAGCTGCTTGTTGGACGACACGCCCTCGGGCGTCAGCGTTTCAATGGCCTTCGCCATCTCGGGGCGCTGGCATAGGGCCTGCACCGCCCGCTGCTTTTGCCGGACGGGCTTCTCGTTTCCACGGGCGTACTCATTGCCGATGGCGATCAAAAGACCTGCCCAGTTGGAATTCTCCCGCCACTGAGGACGTAGGGATTCCAGCCCGTTTCGCTTCACCAGCTCCTCTTTCCGCTCCATAAAACGCCCGAAGACCTGCATAAAGTCCGCCATGTACTTGTGGGTGGCGGAGGAAGGGTTGTGGAAATAGCGATAGAGGGGCTGTTCCGTCACGGCAAGTTTTTGGGCGTGGCAGAAATACTCCATCAAAAACAACTCGTCCTCCAGATACGCACCCTCAAAGGTGATATGGGCCTTACGCAGAATTTCCCGAGAAAACAGGAACCGCCAGATAAAGCCGTTGAACACCGGCTGCGTGAGCCGGTCGCCCAGCAGAGGACCCACAATGCCCTCTTGGATGCCCGCCGCGTCATATACACCGGCGGGAAGCGTCAGCTCCGCCTGCTTCGTCCCGTCACTCCACAGGTTCAGATGGGCGCAGGCCGCGCTGTCGGCGTCCGATTGGAGCCGCAGGTTCCACATAATCTCCAGACATTGGCTCTCATACCGGTCGTCCACGTCCAAAAACGCGATGTAGTCGCCTTTGGCCTCCTCCAGCGCCAGATTACGCGCAGCGCTGACGCCGCCGTTCTTTTTCTTATGGAACACCCGGATACGGCCATCCCCGGCGGCGCACTGGTCGCACAAAAGCGACGAGCCGTCTGTGCAGCCATCGTCCACCAGCAGCAGCTCCCAGTCGGAAAACGTCTGGTTTTTGACACTTTCCACACATTTTTCAACATATTTTTTTGCCTGATACACAGGGACGATTACAGAGATACCCGGCATGATACCACTCCTTAAATATGCAATTGATGCAACATGCACACTATATCCTATTTTTCACCATCGGTCAACCGAAACCGGCATGGGGCAGTAAGCGTCGTGCTTATCTCAGCAGCAGCTCTGCCAGCTCTTCCCCAGTCTCCGCCAACAGTTCCGCGCCGGCCCGGGCCAGCTCCTCCCGGCCCCGGAAGCCCCAGATCACGCCGCAGACCTTTAGTCCTGCATTGTGCCCGGTTAACACGTCCACGTCGCTGTCGCCCACGTAAACGGTGCTCGCCTTCTCCGCTCCCAGTTCCTCCATCAGCGCATAGACTCCTGTGGGGTCCGGCTTGGCGGGTACGCCGTCCCGCTTGCCCCGGACGATATCGAATACATCGCCGAAATAATGCCGCACCAGCGCGGGGCAAAGCGCATCTGCCTTATTGGAGAAAACCGCAGTCTTTATGCCCGCGCCACGCAGAGCCGCCACGGCCTCCGCCACGCCGGGATACGGGGCCGTTCGGTCCATTTTGTGAATATCATAATAGGCCATGAACTGTTCCATCGACCTTGCCAAGCACTCCGGCGTCCGCTGGTTTTCCGGCGTAAACCGCTCCACCAGTTTTGCATTGCCGTTGCCCACCATGTGGCGGATTTGCTCCTCTGTAAAGGTGGGCCAGCCGTTTTGTGCGCAGATATAATTGCTGGCGTCCGTCAGATCGCCCAGCGTATTCAAAAGAGTTCCGTCCAAGTCAAAAATAGCCGTTTTAAACATCAGTCTGCCTCATTCCATTTCAGTTGATTCAATTTCTTCGCGTGGCCGCGCCGCATCGGAAAGTCCCGCCAAGCGGCGCAGGTGCGCGTGTAAAAAATGATTAAACACCGCGATGACGCGTCCAATCAGGATCGCGCAGCACACCGTCCCGATCTGGACGCCCACCACCCGTCCAAGCGTCACAAGTCCGATGGTACAGGTCAATGCCACCGCCAGCGCGTCCAGCACGTTCTTGCCAAAACCAAAGCCCCTGTCCAGCGCCTTTCCGATCACATCCGCCAGCGCATCGGCGGGATTGGGAACCAGCGCCATATCCACGATCATAGCCCCGCCCACGCCGGTGAGCAGAATCGCCAGCGCCAGCAGGGCAAACCGCCCCGCCGCCGTCTGCGGGGCAAACGGCAGAGCCGCGCTGAGCCAGCCGATCAAGCTGCTGGTCAGCAGCGCCATGGGAATTTGCAGGGCCAAAATCAGCGGCTTGCTGAAGCGCCACCCGATCAGCGCCTGCAAAGCGACGCAGGCGCAGTAATAGCAAAACGTCACCACGCCCAACGGGATTCCCCAGATGACGGAAATGCTGTACGGCACGGAGACAATGGCGGAAACGCCAAGGCCCGTGAACGTATTCGTGGTTACACCCACCGCCAGAATCACGATTCCCGCCAGATAAATGGCTCCGCGGGCAAGCTGGTTTTTCTTCATAAACGTTCCTTTTCCCCTCGTGATGACATTTGGCATCTTACCACAATCCCCCGCCTACGGCAAGTCTGCAAAAGCGCTCCGAGGATAGAAACATCCCCGGAGCGCCTTATAGTTCGATAGTTCTTACTGAATGGCGGTCTTCAGAGCGTCCGCCCGGTCGGTGTCCTCCCACTTTACGCCGAGGTCCGTGCGGCCCATGTGGCCATACGCCGCCAGCTTGCGGTAGATGGGCTTGCGCAGGTCGAGGTCGCGGATGATGGCTGTGGGGCGCAGGTCAAAGACCTTGCGCACAGCCGTCTCCAGCTTGTCGTCGCCCACCGTTCCGGTGCCGAAGGTATCCACCAGAATGCTGACGGGCTGGGCCACGCCGATGGCATAGGCCAGCTCCACCTGGCAGCGCTTTGCAAGCCCCGCCGCCACGATGTTTTTCGCCACATAACGCGCGGCGTAGGCCGCGGAGCGGTCCACCTTGGTAGGGTCCTTGCCGGAGAAGCAGCCGCCGCCATGGGGAGCGCTGCCGCCGTAGGTATCCACGATGATCTTCCGTCCGGTCAGGCCCGCGTCCGCCGCCGGGCCGCCCTTGACGAAACGACCAGTGGGGTTCACATAGTATTTCGTGTCGCCGTCCAGCATGTCGGCGGGGATGACGGCTTTGATGACCTGCTCGATCATATCCTTGCGGATGGTGTCCAGAGACACGTCCGGGTCGTGCTGGGTGGAAACCACCACGGTGTCCACCCGGACGGGGCGGTTGTTCTCGTCGTATTCCACGGTGACCTGGCTCTTGCCGTCAGGGCGGAGATACTTAAGCTGTCCGCTCTTGCGCACCGCCGTCAAGCGCATCGCCAGCTTCTGCGCCAGAGACAGGGGCAGGGGCATCAGCTCCGGCGTCTCGTCGCAGGCATAGCCGAACATCATGCCCTGATCGCCCGCGCCGTTGGAAAGCTCACTGTCGCCGGTTTCCTTGCTCTCCAGTGACTTGTCCACGCCCAGCGCGATATCGTCGGACTGTTCGTCGATAGAGGTGACCACGGCGCAGGTGTCGCAGTCAAAGCCATACTTGCCCCGGTCATAACCAATCTCCCGGACGACTTCCCGGGCAATCTTGGGGATGTCCACATAGCAGCTGGTGGTGATCTCTCCCATGACGTGGATCAATCCGGTGCAGGCCGTGGTTTCGCAGGCCACGCGGCCCTGTGGGTCCTGCTCCAGAATCGCGTCCAGAACCGCGTCGGAAATCTGGTCGCAGATTTTGTCGGGGTGACCCTCGGTCACGGATTCAGAGGTAAAGAGATAGTGTCTTGCCATAATGATCTTCCTTTCTTTTGGCCCCGCCGCAATGCGGCGGCACGTTGAAGCATAAAAAACGCGCACTTTCCGACATAGAAAGTACGCAAAAGTTCTTTTGCTCCTCATCTGTCGGATTCCGTCGGATTTGGCACCTTGTCAAAGACAGGTTGCCGTGGTTTCATCGGGCCGTTCCCTCCGCCACTCTTGATAAGGTATTTAATTGTGTATAATAGCATATAGAATCTTTCCCGGATTGTCAATAGATATTTCCGAGAAATTGTCGTTTTTGCGAAAAAACCGGAAAAAAGCAGAAATTCAAAAATTATACATGACTTTTCCCCGGAATCTGGTTATAATATTTACCATTGATTTTACCTGTATGCTTGGAGGGTCCTTCATTGAAAAAACTCAACGAAGCCGTGGACCGGTTTGCTTACTCCCATCCCCGGTTTGGCATTCCCAATCTGATGAAATTCATCGTGGTGGGCAACCTGATCGCGTTTCTCCTGCTCCGCTTCAGCAACTACGGGGCAATCGCCTTTCTCGGTTTTGATCCCGGCGCGGTGCTTCACGGGGAGATTTGGCGGCTGGTAACATTCATCTTTGTTCCGGGCAGCACCAATCTCTTCACGCTGGCCATCTCCCTATATTTCTACTTCTGGATTGGCAGTATGCTGGAACGGGAATGGGGCACACCGAAATTCACGTTGTACTATCTCTGCGGCATGGTACTGACGGTTCTGACAGGCTTTATCGTCTATCTGACCGGGGGCAACGGCACCGTTTGGGGCACCTACTACATCAACATGTCCATGTTCTTCGCCTTTGCAGCGCTCTATCCGGACATGCAGGTGCTTTTGTTCTTTATTATACCTATCAAAGTCAAGTGGCTGGCATGGCTGGACGGAGCACTATTCGCCGTGGACATTCTGGGGGCAGCGTTCCGACTGAACCTGATTGGCGCACTGCTGCCGGTGGTGGCACTGCTGAACTTCTTCGTCTTCTTCTGGTCGGAAATTTCCGATGCAGTGGCCCGCCATCGGGGCTATGCCGCTCACCGCAATTCCCACCAGACCATTCAGTTCAAGGACGCCGCCAAGCAGCAGGCAAAAAAGGCCCGGGAACAGGGCTATCACCACAAGTGCAGCGTCTGCGGACGGACGGATACGGACTATCCCAACCTCCAGTTCCGGTATTGCTCCCGCTGTGCGGGGTATCACTGCTTCTGCGAGGACCACATTTTCAACCACGAGCATTTTACTTCATAGCGGAGAATAAAAGACTGCGGGCGTAAGCCCGCAGTCTTTTATTCTCCGTATATTTGATCTGCATATTGTAATTTCCCCTAAAAATCCGGTTGAAATTCAGATAGTCCGCCAAAGCTAAAGAAATAGCGGCGGCGTCCTTTTTTGCCGGGAAAAAGCGCTGTATAATAGAATTACTTATTACGGGTAAATCGGCTGCCCCATGCGGCTACCGCGCCGAAAACGCGCGCTTTTGCGCGCGAAACGGAGGAACGATCATGGACACTGTTAAATCGCTGACCGAGGCCCTGTTGGGCGCTTTTGAGGCGCAGACCTTTCTGCGCAAGCTGGCTATGAGCGGGGCGGACGCCGCCGCGCTGGTGATACCGCAGGAGTGGGAAGGACCGCTGAACGTTCTGCTGCCCTTTGAGCAGCGGCTGACCTGCGATCAGGTATTGGAGATGGCCCTGCCGCTTTTGAACCGGCTGACGCCTCCGCCCAAGGAGGGCTGGATGGTCTATGCCTATCATGTGGCAGTTTCCCTGCTCTATGACGAGGCGGACGTGGAGCACACCGCCAAGCAGCGGGATGCGGCCCTTTGCTACCTGAACATTTTACAGGTACTGTTTGACGCGGAGCGGGAGGCGCTCCCCTTCGATCCGCAGTTCGACTTTGCCTTTTGTACGGAAGAGGAGCTGGCCCACAGCAGCACTGCCGAGGAATACCGGCAGTTTCTGGTGCGCTTTCGGGGGGAATACGTTTACGAGGCCATGCGCCTTGGCCGTGAAGTGACCCCTTTCCGCACACTGGAACACATCGCGGGAGTCCATCATGTCGCCATGAGCGTTATGCGGCCCTATTACGCCACAGGCGGGTGCGTGGACCTGCCTCTGCTCTCCGGCGCAGCGGCGGGACACGACATTGGAAAATTCGGCTGCAAGCCCGGCGAACGCGTCCCCTATCTCCACTACCACTATACGGATCAGTGGTTCACCCAGCGGGGCCTTGAAACCATCGGTCATATTGCGGCCAATCACTCCGTATGGGATTTGGAACTGGAGAACCTGTCCTCGGAGTCTTTGGCGCTGGTCTACGCGGATTTTCGGGTGAAGCAGTCCCGGGACGAGAGCGGGCAGGAGATCGCCCGGATTTACTCCCTTCAGGAGGCCTTCGACGTCATTCTGAGCAAGCTGGACAACGTAAACTATGTGAAAGAGCTGCGCTACCGCCATGTTTATGCAAAACTGGTGGACTTCGAGGACTATATCTGCTCCTTTGGTGCGGATGCAACTCTCTCCGGAGCCAACACGCCGCCCCCGCCCAAAACGGACCCGGCGCTGATGCGCCCCCAGCAGGTGGTAACAGCTCTGCGGCTGACGGCGGTGGATCACAACCTGCGGCTGATGCACCGGCTGGGTCACGAGCAGCTGTTCGCCAACATTCTGGAATCCGCCCGCAGCGAGCAAAACGCCGCGCGGCTGGGTGCTTATCTCGGCATCTTTGAGGAATACTTCACCTATTGGTCCGCGTCCCAAAAGGAGCAGACGCTGGAATTTCTCTATGATCTGCTGCTGATTCCCGACGGGGGCGTGCGCCGTCAGGCGGCGGCGCTGATGGGCCGGGTGCTGGCGGGGTTTAACTCCGGCTATAAAAAGGAACTGCCCTCTGGGGCGGAGCCGGACCCGGCGGACCGGCGGCCCTTCGCTTTATGGAAGGAGTATCTGGCCCGGCTGATCTACCCCGACCGGCGGCTCACGCCCGTGCAGGTCAGCAGGATTCGCTATGCCGCAAAGCTGGCGGTGGACTCCCTGCTGTCCCACGCTTCCCGGGCAGATGGCGAGATTTTTGCGGCGGAGCTGTTCCGCCACTATGCTGATCCCCGCGCCGTGGAAGACGGCGCCGCTTTCGCCCTGCTGGACACCGTGGTTAACTTCCCTCTCTCCCAATGCAGCGAGGAAAACTTAAAGACCTTTGCAGACTTTGCCATCTACTGGCTGGCAAACGGCGGCGAGGCGCAGAAGGCCGCCGCCATGCGTCTGCTGCGTCATCTGCTGGAGGCGCTGCCCGAGGACGCGCCAGAGCGGGAGAGCATCTGTACTGCCGCCGCGGAAGCGGAATGCGGCATCAGCATTCCCCTGCTGTTTTTGCAAACCCAGCTGTGCCGCCGGTTCGGACTGGACATGGCGGAGCAGGAGGCGTTTTTGCGCCGTCAAAGCGCCATCAGCAATGTGTTTCTGGACAACCTGAAAACTGCCACTCCTTGGCTTTTAAAGGCCGTGGGCGTGGAGTATCTGCTGGAGCAGGTGGAACAGGGAGGTCATCAGAACGTGCTGCACATCGCCACCCACTTCTCCAACCTGATGAAGGTCAGTGAAAACGTGGTGGTGCGGCAGGTGGCGGGCGCGTCTCTTTTGAGCCTTGCCTCCCTCCTCACGCCGGACCGGCGGAACGAGATCGCCGTGGAGCTTTCCAAATCTCTGGAAACAGGAGACGTGGACAGCTCCAAGTATATCCCCGAATATCTGGGCCGGTTCTCCCTGTGGCTCCACCCCAGAGAGCTGGATGAGGTCATCGGCCAAATGGAATTTCTCCTCTCCTCCCCCAACGCGGGAGTGGTGTCCGCCGCCCTGCGGACCATCGGCTCCATGCTGGAATATTACGCGGTGTACGCCGCGCGGTTTCAGGAGGACGATTACGCCGTCGTTCAGCGGCGCACCCGTCTGGCGGGGCTTTTGCTGCGGGGGCTGGCCTCCTGCCGTGAATCCGTCCGCCAGACCACGCTCCACATTTTGGGCGACGGTCTGTTTGCCTCCGGCGCGCTGGAATTTGAGGACAAGGATGCTCTGTTCGTCCTGATGGCGAAAAAAATCCTATTCCTGATGAATGAGAGCGATGAACGGGAGCTGACATTTTTCTATACTGCCGCCACGCTCTCCCACATCTACCGTTTCATTTTGTCCCACCTGCTGGACGACGGGCCATTCCATTTCCCCCAGCCGCCTGCGGCGGCGTTTTTCCCAGGCACCTTCGACCCCTTCTCGCTGTCCCACAAGGGCATTGTGCAGGCCATCCGGGACCGGGGATTCGAGGTGTATCTCGCCATTGACGAATTCTCTTGGTCGAAAAAAGCCCAGCCATCTCTCGTCCGGCGGCAGATCGTGTCCATGTCCGTGGCGGACCAGTTCGGCGTATACCTTTTCCCCCACGACATTCCCGTGAATCTGGCGGATTCACGAAGCCTGAACCGATTGCGGGAGGTCTTCGCAGGACGGGAGTTGTATCTGGCCGTGGGGTCTGACGTAGTGGCCAACGCCTCGTCCTATCGCGCGGCCCCCACGGAGGGGTCCGTGCAGTTTCTCAACCACATCGTGTTTCGCCGTTCCAGCGACGCAGAGGGCCACGAAATTGACCCCGACCTGCGGTGCATCAAGGGTAAGGTCCTGCAATTGGAGCTGCCCACCCATTTGGAGGATATCAGCTCCACCCGCATTCGGGAAAACATTGATCTGGGCCGGGACATCTCCAATCTGGTGGACCCCACCGTGCAGGACTATATCTACCGCAACAGCCTGTACCTGAGGGAGCCGCAGTATAAGCAGCTCTTGCGGGCCAGCGATCTGGATTTCTCCTTTGTGGAGCGGCCGGACCGGGCCTTGATGGAGGATCTTTCCGCCGCAGTCAGCGAAGGCCGCTCCCTGCCGCCCCGGTTGGAACCGGGAGATTCCTTCATGGTTCTCCGGGCACAAGGACCCCGCCCCAGAATTCTGGGTTTTCTGACGCTGCGGACAGTGAACACCGCCACGCTTTACGACGCGCTGGGAGACGCGAATCTCGCCAATTACGTCCGGGAGCGGACTGCCGGACGCATCGCCCTTTTGACGGGACTGTACACCGCGAAAGGCTCCGGCGGGACCTACGATGTGGGCCAGCTTTTGCTGACGGAGGCGTTGAGCCGGTCTATGGCGTCCGACTGCGGATACGCTGTATGGTATCCCACCGCAGACCAATCCGATCCAGAAACGCTGGACCTGCTCCAGCGGCAGGGTTTTCGCCCCGGACCGCCCAGTGGAACGAGTCCGCTGTTGCTGGTCGACATGCGCTCTCCCTCTGTACTGATTCAGAACATCCCCACCACTCTGAAAGAGCCGTTTGCCTCCAATCCGGCGGTTCTTGCCGCCGTGCGAAAGGGCCACGAGAATTTTCAACGGGCCATCTGTGATCTCTATCCCGGCGTATTGGTGCTGTCACTGAACGCGGAGGTAATCTACCACCGGCTGGTGGGCCGCATCGTGGAACTGAACAACGTTCCCTCGGAACCCACCCACCCCCGGGTATTGGGCGAGAAAATGTGCGTTCCTTTCGGAAAAATTCTCCGTGGCAACGCCATTCCCAACACCGTCACCAAAACCATTCACACCGACAAAGTGTTTGCGCCGGATCTCAATTCCTTCACCATCGAGGCGTTTCCCCGGTACGCGCCGCTCCCCAGTCAGATTCGGACCCTGAAGTCCTTTCACCGCCCCGTGATTCTGGTGGACGACCTGCTTCATTCCGGCAACCGCATCAGCGCGCTGGACCCGCTGTTCCGGGCGGAGGACGTGGAGATTGACCGGGTGCTGGTGGGCCTTCTTTCCGGGCGGGGCCGGGATTTGATTGTGTCCAAGGGACGGAATGTGGACTGCGTGTATTTCGTCCCCAACATGCGCGCCTGGTTTGTGGAGTCCACCATGTATCCCTTCATCGGCGGAGACACCGTGGCCCGCTCCTCGGGTGACCAACCCCAGTTGACGCCGTCGGTCAACATGATTCTGCCCTACGTTTACCCCAGATTTTATCGCAGCTGCACCCAAAAGGCGGTGTTCAACTTCTCCCGTGTCTGCATCGAAAACGCCCGTGACATCCTGCTGACGCTGGAGACAGAGTATCGCCGCACCTTTGCCCGGAACCTGACGCTCTCCCGGCTCAGCGAGGCGGTGATCCTGCCGCTGGCGCCGGATAAGGGTGTGTGCTTGGGCTATGATATGAACCTGTCCGCCTCCCAGTGCCTTGAAAACGACCTGAAAATGCTGCTGCGGATGCGGGAGCTGGAAAGGGCGTGAAACCGTGAGGAAACGACGGCTTGTGATCTGCCTGCTGGCGGGAGCCGCAGTGATCCTGCTGGCGATCCTTTTCATCAACCGGGACAGCGCGTTTTTCTATCATGTCGAGCACTCCGAACACATTGGGGGTATACACTATTGCCCAAACTATATGAGCGGCCGTGTCTTTGTCGCCGGTTTTGAATGGGACGGAAAGGCATCCGAGATCTCTGTTGTCATTCCGGACACCGTGAAACTTTCCCATTCTTCCAGAACCCTCCGCATCACAAAGCTGGGTGGTTTTTTTAGCAGAGATGTACCCAGCGGCTTCGGCCCCTTGCTGCCAATGGGCGGAGGAGGAGGACAGTCCAGTGGCTTTGATCTGCTGGAGCAGATACAGGAGCAGTATCCCACCGCACCGGTGCGGGACTTGACCGTCAGTCTCCATCTGGGAGCATGCCTGTCCTCCATTCCCACGGCGGCAGCGAACACGCTCTATCGAGAGCAGTCGGGCGCCGGCGCCATCTGGCGCGTGCATTATCGGGTGGACTGCGACGCGGATAACGAAACCTTTTATTCCAAGGACGGAAGGCTGTATACCCGGGCGGATGACGCGCCGGTTGAGCTACTTCCTTACGGAGAGGATTGATTGCATGTATTACTACACCTACCAAAACAAAAAATACGCGGCGTTGGAAAGCCTCGCGCTGCTCTCCTGCTCACCGCCGCGAACGGATGAGGAGGTGACGTTTCTCATCAACCGTCCGCCGGAAAACCGCCGGGCCAGCTTTCTGGTCACAGACCCCCGCCATCTCACCGCCAAAACGGACGGCGTGGAATGGCTGGACAGCCGCCGTATCGAAGCGCCTGTTCCCGACCTGCCGGAAGACATCCGTCACCGGCTGGAGGCTGGAGAACTGCGGGCCATCAACTTCCGCCATCCCCGCTGGGAAGAGATTGCGGCAAACGCGAATCGGCGGCGGCCCATCAGAAAGCGGGTAAACCTGCTGGCGGTGGGCGATGTGGGCGGCATCCTGCTGACGGCGCTGAAGCTGCTGGGCGGCGAGTGCATCGGCTCCATCGGCATCTGTGATCTGAACGAGAACACGGTGGCCCGGTGGGTGGCGGAGATGAGCCAGATTTCGTGGCCGTGGGAATACGAGTCGCTGCCGAAGGTGGAGGCTGTGCTTCCCGAGCGGCTTTTCGACTGCGATGTGTTCTTATTTGCCGCTGCGAAATCCGTTCCGGCGGTGGGAAGTTCGGTGCAGGACGTACGGATGGCCCAGTTCGCCGCCAACCGCCCGCTGGTGGAATCCTATGCCCGGCAGGCCCGCAAGGCCAAGTTTGACGGGCTGTTCGCGGTGCTGTCCGACCCAGTGGACCCACTGTGCAAAGCGGCATATTTCGCCTCCAACGCCGGAGAGGATGGACAGTGGGACGGAAAGGGACTGCTGGCCGAGCAGGTGCAGGGTTTTGGACTGGGCGTGATGAACGCCAGAGCCGCGGCTCTGGCCCAGACCGATCTCCGCTATCTCACTTTTCTTACGGACGGGCGCAGCTTCGGCCCCCACGGGAATGGGCTGGTGATTGCAAATTCCATCAAAAAATATGACGACCAAATCTCTCAGGAGCTGACAAAGCAGGTGAAAACCGCTAACCTCCGCATCCGGGAGCTGGGGTTCAAGCCCTTTGTCGCCCCCGCCGTCTCCTCCGGGGCCATGCAGCTGCTGCTCACATTACGAGGGGAGTGGCATTGCGGGTCCGTGTGCCTTGGGGGCGTTTGGTTCGGCGTGAGGAATCGTTATACTGCCAACGGATTGGAGACGGAATCTCTGAACCTGCCGGACGAACTGTTTCAGCGCTTGAAAGAGACGGAAACAACACTGAAAGCAATTTTATAAGGAGATGGGCGTATGCTGACCCTGATTTGTCCTGGCAAAACCGCATCGCAGCGGTACGCGCTGGCGCTGCGGGCGGGTCTGAACGGCATTCCCTGTGAAATCCTGACTCGGCTGGACGGGCCGTTGGAAAACCGGGCAATTTTATTCGCCGTGCCGCTGGACGAGAGCGGCGTGAATCATGAATACTATGACCTGCTGGCCTTTTTGCGTACCCATCCGGGTTGTCTGTACGGATGCGTGGGCGGCGTGATGGTGGACGGGCCGGGGGACCTTTACACGAAAGCCGCGGCCCGAGAACTGGTGCTGGCGGCCAACATGGCGGGCTGCACTTTTCCGGGCCGTCCACTGGTGGAGGCCATTGGTTCCCTCGCCAACTTTGCCGTTCAGGCGAAGCTGGCGGACTGCGATCTGGAGACGGCCTACCATCTGGCTGTTCGGAATCTGGCGGGACGGATTTTAGACTTCTCTCCGCCAAGGCTGGAAAAGCCGAATCTCTTGGTACTTCACGCCTCCAACCACGCCACATCCAACACGCTGGCACTCTGGGGCGCTGTCCGAAAACGGCTGGGAGACGCCTGCACCGTCACGGAGATCGGCCTTCGCAACGGCACGCTGGAGGACTGCCGAGGCTGTCCCTACACTGCCTGCCTCCACTTCGGGGAAAAGGGCGGGTGCTTTTACGGCGGCGTGATCGTGGAGAATGTGTACCCCGCCGTCCGGCAGGCGGACGGTGTGATTCTCCTCTGTCCCAATTACAACGATGCGGTGTCCGCCAACCTGACGGCGGCGATCAACCGGCTGACGGCGCTGTATCGCACCACCAGTTTTTCCGGCAAAGCGCTGTTTGGCATCGTGGTGTCCGGATACTCCGGGGGAGATATCGTGGCGCGGCAGCTGGTGGGCGCGCTTTGCATGAACAAGGGATTCTATCTGCCGCCCGGCTTTTGTATGCTGGAAACCGCCAACGACGCAGGCGCGGCAATGAAACTGCCGGGCATCGAGGAGCGGCTGGACAAGTTTGCCGAAAACCTTCTGCATCAGCTGAAAGGATAACCAAGCGGCTCGGAGCAATGCTCCGCGCACAGCAAAACCGGAGGACACCGCAAATGCGGCCCTCCGGTTTTGTGCGCCTATACGGTCAGCCGAGTGCCGACGAACCGATGCCCGTCTCCTCATGGGACTGGGTATAAAGGACACGACCCTCGGCGTCCAACGCGTCGGAAAAGTAATACATCGACGAGTGGTAAGTATCCTGAAACGGTTTCCAGTCCCCATCGTACTGACAGACAAAATACCGCTTTCCATCCTTCTGTGTCCAATCTTCCGCAGCTGTTGCAACGATGAACGCCGTGTTGTAAACTTCTTCTTCAACGTTGAAGTCCCGCCAGCAGACCCGTACATTGATGGAAGACACCGCTGGATCGTCGATTCGGCCAAAGAGGTATTGCACCCCCTTGTCGTTCTCGTTTCCCATCCGGGAGACACTCCACGCGCCCACATGGATGGGCGCGTCTTTGGCACAGTCCACAAACCCACCGCCAGCGTCCACCCAGCCGTACAGCGGATAGAATCGCACAGCGCTGACCAATAGAGCATGTTCGTTCTCGGTCAGATAAAAGAGCGCGGTCCCCAGTTTCAATTCCTTCGGCGGCAGCAGACGCTTCACCACCTGCGTCCGTCCGATATTGTAGGTTTCCTCTGTATAGCGGACCGCCCTCGCAGGAAATGCACGGCCATAGCTGAACAGTCCGCCGAGCGCCAATAACGCCAGAAAAACAGCGGTGCGGCGGAGCGCTTTGCGCTTTCGTGTGGGGATGGTCTGTTCCTTTGCTTTTTTCATGACAGCATCCCCTCCCAATCCAGCGGCACTTCCAACCGGGCCGTCTCTCCGAAGCGGTCGTAGCACACCGCCAGATATTCGTCTGTCCGGCTGACATCAATTCCATCCGCCACCCAGTACTGCGCGCCGGAACCGCCTCCGCCGCTGCCGCCTGCCGGCATCAGTTCTCCGCCGGATTCCGTCTCATAGGTCGTATTGTCGATTAAAATCTGGGATGCGGCCCCGAACACATTCTGATCGTAATTGCACAGCGCCACGCTGGCAACTCCGGTTTGCCCATCTGGCCGCAGCGTCAGCCCCAGCTGAAAAACCCGCAGAACGTCGTTGCCCACATCGGCCCGCAGATCCACTGAGTAAATATACGTCCCGGTGACAGAACCGCTGCGCAGCCCTGCCGCAGGGTTGGTACGAGCCTCCACACTGTCCCGCAGCTCCGCCACACTGTGCAGAGAAGTAACAAGGGAAACCGCCAGCAAAATCGAAAAAATCAAACTCACCCGGCTGAGGATCAGCCAGCCCAGCGGATACTGCTTATCCAGCGCTCCGCCGATCTCCTCCGGATTGCCCATCACCTCCGCCGCCCGCGCCATGGCCGCCTCATGGTCATACCCGGCTTTCGTTAACGCTTCGGCGCGATCCTCTATGTGGCCCTCCAGCTCCGCCCGGACAGCGGCTTTTTCCGTCCGCGTCGCGTGGCGGAGCCGCGCCAGCACCCGGTCGCAGAATTCTCTCTCGTCCATGGCCCGTCCCTCACGCGGGGGCAAGGCCCGCGCCGGAACGCAGCACCGCGTTCACCGCGCCGGAATAGGTCTGCCACTTCTCCTCCTCAGCTTTCAGCAATGCGCCGCCCTTTTTCGTCAGGTGGTAATACTTCCGCATTCGGCCCGTGGGCGCTTCCTGCATGTAGGCCTCCACCGCCCCATCCCGCTCCAGCCCATGGAGAACGGGATACAGCGTCCCTTCCTTCATCTCAAAGGTGCGGTTTGAGCGGCGTGAAAGCTCCTCAATCATCTGATATCCGTATAGATCCTTTCCCGCCAGCAAGGACAGCACCAACAGCCGGGTATGTTCTATATTCTGCTTCTTTTCCATATAGCGCCTCCTGTTTAAACGCAATCATCCGTGCAAATTACCTCGAGTGTCTATGCTCAATATACCTCGTATCTCTAGGTGTGTCAAGCAAAAAATCCGCCGCCAAAAAACGGCGGCGGATGCTTGTTATTCCTCTGGGATGCCCAGCAGGGCGCGCCCGTCCTCGCTCAGATAAGGCTTCAAAAAGTCGAGGTCAATCTCAAAGGTCTGGGGTCCTGCGGCGTAGGACGCCATCTCATAGGCGGAAAACGTCACCGTCATCCCCCCATCCGAAAAGGCCACCGCATAATCGGGCCACCGCGCGGCAATATCCTGATAATCCTCCCAGTACATCTCCGTGGGTGCGTATCCGCCCTCTATGGCCCTCTGGTCGGCTTGACGGATGATCTCCGCTGTTACCGCCGTTTGCAATTCCTCAGAATCCGCGCCCAGCACCGCCGGATGGATAAACCGGCCTGTCTGCAAGTCAAAGTTCCAGCCCAGCAGCACCGTGTTGGGATGTACGCCACCTGTGTAGCTGTAGTATTCTCCCGCCACGCTGATAAGCCGATCTGAACGCCAGAAGGTATAGGTGAATTCCTCGTCATAAGGCGTTTCCCAGCTTTGCCCCTCCTCCTTGCGCAGTGCGTAGTCTTCCTGCGCCCAATTAAAAAAGCCCGAAAAGTCCGTACTTTCCACCCAGTTGGTAAAATTCTCGTTAAAGGCGGTGGCTACATCCAGCGCCTGCTTCTGCGCCGCAGTAGCGGCAGTCTTCAGGATTTGGCCGTCCTGCGTTTCCACCCGCAGGACCGGAATCGTGTACTGATACGCGGCAAGCGCTATGCCGTCGTCCGTGGTGTATTGGTCGGACTTCTCTTCGCTCTTGAGCACAAAGTCCAGCTCCTCCGCCGCCGAGGCCACCACATTGGCGGCACCCAGCGCGCCGGTGGAACCTCCGACCGGCGACATCGCAGCTCTGGCAGCAGCCGCTGCATCGGCACAGCCGCTGAGAAGCGCCAGCGAAAGTGCCAGCGCGGGCAGAATCCGTTTCTGCATAAATTTTCTCCTTTTTTAGAGGATTGCCGGCCCCTCTCTCCACTCCCGTCCGCCGGGAGGAATCTGGGGCAGGCACAGGCCGTACAAATCCGTACACCGGACTTCGATGTCAAAAATCTGCCGACATATCCCGTCAAGTTCCCGCACATGGGCGGGTTTCGTCAAAACAGGCAGGGCTGCGGTCTGCTTCATGATCCGCAGAATATCCCGCCCCCGCTGACCCACCGCCAGCACCCGCAGGTATGGCGGCCGCTCCGGCCGGTCCTTTGCCCGCAGGCCCAGAAAGGCCCACAGTACCAGCCGCCGCAGCCGGGCATGGGGATAACGCTTTGTTTTGGCCAGTTCGTAAAATTCTTCCAGTGTCCGGGCATCTCGTCCCGCGCGGGTCAAACGGTCCGGAAGTCCCTCCGCCGAAGCGCTGTCAGGCAGCGCCGCCCAGTCCGACGGGGTCATAGTCCGCAGTCGGGCCAAAAAGGCCCGCTCCGCTCCATTGGAAAACGGAGGCAGCGCCAAATCCGCTGCTTGTAACAGTTCCTTCTCGCCGGGGACCAGATATGGTTCAGCTGCCGCCCATTCCCCATCGGACAGCCAGCGCCGGATCTGCGTGGCGGAGACGAATCT
>JABNAD010000579.1_pt1 | contig 19973 bp, 22 predicted proteins | sample 7240381 | NCBI WGS metagenome assembly JABNAD01 (sample SAMN11332834, study PRJNA596920) | anaerobic digester metagenome | biome: digested sludge; isolation source: digested sewage sludge-derived enrichment culture grown on H2/CO2 | place: Germany: Goettingen
GTGCGCATGGGTATGAAGGAAAGACCCACTGTGATGCGCCAGAAACAGGCTGCTGCAGCGGTTGGACAGGCTATGATAATGCAGATATATCATAATTTTTTTGATCGTTATAACCAAACGGTTGCACAAGTTTTGCTGACCAAGGAAGAAGTTGGCAGTGAGGAACGATATCAGAATACAAAGAATACAATGGAAACATTGATGGAATTGGGTGTAATACCCATTGTCAATGCCAATGACAGTATCTCTACGGAGGAAATAGGGATTTCTGATAACGATAGGCTATCCGCTATAGTAGCTGAAATTATTCGTGCGGATCTTTTGATATTAATGACGGATATTGATGGGCTATATGACAGTGATCCAAAATCGAATTCAGATGCGAAGCGCGTTTCTTGCGTAGATTGGGTTACGGACGAGGTTAGACAGATGGCGGGCGACAAAGGCTCAGCTTTTAGCGTGGGAGGGATGCTCACCAAATTGCAAGCGGCGGAGATTTGTCAAGATGCTGAGGTGAAAATGGCCATTGTGTTAGGTGAGGACCCAACGATTATTCATCGAGTGATAGCCGGCGAAGACGTAGGAACATTTTTTAATAGTAAGAAAGCATAGATATTTATAAGGAGTGTGATTTGTATGGGTTTTTGCCCAAAATGCGGGAGAGAGATTTTTGATGAAAGTCTCGGGTGTCCTGTTTGTACGTTAAGTGAAGGCAAGAATGCGACCAAAGCTGATGTGGATGATGCAGAGGTAATCAATGAATTTACCGTTGAAGATAAAGATGGTACTTCTCAGAAATTTAAGGGAGAAAGTGAAGCCAAAAGCTGGGAAAGTTATCAATCACAGGAACCTAAGCCTGTGCAAGAGCAGGTTATTCCTACGGTGTTAAAAGTAATTACGATTCTTTTAATTCTTTTTGTAGGTGGTTTTGGTCAGATTGCAGGCTTGATTGCAGGTATAATTTTATTGAAAAGTCCCATTGAGGATTACAGTAGATTTGGTAAGACCTTAATTACCATTAGCAGTATCATGCTGGCATTTTGGATATTGTGTTGTGTGATTCAGGGGGTTTTTGGGATTTTCGGAAGTATGATGTATTACTTCCCTTATTATTAATTGCTATGAATACAATATTTAAAATGATTGGCTCTGCCGTCTGTCACCAGATGGCAGAGCGCAGCTTTATCCTTCAGGGACAGCAGTTGCCTGTCTGCGCACGATGCACTGGAATTTATGCGGGAATATTTTTTACCATGATATTTTTTTTCGTTTTTAAGAGGCTTCATGGGAACAGACCTTTTTCAACCAAGGGTATGCTTCTTGGAGCCTTAGCCTTTATCCCCATCTCGATTGATGGGTTTTTCAGTTATTTAGGATTTTGGGAAAGTACCCAGTTATTAAGGGTGGTTACCGGTGCATTGGCAGGGGCATCACTGCCAGGATTTTTTCTTTTGGGCGCAAACTTTACGGTGGGAGCAGAAAACAATAAACCTATTTTTCAATCTTTTACAGAACAGATTTTGTTGGTGGGAATCACCCTTTTCTGGGGAATCATTCTGTGGTTAAATATAGGAAGCTACTTTTTTGCTTCTGTGGTTATTGTGCTTGGAATTGTATGTTTTTGGTGCGATTTGATATATTTAATCTTGAAAAATATAGCCGGCAATAAAAAACTGCCTTTTTGGCTGTTATCATTTTGCGGAAGTTTTCTGATTATTATGACAATAGGGGTGTTGCGGCAATGAAAAACAGGCTACGTCAAGAAATATTGCAAAAACGCAAGGAACTATCTGAAGAAGAACGCCAACTAAAAAGTGATAAAATTATGTCTACCCTGAGAAGCAGTGAAAGATACGAAAAAGCAAAAACGATATTCACTTTTATTTCTATGGATAAAGAGGTAAACACATATCCTTTGATTGAACAAGCGTGGAAAGACGGAAAAAAGGTTGCCGTTCCCATTGCTAAAGCAAAAGGGGAAATGTATTTTGTGCCTATTGATTCTTTTTCTGAACTGAAAAAAAGTGGATTTGGTGTTATGGAGCCTGAAAAAGAAAGGGAAGACAGGGTAATACCAAAGGAAGGGGATGTATTTCTCGTTCCAGGCAGTGTATTTGATAAAAAAGGGAATCGTTATGGTTACGGCGGTGGATTCTACGATCGTTTTTTTGAGCAAAACCCGTATATTCATAGAATTGCCGTGGCGTTTTCTTTTCAGGTAATGGATTTTGATTTACAAATAGAAGCATTTGATAAACCCGTTGATTGTATTATAACGGAAAATGGCTTGATAGGGGGTTTTTAATGATGAGTATTTTGACTGAAATGGGGCAGAGAGCAAAGGATGCATCCGTTGTATTGGGGGTATTATCCACACCGAAAAAAAATGAAGCCCTTTGCCATGGTGCAGAGGCCCTTTTGGCGGCAGAGAAAGAGATTCTTTCAGCCAACCAGATGGATGTGGAGGAGGCGCTGGCATCGGGCATCAAGGGTGCCTTCATTGATCGTTTGACGTTGACACAGGCAAGACTTGAAGAGATGGCGGAGGGGCTTCGTCAAGTTGCGGCATTGGATGACCCTGTGGGCGAGATGCTCTCTATGAAGACCATGGACAACGGGCTAATCATCGGGCAGAAAAGAGTGCCTATGGGTGTAATTGGGATAATCTTCGAGGCTAGACCAAACGTTACCGCTGATGCCTTTGGCTTATGCTTAAAGGCAGGCAGTGCGGTTATACTAAGGGGAGGCAAAGAAGCGTTCCGTACCAATCAAGCCGTTGTAACAGTATTTCGTAAAGCTATGGAAGAGGTAGGACTGCCAGGAGATATTGTGCAGGTGGTGCCTGACACTTCAAGGGAGACAGCCAATGAAATGATGCGACTCAATGGATATTTGGATGTATTGATCCCTCGGGGTGGGGCAGGTTTGATTCAAAGTGTGGTGCAAAACAGTACTGTTCCTGTAATTGAAACGGGCGTTGGAAACTGCCATATTTTTGTGGATGAAACTGCGAACTTAGATCAGGCTGTGGCTATTGTGATGAATGCCAAAACCCAGCGTCCCGGTGTTTGCAACGCTTGCGAAAGTCTTTTGGTGCATGAAAAGATTGCGGAAAAGTTTCTCCCCATGGTTGGGAAGGCTTTACAGGAAAAAGCTGTTGAAATTCGTGGAGACAAAACAACCTGTGCCCTGATTTCTGGATCTGTTCCAGCAGTAGAGGAAGATTGGGCAACGGAATTTACGGATTATATTATCTCTACCAGAGTGGTTTCTCATATTGATGAGGCCATCAGACATATACGTAAATATTCTACCGGGCATTCTGAGGCAATTCTTACAGAAAACTATACTAACGCTCAGCGTTTTTTGAATGAAGTAGATGCCGCAGCAGTATACGTGAATGCTTCTACCCGTTTCACTGACGGCGGACAATTTGGTTTTGGCGCAGAAATTGGTATTAGCACTCAGAAGTTCCATGCAAGGGGACCCATGGGATTGAAAGAACTGACCACGACGAAATACATTATTTATGGAAACGGGCAAATAAGACAGTAATGGAGGATGTTTGGTGGAAGCAAATAGAACAACAAAATATTTAGATGACTGGGTGCGAGTGCCTCTTTGTGATAAAGGTGACAAATTGTACCACTATACTGCTGCAGAAGGGGTTCAAGGCATTATTGAAAATAGGCAGTTTATTGCCACAAAAAGTGACTTTTTAAATGACAAACTTGAGTTTTTATATTCTTTAGAAATTTTAGAAAAAGTAATCGACACCTATATCGTAAATAAGGAATTGGGCAAGAGATTATATAAAACTATAAAGGCAGAGATGGATGAACTGGCTATTATTACTCCCTCCTGTCAAACGGTTTGTGTGCCAGACCATGAGAACAAGAGTTTTTACGTAATTTCCTTCTCCAAGCTGGATAACAGCGCATTACTTTGGGCTGAATTTACTGATTTTAGAGGGTATTGTCTTGGGTTTGATTATGAAAAGCTGGTGCAAGGATTTACCGGCAGGTCTTTTTTACATGGAACGGTCATTTATAATGAGGAGGTTCAAATTTCCTGTCTTTTGGATGCGCTGATTGCCTGTGTCCACAGGGGTGTGAATGATGGTTTCGTTGACTTGGATACTATATTTGAAGAAAATGCGGAAATCGGTGATGAAGCATTAATGGAAATTGGGGGAGACATGGCTATGGTTTGCTCTGTTTATGCCATGTTCTTTAAAAGTGAATTTTTTAAGGGAGAAGAAGAATATCGTTTTGTATTTTCTCCTCTACGAACAGATCGGGGCGGTCAACCTAGATTTCGCATTTTAAACCAGATATTTTTACCATATATTATGGTGGAACTGGATGGATTTGCATCGCCCATTCCATTGACTTCTGTTACTGTAGGTGCAAAAAATAACAGTGATATAGCAGTGCGGGGTATGCGGTCCTTTTTGATGGGGCAAGGCCTTGATAATATTCCCGTTACCCTATCGGATATTCCACTAAGGTATTAATGAATTGAAAGAAATGGGGGATACAATGAAAATTGCCATATTGGGACTTGGTGCTGTGGGAGCTACTGTTGCAGGGGGACTAAAGAAATATGAAAAAAATCTGATTTTTATTGCCCGAGGAGAGACAAAAAAGGTTCTGAAGCGAGATGGTTTATTTCTGGAGTCTGAGAAATTGGGGAATCAAAGAATTCGACCAGGTTTGGTTTCCGATGATCCTAAGGAAATTGGTTTGGTAGATGTCTTGTTTCTTTGCAGTAAAAGCTATGGTTTGGAGACAGCCTGCCAAAAATATAGGGATATTATAGGGGAAAACACCTTGGTTGTTCCTTTGCAAAATGGGATTATGACTTCCAGATATGTTTCGGATTGGCTCAATAAAAAGGGTGTCGTGAGTGACAGCTTTATTTATTGTTTTTCAAATATTGTGGAAAAAGGACATGTTTTTAACCGTGGAGAGCTTTTGCGTATCGGCATCGGCTTTGCAGATGGAAAAGACAATGAAAAGGCCAAACAGCTTGTTGCAATGCTTAATGAAGGAGGGTTACCTTCTGACTACGGGCAGGATATTATGAAGGCCCTTTGGGAAAAGTATGCCATGATGTGTGGTAATAGCTGCGCATTCATCTATTTTGACTGTGAAGCGGGAGAAATTCAAAAGGATACCAAAAAAATGGAGTTTTTACGAGGCATTTATGAAGATATCCTCCGTTTGGCAAAGGCATCAGGGGTTAAAGGCATGGAGGAAATGCCCGATAAATATTATGAGCACTTTTTAACTCTGCCCCCCCAGACTATTTCTTCTCTATATAGAGATATTCGTGAAGGAAAAGAGGAAACGGAATTTGAATGGGTGGTAGGTGGTGGCTGCAAATTAGCCCAAGAGCTGGGTGTTCTGGTACCTTATATGAAAAAGGTGTATGAAGGGAAAGCAGGAAAATAACTTGGCATATTAGAGCTTGAAAGAAAAAGGGAAGGACAAAACAAAATGTTTTGCCACTTCCCTTCTTTGCATAGTAGAGAACTGATGCAGTTTAATATTTTTTTTCTACTATGTGACGAATCAAAAGGATGAGCAGAAGGTCAACACAAAGCAGGGTCTCTAGGGTATAGAAAACGGTTATGGAGAAAAAACCGGAAATCAACATAGAAACATATATAATACCAACAGATACATAGGTGAAAATGGTATAGCTTACCCGAAGAATATAGATATTTCTCTCATCTGTTTCCAACAGCTCAAGTTTCTTCATCTTTTCGGGGTTTTTTATAAGGGATTTGTTTTTAATAAACAATAAGAGTGAAACCACAAAAAGACCGATAAAGGAGCCTGTGTACATAGGCCTTAATGATTCAAAGTTTTTGCTGCAAAAGGTAATTGCAAATAAAATGATAGAAGCAATCATGCAGCCAATATTTATATAAAGGCGCAGATTTAGACGTTTTTCATAGTTTACGGTGTTCATTTATTTTCCTCCTTCTCAAATAAAAAAATATCTTCAATGGTTAATTTGAAAAAACGTGCGATTTTGTGGGCCAGAAACAGTGATGCAGTATATTTCCCTACCTCTAGTGAGGTTATCGTTTGTCGGGTTACACCCACAGCCTTAGCCAAATCTTCTTGGGATAATTTTTGTTGGCGCCTTAGTTCGGCGATTCGTGTTTCCATATACGTTCTCCTTTCTGCAAAGCTAACTTTGCTTTTAGTATAGTATGCTTTGCACATAATGTCAAGTGTACTTTGCGAAAAAAATGTAATAAAGGTAAAATTGACTGGGGTTTGAATTTCTGTTATCATGAAAAAAGCAAAGAAGGAATTTTTGGAAAGGAATTTGAGAGAATGAATTATTTTTTGATTTTTTTATTTAGTATCCCTGGTATTATTTTTGCAACTACCATTCATGAATTTACAAGGGCTGCAGTTTCTACGGCGTTGGGAGATACCTTGCCCAAAAACAAAGGGCGTTTCACCTTAAATCCTTTGAACCACTTTGAACCCATTGGATTTTTGTTGTTATTTTACAGTGGTGGTTTTGGCTGGGGAAAACCAGTGGAGACCAGTGCGCTATATTATAAAAACCGTAAAAGAGATACCCTTTTGGTTGCAATATTGCCCTCTGTGGTGAATCTGGTGTTTGGTTTGGTTTTTTTAATTTTACAAAGCAAAATTTTTAATAACAATATGTATTTAGCAATGCTTTTTAATTACCTATGCTATTATAACGTAGGATTGGCTGTGTATAATGTTTTACCTGTTGCGCCCATGGACTGCGCAAAGGTGCTTTCCGTATCCATACCTGCCAATAGATATTTTCAATATTTGCAATATGAAAAAATGATTCAGTTGGTTTTTTTGCTTTTGCTTTTTGTTGGCCTTGCTGGTGGCTTTTTTAATGTGATTATCAATGCCATCATTCAGTTTATGGGTATGATTCTGTAGAGCAGAGGGTGTGAAAATTGGAGCAGATTACAATTCGATTAGATGCCTTTGAAGGGCCTTTAGACCTTTTGTATCACCTGATAGAGAAAAATGAAATTGATATTTATGATATTCCCATAGCCCGTTTGACGGATCAGTATCTGGCATATTTGGATTTGGCGGAAGATCGGGATATGGATGGGATGAGTGAGTTTTTGGTTATGGCAGCCACGTTGTTGGAAATCAAAAGCAAGCTTCTTTTACCAAAGCCCAAAAATGAAGTGGAAGAAGGCCCTGATCCCAGAGAGGAACTGGTTTTAAAGCTTTTGGAATACAAGAAAATTAAAGAGGTAACTGAGGATTGGCGCCAGCGAGAGGAAGAGGCTTCTCTGATTCTTTTCAAGGAGGCTGATAAGGCGGTTTCCCAGCTAAAGGGGAAGAAAACCCAGGATTTGGAGGACTTTTTACAGGGTGTAACCATGGAGGATTTATACCTTGCTTTTCGTCAGGTGATGGACAGAAAAGAAACCAAGGTGGATCATGTTCGCAGCTCCTTCAAAGATGTTCCCCGAGATTTATTTACGGTTCAAGAAAAGATGGAATATATTCGGGATATGCTGATTTTGCAGCCAAAATCCAGCTTTTTTACCATTTTTCGAAAGAATGCAGGGAAAATGGAAAAAGTGGTCACATTTTTAGCTCTATTGGAGTTGATTAAGCGAAAAGAGGTACACATATTCCAAACTATTAATTTTGGTGAAATTACCATAACAAGATATGACGGAAGGGATAGTGCATGAGATTATCGGAGTTGGAAGCGGTAGTAGAGTCGTTGCTGTTTATTTCCGGCGAGGCAGTGCCTTTAACGTCAATTGCTCAGACCATTGAGATGGACAAGGCTACAGCCAAAGCCATAATACATACGTTGGCGGACAAATATGAAAGTGAAAAACGGGGCATTCGTATTGTGGAGCTTAATGGTTCCTATCAAATGTGTACTGCCGGGGAGTGCTTTGAGTACATAAGAAATATGTATAAAAGCCCTAACAGACAGGGTTTGACACAAGCCTTACTGGAAACTTTGGCAATTATTGCTTACAAACAGCCCATTACTCGAGCGCAGATTGAGGAAATTAGAGGTGTCAGCGCAGAGCATGCCGTAAGCAAATTGGTTGAGAAAAAGCTGGTTTGTGAGGTAGGGCGGATGGATACCCCCGGTAAGCCCATAATGTTTGGAACCACCAATGAATTTTTACGGTATTTCGGGTTTAAAAGCATAAAAGAGCTGCCGCCGCTGGGTGAAATACAGGAAAGTTAGGTGCAGTATGAAGGGAATAATTTACAAATATAGAATACTGCTTATCATCGGTATTGTTATACTATTTTTCTTTGGTGCAAATATTGTGAAACATACTTTTTCATCTGAAAGTTGGCAGAAGCATCCTGAAAAAAGGATAAACATGGTGGATGACTTATTGGCAAAATATCAATTAAAGGGAATGCCCAAGGAAGAAATTATTTCGTTATTGGGGGAATCAACGGATACGGAGTATTTCAAGACGGAAAGCAACATGGTTTATTACTTGGGACCGGAGAGGGGCTTGATTTCCATTGACAGCGAGTGGTTGGTGCTGGAGATGCAGGACAATCATGTTACAGAGGTCAGTATTTTACGTGATTAAGGTGGAAATTTTCCCTGCCCTTGAAAGTTGAGGATTGTTTGAAATGTATTCTTTTTTTGTATGAAATGAAAAAAAGCTGAATAAACATAGCAGGAGAGGGGTGATGCACATGAGGCGTGCGGGAATCTTGGTTCTCCTGCTTTTTTTATGCTGTTCCATTGCTTATGGGGCAGAGCCTTCCGTAGGCGCACAAGGTGCGGCATTGGTAGACGGCACAACCGGCCGTTTGCTATGGGGGAAAAATGCAGAGGAGCCATTGGCCATGGCAAGCACAACAAAAATTATGACTGCTATTTTGGTTTTAGAAAATGCGAATCTGGATGATGTGGTGACGGTAAGTAAAAAAGCTGCCAATCAACCGGAGGTACATATGGATTTAAAGGCTGGGGAGCAGTGGAGAGTTGGAGATTTGCTTTCTGTCATGATGATGCGTTCTTACAATGATACAGCGGTGGCGCTTGCGGAACATGTTTCTGGCAGCGTTGAGGCATTTTGCCAGTTGATGACAGAAAAAGCGGCGGAAATTGGTGCAGAGGACACAGTTTTTGGTTCTCCCAACGGTTTAGACAGCCAAATCCCATTTGCCAAGCACCATTCAACAGCAAAGGATATGGCACTGATTGGTGCGTATGCTTTGAAAAATGAGAAATTTTGTAGTGTGATTGCCCAAAGCTCCGTCACCATTGAAGAGGTGACCGGTAAAAGGCAGTGTCAGGTTACCAATGCTGACCGTTTTCTAAAGGAATACCAGGGGGCAATGGGTGTAAAAACAGGCTATACCAATAAGGCGGGTCATTGCTTTGTTGGAGCGGCAGAACAAAATGGAGTTCGCTTGGTTAGTGCGGTGTTGGGCAGTGGTTGGGGTAGCGGAGGAAAAGAGAAGAAATGGTCAGATACAAAGGCGATTATGAATTATGGGTTTTCCACCTTCTTTCCTTATGAAGTGGCAAAAAAGGGTCAGCTTTGTGGAAAAGTATCTATGCTTCACTCTAAGGTTGGAGCGGTAAATGCAGTTTTGCAGGATGGGTATCAAGGTCTATTCTCCAAGGAGGAGCAGGATGCCATTCAGGTTAATATTTCTTTGCCTGAAAGTATTGAGGCTCCTGTGCAAGCGGGACAGCAGCTTGGAAATGCTCAGCTTAAACTAAAGGATGAAGTTTTAGCAGAGATTCCAATTTTGGCAGATTCCTCTGCTCCGGCGTATACCTTAGGTGACTGGTTTTCCTATTTATATCAAAATTGGGTAACATGGTTTTGAGAATGGATTGCTGTTTTTTATGGTTAGGAAAATCATAGATGGATGTCATGAAAAGATTGAAGGGTATCCGTGATATTGCAATTATATTTTATAGAATGAAACATTTTCCAATACCTTCCTAAATCCTCATGAATGCAAGGTTTTATGAGAGTTTTTTTGACTTTCCTCTTTTTGTAGGGTATACTGTTTCCAATGAGATGAAGACGGAGGAACAGTATGGAAGAAAGACTTCAAAAATTTTTAGCGGAAGCAGGCGTTGCATCTCGCCGTAAGGCGGAAGAACTGATTGCAGCGGGAAAAATAAAGGTAAATGGAAAAGTAGTAACGGAATTAGGTACTAAAATTGATCCCAAAAAGGATGAGGTATTGTATCTGGATAAAGAAGTCAGCAAAAAAGAAGTAGAGATGGTATACATCATGCTCCATAAGCCGGAGGGCTATGTGACCACAGCGAAGGAGCAATTTGGTCGTCCAGGAGTTATGGATTTGGTTAGAGATGTGAAAGAAAGAATTTTTCCTGTAGGTAGATTGGATTATGATACATCAGGTTTATTGCTTTTAACAAACGATGGAGATTTGACTTATAAATTAACCCATCCCAAACATGATGTGGATAAGACTTATATTGCTAAATTATATGGAACCCCTGATGACATGGATTTACAAAAATTTCGCCGTGGCGTTGTTATTGATGGGAAACAAACCAAGCCTGCAAAAATGCAAATTTTAGAAAAGGGTGAGCGACAGTCTACTGTAGAAATTATTATTCACGAGGGCAGGAATAGACAGGTTCGTAAAATGTGTGAAGTTATAAAGCATCCTATTGCGCAATTAAAACGAGTGGCCACGGGAGAGCTTACAATGGGGGATTTGCCAAAAGGCAAATATCGCCATCTTACCCCTAAGGAAATTAAGTATTTAAAAAGCTTATAAGTTTTAGTGTCTATACAAAAGTCATGGAGAAAATCAAGGCATAATTGATTTTAGTGTTGATTTTGAAAATAGCAAGCTCCGGAGCATCGGCTGTGGCTTTTGAACCCATTACAATTTTTGATTATGGGTTCGACTACACAAGAAGAGGCTTTCGGGGCGTTTTTTATTGAAAGGATCAGAACAATACCGTATAATATATAGTTAGGGCAGCACGAAATTTTTGGATGGTGCCTTGTACGTCCATCTGAGTACATCTGGTATTACCTTAGAACATTTGAAAAAGGAATGATTATATATGAAACAGGATAAAACAAGACTATATTTAATTCGTCACGGAGAAACAGAGTGGAATAAAGGTGGACGATATCAAGGGTGGACAGATATTGAGCTTTCAGAAGAAGGCAAATGGCAGGCTGCGCTTTTGGCAAAGCGTTTTGAATATATGCCCCTTGATGCCATTTATGTATCCCCTTTAAAGCGGGCAGTTGCTACGGCGGAAGCCATTTCAAAACAAAAGGGACTTCCCCTTATTATGGACGAGCATTTTAAGGAAATCAATTTTGGAGAATGGGAAGGACATACTGTTGCAGAATTGACGGAAAAATACGGAAAGCCATATACAGATTTTTTTGACGATCCCTTTGCTCACTCTATGCCTGGAGAAGGTTCCTTTCATAAAGTGGCTGAGCGTTCTTTGGCGGGTTTTCAAGAAATTATAAAAAAGCACAGAGGACAGCGTGTTGCTATTGTTTCTCATGGAGGATTGCTGCGTGTTCTTATGATTAAATTATTAGGGTTGGATTTGAATATGTACCGCAGAATGTGGTTGACAAATACATCTATTTCTATGATTGATATTACTCCGGAGGACCAAATGTTTTTAATGACCTTGAACGATAAGGCCCATTTGGAAATGGCGGAATTACTGAAAAACGGGTGAAAATATGGGAAAAATTATCGTAGTTGGCGGCGGTGCTGCCGGATTGATTGCGGCAGGAAAAGCCGGAAGCCTGGGACACGAGGTTCATTTATTCGAAAAAAACAACCGACTTGGGAAGAAGATTTTAATAACGGGAAAAGGTCGTTGCAATTTGACCAATGATTGTGATGTGGAAACTCTGCTGGAAAATATTCCTGGAAATCCTTATTTTATGTACAGCTCCTTTTATCGTTTGGACAGCAGTGAAACCCAAGCGTTATTCCATCGGTTGGGGTTGGAAACAAAAGTGGAAAGAGGACGCCGGGTTTTCCCTGTTTCGGATAAATCTTTGGATGTTGTTATTGCATTGGAGCAATATTTGCGTGAAAATAAGGTGAAACAGCATTTGGACAGCCCTGTAGAAGAAATTTTGGTTTCTAATGGTAGGGCTGTTGGCGTGCGTCTAAAAAAAGGCACCATTGTTGAAGCAGATGCAGTGATTGTAGCCACAGGAGGATTATCATACCCTGCCACAGGTTCTACAGGGGATGGATATCGGTTTGCAAAAAAAGTTGGACATCAAGTAACCAAATTACACCCTTCACTGGTGCCGTTAAAAGCGGCGGAGGAGTGGTGTCAAAGTTTAATGGGCTTAAGTTTACGCAACATCTCCATCAAGATCAAAAATAAAAAAGGAAAAACAGTGTTCGAGGAATTCGGCGAAATGCTGTTTACCCATTATGGGGTTTCAGGCCCTGTAATTTTAAGTGCCAGCAGACACATCCTATTTTCCATGGACGAGGGGTATCAGCTTTTCATTGATTTAAAGCCGGCTATGGATGAAAAGAAGCTGGATATGCGTTTGCTTCGAGATTTTGAAAAATATGCAAATCGGGATTTTATCAATGCTTTGGGAGATTTACTGCCTCAAAAACTGATTCCCGTGATTGCAGAGCTTTCAGGTATTGCTGGGGAGAAAAAGGTGAATAGTATTACAAAGGAAGAACGAAAACACCTTCTTTCTCTATTAAAAGGTTTGCCTATAACCATTACGGGCACGGCAGGCTTTAATGAGGCTGTAATCACTTGTGGAGGAATTTCGGTGGATGAGATTGACCCTGCTACCATGGAAAGTAAGTTTGTAAAAAACTTGCATTTCGCGGGAGAAGTTTTGGATGTGGATGCTTATACTGGTGGTTATAATCTGCAAATTGCTTTTTCCAGCGGCTATGCGGCAGGAGAAGGGGTGCTTTCACAATGACTGGAGGAATCAGTATGAAAAGGTTTGCCATTGCGGTGGATGGGCCTGCAGGCTCGGGAAAGAGTACAGTTGCAAAGGCTGTGGCAAAAAGACTGGGCATTATATATGTGGATACAGGGGCCATGTATCGAGGTGTGGCTTATAATTGTATACAAAAGGGTGTAAACTGTTCAGACGAAAAGGCAGTTTTGGCTTTATTAGATGGAATTCATTTAGAAATCCTACCCACTGAAGAAGGGCAAAAAATTTTCCTTGAAGACCAGGATATTACAGAGAAAATAAGAACACAGAAAATTGGACAAGGTGCCTCTGAGGTGGCAGTCATTCAGTCTGTTCGTCAGAAACTTGGAGATATGCAAAGGGCGATGGCCAGAAAAAATTCTGTAGTTATGGATGGCAGAGATATTGGTACTTATGTACTCCCCCAAGCGGAAGTGAAAATTTATATGGATGCTGGTGTGGACGAGCGCACAATGCGCCGTATGGGAGAGTTGAAGGCAAAGGGAGAAAAGCCTGAGTTTGAGGCAGTGCGTAAGGAGATTATCCAACGAGATGATAATGATATGAACCGGCAGCACAACCCTCTTCGCAAGGCTCCCGACGCAGTTTATATAGACACGACGAGAATGTCCATTGAGGATGTTGTGGAGAGAATTTTGACGATTGTACAAGAAAAATTAGGGGAGGTGCGAGTATGAGCTTGTATCCTTTTGTAAAGGTGTTAGTGAAGACGCTTTTTAAAATTTTATTTAAAGTAACCATTGTTGGGAAGGAAAACGTACCCCAAGAAGGCAATGGCGTGCTTTGCTGTAACCACATCAGCAATTTCGACCCGCTGACTATGGCTGTATATTTGGACAGACTGCCCCGGTATATTGCAAAAAAAGAGCTGTTTCAAAATAAAATTCTAGGGGCTTTGCTGCGCAATTTACAAGCATTCCCTATCGATCGTCAAGCAGTGATGGATATGAAGGCCTTTAAAACAGCCATAAATGTACTAAAAGGTGGAGAACTATTGGGAATTTTTGCTGAAGGCACCCGTGTTAAAGAGGGCGAGGATAAAGCTGCAAAAGCCGGCGTTGCAATGTTTGCTTTAAAGGGAGATGCTCCAGTAATTCCCGTGGCAATTTCAGGAAGCTATAAGTTTCGCTCAGAAATCAGGATAGAATTTGGTAAACCAATGACTTTAGAAGAATATCGTGGTGCAAGAATTACCACGGACATGATGGAAGAAGTCACAGAAAAGATAATGGGCAGAGTACGAGAAATGAAGGTTAAGTTATGAATAAAGTGACAGTTGCCCAGTCAGCTGGGTTTTGTTTTGGTGTAAAAAGAGCCATTGAGATGGCTTACAAACAGATAGAGAATAACGAAAAAACCTATTCCTATGGACCGTTAATTCACAATAAAGAAGTAACGGGAGATTTAGAGAAAAAGGGACTTGCCATTATTGAAAGCCTTGATAACATCCATGAAGGTGCGATTTTGGTGCGCTCCCACGGTGTGGGAAAGACCCTGTATGATGTACTGGAGATGAAAGGACTTACAGTGGTTGATGGAACCTGTCCTTTTGTGAAAAAGATACATAGCATTGTGAAGGAAAACCATGATGCAAACAAAGGAATTATTATTGCAGGCAGTAGTCAGCACCCTGAGGTAGTGGGGATTAACGGTTGGTGTGAAAATGCCGGAAAAATCATTGAAACACCTGAAGAGGCCACTGCATTGGAATTGAAAGATGGGGCAGAATATATTATTGTGGTGCAGACAACATTCCGTCAGAGTCGATTTGATGAAATTGTGAAGGAACTGAAAAAGAAAAATATTCATATTTTGGTATTCAACACCATTTGTTCTGCAACGGAGAAAAGACAGGCGGAAGCTGTGTCATTATCGCAAAATGTTGACAAAATGATTGTCATAGGCGACAAAAAAAGCTCTAATACCCAAAAATTGGTGGAAATCTGCAGAAAAAATTGCGAGAATACCGTTCACATTGAAACAATTTGTGATTTGGTGTTGAATAATTTTTCAAAGAATGATAAAATAGGTATAACTGCGGGTGCGTCTACACCACCTGCAATAATTAAGGAGGTAGTTGTTACTATGAGCGAAGCATTTGACAATGCAGTACAAAATTTAGGAGGAAGTGAGGAAATTTCATTCGAACAAATGTTAGAAGAATCTCTCGTTACTCTGCATACAGGCGATGTTGTGAAAGGCACTGTAATTCAGATTTCTAACGAGGAAGTATCTGTGAATCTCGGCTATAAGTCCGATGGTGTTATCCCCAGAGGTGAATTCAGCGGTGATCCCACAGTAATCCCTAGTAAAGTAGTTCAGCCCGGAGATGAGATTGAAGTATTTGTAGTTCGTGTAAACGACGGCGACGGTAATGTTCTTTTGTCCAAAAAGCGTATTGAAGCGCAGAAGGGCATGGAGGAAATTGAAGCAGCTTTCAACGAGAAATCAGTTGTTACAGGTACAGTAACTGAGGTTGTAAAGGGCGGCTTAATCGCAGTTGTAAACGGCGTAAGAGTATTTATTCCCTCTTCTCAGGTTTCAAATAGATTTATTGAAGATTTAAGCGTTTTCAAAGGCCAGGAATTGGATTTCAATATCATCGAAATGGACAGAGTAAAACGTCGTATTATCGGTGGCAGAAAAGCATTGGTTGAAAAAGAAATCAGTGCAAAGAGAGCTACATTGTTTGCTTCCATCGAAGCTGGCACAAAGGCAACAGGTAAGGTTAGCAGATTGACTGACTTTGGTGCATTTGTTGATTTGGGCGGCGTTGACGGCTTGATTCACATTTCAGAAATGAGCTGGGGTAGAATTACCAACCCTAAAGAAATTTTAAAAGAAGGTCAGACAGTAGAAGTGCTTATCTTAGATGTTGACAAGGAAAAAGGCAAAATCAGCCTGTCCTTGAAAGATAACAGCAAGAACCCTTGGAACCTTGCAATTGAAAAATATGCTGTTGGTTCAATCGTTGAGGGTAAAGTTGTTCGTATGGTACCTTTTGGTGCATTTGTGGAATTGGAACCCGGCGTAGATGGTCTGGTACATATCTCACAGATCGCAAACAAGCACGTTGTAAAACCTGAAGATGAATTGAAGGTTGGTCAGGTAATCAACGTAAAGGTTCTTGAGGTAAATACTGAGCAGAAAAAAATCAGCCTCTCCAAGAGACAGGCAGAAGCTCCCGCAGAAGAAGTGGCTGAGGAAGCTGTAGCAGAAGTACCAGTTGAAACAGAGGCTTAATTAAAAAATGGTCTTTGTTGCTAAAATGTAAGAAAAAATAGAAAAGCTTGCAACATTAGGTTTTTCACAAAAATAAAGCCCGATTATTTCTCATAGGATTTTCCATGAGGAACAATCGGGCTTTTATTATTTATAAATAGTAAAATATCAATTAGCAAGTAAGCATAAGTCATTATTAAAAGCTCAGTTAGAGAAAGTTATCCATATAAATCGTAACATAGAGATAAGTATAAACAGGCTTCTTGGGATATTACAAATGAAATTTCCTAGGATAGTGGTATGCAAAATAAAGCATATTTTACCAGAAATATCATACGATATTATAAAACAGAAGTTTTGAATAAAACAAAAGAACTTGTTTGGATTATTTGAAGGCTTAGCAGTTCCTTGCAGAAGGTAACCTACGTAGCATTGAACAGAAGTCTATGAACTGAAAAAAAGCGGATGGAATTTAGTTATTCTAATGGGAAGCATTGGGCTTTTGCCATTAAGTACAATTTATTTCGAGTCATTTCGAAAGAGCTTCTCAAAAAATATTTAGTAAAATGTAGGGGGCATTAGGAGATGGTGAAATTTAGAAAAATAGTTGCTTTAATATCAATATTTATCATGGTTGTAGGCATGGCCTCTTGTGGTGGTAAGGTCACAATTAGTGTTGACAATACAAATAACAGTGAAACACCCAAAGCAAAAAAAAAATATATTATTGCAACAAATACATTGTTTGCCCCGTTTGAATTCCAAAATAAATTTGGGGAATATGTTGGTATAGACATTGATTTATTAAACGAGATTGCAAAGGATCAGGGTTTCGAATACGAGTTAGTACATATGTCGTTTAATCAGATGTTGCAGGCCTTAGCGGCAGGAGAGGTGGATGCTGCTATGGGAGGAATAAGCATTACGGACGAGAGAAAGGAAATTTATGATTACTCAGAACCTTATCTTGAGGGTGGCATAGTTATGGCTGTAGATGCCACTCGACATGATATTAAAGATTTTGATGACTTGAAAGGAAAAACCGTTGCTGTGGCAGTTGCATTGGGCACCGAGGCGGAGTCCTATGCTCAGTCTATAAAAGATAAATACGGTTTTGAGGTGGTAACTTTTCCTGAATTTAATGAGGTTTATCAGGATGTATTAAACGGAAACAGTCAAGCGTTGTTTGAAGATTATCCGGTAATGGGGTATTTAATTTCTCAAGGGGTGGAGCTAAAAATTGTTTCTGACATAGAAAAAAAGAGTCCCTACGGTTTTGCAGTTCCAAAGGGAAAGAATGGGGAGCTGCTTGAAATGTTTAATAAAGGGTTAGAAGATATAAAGGAAAATGGCATTTACGATAAGATTATAAATACTTATGTACAAAGTTAATATTTTGAAGTGATTTTATGGAGAAGTAGGAGAAAGATAGCTTTTATAATAAAATGAGAAACATATCTTAAATGATGAATAGCATCAATTAATTTAAAAGGCTTACCGTTTATATCTAGACGGCAAGCCTTTTTTACTTATGGGGAAGGGAAATTTAAAAAAGGTGTTTGACTGCTTGGGTAAGGTTTTGTTTACAGCGGGAAAACATAGAAAAAGAAAATAGAACAAAATACTTTTTATGTAAGAGAAATATTTTGATTATAAAACATGTGAAAATTTAATTAATTAAAATAATTCATAGAAAAAAAGAGGAGAACCGATTGAAAAAACAACATTGTTGTCAAGTTTTATTTGTGCTATAATTTAAAAATGCGTAAATACAAGGAGGTTGAACGATGGAGAAACAGTTTATTCTAAACCATATTGATCATACTCTGTTAAAACAAGATGCTAATTGGCTGGAAATTATGGAAATATGCAAAGAAGGAATAGAACAAAAAACTGCATCGATTTGTATTCCCCCATCTTTTGTTTCCCAGGCAGCGTCCTTTGTGCAAAGACAGGTTCCGATTTGTACTGTCATTGGTTTCCCGAACGGGTATCAAACCACTGCGGTGAAGGTGTTTGAAGCTAGCGATGCAATAAAAAATGGTGCCGATGAAATAGATATGGTAATCAATTTAGGTTGGTTAAAAGAAGGATTTTATGATGAAATATTGCAGGAAATCAATGCAATAAAATATATTTGCGGGGATAAGATTTTGAAAGTGATTGTGGAAACCTGTTTGCTTACCCCGGAAGAGAAAATTAAGATGTGCGAAGTTGTGAGCCAATCAAAGGCGGATTATATTAAGACTAGCACTGGGTTCAGCAAGGGCGGTGCAACACTTGTGGATATTCAACTTTTTTCAAAGCATGTATTTGGTGGTACAAAGATTAAAGCTGCAGGTGGCATTAAAAGCGTTCAGGATGCAGAAGATTTTTTGCAGGCAGGGGCAGAACGTTTAGGCAGCAGTTCCTTGTTGGGCATGCTTAAGTAATATTGCTTTATGACATGCTGCGTCAGTAGTATTCATATAAGAATCATGCAAAAAACAAAAAAGGGAGGATTTAAAGATGAGTTTATTTAAAAAGGTAAGTGTAACTGCAATGGCATTTGCTATGGTGATGGGTTTGGCTGCTTGCGGCGGCAGTGATGCAAACAAAGCTGATAAAGGGGATGCTGAAAAAGCACCTGAGACAACAAAGAAATACACAATTGCTACAGATACAACCTTTGCACCTTTTGAGTTCCAAAATGAGGCAGGAGAATATGTAGGTATTGATTTGGATTTACTGGCAGCAATTGCTGAGGATCAAGGCTTTACATATGAACTGAATCCTCTAGGATTTAATGCAGCGGTTCAGGCTTTGGAAGCAGGACAGGCTGACGCTGTGATTGCCGGAATGAGCATAACAGACGAAAGAAAAGAGAAATTTGATTTCTCTGCACCTTATTTTGACAGTGGTGTTGTAATGGGTATTGCAAAAAGCAATGAAGATATTAAGAGTTATGATGATTTAGCAGGAAAAACAGTTGCTATCAAAATTGGAACTGAGGGTGCAACTTTTGCAGAATCCATTAAGGAAAAGTATGGTTTCACCACTGTAACCTTTGATGACTCCAGTGCAATGTATATGGATGTTATGTCTGGCAATAGTGCTGCTTGTTTTGAGGATTATCCTGTAATGGGATATGCACTTACCCAAGGCGTAGAACTGAAAATGGTAACAGACATGGAACAAGGCAGTTCCTACGGTTTTGCAGTTAACAAAGAAAAGAACACAGAGCTTCTGGATATGTTTAACAAGGGTCTTGAAAACTTGAAAGCAAACGGTAAATATCAGGAAATTTTGGATAAATACATTCAGAAATAATAATTTTTAAAAAATGCAGTAAGGAGCAATGCCTTATGAATGGCTTTTCAAATTTTATTGAATACACAATAGGGATTTTTCCTCAGCTTTTACGTGGAATGTCCTTAACGCTACAAATGACGGTTTTATCACTGATTTTGGCTTTGATTATAGGTATTATTTCCTGTATGTTTAATATTTCAAAAATAAAGATATTAAAAGTTTTCTCGGGAATCTATTTAAGCTTGATTCGCGGCACACCCTTGATGGTACAGGCGGTTTTCATTTACTTTGCAATTCCCGCTGTTTTGGATATAAAGATTCATCCTTTTTCCGCAGCTGTTATTGTGCTTTGTTTAAACGCAGGGGCATATTTATCGGAAATATTCCGCAGTGGTATCATGGCGGTAAACAAAGGTCAGATGGAAGCGGCAAGAAGCCTTGGACTGCCCTATAG
>JABNAD010000060.1_pt2 | contig 19916 bp, 18 predicted proteins | sample 7240381 | NCBI WGS metagenome assembly JABNAD01 (sample SAMN11332834, study PRJNA596920) | anaerobic digester metagenome | biome: digested sludge; isolation source: digested sewage sludge-derived enrichment culture grown on H2/CO2 | place: Germany: Goettingen
AAATTAGAAAAAGCCGAAAAGCTGGGGGTGAAAATCATCGATGAAAAAACATTTTTGAAAATGTTGGATTGTTCACTTTTATGATATGGTTATTACTTTCATTATATTGATTGCAACAGCAGCTCTGTTTGTCTGGGGGAAAATACGTTCCGATATTGTAGCGCTTTGTTCGTTGCTGGGCCTTTTGCTCACAGGTGTTCTGACACCTGTGGAGGCATTGTCCGGATTTTCCAACCCCATTGTCATTATGATTGCGGCGCTATTTATCGTGGGTGGCGCCATTTTTCAAACGGGACTGGCCGCTAGAGTAAGTAAAGGGTTGTTGCGCTTTGCCGGAAACAGTGACTACAAGTTATTTTTACTTGTCATATCCGTAACCGCGCTTATCGGATCAGTGTTGAGCAATACGGGGACGGTAGCGCTGCTTATGCCCATCGTGGTGAGTATGGCCACCTCCTCCAACATGAGTGTCCGGCGTTTGTTGATGCCGATGGCTTTCGCCAGCAGCATAGGTGGTATGATGACACTTATTGGAACGCCGCCAATCCTTATCGTACATAATACGCTTGTTGAGTCTGGGCATCGTGGATTTTCGTTTTTTACCACATTACCCGTAGGAATAATTTTGTTGTTTTGCGGAATTTTATTATTATGGCCTTTGAGCAAAACACTTGATAAAAAAAGGAAGAAAGACGACGATGACCAACGTTCGACAGTGAAGTCTCCCAAGCAATTGGTTACGGAATACCGTTTGGCAGAAAACATGTACAGGGTGGAAACGAACGGGAAATCTCCGGTGGTCGGGAAAAAACTTTCCGAACTCGATATTACGAAACAGTATGCAGTGACTATCGCCGAAATACGCCGCAGGTCGACGTCCCCGTTCAAGAAAACCGTTACCCAGGAATTGCCCGAGGCCGGGACCGTACTTGGCGATAACGACGTGTTGTACCTGATTGGCGATTTTGTTAACGTTGCCCGCTTTGCTGAAGAGAAAGGCCTTAAATTCATCGATCAGTCCTCAGACGACTCCATGCCTACTTTTTCGGGAAAACTGAAGTTCGATGAGATTGGTATGGCCGAGGTGGTTGTGCTTGCCAACTCCAACATCATTGGTCACCCGGTAAGGGAGTCGGGTTTCCGGAAGAACTACAACGTAAATATTATCGGCATACAACGCAAGACGCGCTATCTGGTGCAAAATGTGAAAGACGAAAAAATACAGTCGGGCGATATGTTGTTGGTCCAGGGTGCGTGGGAAGACATTGACAGGTTAAGCCGTTTGCAAGCTGAAATTGTAGTCATCGGGCAACCCTCGGCAGAGGCATCCAAGGTAACGCTTGAAGACAAAGCACCCGTTGCGGGAATTATTATGGGATTGATGGTTGTTGCGATGATCTTTAACTTTTTTCCGCCTGTGGTGGCGGTATTGATGGCTGCTGTCGCCATGATCCTTGCGGGATGTTTTCGAAGCGTACGCGATGCTTATCGTACGATTAACTGGGAAAGCGTCATCTTGTTTGCCGCCATGATGCCTTTGGCTACGGCTATGGAGAAAACCGGAGCATCAGAACTTATCTCTTCGGGCATAGTCGGTTCGCTGGGAAGTCGTGGCCCTTATCTGGTATTGGCCGGAATTTATTTGGCTACCTCCATTCTCACGATGTTTATCAGCAACACGGCAACGGCTATTTTGTTTGCGCCCATTGCGTTGCAGGCTGCCGTTGCGTTGGGTGTCAGCCCTTATCCTTTCCTGGTTGCGGTAGCGGTTGCCGCCAGCATGTGTTTTGCAAGTCCTTTTTCCACACCGCCCAACGCCATGGTTGTATCGGCAGGCCGGTACAGCTTTGTGGATTACGTTAGGGTGGGATTACCGCTGCAAGTTTTCTACATGGTAATTATGGTGTTTGCCTTGCCTTTGGTGTTCCCGTTCTGAACCCGGGAAAAATAAGAGTTGCGGTATTGTGTATCAGTCATCGGGTAAATCAAACTCTTCGATAATCTTCACGATTTCCTCCCATGGCAGTAGTTTCCCTTTTCCGAAATCACCGCAGGCAAGCTCGCCTTCAGCAGTTTCATAGACGTGGTATCCCCATTTTTTCAGTTTTTCGATGTTGTCCTGAACAATCGGATTTTCATACATAAAGGTGTTCATGGCAGGGAAAATAAGTACCGGGCTTCGGGCTGCCATCACGGTGGTAGTGAGCATGTCGTCTGCAATTCCCGAGGCGATCTTCCCGATAATGTTGGCTGTGGCGGGCACAATGACGAACAGGTCGGCTGCCTTGGCCAGGTCGATATGCTTGGTGTCCCATTCCCGTACCGGGTCAAACATGTCAGTGACAACCGGATTGTGCGACATAGTTCTAAAAGTGAGCGGCGTGACAAACTCCTGGGCGGATCGGGTCATGATCACTTCCACGTTGTGCCCGTTCTTTTTCAGCTGGTTGACAATTTCTACGGCTTTGTAGCAGGCAATTCCGCCTGAAACTCCGATAACGATCGTTTTCATTTATTTCCTCCTTGTTTCATCATTTCCCTTACAATAGCTTCTGCTATTTGTTTCTTCCCGATCGGCCGGTCAACGACTTTCCCCGATCTTATCAACATGCCGAGATGATTGCTCTCCCCCAGTTGCGCCAGTTCGTTGGCAAAAACCATGTCACATCCGTTTTCTCCGGCAAGTTGGTTGGCAACCCGGATCAGTTCTTCTTCCGGCACATCTTTCAGCAGTTTGAATCCCACCAGAAAGGTATTCGGATTGTTTCGTTTAATTAGCGGAATCACTTTTTGGGTGCGTCTCAGACCCAGAATAATGTTGTGGTCCGACGGGATTTTTTCCGTCAGGCTATACCTGTTTTCCGGATTTTCGAGCACTTCTCTCACAGTCGCTCCAGCGTCACCGCTGTATGGCGGCAAGCTGTTTATTTCTTTTGCCAATTCCTCCGTACTTGCTACATAGGCAAGCGTGAAATCGGATATGGCCATGGAATGGATGAAGAAATCTACCGGAACACTTTTGGTTAACGCATCCACGGCATGGTAAACACTTTCCGCATCGGTGACGGGGACAAAGTCCACGAACGGAAGTTGTTCTTTATCTAACGCCTTCCTGAAAGCCGTTTCGGTGAAGAGATAAGTTACGTGGAAATCGGAACGTTTTTCAGCGCAAAAGTAGTCCAGGATTGTTTCCAGGCAATACCAGCCAAGCAGTCCGGTGCTGATGTTGGTCAGCCTCCGCACTCCATCGATATGCTCCGATGTTCCGCCTGCCGTGATGGCTATATTCAGCATAAATTATATCCTTTCGGTTATCCGGTTGTCCTCATCCAAAATAAATACACCGGGTTTGTGCTCTTTTGCTTCTTCGGGCGACAGGGAAACATATGCCATGATGATGATTTTGTCGCCGGGTTGTACCAACCGGGCCGCCGCGCCGTTCAGGCAAATGGTGCCGCTGCCTGCCTCTCCTTCGATGACGTAGGTCTCAAACCGCTGCCCGTTGTTGTTGTTCACCACGCTAACCTTTTCCCAAACCAAAATTCCGCTTTGCTCAAGCAAGGTTTTATCGATGGTGATGCTGCCCGTATAATTGAGATTGGCTTCCGTAACGGTCGCCCTATGAAGTTTTGCTTTCAATAAAGTGAGTTGCATCTATTTTTCTAAAATTATGTTGTCGATTAATCTTGTTTTGCCGAATCTTACTGCAACAGCCGCAAGCGCTTTGTCGCTGACGGTCTCTATCGTTTTTAACGACGGATATGCATATATGCTTACGTAATCGATGCAGGCAAGCGGCGCTTCGTTTATCTTACCGGTAATTTGCCGTATCAGTTTTTCGACGTTGTCTTCCCCTTTTTCGAATGCCGCCTGTCCTTCCCGCAGCGCTTTGTTCAATATGACAGCTTGCGCCCTTTCGGTAGCCGATAAATAGGTGTTGCGCGAACTCATGGCCAGCCCGTCTTCTTCTCTGACAATCGGACAGACGATTAGCTCGATGTCCATGTACAAATCGGCTACCATTTTTATCAGAATAGCCGCCTGTTGTGCATCTTTTTGTCCGAAATAGGCCCTTCGCGGCTGAACGATATTGAAGAGAATGGCCACAACCGTTGTAACACCTTTGAAATGAGCCGGGCGTGAAGCTCCGCAAAGTACCCGGGTGATGTCGCCGGCGACTTCCACAAAAGTGGAACTTCCCCGGGGATAGATCTCTTCCGCGGAAGGATAGAACACCACATCAGCTCCGGCACCTGTGGCGAGTTGTTCGTCGCGTTCAATGTTCCGGGGATAGGATTCGAAATCTTCGTTGGGGGCAAACTGGGTGGGATTAACGAAGTCGCTGACGACTACCGTATCGTTTTCGGTTTTTGCCCTACGGATAAGCGAGAGATGCCCTTCGTGCAGGAATCCCATGGTCGGGACAAAGCCTATGGATTTTCCCGATGTGCGTTGCGCACCGAGATACTCCCTCAATTCTTTTACGGTTGTAATGATCATTTTACGAATTATGAACGTTAAACTGTCTATTGTCTATTGTCTTTGTTCTTTGCTCCTTGCTCTTCAATACAGCTTTTCCAGAATATCCGCATCCATATCAAACGTGTGTTCTCCGGCCGGAAAGTCGCCTTCCCGGACTTCTGCAATGTAATCTTGGACAGCTGCCGTAATTTCGGTGTTCAGCTTTGCGTATTGCTTTATAAACCGGGGAACAAAATCGCTGAACATTCCTAGCATGTCGTTGATTACCAATACCTGGCCGTCACAACTTTTTCCGGCTCCTATGCCTATGGTCGGGATGCGGAGGGATTTTGTGATCAGTTGGGCCAGCTTGTCGGGAATGCATTCCAGTGTGATGGCAAAAACGCCAGCTTCCTCCAGCAATTTGGCATCTTCCCAGATTCTCTTTGCGCTTTGTTCGTCTTTTCCCTGTACTTTAAACCCGCCGAAAGCGTTGACCGACTGCGGTGTTAACCCGATATGCCCCATTACCGGAATTTGTGCATCCACAACGGCTTTTATTGTTTCCGAGAAAAGTGTGCCGCCTTCCATCTTGACGGCTTCAGCACCACCTTCCTTGATCATTCTGCCTGCATTCCGCACAGCTTCTTCTTTTGAAACATGATAGGATAAAAAAGGCATGTCGGCGACTACCAGCGCATTTTTCACACCCCGGACAACGGCTTTTGTGTGATATATTATTTCGTCAAGAGTAACCGGGAGCGTTGATTCGTTTCCCTGGAAGACCATTCCCAGTGAATCGCCAACCAGGACGGAATCGATTCCTGCGGCATCCACTATTTTCGCCATCGAATAATCATAGGCGGTGAGCATACTTATTTTCCGGTTATTGTCTTTCGCTTCCTGAAAGGATTTTACAGTAAATTTTTGTGCCATATTTTTTATTGCTTAGAGAGCGGGGTGTTAAGTACTTCTTCCAGCGAATAATCGCCCAACAGCTGCATGGTTTTTCTTCCCATCAGCGTGTATAACGCTGTCATTTCCGGCATAAGAGCATTCAAACTTTCCAAATGCATCCGGACGGTGTTTTTGTCGCCTCGCTTAATGGGACCGGTAAGCGCATCTTTAAGATCTTTCCCTTTTAGGTTAAGGATAACGCTTTCCAATAAAGGCCGGGCTGCTTCCTGAATATTGTCTCGGGGCATGCCCGATTTCTCGAAAATCGCAAAGGAGGCATCCAACAGCGTTACCAGGTAGTTCGACAAAACGCAGGCGGCCGCGTGATAAAGGGATTTCTTGCCGGGGTCTACGGTGAACGTTTGATTTCCGCACGCCTTGAAAAAGCCGGTCAATTGTCCGTTATCTTCCCCCGGCTTCTCGATGGCAAACCATACGTTGCCTAATTTTTCCTGTGCTACAACGGGATCGCCAAATGCCAAAAGCGGATGTGCGCAAGCCGTTTGATAGCCGTTTTCTTTTAGCGGGTTCAGTATGGAAAGAGGATATGCGCCGCTGGCGTGCAAGACCAGCTTTTCGTCCTTCCGGGGGGGAGGGAGAAGGGTGATTTGCCGGACAACGGCTTCAATCTGGTCATCGGGTGTCGTGATCCATATCATCTGGTTGTCATTGATCAGCTCCCCTGCAGATGCATAAGGATGGGAATGGGTCAGCCGGGCCGCCCTTTCGGTGCTTTTACAACTTCGGCTATAATAACCTCCTATCTCAAAACCGTTGTTTTTGAAATACAATCCTAAAGCGGTTGAGACTTTACCGGCACCTATAAAAGCAATCTTCATTACCAATTTTACGTCGCTGTTCTGCGAGGCAAAGGTACAAAATAATATGAAATGAAAATGTTTTTAAGAAGTTATCCCAATGCGCAATTGGGTTGGGTAACTACTTTGAAGAAGTCGTTCCCTTTGTCGTCCACCAAAATGAAAGCGGGGAAATCCTCCACTTCGATTTTCCAGATGGCTTCCATACCCAGTTCGGGATATTCCACGCATTCGAGGCTCTTGATGCTATTTTGTGCCAGAATGGCCGCCGGACCCCCTATGCTGCCCAGATAGAACCCTCCGTGTTTCTGACAAGCATCAGTCACCTGCTGGCTGCGGTTCCCTTTAGCGAGCATGATCATGCTGCCGCCGTGCGATTGGAACAGGTCTACGTAGGAATCCATCCGCCCTGCCGTGGTCGGTCCCATGGATCCCGAAGCATAGCCTTTGGGCGTTTTTGCCGGCCCGGCATAGTAGATGGGATGGTCTTTGATGTATTGTGGAAGACCTTCTCCGCGGTCGATCCGCTCTTTGAGCTTGGCGTGTGCTATGTCGCGCCCGACAATAATGGTGCCGTTAAGCGACAGCCGCGTTGAAACCGGGTATTTGGACAGTTCCGCCAGGATTTCCGGCATCGGACGATTGAGGTCGATCTTCACGCCGCCGCCTTCACCGGCTTCACGCATCGACTCGGGGATAAGGCGGGTTGGGTTGTCTTCCATTTTCTCAATCCAGATACCTTCTTTGTTGATTTTTGCTTTGATGTTGCGGTCGGCCGAGCAGGACACTCCCATTCCTACGGGGCAAGAGGCTCCGTGACGGGGCAGGCGGATAACGCGCACGTCGTGTGCAAAATATTTTCCACCGAATTGAGCGCCCAGTCCCAGCTTTTCAGACGCGATCTTCAGTTTTTCTTCCATTTCAATATCGCGGAACGCCCGGCCAAATTCATTGCCTTCGGTGGGGAGATTGTCGTAATATTTTGTGGATGCCAGTTTTACAGTTTTCAAGTTGGCCTCGGCAGAGGTGCCGCCGATGACAAATGCTAAATGATAGGGCGGACAGGCTGCAGTTCCCAGCGATTTCATTTTTTCCGTCAGGAACGCTTCCAGTTTTTCAGGGGTGAGCAACGCTTTGGTTTCCTGATACAGGTATGTTTTATTGGCTGATCCGCCGCCCTTGGCAACACAAAGGAATTTGTACTCATTCCCTTGAACCGCGTACAGGTCGATTTGAGCAGGGAGGTTTGTCCCCGTATTCACTTCGTCATACATGTTGAGCGGCGCATTCTGCGAATAGCGTAGGTTTTCGTTTATAAACGTGTTGTAAACACCACGCGAGAGGGCCTCCTCATCGTTTCCTTCCGTCCATACCTGTTGCCCTTTTTTGCCCATAATAATTGCTGTTCCCGTGTCCTGGCAGAAGGGAAGAATTCCTTTGGCCGATATTTCCGAATTGCGCAGGAAAGTGAGCGCCACGTATTTGTCGTTATCGCTCGCTTCGGGGTCGGTAAGAATTTTGGCTACCTGTTCCTGATGCTCGGGACGCAGCAGAAATTCCACATCGCGAAAAGCCGTCTGTGCCATCAGTGTAAGTCCTTCCTGAGAAATTTTCAATACCTCTTTCCCTTCAAATTCCGAAACCGATACGTGATCTTTGGTCAGTAGGTAGTATTCTGTGGTGTCTTTCGACATTGGGAAAGGGTCTTGATAATGAAACGATTTTGTTGCCATATAATGATGTTTTGTAAATGTTTTTTCGAACAGGTACAAAATTACAAAGAAAAAATGACTTTTTAGCAGGCAGTAGAGTAGACAACCTTTCGATAGCTCAGTTGTTTGTGCTATTTAAATTCATTATAAATAATATATCTTAAAAGCTCGTTTTTTAGGCAAAAAATATGTTCCTTTGTATCCGGAAATGAGATTGTGCTATTTATGCGACTTTCAGAACTACAGACCGGCGATAAGGCATTCATTGTAAAAGTAAATGGATCGGGGGCATTTCGGAAACGGATTCTCGAAATGGGCTTCGTGCGCGGACAAGAGGTGAGGTCGATACTGAACGCCCCGTTGAAAGACCCTATCAAATACGGCATCATGGAGTACGAAGTTTCGTTGCGGCGCAGTGAAGCCGTATTGATTGAAATTTCGAAATTGAAAGAAGATGTGGTGTATGCGGTGGACAATGACAAAACAGATGAGCCTGAAAACGAGGTTGAAGAGACGGACTTTCGCGATCCACCACTTTCTGACGAATCCGATTTAAAGAAAGAAAATAATAACGTTATTCGTGTTGCGTTGGTTGGAAACCCCAACGCCGGAAAAACCTCCATTTTCAACCTTGCGTCGGGGGCACACGAGCATGTGGGAAATTACAGCGGCGTAACGGTCGATTCCAAAGAAGGAACGCTGAGGCACAACGGTTATAAGTTTATATTGACCGATCTTCCGGGAACATATTCATTGTCTGCTTATTCTCCCGAGGAACTGTACGTAAGAAGTTATATTTTTGAAGAAAAACCCGATGTTATTGTGAATGTGGTGTCGGCATCGGCCTTGGAGAGAAACCTGTATCTTACCACCGAGCTTATTGAGTTGGAGAAACCAATGGTAGTAGCACTCAATATGTACGACGAACTTGAGAAGAGCGGCCGCTTATTCAAGCACCAGACGCTTTCTGAAATGCTGAATGTTCCTATTGTTCCTACGGTGGGAAAGAAAGGGTTCGGTATTCCCGAATTGCTCGAAAATGTGATTAGCATTTACGAATCCGGCAACAACTCTCACAACGTAAAGGTTCCCTACGGGCGTGTATTGGAGAAATCCATCGGCTTTATGTGTCGCGATTTATTATCCAACGGCTTTTCGACGTTAGGTATGCCGAAGCGTTATGTCGGTATTAAGTTGCTGGAGGGGGATAAAGAGGTAGAAAATGCTATTCGTGAGCACGATAAAGGCAAGGAGCTTCTGGCTCGTAGAAACAAGGAACGGGAATATATCGAAAGATTGTTGAAAGAAGACCCAGAGTCGGCCTTTACCAATGCCCGGTATGGATTTATTGCAGGAGCACTCAAAGAGACACTGAGCGAAAAAACAAAATTCGAAGATAAAACTACTGTGCTCGATGCTGTCCTGACGAATAAATATTTGGGGCTCCCGCTTTTCTTTGTCTTTCTGTGGATAATGTTTGAAGCTACATTCCGGCTTGGAGCTTATCCGATGGAGTGGATTGAGTGGATTGTGGCCCAGGCAGGGAATTTGATTCGTGTAAATATGACGGAAGGACCACTCAAGGATTTGCTGGTAGACGGCGTTATCGGCGGAGTGGGGGGTGTTATTGTTTTTCTGCCGAACATTGTGATATTGTACGCGTTTATCGCGTTTATGGAAGATTCAGGATACATGGCCCGGGCAGCGTTCATCATGGATAAACTGATGCATAACATCGGCCTTCACGGAAAATCGTTTATTCCGCTTATCATGGGGTTTGGGTGTAATGTTCCTGCCGTAATGTCTACCCGCACGATCGAAAGCCGCAGCAGCCGGATGATTACCATGCTGATAGTTCCTTTTATGTCGTGCAGTGCGCGATTGCCGGTTTATATTTTATTTGTAAGTGCATTTTTTCCCCGGAACGGCAGTTTTGTCATGCTCGGATTGTACAGCGTAGGGGTTCTTGTGGCTATTCTGACGGCGATTTTGCTCCGTAAACGATTTTTTACCAAGGAAGATACGCCGTTTGTGATGGAGTTGCCGCCTTACCGGATGCCTACATTTAAATCGGTAGTCATTCATATGTGGGAAAGGGCCAAGCAGTATTTACTGAAGATGGGCGGTCCCATTTTGGTTGCCTCCATCATTATCTGGTTTCTGGGGTATTTCCCGCAAGATGCACAGCGCGAAGCGCAATTTGACAGGCAACTGGCACAACTCGACAGCCTGGTTTTACCGCAGACAGAAAAAGAGATCCGGGTGATAGAAATTGAACACGCAAAGAACACCGAACATCAGGTAAATTCATACATCGGAAAAATTGGCCATTTTATGGAGCCATTGATGCGCCCGCTTGGTTTCGACTGGAAAATTTCCGTGAGCTTGTTGTCGGGAATGGCGGCAAAAGAGATTGTAATCAGTACGATGGGGGTGCTTTATACCGGTAACAGTGAGGACCAGCAGTCGTTGCAAACCCGGCTTTTACAGGAGAAGCATCCGGACGGGACACCTGTTTTCTCACCGCTGGTCGTTATCGGATTTTTGCTGTTTATCCTGATCTATTTCCCCTGTATTGCCACCATAGTTGCTATCAAAGAAGAATCCCATTCGTGGAGGTGGGCGCTTTTCAGCGTGGTCTACTCGACAGGGCTGGCCTGGTTTATAGCTTTCCTGGTTTATCAAACCGGCCGTTTCTTTATTTAAACTTTCCGTCCAATTCTTTGTTGTTAAAATATGAGTTTACAGTTGTTCATCGTTATCATCATCGGCATTGTTGTCTCCATCGTGGTTGTTCGTGAGATTTACCGTTTCTTTTTTGTGAAGAAGGAGTCCGGGTTTTGTGGCGGGTGCAAGGGATGCGATTTTAATCCCGGGCATATCCAGAAAACAAAATAAAGGAGAATCAAACCATTTAATTCTCTTTCAACAGTCTTCCCAGTACTTCCAGGTTGGCCGGTGATGTTGATTTTTTCCCTGCAGGTGTGTATAATTCTTCAATGCGCGATGCGTATGCCGAATAGACCTTGTGTTTTACGATTTTCATCGTGGAGTTCACCATGCCGTTCTTTTCGGTAAAGGGTTCTTCAATCACGGCAAATGCGGAAGGCAGCCACCGGTAAGGGAACATCCCGTCGTTCTTTCCTCCCTTGAGGTATTCCGCAATTTCCTTTTCAATAAGTAGAGCCGCTTCCGAGGGGTCTGACGTTCGCTTTTTTAATTCAACGGGATTTACGGTGATAAGCGCTGTGGTATAGGGGCGTTGGTTGTTGTACAACACAATCTGATTGATAAACGGAGACTGGGCCATGATGGACTCTTCAATTCCTTCGGGAGAAAATTTCTCACCGTCATCGCTGATCAGCAGCGATTTTGTGCGCCCAAGCACATACAGGTATCCGTCGTTGTCGATGTATCCCATATCTCCTGTCCGGAGCCATCCATCCACAATGGTCTCGGCCGTGGCTTCGGGGTTTTTCCAATATCCTTTCATCACGTTCCCGCCCCGGATAATGATCTCACCCTTCTTCCCCGTGGGAACTACCTGCATCTTGTCGTCCACAATTTTTATATCCATATGCGGAAGCGGTTTCCCTGAAGAACCGAGTTTGTGTGCATGAGGGCAATTGGCGGAGATGATGGGAGTCGCTTCTGATAGGCCGTAGCCTTGGTACATAGGAATGCCTATTGCATAGAAGAAGCGTTGCAGTTCAATATCGAGGAGGGCGCCACCCCCAATGAAGAATTCCATATTGCTGGCAAACGATTCACGTACCTTTGAAAAGATGATTTTATCGTAAAAGGCCAGAAGCGGTTTTATCCAGAAACGTCCACCGGAGCCTTTGTTGAAGCCTTCTTTGTTATACGCATATGCTGTTTTAAGGGCTTTCCGGAATAATATACTGGTCAGTTTGCCTTTCTTTTCAATTCCGGCTTCGATGTTTTTTCGGAAGTTGGAAGCCAGTGCGGGTACGCTCATCAGCAGATGAGGGTTAATCGCTTTCAGGCTTTTGGGTACGTTCCGGAGAACCTCCATAGGGGATTTACCCATAGCTACCGATGCCAGTGAAGCTCCGCATTTCATGAACGAATAAATTCCGGCGGTGTGTCCGAAGGAATGATCCCACGGAAGGATAAGTAGTTGCCTGAAATGGGAAGGTATTCCGTTTAAATGCTCCACTGCCTGTTCCGAGTTACAAACGTAGTTGCCGTGTGACAACATAATCCCTTTCGGGTTAGCTGTTGTTCCCGAGGTGTAAGAAATGTTGGCCAGTGAATCGGGAGTAACGGCTTTTATCCGTTCTTCCAACGCTGACGGATTGTTGGCCAGCAACTTCTTTCCCTGTTCGATTATGGAGTTAAACAAAGTTTCATTTTCCTGCAAGGTTTCTTCCGGGTCAAGCAGGATGTACTGCCTGACAGTAGAAAAGGCTCCCTTCATCGGGCGGATTTTCGCTATTTGCTGATCGGAAGCCATAATCGCGCAACATTCGGAATGATTCACGCGAAAACTGATGTCTTGCTCCGTTTCCAGTTTCACGGAAAGAGGGACGCAGACAGCCCCCGCATGCAGCACCCCAAGCTCACCTATCACCCAGTTGTTTTTTCCTTCGGAAATCAGGGCGACACGGTCGCCCGCCTCGATCCCCAACGCCATTAACCCGGCAGCGAACTGCCTGGCTTTGTCCTGGACTTCCTTGTAGGAGAGTGAGGTGTAATCTGTCCCTGTTCTTGCTTCGTAAAGAAACGGACGTTCGCTGTACTTCTCAACAGCTTCGTTCAAAAAAGAGATGATTGTTTTGCTCATCGATGTTGGATTTAATTTTTTGCTGCAAATTTACTGTTTTTTATGGAATACTACTCCCTCCACTTTATCCATTTTGGGCCGTCGCTCCATCCTGACTCCACGACCGTTTCAATAAATTGCATACCCCGTACACCGTCGTACACGTCCGGAAAATCCAGTATATCGGCAGAGGGGGGGGCTTTTTTCATTTTTGCCTTCACCGTCAGCGCGAAGTTACGGTAGATATTGGCGAAAGCTTCGATAAAACCTTCGGGATGCCCTCCGGGCGTACGTATGTTCCACCGGGTATTTTTACCCAGGTAAGGATGGTTCCCGCCGATATGCATCACTTCCTCGGGGCTGTTCCCTTTTTTTAGGAAAAGCTGGTTGGGATGCTCCTGAACCCATTGTATTCCTCCCTTTTCCCCATAGACACGGATGTTGATGTTGTTGGCTTCACCCACGGCAACCTGACTGGCCGAAAGCAGGGCTTTTACCCCTTCTTCCATCCGCATCATGGCCACTCCGTCGTCATCAATCGGACGCCCGGGAACGAAAGTATTCAGTTCGGCGCAAAGTTCCACCACTTTTAATCCGGTTACGTATTCGCACAAATGCCAGGCATGGGTTCCTATATCACCCATACAACCTGCCTTCCCCGATAATTGTGGATCGGTACGCCATCCCGCATTGTTCCCTTCCGTTAGCTCGATACGTTCTGCCAGCCAGCCTTGAGGGTATTCTACGTATACACGGCGTAACTTGCCCAGCTCTCCTGCGGCAATTCTCGCCTTCATCTCTTTTACTGCGGGATATCCGGAGTAAACGTGAGTCAAAGCCAGTACCAAACCGGTTTCTTCCACTTTTTTTTGAAGTGTTTTGGCTTCTTCAAGGGAGAATGTCATGGGTTTATCCAGTACCACGTGAAAGCCCCTTTCCAAGGCCATCATAGCCGGTTCGAAATGGTATTTGTTGGGGGTGACGATCACCACGAAATCCATCCTTTCGTTTTCCGGCAGGTCCGTTTCTTTCTCAAACATCTCCCGGTAGGTGCTGTAAATACGATGGTCCGGCAGGAAATAAGTGCGTCCCGATTCTTTCGATACCTCCGGGTTTGAGCTGAAACATCCGCAGGCCAATTCTACCATATTCTCCATCAAGGCTGCGCGAAGGTGAATGGCTCCGATAAAGCCGGTTATACCGCCTCCGACCATTCCCATTTTTAATCGTCTGTTCTCCATTACACTGTATTTTTGTTGATTATTTGGCAAAAAAAGCATCAAACGCATGTCCGGATACCTGAAAGTTCAGCCGCTTGGTGTACTCACACGATTCACGGGCTCCGTGCTCGCGGTCCATAGCACTGTCTTCCCACTCTATCGAAAGCGGGCCCTGGTATCCTATGGCATTAAGGGCACGTATAATCTCTTCGAATTTTATTTTCCCGCGCCCTACACTGCGGAAGTTCCAAAAGCGACGGGGGTCGCCGAAAGGGACGTGTCCTCCGAATACTCCTACTTGTTTGGGAGTGTCACTCCAGTAAGCATCTTTCATGTGTACGTGAAAAATACGGTCGGGAAACTGATAGATAAAATCCACGTAATCCACCCCCTGGTATCCCAAATGGCTCGGATCGTAGTTGAACCCGAAAGCGGGGTGATGATCCAAGGCCTCCAATGCCCTTTGGGCAGAAAAGGTGTCGAAAGCAATTTCGGTGGGATGTACCTCTAATGCAAAACGTACGCCCAACTTTTTAAATTCTTCCAGAATAGGGGTAAAACGGTGTGCAAAATCCCGGTATCCTTCATCGATAGTTGATTGTGGAACAGGAGGGAAAGAATACAACAAATGCCATATCGGACTTCCGGTGAACCCTACGACGGTGTCAACCCCCAGCACCCGGGCTGCCCGGGCCGTCAGGATTAATTCTTCAGCGGCACGTCGGCGGACTCCTTCCGGATCGCCGTCTCCCCAGATATAATCGGGGAGGATACTTTTGTGGCGTTCGTCAATTTTATCGCACACAGCTTGCCCTACCAAGTGGGAGGAGATGGTTCGCAATTGCATGCCGTATTTTTCCAAAAGGTCTTTAATGCCCTTGTAATAGACAGGATCGGTCTGACGGACATCCAGGTGGTCGGGTAATCCTAATTCAAGTCCGTCGTAACCGAATGCTTTTGCCTTTACGCAAACCTCTTCCAGTGATAAATCGCCCCATTGCAGGGAATAGAGTGTAACTAATCGTGCCATGTTTATTCTGTTTTTTATGATTTAAGAAAATACTATAGGATAAGTGTTTGCCGGGTTCGTAGACTGACTTGATTCCACGCAAAACTACTTCTTTTTTTCAAGAAAAACAAGGATGGTTCTCGGGGTTTCCCGGAAAAATTTAATTTTGTGCGTTACTTAACTCTTAAGAAATCTAAATCCCCAAACGAGCTTGACATAAATTTTGTACCTTTGTGCCCGGGTTATGAACATAACAAAGGTGTTACGCCAAAACAACACTAACGATCCGCACCTTTTGGGAAGGGGCGACATCAAAAAACTTCTCGCACAATACTCTTTACCCGCTATTATCGGTATGGTTATCACATCGCTTTACCATATAGTGGACAGTATTTTTATTGGGCACGGTATCGGTGCATCCGCACTTTCGGGCATGGCTGTGACTTTTCCGATTATGAATATTCTTGCCGCTTTTTCCACCCTTATTGGTGTGGGAGGTGCAACACTAACCTCCATCAGATTAGGTGAAAAAGACGAAGAGAACGCACGAAGTATACTTGGACATGTTGCCTTGGTAAATACAGTGAACGGGACATTGCTTGGGGTAGTGACGCTGTTTTTCCTGGAACCTGTTTTAAAGCTTTTTGGAGCTAGTGAAACGTTGTTGCCTTACGCAAGTGATTTCTTGTCGGTTTACATGATAGGAATTCCTGTCGGTTTTGTCTTTATCGGGCTGAATAACATTATGCGTGTGACCGGATATCCTAAAAAGGCAATGCTCTCTTCTTTCCTGACAGTTGCAGTAAATGTTTTGCTTGCACCAATTTTCATTTTTGTTCTTGGCTGGGGCATGAAAGGGACAGCGCTGGCCACAGTCCTCTCCCAGCTTGCGGGATTGGTGTGGGTGCTGATGCACTTTTTCAACAAGAACAGCCTTATTCGTTTTGAGATAAAGGGGTTTAAATTGTCCGGAAAGACGATCGTCAACATGATGGCTATCGGTGTTTCTCCTTTTCTTATGAATCTCACCTCCAGCCTTGTTGTTTCGATTATCAATTTCGGATTGATGAAACATGGTGGTGATCTTGCTATCGGGGCATACGGAATCATCAACCGGATACTTTTCCTGTTCGGGATGATTGTTATTGGTTTAACAATGGGTATGCAGCCAATCGTAGGATACAACTACGGGGCAAAACAAATCGACAGGTCGTTCAAGGCGCTCAGGTACACGATCATCGTAAGTGTTTTAATCATGACTTTCGGTTTTTTATTTTCCCAACTATTCCCAACTTTGATCATGCGCATGTTTACCAGCGACAGGGAGCTTCTTGACATCTCCGTCCGCGGATTGAGAATTACCACTGTTTTGTTTCCTGTTATTGCCGTTCAGATGGTTATCAGTAACTTTTTCCAGTCGGTTGGAAAAGCAAAAATAGCCGTGTTCCTATCGTTGACGCGGCAGCTTATTTTTCTGATTCCCTTTTTACTTTTGCTCCCCCGGTATTTTGGTTTGGATGGAGTTTTTATGAGTATGCCTGCCGCTGATTTAATCGCGTTTTTTGTAACAATCCTGACGTTTACCTATCAGTATAAAGGAATGAGGGTTAGGAAATAAAAGGGATTAACTTCCTTACTGGTGATTTGACCTAACCTTGTGGCTTCTTATCAATTTTGCCAGAACCACGGTAACCAGTAGCATGAAAATGAACCGAACAATTAAATCTATCCGTAATAACTGCCATTCACCCTTACAGGTTGTCCATTCGGGCAATTTACCGACATTATCGATGATCTGTCCTGAAACAATTGCTGTTCCAACATAATCGCGATAAATATCCGTTGAAGCGGCAAAATTGAAAACCATAAATACAACGGAAACAATGCTTAAGATAAGTGTAATGATCAATAACTTTTTCATCTTCTTTACATAATGATAATTGGGGTATTTATTTGTACGTAAGATGACTCGGGCAAGGATTTACCTGAGCATTACCAAGGGATAGCCTCGACATAAACGTCGGGGTTTGTTTACATCATCACGGATTCTTTTCTATTTATGCACCTACTGTTTCTAAAAAAAGTAAAAGTAGTGTATTTTTTTGTATCTGTATAAAAAAAATTATTTTTGTTTTGTTCCTAATTGAATGCTCTTTGTTACCCCGATCTCATTGATGAAATATGCATCATGGGAAATAACCAGTACCGTACCCCGATACTTTTTGATGGTATGGGCCAGTATCGATAAACTTGAGACATCAAGATTATTCGTAGGCTCATCCAGTATGAAAATATCCGGGACGTGGTTGGAAATCATCAGGCAGCATAAGTAAAGGCGCATACGTTCACCTCCACTCAACGCTTGACAGTTTTTATCCCAGGTCTCTTGGGGAAACAATGCGCGATTAAGCCGCAGTTTTATTTCGTGGTCGGACAGGTTGTTTTCGTTGTGTTGTTCTGCTAATTCCAACACCGTCAGTTTTTTGTTGACCCGAGCATACTCTTGATCAAGATAGATATATGAAAAATCTGCCCGGGAGACATGGCCTTGTGTTGGTGAAAGTTCACCCAGCAAGAGTTTGATCAATGTTGTTTTTCCACTCCCGTTGTCCCCGAGAATGTGTATTCTTTCTCCGCTTCGAACTTCCGTGTCTAACGGAGAAGGCCACAGGTATTTGTTTTCCGTATACCCAAAATTCAAATTTTCAGCCGCAATCAAAACTTTTCCATCATGCAGTTTGGCGTCCTCAAAATTAATCTTTAATTCGCTGTTCCTCTGTTGTTTTCCTTTTAGGGCGGATAAGCGTTGTTGAGTGTCGTTAATGATTCCGGAGTGTTTTTCTTTCAACTTGGCGGAGCTGTTTTCAGACAGGTTGCGGCGTGCATTTAAAACGATACGGGCAAGCCCTCCTTTCTGTTTGCTCCGTTCACCGTGTGACGCTCTTCTTTCCTGACGTTCGCGAATTTCTTGCGCTCTCTTTCGGGCGATCCGTAAAGCCGTCTGTCCCGCATCAATTTGCTGTTCCAAAGCGCGATTCTCAGTCTCTTTCTGTGACCAGTAAAAATCGTAATTTCCCCCGTACAGCTTAATGCCTTTAGGGGTCAACTCGAACGTTTCCTCCAAAAGATTAAGCAGCGTAATATCATGGCTGACAATGATAACCGTAGCTTTTGTCTGGGATATGTACTCATAAAGCTTCTTCCTTGCTGCGTAGTCGAGGTGGTTGGTCGGCTCGTCCAGCAAAACGACATCGGGGTTGTGAACGGTTAATCCCGCCAACAAGACTTTCGTTTTTTCCCCTCCACTTAACTGCAAAATGGGTAGGTCAATAGGCAGATTCAATAATCCCCAATGTGTTAAAGCTACGCGGCACCTGTCTTCGATATCCCAATCATCGTTCAGGGTGTCGTAATGACCCTGGTCAACAGAACCTCCATAGATGGCCTGCAGGGCTTTTATTTTTTCAGATACCCCCAGGGTTTCTGCCAGGGTCTGCTCCTTAAAGTCAATCTGTTGAGGAATGTAATAAGGGGATGCCGATACCCGGATATTGCCCGAAGAAGGTGTCAGTTCGCCTGCCAGCATTTTAAGGAGGGTGGATTTTCCTGTGCCGTTGTTGCCGATGAGGGACGCTTTCCCGCTTGGTGAAACGGAAAAACTAACCGATTCAAATAATGTAGGTCGATTGAAATAGTGATAGGAAATATCACTTACGATAATACTCATTGTTACAATTAATAGTGGATTCCATGCAGGAACCGGATTAAACCGAAGTAGGTGGGACTCTCTGGTGTCGGTTTAATAAAACCAACAAACTATTAATTGTTTATTTTCATTGGAGTATCTTTTTAATTCGAATGCAAAAGTATGAACAATAGTTGAATATGCCAAATTGCCTGTGTCGACCTTTATATGAATTTACACAATCCTTGATTTCCGGGTGTCTTTTTAACAAAAAACAATTCTTCCTGTAGCGTGTCATGTAAGACTAAGTCTTGATACTGAGGAAAAATGTACACAAAAACTTGAATATTTTGAAGAATCCAACTATGTTTGCAGATGAAAACATTAGATAGAAGACGTGAGTTGTTATGAGCAGAGGATTTGTCAAAGAAAGCGATCAGGAAGAGATTCCGATAGTACCCCCCCGGGCTTATTTACCGGAAGGAACAACAAATTATGTAACCCGGGAGGGACTGGATGAACTGTTGGCCGAAAGAGAGGAACTTATCAATGAGAAAGAAAATCTGAACAAAGCCGATGAAAATGAGAAACGAATAGTGCAGAACCATATTAATGCAAAATTGTATCTGTTGAACCACAGAATCGACACCGCCATAATAGTTAATTTAGACGAACAGCCTCAAGATGAAATAAGGTTCGGTGCACGGGTAACTCTCAAAATGGAAGAAACCGGGAGAATCAAAACTTTTCAAATAGTGGGTGTTGATGAAGCTGATGTTTCCAAAGGAAAAATCTCCTTTATATCGCCTTTGGCCAATGCATTGACGAATAAAAAAGAGGGAGACAAAGTTGTTTTAAAACGAGACAAGAAAGATATCGTTTATGAAATTATAAGCATAGCCTATACCTAAGAGCGAATTGTGCGTCCTAAGAGATAAGATAATATGACTCTATTCAACGTTGTCTGATCCTATTTTTTTTTGTAAGGTGCAAAGAAATAGAATCAGAATAATGAATAGTCAGTTCGGTTACTTTAATTTTTTATAACTCAATGCCCCTGAAGGACAAAGATTTATTTGATTCATTAATTCTTCGGATGTTGCATTACCGATTTTAATCCAGGGTCTTTCTTGTGGATGATAAACCTTAGGTAGTGTTTTAACACAAATACCGGAATGAATACATTTCTCCGATTCCCAAATGATGGTAATTTCTTCGTTTGAATATTCTTTTTTTGACATATTGATTAAGAAACTATTTTGAATTTT
>JABNAD010000582.1_pt1 | contig 19823 bp, 20 predicted proteins | sample 7240381 | NCBI WGS metagenome assembly JABNAD01 (sample SAMN11332834, study PRJNA596920) | anaerobic digester metagenome | biome: digested sludge; isolation source: digested sewage sludge-derived enrichment culture grown on H2/CO2 | place: Germany: Goettingen
AGTGGCAGTCAGCCTTACAGTGGGCGTGCTTATCGTGGCGGTGCTGTTTAAAAAGCGCGTGCTGGATATGACCTTTGACGAGCGGCAGGAGCGGGCCAGAGGGCAGGCGTTTAAATTGGGCTTTTTCACGATGATGTTCCGCACGGCGGCTTACGGGATTTCGGATGCGGTGCTGGGCCGGTGGATTGACGTGATAACCGGGTGCATGCTGTGCGTCTGCATCAGCGTGACCGTGTTTGCCGTGGAGTGCATCCGCAAGGATGCGTATCTCAGTTTGAAGGAGCGGCCTTGGCAGGTCATGACGCTGTTTGCCATTTTGGCGGCGGTGAATCTGGGGATCGGGGCATTGAACCTGCACAGCGGTGAGGTGGTGGAAAACGGCGTGCTGACCTTCCGGGCCATCAATCCGATGGTGGGCGTGATGATGCTTCTGGTGCTGGCGATCTATGCGGTGAAGCATTTGCAGGATGGGAGCGAGATGGAGGAAGGATGAAAAATCTCCGTCTGAAATCCGCCCGGGCGGCGCTGGATCTGAGTCAGCAGCAGCTGGCGGAGGCGGTGGGCGTTTCCCGTCAGACTGTCAACGCCATTGAAAAGGGCGACTACAATCCCACCATCCGGCTGTGCTTGGCCATCTGCCGCGTTTTGGGCAAGACGTTGGATGAGTTGTTTTGGGAAGAAGAAACATAGCCCTGGAACCCCGGAGACGCTGTATGCGTTTCCGGGGTTTTTTGTACGCTTTGGCTGCGGTGCAGGAACGTTTTCAAATTTCACCTTGAAAATTCAGGACTTTTTTGATATAGTAAATTAGTTACAGTATAACTTTCGACTGAGGTGGCTTCATTGTACTTAAAAGCATTGGAAATCCAAGGCTTCAAATCCTTTCCGGACAAAACCGTTTTGAAATTCGGTGAGGATATCACAGCCATCGTTGGCCCCAACGGTTCCGGAAAATCAAATACTTCCGACGCGATCCGCTGGGTCATGGGCGAACAGAGCGCCAAGGGCCTGCGGGGCGCGAAGATGGAGGACGTGATCTTTGGCGGCACCGCAAAGCGGCCCCAGCAGGGCTTTGCACAGGTGACGCTGGTGCTGGACAACACAGAGCATATCTTCCCCGCCATGGAGGAGTCCGAGGTTGCGGTCACCCGGCGGTACTACCGCAGCGGCGAGAGCGAATACTACATTAACCGCCAGTCCGTCCGGCTCAAGGACGTGACGGAGCTGTTTTTAGACACCGGCATGGGCAAGGAGGGATACTCCATCATCGGTCAGGGTAAGATCGATGAGATCCTGTCCACCAAGAGCGGCGACCGCCGCGAGATTTTTGAGGAGGCCGCCGGAATTTCCAAATACCGCCACCGCAAGGAAGAGGCGGAGCGAAAGCTGGAGCGCACGGATGAGAATCTGGTGCGCATCAATGACAAGATTGCGGAGTTGGAGCTTCAGGTGGAGCCGCTGCGGGATCAGGCGGAAAAGGCGAAGAAGTATCTGGTCTTCCGGGACGAGCTTCGCCTTTTGGAGATCTCCACTTGGCTGGAAGATTTGGATGCGCTGAAGGCCGGAGCCAGAAAGCTGGAATTGGATTTCCGCACTGCCGAGGCCGCCCGGGACGAGGCCCGCGCCCAGTTGAACGCCCTCTATGCCGAAGGCGAGCAGTACGGCGAGAAAATGCGTCAGAAGGACGTGGAGGCGGAGCGCCTGCGGACGGAGGCGGCGGAGCAGGACACCGGCGCGGCGGAGCAGGAATCCGCCGTTGCGGTTTTAAAAACCACCGTTGCCCACAATCAGGAGAATATTGACCGAATCGAGCGGGAGCTTCAGGATCAGGAGAGCCGGGCAGACAACCTGAGCCGGCAGATTGAGGAGCAGACGGCCCGCATTGCTGAAATTGACCGGCAGACCGCCGAGGAACGCGACCAGCTGGACGCGCTTTTGGCGCAGGCGCAGGAGGCCGCGCAGGCCGCGGGCGGCAAGATGAGCGAGGCGGAGCGCCTGCGGGCGCAGGAGACGCTGGCGGTTGCCGCCGCCGCCGACGCACGGGCGGAAGCGTCCGCCGCCGCTGCGGAGAGCGCCCAGATTCTGGAGCGCCGGATTGCAGCGGAAGCAGAGATTGCAAACGTCAAAACCCAGCTGGCTCAGAGCGAGCAGGAGGCAAAATCCAACCGCCGCGCGCTGGAAGACGCCCGGGACGAGGCTGCCGCTGTGAGCAATATCATTGCCGGACATACGATGAAGATGGCGGAACGCCAGCGCAAGGCGGACGAGGCGGCGGCCAAGGCTAACCGCCTGACCATTGACGCGGGAGCGCTGGACAGCCGCGTGCGGATGCTGACGGAGATGGAGAAGGAGTACGAGGGCTTTTCCAAGGCCGTGCGCCAGGTGTGTCAGGCGCAGAACAGTCTCAGAGGGATTCGCGGCCCTGTGGCCGGACTGATGACCACGGAGCGGGAATACTCCGTCGCCATTGAGATCGCGCTGGGCGCGGGTTTGCAAAACATCGTGGTGGACCGGGAAGAGGACGCGAAAGCCGCCATCGCCTTTTTAAAGCAGCGGGACGCGGGCCGGGCCACCTTCCTGCCACTGACCGCCATCCGGGGAGACGAACTGCGGGAGAGCGGCGTGGAAAAGGAATACGGCTACGTGGGTCTTGCTTCCCGACTGGTGGAGTACGACGTGCAATATGCCAACATTTTTCGGAATCTACTGGGCCGCACCGTGATTGCAGAGGATTTGGACTGCGGCATTGCCATGGCGAGAAAATACTCCAACCGCTTTCGCATTGTCACGCTGGACGGGCAGGTCATCAACCGGGGCGGCTCCATGACCGGCGGCAGCGTCAGCCGCAGCACCGGCGTATTAAGCCGCGCGGCGGAGTTAAAGGAACTTCACGGCAGGGCGGAAACCATGCGCCGCCAACTTTCCAACGCGAAAGCGGAGGAAGAGGAGTTGGGCCGGGAGCTGGAAAAGGCCCGCTATGAGCTGGAGACGGCGCAGGGGCAGCAGCGGACGGCAGAGGACGAGGTTTTGCGTCTGGAAGGACGGAAAAACCACTTTGATATTTTGGTTCAAAGTCTGAAAGCAAACCTTGAAAATCTGGAGGGGGAGTACGAGACCCTCTCCGGCCGCCTGACGGACAACGCCAAGCGGGCCGCCATGGCTGCTGCGAACATCGCCGCAAAGGAGGCCGAGGCCGCCGCCCTGCGGGCAAAGGCGGATGAGCAGCTCACGGGGCAGACGGAGCTGATGACCCGCTCCGGCGAGCTGACGGAGGCTGTCAGCCAGCGAAAGTCCCATTTGGCAGCACTTGGGGCGGAGCGGGAGAGCACCGCCAAGCGGGCAGAGGATTTGCAAAGACTGAAAGCCGATCTCTCCGGAGATCGTTCCACCCGGGAGAATATGCTGGAAGATTGCCGTCAGGCCATCGCCGCGGCAGACGAAGAGATCGAACAGCGGCAGGAGACTATTGCGGCCCTTCATGCGCGCCAGCAGACGCTGCGGGATCGCCTGACCGCTTTGGATCAGGAGAAGATTGCGCTGGAGGCCGAACGCACGGCAAAGAGCCGCGCCGGACAGGAGATGAACGAGCATCTGCTGGATTTGGAACGCACCGCCAGCAAGCTGGAACAGAAAATCGCCACTTCCGCGCTGGAGGAAAAGCAGATTTTGGACCGCTTGTGGGAACACTATGAGTTGAGTCATTCCGACGCGCAGGCCCAGCGAATTGAATTGGAGAGCCGGTCCAAGGCCAACCGCCGCATCGGTGAGCTGAAGCGGGATATTGCCGCGCTGGGAACGCCCAATATCGGCGCCATCGAGGAATTTGACCGGGTAAATACCCGCTACACCTATCTCAGCGAACAGCGGGACGACGTGGAAAAAGCCAAGAGCGAGATCGAGGGCGTGATTGAAAATCTGACAAAAGAGATGACCGCCATCTTTGCCGAGCAGTTTAAGCTCCTCAGCGACAGCTTTCAGGCCACGTTTGTGGATTTGTTCGGCGGCGGACAGGCAACACTGGAATTGGAGGACGAGAGCGATATCCTGAACTGCGGCATCGAGATCAAGGCCCAGCCGCCGGGGAAAACGCTGAAAACCATCTCGCTGCTCTCCGGCGGAGAGAAGGCGTTTGTGGCCATCGCGCTGTATTTTTCCATTTTGAAGGTTCACCCCACGCCGTTTTGTGTCATGGACGAGATCGAAGCCGCGCTGGACGACGCCAACGTCACCCGCTACGCCCGGTACATGCGCACCCTTGCGGGGCGGACGCAGTTTATCGTCATCACCCACCGCCGGGGCACCATGGAGGAAGCCGACGTGCTCTATGGCGTCACGATGCAGGAGCAGGGCGTCAGCAAGATTTTGACGATCAACTTGAACGATATGGCAAAGGAATTGAAAATCAAGTGAGAAGCGGAGAACAGCGATGTACCAAAAAATAGAGGCGTGGTATCTGCGGCATATGGTTGGGATCGAAGGTGCTTTCATCATCTTGTGTGTTTTGGCGCTGCTGGGTGACATCGCCTGTCTGCTCGGACTGTGGGAAAATCATTCGGGAAATGTGCTTTCCCTGATCGCACTGACTCTGCTGCTGCTCTCGTCCGCCGTTCGCCTGTACAAATGGCGGCATGGGGATGGGAAAAATGCGCCCTGAGCGGGCGGCGCGTACTCGCAAAATATTTGTCTGCGGGCATTCAAGATAAGGAGCGTATTGCACATGGGCTTTTTTAGCAAACTAAAGAAAATCTGGCAGGAGGACATCACCGGCTACGCCATCTCTGCCGACGACGAGGCGTTTTTTGACGATCTGGAGGAACAGCTGATTTTGGCCGACGTGGGCGTGGAAACCGCCAGTTCGGCGGTGGAAAAGCTGCGCTCCAAAATGAAGCGGGAAGGCGTTTCCGGAGAGACGGCGGTTCGCGCCGCCCTGCGGGAGATTTTGGCGGCGGAGCTGTCCGTGGGCGACACGGCGCTTGACCTGAGCCAGAAGCCCGCGGTGGTGCTGTTCATCGGCGTCAACGGCGTGGGCAAGACCACCTCCATCGGAAAGCTGGGCCACCAGCTGAAATCCGAAGGCGAAAAGGTCCTCTTTTGCGCGGCGGACACCTTTCGCGCCGCCGCCGCCGACCAGCTGCAAATCTGGGCGGAGCGCGCGGGCTGCGAACTGGTGCGAAGCAACGAGGGCGCGGACCCCGGCGCGGTGTTGTTCGACGCACTGGCCGCCGCTAAGGCACGAGATATGGACGTGGTTTTGTGCGACACCGCCGGGCGGCTTCACAACAAGGAAAATTTGATGAAGGAGCTTGCAAAGCTCTCCAAAATCATTGATCGGGAGTGCCCCGATGCCAGCCGAGAGACGCTTTTGGTGCTGGACGCTACCACCGGGCAAAACGGGCTGATTCAGGCACGAACCTTTAAGGAGACGGCGGGCCTCACCGGTATTGTCCTCACCAAGCTGGACGGCACCGCCAAGGGCGGCATCGTCATCGCCATTGCCCGGGAACTGGGCGTACCCGTTAAGTACGTGGGGATGGGGGAGGGCATCGAAGACCTGCGGCCTTTCGATGCAAAGGAATATGTGGAGGCCATTATCTAAGGAGGCTGCACATGATTACCATTTTTAATCGACGAGAACTGATTACCCTCGCTTCTACCCAAAAATATTACCATGTTCGAGAGGCGCTGGCCGCCACAGGGATACCTTCCGCCGTGAAGGTGCGGGGCGCGGCCCGGGCCGCGGAACGCGCCCGATACGGCATTGCGGGCGCACAGACGGACACAATGTACACCTATACGATTTATGTCCATCGGGACGACTATGAGCGGGCGGCGTCGGCGATGCAAATGGCGCTGCGAAACGGATAAAGGAGAAAAAGCATGACAAGACTTGACGGCCGGACATTCGATCAGCTGCGGCCCATGAAGATCACCACCGATTTTGTGAAATTCCCGGAAGGGAGCTGCCTCATTGAGTGCGGCAATACCAAGGTTCTGTGCTGCGCCAGTGTGGAGGAGCGCACCCCGCCCCATGTGGCGGAGGGCTGTGGCTGGGTGACGGCGGAGTACAACATGCTGCCCCGGGCCAACCGGGAGCGGAGCAAGCGAGACATTTCCAAGCTGAAGCTGTCCGGCCGCAGCGCGGAAATCCAGCGGCTGGTAGGCCGGTCCCTCCGCGCCGCCGTGGATCTGGAAAAGCTGGGTGAGCGGACGATCACCATTGACTGCGATGTTTTGCAGGGCGACGGCGGAACGCGGACTGCCTCTGTCACCGGCGGCTTTGTCGCCCTGTCTCTGGCGCTGCGCAAGCTGGTGGAAGAGGGCTTTTTGCAAGAGATGCCTCTGAAGACCTCTGTGGCGGCGGTATCCGCCGGAATCGTGGACGACCGGGCGCTGCTGGACCTCTGTTATGAGGAAGATTCGGCGGCGCAGGTGGACCTCAACTGCGTAATGACCGGCGATGGACGGCTGGTGGAGCTTCAGGGAACCGGCGAGGGCCGGGCCTTTACCATTGAGGAACAGCGGACGCTGGTGGACCTGTGCGCTAAGGGAATCCGCGAAATTCAGGCGGCGCAGAAATCCGTACTGGGAGGTTGAAGTTTGAAAGAAGTTCAAACTTCACTTTATTGCATTTTTCTCGCCGCCTAGGCGGCAATCGAAAAATATGCACATCATGGCCACTTCTTTTTGTAGCCTTTTGTGCCTTGAAGTGAAGCGAAAGGAATGATTATAAAAATGGAAGCGATGAAATTGGTGCTGGCGACCCACAACCCGGGAAAGCTGAAGGAGATGTCTGCCATTTTGGGCGGACTTGGCGTGGAAGTTGTGATGCCCAGTGATTTAGGTCTTACCGTGGATGTGGAGGAAACCGGAGATACCTTTGCAGCCAACGCCATGCTGAAAGCAAAGGCCGTGTGCGCGGCGGCGGGCCTGCCCGCCATTGCGGATGATTCGGGATTGTGCGTGGACGCGCTGAACGGCGGGCCGGGGGTCTATTCCGCGCGGTATGGCGGGCCGGAACTGGATGACCGGGGACGGTATACGCTGCTGCTGAACTCCATGCGTGGCGTGCCCACCCGTTCGGCCCACTTTGAAAGCGCCATCGCCTGCGCGTTCCCCAATGGGGACACGCTGACGGCAGAAGGCCGGTGCGACGGGGCCATCGCCTTTGCACCCATAGGCGACGGCGGCTTTGGCTATGACCCGGTGTTTCTGGTTCCGGAAAAGGCCAAGACTTTTGGACAGATGACGGAGGAGGAGAAGGATGCCCTGTCTCATCGGGGCAAGGCGCTGCGGGCCTTTGTGCCGAAGCTTGCGGCGTATTTGAAAAAGTAACCGGACAGGGAGAAATCTGGAAAAAGCGGCGCTTTTTTTGCACTTTATAAAAAAAGTTTTTGAAAATCCGGGAAACTTCTTGACAAATTAAAACGTCTGACATAGAAATATACAAATCAACAAAAATAGAAAGCATAAGGGGAGATCACGTTAAATTTATGGAATTGACAAGTAAACAGCGCGCGCAGCTGCGCGGCATGGCAAATAGCATTGATACGATTATACAGGTCGGCAAGGAGGGCATCACCGACAGCCTGATCCGTCAGGCGGACGAGGCTCTGGAGGCCCGGGAACTCATCAAGGGCCGGGTTTTGGAAAACTCCATGCTCACCGCCCGTGAGGTCTGCGATCAGCTGACCAAGCCAACCCGCAGTGAGCCGGTGCAGGTGATCGGAAGCAAATTTGTGCTCTATCGGGAAACGCACTCGAAGCCGAAGGATAAGCGGATCGAGCTGGTCAAAGAGAAAAAACGCAAGGCCTGATTTTCAAGAACAAGGAGGGAGTTCCATGCGGATCGGCGTTTATGGCGGAACCTTTAATCCGCCGCATCTGGGCCATATCACGGCGGCGCGGGCGGTATTCGAACTGCTGAAGCTGGACAAACTGCTTTTGATCCCGGACGGTCAGCCGCCCCACAAGCCCCTGCCGCAGGGTAGCCCCACGGCGCAGCAGAGGCTGGAGCTGACGCGCTTGGCGGGAGAGCAGCTGGGACTGGATGAAAAAGTCGAGACGTTGGACATGGAGCTTCGCCGCGGCGGCAAGAGTTATACTGCTGACACGCTGGAGGCGGTTCGGGCGCTGTATCCCAACGACGAGGTGTGGCTGTTGATGGGGTCGGACATGTTTTTGACCCTTCACACTTGGCACCAGCCGGAGCGGATTATGACGCTGGCGGGGATTGCGGCCTTTGGCCGGACAGAGGCGAATGAGGAAGAGCTGTTTGCCATTCAGCGGGAGCGGCTTTACCGGATGTATCCCTTTGCCCGCATCTTCACCTTGAGTGTTCCCGGTGTGGTGGAAATTTCCTCCACAGACCTGCGGGATAAATTGGCCCGGGGAGAGGGAAGCTGGTATCTTGCCCCGGCGGTATACGGCTCTATCCTGCGCGATCAGCTGTATGGAACGGACGCGGATCTAAAGCGCCTGCGGCTGGAAAAGCTGCGGCCGGTGGCGCTGAGTTTCCTTAAGCACAAGCGCATCCCCCATGTGCTGGGCACGGAGCAGGAGGCGATCCGCCTTGCCCTGCGGTACGGCGCGGACGTTCAAAAGGCGCGGGTGGCGGCGCTGCTGCACGACTGCACCAAAAAGCTGGATATGGAGGAGCAGCTTGCCCTTTGCCGGCAGTACGGCATCCGGCTGGACGAACTGGAACAGCGGGCGCTGAAGCTGCTGCACGCCAAGACCGGCGCGGCCATCGCCCGGGATCTGTTCGGCGTGGACGACGAGATTTATTCGGCGATTTACTGGCACACCACGGGCCACGCCAACATGACGCTTTTGGAAAAGATCATGTACCTCGCGGATTACATCGAGCCTACTCGAAATTTCCCCGGAGTGAACGAATTGCGCGCGGCGTGCAACGAGAGTCTGGACAAGGGCCTGCGGATGGGCCTTGAGATGACGATTCAGGAGATGCACGACCGGGGCAACCCGGTTCACAGCGCAACGCTGGAAGCAGACGAGTATCTGAAAGGAAACTGAGAAACAGACAATGAATGACTATAAAGAAACTCAGGGCGGCGGGCAGAAAAAGAAGCCCGTCCACTTGCAGGCGTCGGAGCGGAAAGCAAAGCGCAAAAGCCGCCTGACATGGCAGCAGAAAATTTTGCTGATTGTGGCCATCGTGCTGGCGGTGGTTCTGATGGTGACACTGGCCTATCGGGCAGTGTTCGTAAAGCCGGAGCTGGGGCCGAAAAACGAACCGGGCGACACCTCCGTTGAGGAGATCGACTATGGCGACGGCACCCGCCCCCGCAGCGACGGGGAGCGCAAGAGCAAGGATTACTACACGATTCTGGTGATGGGCCGGGACACCGGCGGCGGTGGAAATACCGACACCATGATGCTGGCAAGCTACGATGTCACCAATCAGAAGTTCACCGTGATGAATATCCCCCGGGATACCATGGTGAACGTCCCATGGGACATCAAGCGCATCAACTCCGTCTATAATTACTATGGCGGCGGAGACAAGGGCATCAAAAAGGTCTATCAGGAAGTCTCCCAGCTGGTGGGCTTTGAGCCGGACTATCAGGTGATTATCGAGTGGGAGGCCGTGGGCAAGCTGGTGGATGCCATCGGCGGCGTGTATTTCGATGTGCCCCGGAATATGAATTACGAGGACCCCTATCAGGACCTGTCCATTCACATCAAAAAGGGCTATCAGCTGTTGGACGGCGAGCAGGCTATGGGCGTTATCCGCTACCGTCACGACAACAACATGAAGTATGGCTACGCCAACGGCGACCTTGGCCGCATTGAGACGCAGCAGGCGTTTTTGAAGGCAGTCATCAAGCAGCTTTTGCAGGTGAAAAACGTGGGCAAGATCAACCAGTTCTCCAAGATTTTTGAGGAGAATGTGGAGACGGACCTCTCCGTGCAGAACCTGTTCTGGTTCGGGCAGGCGGCGATTATGGGCGGACTGAGCATGGACAACGTGAACTTTGTCACCATGCCCAACACCCCCAAATCCTGTTATAGCCGGACCTATAAAAATTACCAGTCCTACGTGGTCCCCAACGCCAAGGAACTGTTGGAGCTGGTGAACACGTCCCTCAGCCCCTTTGTGGAGAAATCGGTGATGAGTGATCTGGACATCATGAGCGTTAATTCCGATGGGTCTGTTTCCTCTACCACCGGACATGTGGAGGACAGCAAGGCTGCGGCCAAGCCGGTGATCCCGTCCAACACGCCCACCGAGCCGGTGGATAACGAGCCGGACGAGCCGCAGGGCGGCGAAACGACCATTGATCCGGAGACGGGCTTGCCTGTGGAGCCGGGGAGCGGCGGGACAACCACGAATCCCTCTGTACCCGAAACACCCACGACACCTCCCGCTGGCGGAAGTACCAGCGGATCGACGAGTGGAAGCACCGGTGGGTCGACAAGCGGAAATACGGGCGGAACGACCGGCGGAAGCACCACGACCCCGCCCACCACACCGCCCTCCACCGGAGATACCGGCGGCAGTACGGGCGGTTCCACCACAACCGATCCCGGCACACAGCCCTCTGTACCGGACGATGCAGTGATCGTCCCGCCGGAGGTCACCGTGGTGCCGGAGGCGTAACCCATGAAAAGGCCGTGTTTAAAACGGCTTGAAGCTGAAAGAATGAAAGGAAGAACAGAATGACACCAAAGGAAATTGCTCTGGCCGCCGTTCGCGCGCTGGATGAAAAGAAGGGCAAGGAGATCGCCGCGATTGAAATCGCGGACCTGACGGCGCTGGCGGATTATTTCGTCATCGCGTCCGGCACCTCCAACACCCAGATCAACGCGCTGTGCGACGCTGTGGAAAAGGCTTTAAAGGATTTGGGGGAGATGCCCCTGCGCCGAGAGGGCTATCGCGACGGGACTTGGGTCCTGCTGGACTATGGCTGCGTAACTGTCCATGTGTTCTCACAGGAGGCACGGGAGTTTTATGATTTGGAGCGCCTGTGGCGGGACGGCAAGCAGGTTGACCTGACGGACATTTTGACAGCCGACTGAGTTTGGCTCAGGGAAGAATCCTGTTTTGCCCTTGACAAAAAGGAAAAACCCCCTTAGAATAGCGATATTAAAGACGTTGAAGGGATAAAAGACGGGCATGCCTGCCTCAGAGAGCCGACGGTTGGTGCGAGTCGGTGGAGCGTGTTCGTGAATGACTGGTCCCGGAGTTTCCCGCCTGAATTGCAGTAGGGGGGGACGGACGGCCCCGTTACAGGCTGATGGTCCGCGAGGGCGCGCAGAGTTTTACGGCAGACACCGAAAGCTCGGATACGCTTTTCAAAGACCCAAGAGGGTCATCCGGCGACGGGTGGCTGAATCAGGGTGGTATCGCGTCACAACGCCCCTGACCGCTGCGGTCAGGGGCGTATTTTTTTGTTCGCCCGGCCGGGGCAAAACAAGAAAGGAACGGTCTTGTGAAATGAAGTACGATTTTACCAACATTGAAAAGAAATGGCAGGCAAAATGGCTGGAGGAGAAGCCTTTTACCGCTGTCAACGGCGACACGACCCGGCCCAAGTTTTATGGACTGATTGAATTCCCCTATCCCTCTGGGCAGGGACTGCATGTGGGCCATCCCCGGCCCTATACCGCCATGGACATCATCTGCCGGAAAAAGCGGATGCAGGGCTATAACGTCCTGTTCCCCATGGGCTTTGACGCCTTCGGCCTGCCCACGGAGAACTATGCCATCAAAATGCACATCCATCCCCGGAAGGTGACGGAGGATAACATCCAGAATTTCCGCAAGCAGATCCAGTCTCTGGGCTATTCCTTCGACTGGGACCGCGAGGTGGACACCACCGACCCCAGCTACTACAAGTGGACCCAGTGGATTTTCCTCCAGATGTACAAAAAGGGCCTGGCCTATAAGACCACCATGCCCGTGAACTGGTGCACCTCCTGCAAGTGCGTTCTGGCGAATGAAGAAGTGGTGGAGGGCGTGTGCGAGCGCTGCGGCAGCGCCGTTGTCCGCAAAGAGAAGAGCCAGTGGATGCTGGGCATTACGAAATACGCCGAGCGGCTGATCGACGATCTGGACGACGTGGACTTCATCGAACGGGTCAAAATTCAGCAGCGCAACTGGATCGGCAAGTCCGAGGGTACCGAGGTGGACTTCACCGCCACCAACGGCGACAAGCTGACGGTGTACACCACCCGGTGCGACACGCTGTTCGGCGTGACCTATATGGTCCTGTCCCCGGAGCATGAGTACCTGAAAAAGTGGAAGGATCAGATCAAGAACTGGGATGAGGTGTCTCAATATACCGACGCCGCGGCCCGGAAGTCCGATCTGGAGCGCACGGAGCTGAACAAGGAGAAGAGCGGCGTCCGGTTGGAGGGCATCGAGGCGATCAACCCCGTCACCGGCGAAAAAATCCCTGTGTTTGTCTCCGATTACGTCCTGATTACCTACGGCACCGGTATTGTCATGGGCGTGCCCGGCCACGACCAGCGCGACTGGGAATTCGCCACCAAGTTCGGCCTTCCCATTGTGGAGGTGGTCAAGGGCGGCGATATTACCAAGGAGGCGTTCGCCCTGAAGGACGACACCGGCATCATGGTAAACTCCGGCTTTTTGAACGGCAAGACCGTGAAGGAGGCCATCCCCGCCATGAAGGAGTGGGTCACGGAGCAGGGTATCGGCCATCCCAAGACCAACTATAAGCTCCGCGACTGGGTGTTCTCCCGCCAGCGGTACTGGGGCGAGCCGATCCCCATGGTGAAGTGCGACAAGTGCGGCTGGGTGCCCCTGCCGGAGGATCAGCTGCCGCTGCTTCTGCCGGATGTAGAGAAGTATGAGCCGACGGACGACGGCGAAAGTCCGCTCTCCGCCATGACCGACTGGGTGAACACCACCTGTCCCCACTGCGGCGGCCCTGCCGTGCGGGAGACGGACACCATGCCCCAGTGGGCCGGTTCCAGCTGGTATTTCCTGCGGTATATGGACCCTCACAACGACAAGGCGCTAGCCTCCAAGGAGGCGCTGGACTACTGGTCCCCTGTGGACTGGTACAACGGCGGCATGGAGCACACCACGCTCCATTTGCTCTACTCCCGGTTCTGGCACAAGTTCCTCTATGACATCGGTGTGGTTCCCACCAAGGAGCCGTATCAAAAACGCACCAGCCACGGCATGATTTTGGGCGAGGGCGGCGAGAAGATGTCCAAGTCCCGGGGCAACGTGGTCAACCCCAACGACATTGTGGAGCAGTACGGCGCGGACACCATGCGCCTGCACATCATGTTCATTGGCGACTTTGAAAAAGCCGTCACATGGTCCAACGAGGCCGTCAAGGGTTCCAAGCGGTTTTTGGACCGCGTTTGGAATCTGGCGGAATCCGCGGCAGACAGCTATGAGGTGACTCCCGCCAACGAGTCCATCATCCACAAGACCATTAAAAAGGTGACGGAGGATATCGACGAGCTGAAGATGAACACCGCCATCTCCGCAATGATGACCATGGTCAACGAGTTCTACGCCAACGGCGTGAGCCGGGGCGATATGAAGTATCTGCTGCTGCTCCTCAGTCCCTTTGCACCGCACATCGTGGAAGAACTTTGGGAAAATCTCGGATTTGCCAAGATGACGGGTAAAATGGCCTGCCAGAACGACTGGCCCTCCTTCGACGAGAGCAAGACCGCCGCCGCCACCGTGGAGATGGCGGTTCAGGTGGGCGGCAAGCTGAAGGGCACGGTGATTATGCCTGCCGACAGCGACGAGGAGACGGTGAAAGCCGCCGCGCTGCAGGTGGAAAAAATTCGCAAGGCCGTTGAGGGAATGCAAATCGTCAAGACCATTTACGTGAAGAATCGGCTTATCAATCTGATTGTCAAGCCGCAGTAAGTGTGCGGGAATCCCTTCATTCCAGCTGTGAAACGTCGCTTTTTTGAAAATTCTCTTGACAAGCAACGAATCAGCCGATATAATAGGTTTGTTAAAGCCATAAATTATGGCCCTTAAGTGCTGCGGTTTTCCCGGCATTCTGGAGGGAGGGAAATATAAATGTCTGAAATTCATATCAAAGAGGGCGAGAACATCGACAGCGCCCTGAAGCGTTTCAAGCGCAGCTGTGCCAAGGCAGGCGTTCTCGCGGAGGTTCGTAAGAGAGAGCACTACGAGAGCCCCAGCGTGAAGCGGCGCAAGAAGTCCGAGGCTGCTCGGAAGAACAAGAATAAGCGTTTCTATTAATCCTGCTTTGATGACGACGCCGTGGAAATTCCACGGCGTCGTTTTTATCAAGAAGATTTTTAAGCGAAAAAAAGTGACCGGAATGGCGCGATGCCTTCAATATCCTTATTTTCCAAATAGCTTTCCCAGCAGATCGCTGACCTCGGGATATTGAAAAAATGCCGCCTGCGCGCCGGAAGTCTGTCCGGTTCGCAGCTTTTGAAGCAGAGTGTCTCCGTCGTCGAACAGGACAAAATGCGTCTCGTTTTTGCAGGTGTAAGTAAAATAGCGGGCGCACAGGTCTGGAGAGAAAAATATGGAGGGGCGCTCGCGCGCCATCAATTCCATCAGCTCTTCGCGCCGCAGCGGACGACCTTGTCCAGCGGGACAGGGCAGCGGAAAGTCCATCATCAGGCGCTCCAAATCCAGAGCCAGCCGCCCCGCGCCCCGTGCGGACATCGCTTCCCGCAGACGCTGAGTCAAATTTCCGCCCGACAGGGCGGTACACACCAACACCACTGCGGTGGGCGCAGCGGACGCATAGGCCTCCGGCACATAGAGTACCAGCCGATTCCGCTGGAACAGACTGCCGATTGCTCCCGCCAGCAGCAGCAGGTCACCCCGGGGATGCGGCGTTTCCCAATCCAGCACAGCGCCGGCGTAATTACGTCGGGTGCATTCCCGCAGGGCGGCGGCCGCCAGTTTTTCCGGCTCTTCCACCGTGGGCGCGTCTCGATCATTGAGTCCCAATAGTCCGCCGTGCGTCTGGACCAGCAGGTTTTGCCGCAGCAGCGTGGACTCCGGGCCGATGCGATAGGCCATATGGACGAAGGAATGGGTAAAGTGGGAAGCCTCCTGTAATTGCGCCGGAGTAACGGCGAGATAGACCTGCAAATCAAGACCCCCTTGTGTGCTTTGAAAAAAGTTGGTATACTAAAGTGAATTCGTAAAATGCTATGTAGATGGGAGACTGATTATGCCTTTTTCCCTGGTACCAGACCGGCTTTTTGAGGACTACGCCGCTGTGACGCCCGCCCTTTTGCGGGAGTTGGGGGTGACGCTGCTGTTGAGCGATCTTGATTTCACGCTGGCGGCAAAGGCGACCCGGCGTCCCGATCAGGCGCTGAAGGATTATATTGCGGCGCTGCAAGGCGCAGGGATCGGCTTTATGATCGTCTCCAACAACCGGTCGGGAACAAGGGTGACGGAATTTTGCACGGATCTGGGCGTACCCTATCAAGGCCGTGCGGGAAAGCCGTCGCCTCAGGGTATTTTTGCCGCGATCCGCCGCGCCGACGGCTCGGTGGACCATACCGCCATGCTGGGAGATAAGCTGCTGACAGACTGTCTGGCTGCGAAACGCGCGGGTGTTCTGGCGCTGACGGTGGAGCCGGTGGGCGGCGCGGTGACGGCGTGGCAAAAGGTGCTACACGCACTTCAAGCTCCCTTTAAAGCTGCCTGCCGCCATAAAATGAAGAAAAATTGTGAAAAAAAGCATGGAAATTCGTAAATGTGTGGAAAAAGCCTTGCATTCATCCTATATTTGGGGTAAAATATTCTAGGCTATTTTTTGAAATGAGAAGCAGAGAAAATGTCCTCCAAACAGGTCGTTTTCTCGTAGATTTGTAAGGAGGAAAAACTATGCCTACAATTACTGCCGGTGATTTCCGGAATGGCGTTACTTTTGAAATGGACGGCAAGCCGATGGTTGTCATCGAGTTTCAGCACGTCAAACCCGGCAAGGGCGCCGCGTTTGTGCGTACCAAGTACAAGAACGTGATTACCGGGGCGATCCGCGAGGAGTCCTTCAACCCCACCGCGAAGTTTGAGCAGGCCGTGGTGGAACGCAGAGACGCTGAATACAATTACAACGATGGCGATCTGTATTACTTCATGGACCCTGAGACATTTGACATGACCCCGCTGAACCGGGACGTTTTGGGCGATGCCTTTAAGTTTGTGAAGGAAAACACCCTCTGCAAGCTGATGAGCTTTAATGGCAGTGTGTTCGGCGTGGAAGTCCCCAACTTCATGGATCTGGAAATCACCGAGACTGAGCCGGGCCTGAAGGGCGATACCGCCACCAACGTGACGAAGCCCGCCACGCTGGAGACTGGTGCAGAGATCAAGGTTCCTCTGTTCATCAACATCGGCGACAAGATCACCATCGATACCCGGACTGGCGAGTACCTTTCTCGCTGCAAGGAGTAAGCTGAGACGAGGGGGGACACGATGTCCCCCCTTTTATCACCCGCCGGAAAAGAGGGAATTCTGCTTTTTTGGCGTATATTAGTAATATAGCAATTACGAACGACGACGTACGATGAAAGGAGCGCAAGCTATGGAAATCACCGAGAGAGTCGCTTATCTGAAGGGTTTGGCCGAGGGCCTGGGTCTGGACACGGAATCGAAAGAGGGCAAGGTCATCGTCACGATGATCGACATTCTGGACGACATTGCTCTGGAGCTGCAGGATCATCAGGATCAGATTCTGGAGATCTCCGACGGTCTGGATGCTGTCAGCGACGATTTGGAGGACGTGGAGGATCTCGTCTACGAAGAGGACGAGGACGACCTTGACGACGATGAAGACGAAGACGACGAGGACGAAGACTGTTACGCCACCACCTGTCCCACCTGCGAGGAGACGATCTACTTTGACGAGTCCATTTTGGAAGACGGCGAAGTGATCTGCCCCAACTGCGGCGAGAAGCTGGAGTTTGATATCTCCGACGTGGAAGAGGACGACGACAGCGACGACAAGGAATAATTCGATTTAATCCGCGTAAAAAGGACGGCCCATCAGGGCCGTCCTTTTTTGTAAAAACTGCGGTGCGCAGCAAAACCGCCGCAATCTGAAACGGAGGCCCTCCTCTTGGGGAGGGCCTCCGTTTTTTTAGATGATTCCATTGACCGCAAGCGGTTTAGCGCTTGTCGCCGGGACGGAACAAAATGGCCATCAGCACACCGAAGATCACAGCCGCTGCGATGCCGCCGGCTGTGGCGGTTAGTCCGCCGGTGAAAACGCCCAGCCAGCCCTGCTCGGCCACGGCCTTCTTAACGCCCTTTGCCAGTGCAAAGCCAAAGCCGGTGAGAGGTACTGAGGCTCCGGCACCGCCCCAGTCCGCAATGGGCTGATAAACGCCCACCGCGCCCAGCAGTACGCCGGTTACCACATAGCCCGTGAGAATACGGGCGGGCGTGAGCTGTGTTTTGTCGATCAGGATCTGCCCAATGGCACAGAAGATGCCACCGCAGAGAAATGCATTCAGATAGTCCATAAGAGCCTCCAAAACCAAGTTTCTCCCCCTCAGTTTTTCCTCTTTTGGCCGGATTATGCAAAACTTTTACGCACCGGGCGTTGCTGTTATTTTTCCGAGGAGATGCAAACCGCGTGGCATACGCCGGGAATGGATTCTCCCTGAAAGCTGGAGGTGGGGGAGAGAAGAGCCCCGGTAGGGGCAAATAGAATGCGCCGCCACTTACCCGCCCGCAGGCCCGGCAGCAGATAGCCGCACAACACCGCCGCAGAGCAGCCACAGCCGGAGGCTCCGGCGTGCATATCCTGTTTTTTTCGGTCGTAGAGAAGCATTCCGCAGTCCAGATAATTTTTGCTCATATCAATGCCGTCCCGCTCAAAAAAGCCCTGCACGATGCTGTGGCCCAGTTCGCCCAGATCGCCGGTGAGGATCAGATCGAAGTCCGAGGGTTTTGTCTTGGTGTCCCGGAGGAAGGAGGAGATTGTGTCATACGCCGCAGGCGCCATGGCTGCGCCCATGTTGTTTACATCGGTAATGCCCTTGTCCACAATCTTACCGCAGGTGACGTGGGTCACGTAAGGTCCGTCCCCGTCCCGGCCCAGAATGCAGCATCCTGAGGCAGTGGCGGTCCACTGCGCGGTGGGGGTCCTCTGATTTCCGTACGGAACGGGCATCCGGTATTGCCGCTCCGCCGTGCAGTAGTGAGAGGAGGTGACGGCTGCGGCCTTTTCCGCAAACCCACCGTCAATGGTCATGGCCGCCAGCGCCAAGGACTCTCCCATGGTGGAGCAGGCGCCGTACAGCCCAAAGAAGGGAACATTGAAGTCTCGCAGACCAAAAGAGGAACCAATACACTGGTTGAGAAGGTCGCCTCCAAAAATGCAGTCCAGATCCCCGGCGTGCAGCTTCGCCTTGTCCAGAGCGGTTTGCACCGCCTTCTGCTGCATCCGGGACTCCCCCTTTTCCCAAGTTTTCTCCCCGAAGAAGGAATCCTCATGCAGTTCGTCAAAGCAGGCTGCGAGAGGTCCCCGCTTTTCCTGTTTTCCGCCGATGCTGGCGCAGGAGAGAATGGCGGGAGCACTGCCCAGCTGGACAGTCCGCCGCCCAACGCGTTTGTTGCCCATAAAAACACCGCCTTGTGATGATTTTCCATAGGTTGTCCGGTTTGGAGAAAATTATCAGTGAAAGACGGACTGCCTACCGATGTGTCTGGTTTGCGCAGAAAAATGCCTGTGGGAAAATTTTTCCCACAGGCAAAAGCCGTGAAATAATCAAAATCAGCCAAACAAATGCTGAAAGAACGCGGGGACGACCACGTATAATTTGCACAGCAAAATCGGCAGCAGACAAGCGGGGGTCATATTCATAACCTTGATTTTCGCGACGCCCAGAATGTTCAGCGACAGGGCAATGATGAGCAGGGAACCCACACACGTCATTTCCGCGATCACCGCGTTCCCCAGTAGAGGAGAGATCAGGGAGGCCAGAACGGCGATCAGCCCTTGATAGAGAAAAACAGCTCCGGCGGAAAACGCCACGCCGATACCCAGAGAGGACGCGAAGATGATGGAACTGATGCCGTCCAGCAGGGATTTGGCAAAGAGGGTGGAATGATCGCCGGTGAGGCCGTCTTGCAGTGCGCCGACGATGGCCATGGCCCCCACGCAGAATAAAAGGCTGGCGGTGACAAATCCTTCCGACACGGAGGCAGAGCCGCCCAGAGTCAGGCGTTCTGTCTTCTTCTGCACCCAGTTTCCCAAGGACTGCATCCGCTTGTCCAAATCCAAAAGCTCACCGATTAAAGTACCCAACACCATGGAGAGAATGGCGATCAGCGTATTCTCACCCTTGAGGCATCCGCTGATGCCGATGAGCAGTACGCACAGAGCCACGCTTTTCATAATGATGTCCTGAAGCCGCCGCCCCAACTCGCCGCCGTCGCTCACAGGCAGATGATTTGCGGCGCGGGCCAGCAACAGCCCCACGGTGGAACCGGCCAGAATTGCCAGTGTGTTGACGAGTGTGCCTGTCAGCATGACGGGGCCTCCGTTTCTGCCAATAGCTGCCGGACCACGGCGCTGCCCAGCAGCAGCCCAGCGGTGGCGGGGACCCAGGGATTGCTGGCGGGGACGCTGCGCCGTCCCGGAGGCGGAGTTTCAAGCTGGGTTGTGGGGGCCGGCTCCTCGGGGCTGAACACGACTTGAAGATGCTGAATGCCCCGGTTTCGCAGCTCCTTACGCATGACCCGGGCCAGCGGGCAGCCATAGGTCTTGGAGATGTCGGCCAGCTGGAGCTGCGTGGGGTCCAGCTTGTTTCCGGTTCCCAGCGCCGCGACGAGGGGGATGCCCAGCCGC
>JABNAD010000583.1_pt1 | contig 19798 bp, 18 predicted proteins | sample 7240381 | NCBI WGS metagenome assembly JABNAD01 (sample SAMN11332834, study PRJNA596920) | anaerobic digester metagenome | biome: digested sludge; isolation source: digested sewage sludge-derived enrichment culture grown on H2/CO2 | place: Germany: Goettingen
AAACCTTTCCTACCACCGGCATAGCCGGTGGTTTTGTCAAGCTAAAGCGAACAATTAAAAAAGGGCGTCGACTTTATCGACACCCTAGGATCTCTTTTTATAGATTTTCTGGTCTTGAGATTTAAAACCAATTAGATAACGACCAAAGGTTATAGTACTTCATCTATTGCTTTCTTTTCTCCGTTTAATATCTCCATAAATTCATCCCCAGTTATGGTCTCTTTTTCCAGAAGATATGCCGCAATTTCGTCCATTTTTCCTCTATTTTCAGAGATAATGGCATAAGCCTTGTCATGGGCTTCCCGAATCATTTCTATGACCGCTTTATCAATTTTAGCGGCAGTTTCATTGGAGCATGCCAACGTAGTATCCCCTCCTAAATATTGATTATTCACGGTTTCCAAAGCAACCATACCAAACTCATTGCTCATACCATAGCGGGTAATCATGGCTCTTGCCATTCGGGTGGCCTGCTCAATATCATTAGAAGCCCCAGTGGTAACGGAATTAAAACAAATTTCTTCTGCCACACGTCCCCCAGTTAGGGTTGCAATTTTATTAAAAGCCTTCTCCTGATCCATGAGGAAAAATTCTCCTTCATCCACCTGCATGGTGTAGCCAAGGGCACCTGAAGTTCTGGGGATGATAGTAATTTTGTGAACCGGCGCCGAATTTTTCTGTTTTGCCGCAACCAAGGCATGTCCTACCTCGTGATAGGCAATAATTTCTTTTTCGTGCTTAGAAACAACGGCACCCTTTCGCTGATAACCTGCTAAAATCACCTCTACGCTCTCTTCTAAATCATTTTGACTTACTTTAGAACGACCCAAACGAACAGCACGCAGAGCACCTTCATTGATAATATTTGCAAGCTCAGCACCGGATGCGCCGGCAGTTGCCCTGGCAATAGGGCCAAAATCAATATTATCGTCCATGGTTACTTTTTGCGCATGGACTTTTAAAATAGACTCTCTACCTTGTAAGTCAGGTAATTCCACAGGAATACGTCTATCAAAGCGTCCTGGACGCAACAATGCTTTATCCAACGTTTCAGGTCTGTTTGTAGCCGCCAGAATAACTACACCTTTTTTGCCGTCAAACCCGTCCATTTCCGTTAAAAGCTGATTTAATGTCTGCTCCCTTTCATCATTTCCGCCCATACCATTTCCGCCATCACGCTTTTTACCAATTGTATCAATTTCATCAATAAATACGATACATGGCGCTTTTTCGTTGGCCTGCTTAAATAAATCCCTCACCTTGGCAGCACCCATACCAACAAACATTTCAACAAACTCCGAGCCGGATATGGAGAAAAAAGGTACATTTGCTTCCCCGGCAACCGCTTGTGCCAAAAGGGTTTTTCCTGTTCCCGGAGGCCCTACCAATAAGGCACCCTTGGGCATTTTTGCTCCCACCACTGTATATTTAAATGGGTTGTGAAGGAAATCAACAATTTCGGTAAGGGCTTCCTTTGCCTCGTCCTGACCTGCCACATCCACGAATGTCTTGCCTGTTTGGGCTTTCACATAAACTTTCGCACTGGATTTACCAAAGGACATGGCGTTACCACCCATGCCACCCATTTTGCCCATCATCTTGCTCATAACAAATCGCCAGAACAATGCAAATACAACTAACATCACCACAGTACTAATGAGGGGAGAAAATTGTTTTGGCTTTACCTCGTTAAACTTAACCCCGGCTTTGTCCAAACGGTCAACGAGCATGCTATCATCCATACGACTGGTTACATAAACCTTCTCTGGTTGAACTCCGGTTTCTCCATCTTTGGTTCCTTTTAAAATAAAATATATATTATCTTCATTTACTTGTACTTCGCTGACATTTTCCTTCTTTAGATCACCTAAAAAAACATCATAGCTAACCTTTTCCATTGCGTCCTTTGTAAACAAAGGCAATAAAAAGGTATTAAATAGAAACATGGCCAGCAAAGCCAATATCCAATAATATATAAACGGCTTCTTTTTATTCTCCATATCGTTCACTCTCTTTCTTTTCTTCCCAAGGTAACAAAAAATCTTTGTTATGTATTTTCGCCAATCACCGCTTTACATTTGTACTTTTCTAACCAGTCATTTACATAGAATTCAAATTTTCTTTTATCTTTTCGAGAACCTTATAAAATATCATCCATTCTTCATCCAAAATATTTTCGGTCATTTTCTGTTCCATTAAGCAAAGCTGCTGCAAGATATCTCGGTAAAGGCAATTTGCTTCTTCTGTTAGGGTTATTTTTTTTAGCCTTGCATCATGGGCAACGCTTTGTCTAAGAATATATCCCTTTCTCTCCAAAATTTGAAGAATTCCCGAAACGGTCGACCTTCTGATGTTAAAATCCGCTTCTAAATCCCTTTGAAAAATATCTTTATCTTGATTATCATAAAGATAGTGCATAATCCAAATCTGCATAGTTGTTAATTTTTCTGCCTCTTTATTGCTTGGATGTTGCGCTATTTGTCGGCAAATAGAATTGACAATAGATTTTAATTCGACACAAAATTTCGACTGAAACTCCATAAAATCACCTCCGATTGTTAGGTTGCTGACAGTATAACATCCTAACAATCGTAAGGCAATTAAAATATTATTAAGTTTTCCTATATAATTGCTAATTTTCTTCTGTACGCTGAATATCCGCACCCAATCCTCTTAATTTTTCGTCTATTTTATAATAACCTCTCTCAATATGATGAATGTCACCAATTTCAGTTTCTCCCTTTGCCGCCAAAGCCGAAAGAATTAATGCTGCTCCTGCTCTTAAATCCGTTGCACGCACCTTACTGCCTGTTAATTCATCCACACCTTCAATCACTGCATTACGGCTCTCAATACGAATATCTGCTCCCATACGTTGAAGCTCACCTGCATGGGTAAACCTATTTTCAAATACAGTTTCGGTAATAACACTGGTTCCCTTAGCCACAGTCATCAAGCTCATAAAAGGTGCCTGCATATCAGTTGGGAATCCGGGAAAAGGCATTGTTTTTAATTGCAATGGCTGAAGTTTTCCTTTCCTATAAACATGGAGTCCCTCAGGAATCGTTTCAATCTTCACATTACATTCCGCAAGCTTTGCAATTACTGGTTTTAAATGTTCTTCTCTTACATTTTCTAGAATAATGTCGCCACCAGTAATTGCGGCTCCCACCATAAAAGTTCCCGCTTCAATTCGGTCAGGAATGACCATATGAGTTGCCCCGCCCAACTCTTTCCCACCAATAATCTCCACGGTATCAGTACCATCACCCTGCACATCTGCGCCCAATTCTCGTAAAAAATCCGCCAAATCAATAATTTCCGGTTCTGCCGCAGCATTTTCAATAACTGTTTTACCTTTTGCCAATACTGCCGCCATCATAATGTTTTCCGTTGCACCAACACTGGGAAAATCTAAATAGATATTTGAACCCTTTAATTTTTTTGTTGTTAATTCTATGATTCCGTGTTCTTGCTTGCTTTTTGCCCCCATGGCATGAAAGCCCTTTAAATGCAAGTCAATGGGTCTACTTCCTATCTGACAGCCTCCGGGATGGGGCAATCTGGCATGACCATATCTAGATAGTAATGGTCCAGCTACAAGAAAGGAGGCGCGCATCTTCCCCGCCTGCTCATAAAAACTTTCAATTGAAGTCAATTCTCTGGCAGAAATAGAAATAACTTCTTTCTCCTCGTCATAAGAAACTTCCGCACCAAATCCCTTTAAAATTTCCAGCATATTCAGTACGTCCGTAAGAGGAGGCACATTTTCAATAATGCAGGTCTCCTGTGTTAATAAACAGGCTGCTAAAATTGGTAAAGCCGCATTTTTGGCACCGCTTATGCGAACTTTTCCTTGCAGTAAATCCGTATGATGAATTACAAACTTTTCCATACCCATCCCTCGCATTTCTAAAAAAATAATTAATGATTGCGACTTTATTATGTCCGTCAAAAGCAAAAGCAACCGATAAAATATTCACCGAATTTGTAAAATTTTTGTTTAAATTCACGCTTTACAGTTGGCAATCTTCTGGTATAATAGAAACATACCTTCGCGGATGTAGTTCATCGGTAGAATGAAAGCTTCCCAAGCTTTAGAGGTGGGTTCGATTCCCATCATCCGCTTTTTTGCAGTATTACCATAAAGTCCATAAAAATATCAAAAAAGCCTGAATTATGAGGAAAAATTTGCAATATTACATTGTATATCGTTACTGAAATTATTATTTTTTTTCAAGCTAGATACATTATTTAATCACATAAAAATTGCTAAAATCTTCTTTCTTGAGAAGGTTTTTTTAATTTATCCAAATCAAATAATAACTACTAATATATTAATTTCCATTCAAAAATCGAAAACAAATTAAAAAAGACACAAAGAAAAAATCTTCGTGTCTAAAAAAATCTCTTTTATTGTTTTTCTTTTAAAAGATCTCTAATTTCTTCCAATAATAAAACCTCTGGGGCTGGTTGGGCAGGCGTAGGTTTTTCTTCTTTCTTTCTCACTGAAATTATTTTAATAAAAATAAAAATCGAAAACGTAATAATCATGAAATCCACAATAGATTGAATAAAAGAACCATATAAAATTGCAACCTCTGGGATATCTCCTACACTTGGAGTAATGACATATTTTAAATCAGCAAAACTGATTCCTCCTAAAAGCAAACCAAGAATGGGCATCAAAACATCATTGACTAACGAAGTAACAATTTTTCCAAAAGCTCCACCTATAATAACACCCACGGCCAGATCAATCACATTCCCTTTTAACGCAAACTTTTTAAATTCCTGAAGCATAAAGGACCCTCCTTTTCTATTGACCAAATAGTAAATTGATTTTCTTCTCAATATACAATATTCTACATTAAATGGCAATTATATTATAATATCTTTAAGGTTAAGCTATTTTAAAATACAATTGCCATTAAAACGATATCTTAAATGCGTCGTAAATACTTCCAATTTTTGTATTTTATTTCTTTATTTTTTGAGTTATTTTACAAAGAGTCCTTATAGCCTTAGCTAAATTGGATATAATGAAATAAAAAATTCCACTGAGATATTTTCTTTTCTATGATTTAGCAGTATATACAATTTTTCGCTTCGGTGTTATACTAAAAAGAAGAAAAAAGGCTTTATTTGTCTAAATAAAACTTATCTGAAAGGCATGAGAATTTTGATTATATTCCATAATGTAACAAAAACCTATCCAAATAATGAAATGGGTGTTGCGAATGTTTCTCTTGAAATAAAGGATGGGGATTTTGTGTTTCTTGTGGGACAAACAGGCTCAGGAAAAAGTACACTAATCAATCTTCTAACAGGGGAGTTAAAGCCCACCACCGGAGATATCACTGTGAATAATCTATCTCTAGTCAGTTTAAATCATAAAGATTTCCCCTATTACCGAAGAAGCTTAGGTATTATTAATCATGAATGTTTATTAATTGAGCATAAAACAATTTATCAAAATTTAGAAATTCCTATGTTAGCAACGGGGCATTCCAGTAAATCCATCCGAGAAGCTATCCCTTTAGCCCTTGGCTTGGTTGGAATGAGTAAGAAAATGTATGACTATCCCAGTAATTTGTCGGGTGGAGAAACCTTTAAGGTTCTTATGGCAAGGGCCGTTGTGAATAATCCAAAAATTATAATTGCCGACGAACCTACTGCCCATCTGGATTATGATTCCTCCCTTGATATCATGTCTTTATTTAATGAGATTAATCAATTGGGAATCACAATCATTATTGCCACCCACGCAAAAGAGTTTGTGGATACCATGAAAAAGCGCGTGATTACAATGCAAAACGGAAAAGTTCTTGGTGATGTGAGTAAAGGAAAATATGGTTGGATTATATGAAAAAACGAAAAAGGAAAAAAAATAAATTAAAAAAATTTTTTAGTACAGCATTTGTTGGAACATATATCAGCTTTTTGTTCTTTCTGTATTTATTTGCTACCCGCGTAACCCCATGGGATATAGATTATTTTATAAAAGGTGTATCCCAGCATGCCTCACAATTGGTAATGACACTGAAAACAGAAAAGGCAGCCTTTGATGCAAAGCGGGAAGCTGCTGCCTTAGCAAAAACTCTGGCTGCTGAAAAAAAAGCTGCTGAGGAAAAGGAATCATCAAAAGAAGCTAAAAAGAAAGCTAAAGAAGCGGAAACAGATGAAACGATTCTGCATTCCGACACAATTGATTTAGTGTATTATTCCCAAAGTGATGCTCGCTGGAAAACTGAGATTTATGGTGGTGATAATATTATTGGTGTTTTTGGTTGCGGTCCAACTACCCTTGCCATGGTTGTAAGCAGCCTGACAGAAAATGAAGTGACCCCAGAAACCACTGCAAAATGGGCTTTTGATAATGGTCATTTTTGCAATAATAGCGGCTCCTATCATTCCATCATACCGAAAGGCGCGCAGAATTACGGACTTGTCTCAAAGAGTTTAAAAAGCCCTACTAAAGAAACAATTGTTCAGGAGTTAACCAGCGGAAAACTAGTGGTGGTACTTATGGATCGAGGATTATTCACTTCCCAAGGGCATTTTATTATCCTTCGCGGAGTTACAGCTAAGGGGCAGATTTTGATTGCCGATTCTCAAAGCCCTGAAAACAGCAACCAACCTTGGGATATCCAAACAATCTTAGATGAAGCAAAATATTCTGCTAGTTCAGGCGGTCCATTTTGGTCTATTGGAAAAGCTTCTTAGGCTTATATATTCTATGCAATTAAATATAAAAGGCTTATGCACCCTTCATGCATAAGCCTTTTTCAGTTTTACTTTTCAAAAAAGTACTAAGAAAGCTCTTCTTTATTCTCTTCACTATAATAAAAGGAATTACTTCCCCCAATTTTTAGGCTAATTGCCTTATCAGATTGGATTGTGCTTTCCAAGCTTCTTTTTATCTTACAGTAAATTTCATTCATTCTTCTAAAATCTGTGTTTTCCATCAACGCAGCTTCTGCATCCATTGTTAGGGCTCTTTTTGCCAGTGCTTCCTCTTCTCCAGGCAAATGATGTATCAAGTCTTCTTGTAAATACTGCAGATTGTCCAATTCAAGCATAATTTCTGTGCGCATTTCCACTAGCAACTCAAAAGAATATGTGTCATTGCGTTGCAGGCATTCTGCCATTCGCTTTGTTACATCCTGCAACTCATTGACCTTGTTATATTTTTTTTGGAGGTTCAAAATAATCTCCATCAACGCTGTATTCATATAGGGCACATCCTCTGAAATTCTAATTTTTCACCAGTTCCGCCTGGGTGATACGATCCGCCTCTTTGAAGGTATTTTTAAGGTCTAAAATCATAGCCCTTAAATTGTGAATCAACTCAATATTTCTTCCTGCTTTAATTCTAGCAACTTGAAACTGGAAATACTCATACAGCTTAGAAATCTCCTGCCCGATGGGATATGTTTTGTCTAAAGTCGAATCTAGATATCTGATGATTTCCGAAACCCTGTTCATACATGCTTCAAACTCGGGGAAATTTTCAGCTTTTACCGACAATTCTGCCTTTGTAAGCCTTTTTGCGGATTCATCGAAAAGTAGCATCAATAGCTCACCAGAGGTCATAGTACTAATGGATTGCTGTTTATAATTTTGATAACCATAATTGTTCATACTGTATGCCAATCCTTTCAACCAATTACTGGCTACTATACTGATTCAACCAACCACTTTGGCTGTTCATCTTCTGCATAGCCACTTCTAATCGTGTAAATTGATTCTGATATCTTGTTCGCTCTGTTTTTAATTTTTTTTCATACTTCGTAATAACCTTATCAATATCATTCATCTCTGTGAGCAAGTTATTTTTAAGCATTGAGCTAGGGGATTTTAAATTACCGGCTTTTTCAATTAATTTTCCTTTCGTTGCGCCCACAGTTGCTGCATACTTTTCTGTGATTGCCTTCATTCTTGACATAACCCCGCCTGTCATAAGATTATTGTCTTCTAAATCCTCTGTAAAAAGCTCCTTAACTCTCTCTGGATCGTCTTGCAATGCATTTTTCAGCTTAGTCTCATCCAGTGTTATTTTACCATTATCAGACCAACTTGACGAAACGGTAATACCAATATCAGCTAATTGATTACTCTCGCTACCTGTCTTCATAAAGACAAATCTTAAATCGTTGGCTAAGCTAGATATATCTGAATCTCCAAACAACAGACCCGCTTTGGCCTTCTTCTCCCATGCGGTAACCTCAGACTCAGACATGTCCTTTTTTTGCTCATCTGTAAGGGGTGTATAAGACCTGTTGCGTTTTTCCTTGACAGCAGTATTGCTATCCTCAACCAAGGTATTATATTCATCAATCATACTCTTGATGGCTTTGATTACTTTTTCAGTGTCAACCCCTGCACCAAATTTAATACCCTCTGTTCCACCTACATACTCCAAACCATTAGAACCATTGTCCTGATAGCCAAAAGTACCGTTTGCGATGATTTTCATTCCGTTAAGATTAAACGAATTGGTTGAACGAGAAATTTCCGTGGCCTCTGCTCCACCTTCTCCATCAAAGTCTACCAGAATAATTGCATCCTGCCCTTCAACCTCTTTTCCATTCAACACTTTATTACTGGTATCAATTGTCCCATCTCCGTTACGCTTGCCAAAAAGCAATTGTTCCAACTCATTTAACTGGGTTACATTTCCATCCCCATCTCTAGCACCAATTTTTACAGAACCAGATGCACCATTTTGTGAAGAAACAATGGAGAAGGAATCACTGTTTGTTTGATAGGAAATATTGACATCTGCATTTTTATTTGAATTGATTGCATCAATTATATCCTTCAGTGAGGTTTTATCCTTTTCATATTTTATTTTAATACTTTCCCCATTGATTGTAATCTCATATTCATTACCATCAACAAGCCCTGCATTTTCAAAATCCTTTATTCCTGCTTTTTCTAATGTTGTTGTTAGATTCAATTTATTTGTTGAACCGTTCTCAATGCCAAAAATGCTGCCCTCTCCCGTAATACCAATGGATGGGCTGGAGACGTATAGTACCGATGATTTATCCTCAGCCCCAGATGGGAGTACTGTTTTAAATTGAAAAGTATTATCGCCGCCTTGTGTCAATTGAATTCTGCCTTTACCAAATGCAGTGTCCAATTCATCTTGCAAATACTTTTTAAAATCCGTTTCATTTAACTTTGTTTCATCATTAAAGGTAATAACCTTTCTAGTGCCATTGTATTCAAAGGAAAGGGATCTCCCCTTCATTCTTTCAGCAAAAGTTGTATCCTTTTTTAGGTCATCCGGATTTATCTCTGCAAGAGCACTTAATCCAGCAGAAGTAATACTTTTATCCATTATGGTGTTAGAACCTGATATAATTCCTAATGACGTAAAAAGTTGAGCATCGCCATTTACAATTTTTAAAGCATTGCCAGCCTCACTGGTATTTTTAAAATTTAATGTTTCTCCGTCCGCAGACACATTCATAACACTGGATAAGGTTTTGTTCCCACCAATGTCTACCTTTTCTAGGGCTTTGTTCATTCCTATAGCTACTTCTTCCGCATTGGTATATGGTCCGCCCCCTTCTTTCGGAGGAATAAATGCAGTGTATTGTTTATCTCCATATTGAACAATAAAGCCTTTCCCCAATATCGTAGAGACATCCTCATTTCCAAAGTTAACTGCTCCGGTTTGTATGTAGTTATCTGATAAAGTTTCTGTTGTGGTAAAGTTGGCATCCTGTGCCAGTTGTTTTATCCCGTTTACAGTGAATTGCTGATCGCCGGTAACACTTCCACTGGCTGTAACATACTTGCTGTTGCTGCCCGATGGGGTGATTACACTTCTTGAGTAAAAATTCGCACTGTAAAGGTTAGTGCTGGATGAGTAAGATGTGTAATTATCAGCAAAGCCCACCAACTTATCACTGATAGCTCGATAAGCATCCGTTTTCCATGACAATAAGGTTTTGTTTTGTTTTTGCTTTGCAATTTTACTTCTTGTGCTCGCCGTCATCCCATCAATCAATTCATCGGTATTCAATCCACTGACTAGACCACCAATTCCCTTTGATTGGCTTCCATAGGCATTACTGGAAGATGACGCAGAAGTGAGGCTTGATATTGTTGCCATAGTATTCCTCCTTCAATATGGTTAAATGATATACGCAATATACATTCTTATCTAATTTTCCTCTATACTTATTTTTCGACATATAGTATACTTTTATTAATAGTTTGGTACCACAATTTAAAAATTATGAGGTGATACTCGTGTCAGTAATCATTACATTAACAAATCAAAAAGGCGGCGTAGGGAAAACAACAACCACTGCCACCCTTATTACAGGCTTATCCCTTCAAGAATATAAGGTTCTTGGAATAGATTTAGATCCACAGGGGAATTTAGGCTTCTCCTTAGGGCTTGACATAGAAAATACAGCAACTATTTATGATGTATTTCGTGGTGAAACAAATATTGAGGACGTGATACAAGAAACCGAATATGGTGATATCATCCCTTCAAATATTTTGTTAAGCAGTGCAGAGCTTGAATTCAACCGTTCCGGCAGAGAGTACCTTTTGAAAGAGGCACTTGAACCCGTCATGGATAAATACGACTTTATCATAATTGACACACCACCAGCATTAAATATATTAACAGTGAATGCCTATGTTTGCTCTGACCACCTAATTGTGCCTATGGTCCCTGAAATTCTAAGCCTTTTAGGCGTTAGCCAGTTAAAGGAAACTGCACAGACAGTGAAGAAATTCTATAATTCAAAACTTAATGTTTTGGGCCTTCTGTTGACAAAATATAATAGTCGTACAAATCTTGCCCTTGAAGTTGCGGATATGGCAAACGAGATCGCAAGTCAGCTGAATACCTCTGTTTTTTCTGCTAAAATCAGAGCCAGCGTGGCAGTTGCCGAAGCCCCTGCCCACGGTTCTTGCGTTCTAATGTATGCCCCCAGATCGAAGCCAACCCTTGATTATATAGACTTCATTGAAGAAGTGCTGATTCGTTGTAAAAGAGCAAGAAAATAATCATGGACTTCGTGGAAAATATCTCTATTACAATGGGAGATATTTTATTGCTTTTTTTTGGGGCTTATTTCTGCTTCGAGCCTACTAATTTAACTTTTTACAGCGTATCCATAACAAATGTTTGTTATGTTTTTTCATAATACGCTTTGTTTATTATTTTTTTGAAAAGAGGTATAAAAATGGCGCGTAAAACCAATAAGACCGCCCACGTCCTAAACCTGATATCTAAGGCAAAGGATGAACATCAAACTATGGATGAACAAATGGAAATAGATAACACCGGCTCTGATGTATCAAATGATTTAATGTTTATGGGAATTGAGCCTTCCAATGATAAGTCTATCTCCGAAAAAATCAATGAAAACTTAGAGGCATTTGTAGAAGAGGAAGATAACTTATCCTCCCCTGTTACAGAAGAGCTTCCCCAGAAAAGTCAGCTCTTGGAGAAAGAAACTTCTGTGGAGGAAATCCAAGAAATGGCTACAATAAATGCTAACACAGATACCACAGCAGACGTATCTGTTGTATCTGTGCCGGAACCACCGATACAACCCAAGGATGAAAAGCATGAGACCCATTCCGCTGTAATTTCTCATCAGGAGCCTCCTGTTGAAACATCCAAAGAGCATGTTTTTCATTATGTAAATGTTTACGAAAAATTAGTGTTGGAGCGTCTTAAAGAGTTTCAAACTATGTTTGAAGTTTGTTCCTGCCCAAGATGTACTGCTGATGTAATTGCAATTGCACTTACAAACCTTCCTGCAAAATATATCGTTGTTGATAATCCTAAAATCATTCCATTGCTTAGTTTTTACCGTGAAAAATTTAAGACACCTGTAGCCACTCAGCTATCAAGTGCATGTGTAACTGTAAAGGAAAAACCTCTGCATTAATAGTAAAAACAAATGTTTTTGTCTGCCTGAGGTGTAAGAATTCGACAGATTATTAAAAAAGCCCATTGCTATCTACAGGTTTTCTCTGTAGCCTTAGCAATATGGGCTTTTTATCTATCAAAAATAAGACGCAAACTAAACTTATCTTTTCTTTTCAAGCAAATGATCGATAACTTCCACCAAGCTTCCAATCTCAGGCTTACTTATCTGTTCATTTGCACCAATTTGTTTTCCTTTGATGTAAAGCTCTTCATTAATTAGCGAGGAAAAAATAATAACAGGAAGCTCCTTCAAAAGTTTATCACTCTTAATTAACTTCGTTAATCTATGACCATCCATAGCAGGCATTTCAATATCGGTAATCACTATGGACACTTTTTCAGCAAGGGTTGCCTCATCTGGAATGCTATGTAAAAAGTCCCATGCCTCTTGTCCATTATCAAACTTTCTGATATTTTTATATCCCGCTTTGTGCAAACACTCCAGTATCATCTTGGATAGCAAAATAGAATCTTCCGCCAAGACAATCGGTGCATCACTAACTTTTCTCTCGCCTAGCTTCGCAATATCCTCCGTCTGTATGCCTGTACGAGGGGCAATTTCAGAAACTATTTTTTCAAAATCCAAAATCACCACCAAATTTCCATTTATTTCGGTAATGCCTGTGGCTACGCCCTCTTCACCGCCACTTACGGTTTTATCAGGTTTTTGAATATCTGTCCAAGAAATACGTACAATACCTTCCACGCTGTTTACACGGAAAGCTATGTGCATTCTATTAAAATTAGTTACAATAAATAAATCTCGTTCCCCATTGGTCGCTTCATTCCCAAACAAATATTTAGCCAGATTTACTACAGTAATAACGGAACCTCTTGGCTTAAAAACGCCTTCCACAACAGGATGAGCCAAGGGCATCGCCGTAACAGCCTCTGCTACCATAATCTCTCTTACTTTGGCAACATTGATTCCATAGAGCTTATCATTAATCTTAAACTCCATAATTTCTATTTCATTCGTTCCTGTTTCAAGTAAAATTTCGCTCTTATTTTTTACGGCCATATGTATTCCTCCATTAAAAAATTGTAGTAATCCTTTGATGCATGAAACCTGTTACAAATAAATTGAAAACTACATATTCGTGATGATATGCAAATACCTTTGATAACATAATACCACAAATTTTTACAAAAAGAACAGCAATTAGAAAATTCATTAAAAAAAATATAAGAACGCCTTCTTTATTTTTGATTTCCATGATTACTGACCAAAAATAACTTTTTTAAAAAATAATTTCTTTTCTACCAAAAGATCTAATATTACCTTGGCCATTGCTGCAATCAAAAACCAAAGTTCTTGCAAAATTTCCGCCCACTTCCTCACTAACAATAGGTATGCCTTCTTCTCGCAAGGTATTACGAACACTCTCTATATTCCGCTGACCAATATTCCCCAAGGACCCACCACCGGGGATATCGAACATTTTGGCGCCGCCGGCAATTTTTGCCGTTAGCCTTCTTTTAACGGCACCAAAAACTTCCATCTTTTTGATTGTTGCTCGTATTCCCGTGTCAGCAAACTTATATACATTTGCATCTGCACTGTTTTCTAATCTTTGAGGAAGCATAATATGTACCATGGCTCCAACCTTTGCAATGGGGTCATATAAACAAACCCCAACGCAGGAGCCAAGGGCATATGTGATCAATCGTCCTTCCATCCTGGTAAACTTCATATCTGCAATTCCCACTGCAATCTCTTTATTCATTAAAAACACCCAACTTATTTAATAAAAAATTCAACGATTTGATATCCGGCAGCATAATCAAATTACTGGTCATCTCCCCGCCATTGTAAATGAATTTACCATCAACAACCATAATTGTATCGGTCACATATCCGTATTCTATCATAGGAACGGACATGATTCCTCCCAACATATTAATTGCCATGGCAGGCACAGAAAGATTAATTGAAATACTGCTTAACTGGGATACTGCATTCGCATAGGATGAAATGATGATATTGCTGACCTCGGCAATTGCAGATGCTCTGATTTCGTCAATATCTTCAAAATGATCAATTTTACCAAGAGAAAGTCTTTCAAAAACAATATTTACAAACTCAAAATCCAATAAATAAAGCATAATGCCACTGAATTCTCCGGTCATGTGCACCAAAACCGCTGAAACTATTTTTTCAGGCCCGCCTAAAAAATCAATTACTTGATTATAACCCATAATTTTGACTTCGGGTAAAGACATTGAAATTTTTGCAGACAACGTATTAGAAAGAGCCGTTGCCGCATTGCCGGTGCCGATACTGCCGATTTCCCGAAGCATATCTATGGCAAATCCATTCATTTCTTCATATTTATTTATTTTCATAGTCCCTCCAGCCATCTAGATTGTTATCCGTCATCTTAAATTGTTCACTAAATTCTGAATTTCATCTGTTGTCTGAACCACTCTAAGTGAATATTGATACGCTCTTTGCGCTTCAATTACCTTCACAAATTCCTTAGAAATATCTACGTTTGAGCCCTCAAAGCTTCCACTTGTTACCTTTGCTTCCACCAAAAAGGGCTTTCCGTTCTTTTCAACGGGCTCAAAGTTTGTATCCCCAAGGCTTAGCATACCCTCAGTTCTGGGAAAATCAAACACAGCAGGCTTTGCATCTTTAATGGAAACCATTTCACCATCCAAAGGATTTCCATCCTTATCTGTTTCACCCTCCGTCAAATTTCCATCATCGGTTTTGATTTTAATGGGATTTCCACTCTCTCCGATGACAAAATATCCTTCTTTCGACGTTAAATAGAAGCCGTCCTCCTTCTGCGACAAAACAAAGCTTCCATTTGTCGTATAGCAATACTTTTTGGTCTGGGGATTTTGCAGAGCGAAAAATCCTCGTCCCTCAATGGTAAAATCCAGATCAGAGGAAGATAAATTTGTACTACCTTTTTCAAAGGAAATATTGGTTCTATCTGCCTTTGCCCCGCTACCTAACTTTACTTTAGATTCTAAGCCATCTTTCCCAGCCATATTGTTGTACATCAAATCGGAAAAGGATTGGTTTTTTGTTTTGTAACCAGCTGTATTCACATTGGCTATATTATTGGCGATCACATCAAGCTTCGTCTGTTGTGCAGCTGCTCCAACTTTCCCATTATAAAATGACATTTCCATACGCGATTCTCCTTTGCAAGTAAAACCATTGACAATTTACAATCTGCCAATAGAAGACGTCAAACAAGTTATGAGGCATTTGTAATTTATACTCTGCCAAGTTCTGTTGTGGCTTTGACTGCCATCGCATCGTACATTTTCAATATTTGAGCTGCACTTTGCAAGGTTCTTTGATTAACTAACATATCTGTCATCTCCCGTAGGGGATCCACATTAGAATTTTCCACGTACTTCCACAAAAGGGTTGCATCTGTTTTTTGAACTGTTCCGCCGGAAAAAACACCTTCAGCAACCTTACCCAGATCATCATAGTTTTCAAAATCCACGACTTTTAGTTTAGAAATCAAATTTCCCGTTGAATCATAAATTCCTCCATCAGGCATCACTTGAAAATCATCGGATTTTATCAAGATGGGGCCGTTTGTACCACTCACGCGACCCACGCCCTGAAGCACCACATATCCTTCCTGATCCAAACTAAAAGAACCGTCACGGGTGTATAATTTTTCTCCTTGTTTATCAACTTCAAAAAAGCCTTTCCCGTTGATTGCAAAATCTAATATACCCCCAGTCTCCTCCCAGCCACCATCAGAAAAGTTCGTTACCGTTTCATAAGGTACTGTAATCATGGAGGAATTGCCCAAAGGATTCCCTTCTGCCCCCGTAATATTATTGCCGGTTCTAGACATTACTGCATCTTGAAAAGTTCCTGAAACCATTTTATCTGACTTATAACCGCTGGTGGAAACATTGGCTAAGTTATTACTGATGACATTTAAATTCTTATTTTGCGTAAGCATGCTTGATGATAAATTATAAAACCCTTTAAACATTTTCCCCCTCCTTCTGGAGTGTCTCTATCCACTTTTTCAAAAACTACATCTTTTGTTAAAATCTTATGCTGTCTTTTATAAAAGCCAAAGGTTATACTAAACTATTCTTTCAAATACAGCCTAAGCTTTCTTAAAGCATTGGAGTGTATCTGAGAAATTCTAGGCTCGCTGACACCTAACACAGCGGCAATTTCTTTCATATTTAAATCCTGCACATAATGCAGTGAAACAACAAGCTTTTCTCTTTCTCTTAAGCTTTCCAAGCCTAATTTTATTTCTCGCTCCAACTCCATGCTATCAAGGTAATGCTCCGGCATGGTTTCTTTATTAGTATTCATAACCTGATTATGATATCCACCGTTATCCCCATCCTCCAATAACATCTCAAAGGAAAGAACATTCATCAGGTTGGTTTTGCGTAAATCATCATAGTATTTTTCAACAGTAACATTCAGGTATTCTGCAATTTCCTCGTCGGAAGGGGCTCGCCCCAACTCCGTATGCAAAGCACTTATTGCTTTATCAATATCTTTTGCAGCCTTTCGAACACTTCTGGGGACCCAATCATTTTTTCTTGCAATATCAATTACAATTCCTCGCATGCGCTTGGCAATAAAACTTTCAAACTTCACATTTTTATCTATGTCAAATTTGTCAATTGCATGCATTAAAGCAAGAACACCTTCATTTATGATGTCATCTATTTGGGTAAAATCATGATAGACACCACGCATTTGAATTGCCACATTCTTTACGATATGTACATACCTTAAAACCAGCTCATTTTTAATCCCCAAATCACCGGTGGCTTTGTATTCAGCAAAAAGCTCTTCATTTGTCATTTCATTGCGTTTTTTCTTCAATATGATTCGCTCCTATGTTATAATACAATATTTCCAATGGATTGAATTTGAACATTATTCGCTATTTCGTTAAAGGAAATAACGCTGACATTGGGATAAAACTGCTCTATTAACCGATAAAAATAAACTCTTACCACATGGCTTGTCAATATTACGGGCTTCATTGAAATATCATTGAATTTCTTCACATTTTCCGATACTTGCAATAAAACCTTCTGCAATATATCGGGGCTGAGGGATAGATAAATACCATGCTCGCTTTTTGCCATGCTAGATACAATGATCTTCTCAAGCTCCGCATCTAGGGTTATCACCTTCATTTGTCCACCTTCGCAGAACTTACGGGTAATGGTACGCTTTAGCGCAACCCTTATATTTTCTGTAATCACATCTAAATCCTTGGTGGTAGAAGAAGAATCTACAATGGTTTCAATAATCGTAACCAAATCCTTGATTGGCACGCCCTCCTTTAGGAGGTTTGACAAAATCTTCTGGAAACTGCTGTAGGATATAATATTGGGAAAAGCTTCTTCCACAAGTTCTGGAATACTCGCCTTCACATTCTCGATCAACTGCAACACTTCTGCTCTGGATAGCAACTCATAGGAGTGTTTGGAAACCACTTCTGACATATGTGTCAGCATAACAGAAAGGGGATCGATGACCGTATATCCATAAATTTCAGCCAATTCCTTATTCTCAGGCAATATCCATTTGCTGGGTATTCCGTAAGCCGGTTCAATGGTGTCAATGCCATCAATTTCTCCCGCCAAATCCGAGGGTTCAATGGCCAAGTAATAGTCCACAAGAATTTCTCCTGAGGCAACTTCTTCCCCTTTGATTTTAATGGAATATTCATTGGGATTTAAAGATGCACTATCCCGCAACCGAATAGAGGGAATTACAAAGCCCATATCCTGAGCATATTGCCGTCGAAAGATAACAATTCTATTGATCAGTTTTCCCCCACCAGAATCATCCACTAAGGGAATCAAGCTATATCCAAACTCCATCTCAATAGGTTCTACATTTAATAGAGGATAAATATTGTTTACATCCTTAAAGTAATCCTCTTCGCTGGACATTTTCTGAGGAAGTTCCGCTTCTTGCATTACAGCATCCTGTGCTATGGCAAGCTTCATATTTTTCCTTGAGAAATAACCCAGGGAAAGCAGCATTGCCGAGGTGAGCAACAATGGTATCGTAGGCATTCCCGGAATTACAGAAATTAAGCCTACAATTGACCCACCCATAAGCATGGCTTGAGGTTGGGCTAAAAATTGAGCAGCCACATCCGTATTCAAACTTCCATCTGATACGGCTCTTGTAACAATCATACCTGTAGCAGTTGAAATCAAAAGTGCAGGAATCTGAGATACCAAACCATCACCGATGGTTGCAATAGAATAAACCTGCAGCACTTCTGAAAAAGACATTCCTGACTGCACCAAACCAATGATAACACCTGCGCAAAAGTTGATTACCGTAATAATAATAGACATTACAGCATCGCCTTTTACAATTTTAGTGGCACCATCCATTGCACCATAAAAGTCTGCTTCTTTTTGTATTTTATAACGTCTTATCTTTGCTTCTGCCTCTGTGATCAGGCCTGAGTTCAAATCTGCATCAATCGCCATCTGTTTACCAGGCATAGCATCCAGGGTAAATCTTGCCGCAACCTCAGCAACACGCTCAGCGCCCTTAGAGATTACAATAAACTGAACAAGCACGATAATAATGAATATAATCGTACCAACAACTACGTTTCCTTGTAAAACAAAGCTGCCGAAGGCTGCAATAACTTGTCCTGCAGCTCCTTGTTCCGTCAAGATTAGTCTAGTTGAAGAAATATTCAAACCAAGGCGAAAAAGGGTTGTAATTAAAAGCAGCGATGGGAAAATTGAGAACTCTAAAGACTCCCTTATGTTCATTGTAATCAGCAATATAATGAGGGATACAGAAATATTTATAATAAATAAAGTATCCAACATAAAAGGCCTTAAAGGAATAAGTAACAGTAATACAATTAAGATTACAAACAAGGAAACTGAGTTTTGTAATAACTTTTTCATATCTCACACCATTTCAAGTTAAAGTAGCTTTTTATTTTTCAATTGATATACATATACCAAAATTTCCGCAACGGTGCCGTAAAAATCTGCGGGTATTTCTTGGTTAAGGTCGGTCATAGCATAGATAGCTCTAGCTAAGGGCTTATTCTCCAGAACATAAACATCGTTCTCTTCAGCCGTTTTTATAATTCGAAGGGCAACCTCATCCTGCCCTTTGGCAAGTAGTATGGGTGCGCTGTCTTTTTCTAAATCATATTTCAATGCAACTGCAAAATGGGTAGGATTTTTGATTACAACGTCTGCTTGGGGAACAGCCTGCATCATTCTGGACATGGCCATTTTTCGTTGTACCTCTTTGATTTTGCTTTTAATTTGAGGATCCCCTTCCATTTGCTTATATTCTTCCTTCAATTCGTGCTTAGACATCTTAATTTGACGTTCATATTCCCACCATTGAAAGAAAAAATCTAATACAGATATAACTACAAAAGCCAAACATATTTTGAAAACAAGAGACATTGTCAAATTCAGTAACAATGCGCTGGATGGGTAAACATCCCCTTGTATTGTTCTGGTAACTGATAAAATACTTTTGGAAATAAAGGAATACAGCATTACAATTAAAATAGTTATTTTTACAATTCCTTTTACCACATCAAATAAGCTTTTTACAGAAAAAAGTTTTTTTATCCCTTGGAGAGGATTCATTCTATTGAATTTTGGTTTTAAACTGTCTGCAACAAAAATGGGCTTGGTCTGTGCAACGGTTGCAAGGATTGACAACGCCACAGAGATAAAAACAATGGGTGCCGCAATCTGAAAAAATGCAAACATGGTTTCCTTTGATACTTCCATTGCAAACTCGTTGGTAATCTCCGTTTTGGTTTGGGCATAGTTAAAGGC
>JABNAD010000083.1_pt2 | contig 19768 bp, 30 predicted proteins | sample 7240381 | NCBI WGS metagenome assembly JABNAD01 (sample SAMN11332834, study PRJNA596920) | anaerobic digester metagenome | biome: digested sludge; isolation source: digested sewage sludge-derived enrichment culture grown on H2/CO2 | place: Germany: Goettingen
TACTCAAATTCTTAATCATAATAGTAAATTTGATGATAAAATTAGGTTTGCTAGGTATGATGTGGTGGTTAATGATGATGATGATAGTATGGTTGAGTTTAATTTTGTGTTGAAATTAAAAAGATAGCATAAAAAATATATCGTGGTGGATATAAAAAGGTGTATGCGTGACGCTGCTGCTCATTGAGGTAATAGTAATAGGTATTATCTTATTACTATTACTTTAATTTATACGGTAACTCCAATTACACCTTTTCTATTTCTACTATTAATAATATTTTTTATTTTATTTTTCTTAATCTTCTCCCAAATTATTTAATTATTAATCTTTTTACTAATGATATTATATTGATTAACTTCTTTATAATATTATAATGTAATTTTAAATTCTTTCAACTATGAGTAAATTCAATAGTAAAATATTAATAATAATATTTATTACATTAATTATAATAAATACTATACTTATATATAATTCATGTAATAGAGATGAAATTAAACCTAAACCTAATATTCTAATTGAATATAGTGCTGCCTCACTAAGTGCTGAAAACTTTGAAGTTGAATGCACTACTAATTCTAATAATAAACCAACTATGAAAGAGGAAAAGAAAAGAGCTAGAAAAGTTTTTAATAATAGTATTAAAAATATTGTTACACATCTAAAAGATGAATTAGATTCTCTTACAACTGATTGTATTAATGGATTTGATGAAGGTGATGTATTTGTGTTTAAACATAAATCAAATACATTAGATGAACAATTTGAAATTGAATTTGATTTTAAAATAACAAAAGTTAAATAATTATGAATATAGAACTCAGTAGAGAAGAAATACTAGCTATTGTTACAGCTGGTTATGGTGATAATATTAAGTATTTTGATTTAAATAGTTGTAGTATACTTATTAGAAAGTATAATACATCAAATACTTATACAGTAAGTGATGATGTATATAAACTTTTAACTATAACAACTGCTGATGATTTTATTCAAATTAGTATGCTTTGTGGACATAAATTTAATCATTTAGCTGCTATTACTACATTCATTAATTTGAAATCTAATAATAAAGAATAATCTAAAGATTGTTTAACTTTTAAAACTCAAACAAATGAATCAAATTATTGCATCAATAATACTAATTATAGTATGTTCTGGAATTGGTATTTTAGTATTTAATATTCTTTTTACACGTAAACTTAATGAGTTACACGAAGAGAGTATTAAAAAGATTAAAGCAATGTTTTATGGTGAAGATGACACTGAATATCCTAATGAAGAGAATAAAACTTTTACATTAGATAATGATATATTTACTGTAATAACATGGCCTTCTATTCAGTGTTATATGGAGCAAGAAGGATTTGATGATAATGCTACACTAATTAATGATGGAACTCTATATGATGAATATGGAGATTCTGCTTATTTAGTTAGACTTAGTTGGATACGAACAATTAATAGTAAATTGTATTAATATAATAGTAACGATTATATTTGATACACCACGAAAGCAATCTGATGATAGACTTAAACGTGGTTAAATAAAAGTTGAAAGCTCTCAGTATAATATGGAGTCTTCGCATACTGAGTTTCATAGTTAAGAAAATCCTATGAGTTAAAGGCTAATTGTTGAACTAAATTGTAAACTTAAAACTTAAACAAATGAAACTAGATTTAAATAATACAGTAATTAAAAGTCTTAATAATGCACACGGTGCTAATATCATTAAGTGGTGGAAGAAACAAGGGGCTGATACTGGGACATTAAGTGGTAATCTACCACTAGCATATGGACTTTGTGATGGTGAATTTGCCAACTTTAATGATAGTATTAAAGAGAATAATCTCAAAGTAGTCACTCTTCCTAATCCTTTAATGAATTATTGTATTAAAGGAACTCATAATGAAGTTATACCAATATATGAAAGTATTGGAATTAATTTTAATAGGATAGATGAAGAAGATGAAGCAACTGACACATTCTTCTTCATTGAAGATAATGAAATAAATACTTACGCTACGGAGAAGCATATTGATAAAATTATAATTACTCCCAAAGAAGCTAAACAAATGATTGAAGAGTTTTATGCTCCTGATGGGTATAAAGCTGTTACAACTAGTAGTACACGCAATTGTGTAAATTGTATATTCTCAGGTATTGGTGATTGTGATGATATCCATAAAGCTAATTGTTTAAACTCTATGAGAAAAGATAAATGTGATGTAATGTTTATCAAAAGTAAAACAGCTGAACGTAGAGTTGATTTTTTTAAAAGATTAGCTTTACGAAATGCTTTTCTTGCTGGTGTTGCTAGCACAGGTGAAGGATTTAATGGAGAGTATGCGAATGGAAGAAATCCAGATATTGAAAATACTTTTGGTAAATTAGCTGACAAGTATGTTAGTGATATACTAAAATAGGTTGAAATTCCTAGAGTTGTTTAATGTTCTCCACGAGTTGGAGTGAGTCAAGACCGAAGGCAAGAAGTGTTCTAAATGTTGAACGAGGTGAGTTAGGTTTTTCTCATCTTAAATTACCTACTGATTAAACAACTCTAAAATCTCTTACAATAGATAAACCTTGACGTGGTGTAAGAGCTTAAGCTAATTATCTAATTGTTTCACAAAATAAAACTAAAACAATGAAATCAGAAAAAACTAAAGAAATCACTAAGATTCTTATTCGTATGATGATGTTACTACTAAACTTTGTAGTAAATTACACAATAGCTATTGTGGTAATATCAATAGTAGCATTACCAATATGGGGATTGATGTATTGGATAATACCAAGTGAACTTCTTATAATTAATTATAAGATTGCATTTTTTATAACACTAGGTGTATATTTAATTCATGATATTGGTGAATTTATGCATGGTTATAGTGTTAGAATAACATCTAAATTAGATGATTCATTTGAGAATGAGGATGATGAAGATAAGATTACTAAAACAGCAAAAGATTACTTAGCTAAAATGAAAGATAAACTTAGAGATAATGGCATAGAAGTTACTGAAGATAATACGGATGCTTTAAAGTAATCAAATCATCTCTTTCTTCCTACTGGGGACTGAAATGTAATTACTAAAATTGAAAATAGGTTTTTTAATTAATTAAATACTAAAGCAATGGCACGTAAACACACTGAGGATGAAGTGTTAAAAGCTATTAGTAAAAAGAGTGATTGTAGAATTAAAGATAAAGTTATCTTTGTTCTTAATGGTAAATCTTAAAAGGCTCAATTTAAACCTAAACATGATTTAGGTAATGGGAGTTGGGTAAAATTGATTATTTGACTAACTATTGTGGTTATCGTCAAATGTTTGTTTGTGAGTTTTAAGTGGTGGAGGGTAGTGCTATATGTACTACCCTTAGTAATGCAACCGATGGGAGTTCCAAGTCTCCAAGTAATGCAGAGGACTAACACAAGTAATAATTTAAAAAGTAAAACAATGGAAGTAAATGATTATGTACGTACATCTATGGGAAAAATAGGTGTTGTAGTTGAAGTAGAGTATTTTGAATTGTTTGATAAGAATGGTATTCTTATTGACAAATGTAAGTCTAAATTTCTACTAGATGCTAGAGGAATAGAAGGTGCTGAAACTAAACAGCATCATCCTCTTATTAGATTAGGTAGTAATACCTATAATATTCCTAAAGAAAAACTAACAGTATTAACAGAAATACCAATTAAAATTATGAATAGAAGGAATCATGTAACTATAACATTACCTAATCGTGATGTTGAAGCATTTACACGTATTCTTAATGCTAATAAAATCAATTGGATATTTCAATAATTAATCATTAAACATTTAAGTCATGAAATTAATCATTGTAGTTTCAGTTAGCGTGCTACTATTAATAGCATTAGTGTATCACACTAAATCAAGTTTGAGTTAAATAATGTTGATTACTACCTACTATTGTGGGTAGTAATCTTAATCTTAAAAAGCATGAAAACAACAAATAAGAATTTTATCAATGTAGTCAACGGAATGATGATTACAATAACATTAATGATAGTGATGTTACTTTGGTCTGCTTATATATCTGCTGATAAAAGTAGCACTATTGAATTTAAGGATAAACAACTTAAAGCTAAAGATAATATCATTGATGATTGTCTTAGAGAACGTGATTCATTGAATATGATAATACTTCAAAAAGATGAAATCATTGGTAAACTTAGTTGTAGAGTAAAAACACTTAATAAACTACCACTATGAATACTAAAGAAGAATATGTTAAATCATACAAATCTGTTAAAGATTGTAGATGTGGTTGTCTATTCTATTCAGTTTATTTCATAGTGATAATAACATTACTGATATGGCTACTACAAAAACTGTAAGATTTGTAAGTGATGATGTTGTTGAGCTAAAATTGACTTATAGAGTAAATAAAGAATTAAGTGATTTTCTTTCACCTGATTTAGTTGTTTATGAAAATAAGAATTACACTGTTATAGAAGTTGTTAAAACAATTAATACAACTGCTATACATTCAAGCATCGAAGAGAATGTTGAAAGAATTGATTGTTTCATTAAAGCACATATATATTTAGCTAAATCTAAATTATATGAAGCTAAAGCTAAATTATTGTTTCTATATGGACGAGAAGCAAAAGTTTGAGTTACTACATAGGATACATGTAGCTGATTGTGTAATGGATTTAGAAATAATTTATTATACAATGATGTATGATATGGATGAAACAGTTATACGAAATGAGGATGGTAAAATCCTATTTTGTTCTGATGATATTACAACTCTTCTTGATGTAATAAGATTTAAACGTAGTATGTTAACACAAATACAAAAGAATTAAACAATGGAAATGATTTTAATAACTAAAGTAAGTACAGGAGTTATATTTCCTGGTACATGGGTTTTAAATAATGGCAATAAATTTAAAATTGTTGCTATTGATAAAGATAATAGTAGTGTAACCTTAGATGATGAATCAATGTTACCTATTAATATTGCTGAAAAGAATGTTATTACTCATCTTGCTAAAGATGGTAAAAATGTATATGAAGTTCATTATACATCGTATGATAGACTTCGTTATAGCAAAACTGGAGATATACTCGATTACTCTATAATCACAATCAAAAATAAGGTATATCTAGGCAATTTGGTGCGTATTGTAGACCTCAAAATTATTGATACAATGGAGTTGTTCAATCAAGAAGAAAGGTTTGCCTTAGTGTCTAAAATCAAGGAAAAAACCTATATTTTGGACTTCGCTAATCCACTGAAAGGATGTGTTGAAGTAAAGAGGTATCAATTTGCAATTGCTAATGGTTGTGATGAAAGTACGTATGTTAAATTGAAATAACAACTAAAGATAAAGGGAGCTAACGTTCTTTATTTAGGGGTAGCCTTCAAAATCTGCTCCCTTTATTTTTTAATACTACAATTAATATGTTTAAACCTGCTAAAAATACAATAACGGAAGGTATTGTAGATTTTATTGATGGTATTGAAGTAGTCAGATGTAATAATACAACTTATCCTATCTCATATGATATAAGTGGCACTGTTAAGCTATATTCATTACCTAATAACAATAAGCATAGTCCTTATACATCTAGAAAAGTTAATACTGATGCAATATCTAAACCAGATATTGTATTAAAGTATTGGTCTATTTATAAACATGGTGATACAGTTAGAGGTAAGATTATTAACAATACATTTCACTGTTTATGAAATTCTTACTACGATATGAAAGAGTTGCATTAGATTTTATTAATTTTCTTAAACGTAAAGGATATGATGCTGTAACTATTGTTATGGCTGTTGATTTTGAATACACACTAGGATACTTACTTGAGTATCTTGATTCTCATGGAATATATTGTATTGTTGATGATGCTACTATTGTTGTAATGAGTGATGGACAACATCATAAAACTACAACTTGGGTAGCTGAAAACAACAAACGATATATTATATACTCAGAAACTCTTCCTAAAGCTAAAAATATTATTAATAATTATATGATAGCTATTGAAGAAGCATTTAAATTTTTAGAAGTGCCATTTTAAATGATAGAACCAGTTAAAAATAAGATAATACCTAAAGGATTCAATGAAGGTCAAGTTAGAGTTACTAATGAAATTATTGATTTTATTAAATCTGACAGACTAGAACATGTATTAGCTGGATATGCAGGTACAGGTAAGACATTTGTGTTAAATTACATTATTAATAAATTATGTGATTTTCCTGTTTGTGTTACTGCTCCTACGCATAAGGCTTTACGTATGATTGAAAAACAGGTAGGTCGTAAAGGTAAAACTTTTCAGTCACTACATGGTTTAAGACCTAATTTGGATTTAGCTAATTTTAATATTACTAACCCACAATTTGACCCTAGAGGTAGTGTTCATATTGATGCTTATAAACTTATAATTGTGGATGAATCATCTATGATTACTAATGATTTATATAAGCTTAATACTGAAAGATGTAATACTTATAAAACTAAGATGTTATATGTAGGTGACCCATTACAGTTACCACCAGTACAAGATGAGATAAAACTAAGTCCTATATTCTCTCTACCAAATGTTAGTCTATTAACTGAAATAGTTAGACAAGAAGAAGGTCATCCTCTATTATCTGTTTTTCCTATGCTTCGTAGTGATATTATTGATAAGACAAATAATGCGTTTGAATATCTTATGCTTAACCGTAATAGTATGATTAATGATACGGGTTATCGTATTGATAATGAACGAAAGTTTTATGATAATATTACTGATTACTACAAATTAGATGAAATTAGAGATAATCCTGATTGTATTAGAACTGTAGCATATAGCAACGATGCTGTAAGTATTAATAATAGAGAAATTAGGAAACGTCTATTTAATAATTCTAAATTCTTACTTGAAGATGGTGATGTATTAACTGCTTATAATACTATTGTTGATGAATATAATATGCCTATTATTATAAATTCAGAAGATTATGTTATTAACTCTATGCGAGATTATATTAATCAATATGGTATTAAAACTTATGCAGTTAATCTACAATCAACTTATGATAATAGGTTAACTACAACTCTTCAAATTGTTGACCATACTCATGATTCATTTATTATTTATTATAATATGCTTAATGAGTTACATACTGCTGCTATTACTGCACCTAAAAGTGAAAGAAATAAGAAGTGGGTAGAGTATTATAGATTTAAAGATACACTATTAACAATGGTTAAGTTTCAGCTTAATGCTACAAATAAACATGCTACTGTTAAGAAAGATGTTGATTACGCTTATAGTATAACTGCTCATAAAGCACAGGGTTCTACTTATGATAATGTTATGATTGATTTGAAAGATATAGCTTACTATACTAAAAATGGTAGATTGTATGAAAGATTTGATAAAGAAATGGTTAATAGATTACTATATGTAGCTCTTAGTCGTACTAAACAACAGGCAATACTTAAAATGTAATATTATAATGCAGACATGTAATCATTGTCCACTAGCACCTGAGAATAACTTTACTGCTGTTGAACCTAGAGGTAATATATATAGTAAATTATTCTTTATAGGTGAAGCTCCTGGTAGTACAGAGAAACGTTTAGGTATTACATTTGTTGGTAAAGCTGGTCAGTTTCTACAATATTATCTTGAAAAGTATAATTTGCAGAATACTTGTTATCTTACTAATGCTGTTAAATGTAGACCTCCACGTAATCGTACACCTGATGCACATGAATTAGCTATGTGTCAACCTAGATTAACTGATGAACTAATTAAAGGTAATCCTAAAATTATAGTGTTACTTGGTAATACCGCAATTAATCAATTCTTTGGTGAACAAGTTAATAATGTAGGAAAGCTAAATAATAAGCTTATTGTTATGTATAATAAAATTATTATTCCTGCTTATCATCCGTCTTATGTTATGAGAGATGAAAGTTTATACTATCTGTATGACAATCTATTTCATGATATAAGAATACTTTATAAACATCTTGTTAATCCTTATATATGAAAACTTACTTCTATGATATCGAGATATTTAAAAACTTCTTTTGTGTTACATTTATCGACTTAGATACTAATCCAGATTTTATTAGAATTTATGAGAAAGCTGATTATGAGAAAAATTATACTTTAAAGGAAGAAATATTAAAACAATGTATTAAACCTATTATATTTATCATTAGTGAGTATCGTAATGATTTACCTTTAATTCTTGATTTTTTTAGTGTTCATAAAACTATAGTTGGTTATAATAATCATAATTATGATGACAATATAATTAATTATCTTTTAATGAATAGTCGTAGTTATAATGCTAGAAGTATTAACAAAGAAACAGGTAAACATATCACTGCTGATTTATATGAACTTAGTCAAAATGTAGTTAATTATGGAAGTGGTTATAAATATCTTGATAATAAAACTAAATATTATAAGCCACCTTATTGGTCTAAAGATATTCAGAAGTTGTTATACTTAGATAAGAAGTTTGTATCACTAAAACAAGTAGCAATACAACTACAACATTATAGGATACAAGACTTACCGTTACCTTACTGGGAGAAAGTAACTCCTATTGATGAAAATGATATCATTGATTATAACATTAATGATGTTATTATTACTTATAAACTTTATAAGAATCAAGAAACAGAAGTTAATCTTAGAGAGTTTATTAGTAATGAGTATGACGTTAATGTTAGAAGTGAGAGTAGGTCAGGTTCAGCTAATAAACTTATAGCAAAGTTTTATGCTGAACATACTGGTATGGATAGATGGGAATTTATTAATTTAAGAACTGAACGAAAGATTATCAGATTTAAGGATATTATATTTGATGATGTTAAGTTTACTACTCCTGAATTAAATAAGTTTCTTACTGATTTAAAGACTAAATCTATTATTGTTGGTAATAATACTTTATCTGAGAAAGTTACATTTGATGGTAAAGCTTATACATTTGCTACAGGTGGATTACATTCCGTTGATAAACCTAATATATTTAGAGGTAATGAACGTTTTAGGTATAGAGATGCTGATGTTGGTTCATTTTATCCTAGTATTATTATAACTAGAAAGATTGGTCCAAAACATCTTGATATTGATACATTTGTAGAAATACTTAAAATGCTTACTGATGAACGACTTGAAGCTAAAGCATTGAGTGGTAAATTAGCTAAGTTAATTGATAGTATTCCTGAAGCTAAAGAGCATTATGAAGTTTATAAGAATAAAGCGGATGCTTTAAAGATAGTAATTAATGCTATCTATGGTAAACTTGGTGATGCTAATAGTTTTCTTTATGACCTTAAAGCAATGTATCGAGTTACAATTAACGGGCAACTCTATTTATTAATGCTAATAGAAAAGTTAGCAGCTGCTGGAATACATTGTATATCAGCTAATACTGATGGTATAGTGTGCAAGCTCCCAGTAGAGAAAGAAGAGATGTATAACAGAATATGTAAAGAATGGGAAGAATATACTAAATTTAATCTTGAATATACTGATTATGAAAAATATGTTTGTTATGGTGTAAATAGTTATATAGCTTTTAAGAAAGGTTATGCTGATTCAGATAAATCTGATAAAGCTAAAGCTAAATACATTAAAACAAAGAATGATTTTGTAACTGATATTCAAATTGATAAAGGTTATTGTAATCCTGTTGTACCTAAAGCATTATTACATTATTTTGCTGACGGTGTACCTGTGGATGAATTTATTAGAAATCATGATAATATTTATGACTTTTGTATATCTATTAAAACTGGTGAAGATTTTCAAAAAGAATATCATACTATTAAAGATGGACAAAGAGTTATAATTGATTTACAGAAGAATGTTAGGTATTATATATCTAATGAAGTAGGTGTTATTATGAAACGCTACAAAACTCCTATTGTTGATGCTAAAGGTATTCGTAGAGAATATATAGCATTACATTCAGGAGTAAATTCTACAATATTCAATGACTATATTCCTAGAACTGATATGAAAGAATATAAAATTAATTATTCTTATTATATTAAAGAAGCTATGAATATGGTGTATGAAGTAAATAATCAAGTTGGTAAGAAACAAAAGAAACAAGCATACGGTGGTTTGTTTGCTGATATGGAGGATTAAATTATGACAGATACAGAAAGATTAGTACGTAAAGCACAGTTGGATACCTTAAATGATGTAATGAATGTCATTGAATCTACTGGTCAAATGGATGCAGATGATACTCTTGATTTTGTTATTAGTTTCATTAATGAATCACGAAACCTATTAAAGATATTGCTAGATGATGAAAGTAATGGATGAACGAATAAGTAGACAAGCTGTATGTATAGAAAAGTGGAAAAATAATAATTATGTAGGTGCATTAGATGCTTGTCCTAGATTTGGTAAAACTTATGTAGGATTGAGAGCAATAGATGAAATTAAAAATATATTAAATACTACACCTAAAGTATTAATTATAACTCCTAGTGAAATTATTAAACATCAATGGGAAAAATTAACTGTTGATTATGATAATATAACTATTCTAACTACTCAACTTGCTATTAATCAACTAAATGAATTAATGTATAAAACATGGGATTTATTTATAGTTGATGAACTACATCGTTATTCTACTCCTGATAGTAGAAATATGATAATACAAGTAGCTCAAATGTCTGCTAGTAGATTAGGTCTTAGTGGTACGTATCCTTATAAAGATAGGGAAATTAAAAAATGGTTTCCTGTATTTGATGTTATCACTGAACAAGAAGCTGCTGAAAAAGGTTGGATTTCTGATTATATAGAATATAATATACCTGTTGAATTAGATGAGTCTGACAAAATTAGATATACTAATTATTCTACATTCATTACTGAAACACTTGAGTTATTTAAGGATAAAGCTAGATATATGAATGGTTCAATTCAACTTGTTGAAGATGATTATGATTTAATTAGAGCTTGTTATGTAGGTGCTAAAGTTCGTTATGAGAATATAACCTACATCCCAAGTGAAGTATTTCGTAATGCAGTAGCTTCAATTATGGGATGGAATAAGAATCTTGATTTATCTATTCCTAGTAATAGAGAATTAGATATTTATTGGAATCCTAATAATATCTATGAAAGATGTAAACAATTCACTTCTTATGTTAGTAAGAGAAATGAAATTCTTATTAATAATAATAATAAGTTGAATATGGTTTTATCTATCATTAAAGCTAATCCTGTTCCTACTATTATATTCAATGAAAGTATTGATTTTGTTGAACGTATAGCTGATGCTTTAGGTTGTGAAGCTATTGCTTATCATAGTAAAATTAAATCAAGATTTATCTATGACGAGCACGGTAATAAAGTATGCTTCTCGACTGGCAGACCTAAAATATTTGGGGCTACCAAGCTAAAGGAGGAGGCTATACAGGGGATAAAATCAGGGAAATACAAATACCTTATTACAGCAAAATCATTAGACGAGGGGCTTGATTTGCCCGAATTGAGGCAGGTAATAATCACAGCAGGGTCAACTAATCCAATATCCCAGATACAACGTGTAGGACGTGTTAAAACAACTGACAATAAAGACCTCAATAAAATAGCACATATATTTAATATATATGTAGAGGACTTTGTAAACGGAATAGGGGATAAGGTTAAGAGTAGGGATAAGTCTAAGTTATTTAGCAGACAGAGAAACTATACTTATTCAGTTAAATGGCTGAATGATTTAAGTGATTTTGTTGTATAATAATTTGGTAAGCTCATAATAATTTATTAATTTTACAGTCAACAATACTACAATATGGATATTGAAGAAAACAAAGACAATCAGCAATTAGTGAAGCAAGAATCTAATATTACTGTTACGCCTAATGTTTCAAGCGGTGCTAGTAAATTTATAGCTATGCTTAAAGAAGCTGAAGATATTGCTGATTGGGTTGTTAAATCTGAAACTTATGGTGTTGCTTTTGAGAAGAAGGTTATCAAACGTGATGCTGATGGCAAACCTGAGTTAGATGAAAATGGTGATAAACAATATACACTTGAGAAGAATAAGGCTGATGTTGTTTCTGCTATATTACTAGGTAAGGAATTGGGTATTGAACCTATGGCTGCTATTACTTTTGGAAAACAGCTTAATGCTGATGCGTATCGTAAGGTGGTTAAAGGTAGGAGCCTAGGTTTAGACCCAATGACTTCATTAAGTGTTATCAATGTTATTAATACTCAGAATGGCCCACTTATTCATACTGGTCAATCAGTAATAACTGATGTTATTGGTAGGAATAAAGTTCAGACTGAAATACTCGAAGATGCTGTTCCTGTTTATAAATATGTTAATGCTATTAATCAGAAAGATGTTGATATATCTAGGCTTAAACCTAATGAATATGTCATTATAACAGCTAATACAGACCCAGCTTCTATAAAGAAGGATTTTGATGCTGGTCTATTTATTTTAATTCCTAGTCTTATAGATGTTAAAACAACTGTAAGACTTACACGTGAAGGTTTTAAACCAATTACAATTACTTATACTCGTCAAGATGCTATTGATGCTGGTTTATATAAAGGTATTAATAGTGATGGTGAAGAAGTTAAAGGTAAACCTAATTGGAATAGTAATCTTAAAACAATGCTTAGAAACAGAGCTACTACTATTGCTGGTAGGTTAATATTAGGTGATAAACTTAATAACTTATACAGTAATGAAGAAGCTGCTTCTTTTACTACAATTGAATTGGATAGTGACGGTAACGTCATATCTCAAGAATAATTCTCTTTTACTAATCTTAAATCTACTAAAATGTTTAAAAACACTAAAATGAATTTTCAAGCTGCTCGTCCTGGTACTAGAACTACTGGTTCTTCTAAACCTGAATTTAAATTACTTGGAGTATTTAACAGGTTTCAATTAAACTCTGTTGCAAGTAAAGTTACAGGTGCTAAAAATGGTGATTTTATCACTATCTTTGTTGATAGTGAAGCTCCGTTTGAAGAAGGTTATGCAATTGCTATCAATGCTGACCCTAAAAATCAAGCTAAATTAGCTGCTGTTAAAGGTAAAGAAGGTGTTGGTCGTAAACTTACTTTTAATTATAGTGGTGTCTATTCGCAGATGCTACAGAAAAGTCCTGCTGCTAATGAAGCAAGTGCTGCTGGTCTTGTTGAAATGGGTTTGATGCACACCAATACAACTAAAGAAGGTAATGTTACCTATTTAGCAAATGAAAGTATTATCTTTGAAGTCGGTGAAGGATTTGAATACGAAATAAGTGAAGGTAAAACTATCACTATGTATCCATTGATTAATCCTAATGTTGAGGTTAATGATGACAATTTCGCAGGAGATAATACAGACGACGAAGATTAATATTTATTGTAACAATTAACTGAAAAGGATAGTAGTAATACTATCCTTTTTTTAACTCTAATTTTTTCTTAATTAAAATTTCTTATACTATGGCAAAAATAGCTAATGTAAAAAAAGATGTAAAAAAAGCACCATCATTTAAACCTGATAGGAATGTATTTGGTGGACTTAATTTAGGTTGTTTAGTGAAGGTTGAAGTATTGGAGGAAGATAAACCTAAAATTGATGATAAGGGAATTGAAGACCCTTATGAATATGCAGGTTGTATGATTCCTAGTCTTAGGTTTACTTTTGTTAATCATGTATTGCCTGATGCAATTGATAAAGCTGAGCGTATTTTCCAACATACTGAAAAAGTAATCATTTCTACTCTAAATAATGGTCAGCCAATGAAACCTACATTTCTTGACCAATTATATAATGAGATGTTTGACCGTATTGTTCACATTTATACTGAATTTGCAGGTTGTGACAATTATCAGGAATTGGAAGATTTACCTGAAATTGATGAAACTGCTCCAGCAGAGAAACGAGTTAAGCAATTTAAGAATTTCTTTAATAAGGTAGCAGATGCATTCAATAAAGCTAAGGGTGGAAAACCTGTATTTGTTAATGCTCAGAATATTCCTTATGTTCTTTGGTTGAAACTTCTTCCTAATAACGATAACGGTTATTGGTATGACTTTCCTGTTAAAGTTAAACAAGGATTTATTGAACTTTACAGACCAGGTGTACCTCCTGTTATTGAAGTTAAAGCAAATGAATCTCTTGAATTAAGGGTTAATCCTAAAGAGAAAAAAGAAGGTAGTGCAACAGCTACTACAACTACCGGTAAAGTAGTTGATACAGCTGCGTTTGGGCCAAATATTGCTGCTGCACTAAGTGAATTAGCCAAGAAGTAATAATCTTATTAGTTTTCTTATTTCAACAGAAAGGGGTGCTTTAATTAGTACCCCTTTTTTTATTGTTAGTAAGTTTGCACAACTCATCTCTTTCTCTCTACTGGGGGCTTACCATAATTAGAATAATATGAAAATGATTGGAGCTAGTAATCTTAAAGCACACATATTAGCTAATACTACAGAAGCTGAAATATTTGCGTTTTATTTGAATACTGATGTTACTGAAATCTATAAGTGTATCAATGATAGATATTATAGAATTCATAATGTTCACAGGTCTGAGGAACATGCTAGTTTTGGATTACAATATGTTAGTGTAGGCAGTAAGATTAAGTTATATGGTAAAGATTTTGCTGTACCAACTTATAGTGGTGATTGTTTTCATTATGCTGCTTGTGCATTAAATTGTAATTCAAATAATCCTAAAGAATTTATATATGTGTGTAAACATATTATAAAGAATGTTATTGGTGATAATGTAAATAAACCCGCATTACCTGAACCTAATATAGTTAAAGCTAAACCTACTATACTTAATATTGAAGTAGCTGTTAGAGATTATGATGAAATTGATTTAGAGTATTGGGGTCAGTTTGGTATTAGACTTGAAACACTTGTTAAAGAGAATATATTTCCTATTAGTGGTTTTACTATTGATGGAGTATATCAAAATTATATTTATGAGAAAGATAATCCCATATATGCTTATTTTTTAGGAGTTGAGAATAATACTCCGATATGGGAAATATATGCACCTTATGAAGTTAAATGGAAGAAGTTTAGAACTAATTTTCCTGGTGATGTTAAAGAACTATATACAGTACTTAAACGTAAGTTTTTAATTTTAACTAAAAGTAAAAAAGATAAAGCACTTATAACTCAAATGCTTAGTGATTTACATATTACTAATACAGATGTTAAATATGCATCTGAGAGTGCTAGACTTCGTAAGACAACTAGAAACATATTTAGTATGAATTATAAATTCATATTTGTTATGTATGATTTAGATAGTCCGGGTATGCAATCAATGGGTTATTACAATAAAGAATATGGTTATCTATTAATGCCTTTTACAACTAAGTATTTAGCTGAAACATTAGATAATCATCCTAAAGATATTAGTGATTTTAGTAAAACCTTTGGTTATCTTGGAACATTAGAACTATTTAAAACACTTTTTAATATATACACAAATGAGAAAAATTGAAGTTAATGCTACTGAAAATATATACTTATATGTTATCAGTGAAGATGACAATACGTTTCTTGAAGCTATGTTTAGTAAATCTAGATTTACTTTAACTGAATCTACTGAATTTGTTAGACGTTATGGTTTTAAACCTGAATGTTTAATTGCAGGTGGTAAAACTGATGAAATTGAAAGGGATATATTAAATACTATTATTCCTGAAGAAATTTATCCATTAGCACCTAGAACTAAAGGTACAACTTATAAATGTTATGCTGGTGTACCTTCTATTGTTATGCACGAAGATAGGATGAGTTCTTGGAATTGTCTAATGAATACACTTAATAAACCTGAGTATGTTTTAATATTTAAAGAAAATGCAACTATATGAGTTAACAAAAGAAATACAAGATTTCTTAACGCAATCACTAGGACTGAAAGCTAAATATATTACTTCTATTGAACGTAATATTGATACTATGGATATAATATCTGATGATAAAAGAATAACTATATCCACTACTGATATTGAGGAAGATAAAGATTCTGAACTTAATCTTGATGAATTATGAAAAAGTATGATTTAATATGGGATTATTGTACTAATTGTTTACTGATATATGTTAGAAGAATAAAAGAAGCTAAAACATTAGTAGTTGAGGTAATTGATGCTACATCAAATAAATCAGGAATTTACTTAGATGAACATTTTACTAAAACTTATATTCCTACTACTGATAGATATTGGATAATAGACGATAAACGGTGGAGAACTAAATCACTTGAACCTTTAAATATTAATGTTAAAGGTAAAACTAAAGAAGAGAAATTTCAAATAGTTAAAGAACAATTTAAACTACGTGGTTATGATTTTGACGAAACAAAAATATGAGATAATTAGTCCTATTGATGGGGAAGAAATACTTAAACAAATTGAATTAGCTGCTAGAACTTGTTATAAGAGTGAAGGTAAGATTGAATATGAAGATATGTTATTAAAATCTGAGTATAGAGAAAATGCTATTCCTGTTAAAGATTTTATTGCTAAATCTGCTCGTATTCTTATTCCTAAACTTATAGCTCGTAAGCATGAAGCTATGTTAGAATTTGGTGGTATGATTACTGTTAAATTTACTACCAATAGAGGTGTATCTCATGAATTAGTTAGACATCGTATAGCTAGTTTTGCTCAAGAATCTACTAGATATTGTGATTATAATAAGAATGAGCATATTGTATTTGCTATTCCTAGTTGGTTAGATGAAGATAAATTACAACCATTGGTAACTATAGCAAATAGAGATAACAAAGAGATTTATGCAATGGGACATAATGAAAATCTTGATATGGAAACTAGAGCTATGTGCAGTTATTTATATGATATGTCAAATAGTGAACATGGGTATAAATTTCAAACTAAAGCAGGATGGACTCCTCAACAGGCTAGAGATGTTTTACCTAATGCTCTTAAAACTGAAATAAATATTTCAGCTAATATTAGAGAATGGCGTCACATATTTAAGCAACGTACTGCTAATGGAGCACATCCTGATATGATTGCTCTAATGAGACCTCTTCTTAATGACTTTAAAAGTCGGATACCTATTTTGTTTGATGATATTAATTATTAAGATATGAAAACAATAACAAATATTAAGGAACTATATGATAGTCCATTTGATGTAATTAAAGAATGGAGTGAAGGTAAAATTAAAAGTACTCATTCATTTGAAATAGGTGATTATACTTTTAACAAAGAAAGAATACTATACAAAGGTAGTAGGGTAGTTGAGAGAATAGATGAGTACATCTTTATTATTAATACATTTAAATATTGGACAGTAACACGTATATTAGAGAACATATATGTATGTGCTACTTTACCTGATGCTAGTGTATTTAAAGATAAACTTAAATTTTTTAGTTGGTTTATTTATAATTTTAGTGAACTAAATAAATATTCATTTCAAGGAGTATCTATACGTAAAGAGTTTATTAATAATAATAGAGTTACAGTGGATAGAAGTTATATTAAGTTTAATACTAACTTTTGCCCTAAAGAATATATCAATAAATATGACGACGTTTTGTCTAAGTTTATTAAAGTTGATGTTGAAGCTAAAATATATACCGGATTTACAGATTATAGGTATGGAGAACATATCCTAGGTTATTATCGAATTGGTGATATTTTAAGTGAGGGAGCTAATCTATTTCTTAGTCGTAGAGAAATACAATTTTATGAACTTAAGAAATGGCATATTAAGAATTGTCGTATTAGATATAAAAAATATACACTTAAAGAAAGTATCATTGATTATAATGATATATATAAAAAGCAAGATAGAGAAAATAAAGTAGAAGAATTTAAACAATATAAAAATAGTTCAACTTCTTACAAAAAAATATAAATGGTGTAAGGCAAAGAGATCTTAATATTGAGGAGTGGAGAAATAATAATGAGAAGAGTGGAGATAACGATAGTTTACGTCAAATTGATATATCTACTCCAATAAAATTAATAGGTGATACTGTTTATAATATACACGGACTTAGTGTTTCATTATCTACATTTAAAGATTTTATAGCTAACAGAATAATTGATGTAAAAATTAATTATAAATTTAGTTATATTATTAAGTTAGTAGATAATAAAATAGATATACATAGAGAGTTACTCCGTGGATTAAATGGTATTTATTTGAGTAAAGAAGAAATAATTAACTTTCGTAAACGTTATTTAAATGAATGAGTTACTTGAATCAAAAACATTATATTCTCGTAATAGTTTTAGTAAACTTACACAATGGACTATTACTAGAAGTATGATAGCTGGTATTTATCATATTATTACTGAATGGGGATTATTAGGTGGTGCTATCAGTACTACTACTAATATAATTTCAGGTAAAGGTGGCAGAACTGATGCTGAACAGTCAGTATTAGAGTATAATTCTACTATTAGAAATATGATGAAGAAAGGTTATGTTGAAATAGATGATAGTAAAGATATTGATTCACAAGTTCCTCTCATTAAAGGTGATTTAGATGGTGATTATAAACCTATGTTAGCTAAGATTTTTGTTGAAGGTAAGAGTAATTATCCTCGATATATTCAACGTAAAATTAGAGGTGTTAGATGTGAAGTTAGGTTTGTAAGAGAAGAGTATGGTTTATTTGGTGAAGTAATAATTCCTAAATTTAAATCACGAGAGGGACTTGTTTATCGTCTTCCTAATTTTGAAAAGAGTTTTACTATTATGCTTAACTCTAATCCTGCAATACAAAGTATTGTATTTGATGGTGAATTATATATTCATAATTCTAATCAAGGAGAGATTGATTCTGCTATTACTTATACTAATCCTAAACATAAGGATTTAGAGTATAGAATATTTGATATTATTAATGATAATACGCAAGATGTAAGATTTGCTGATTTACTTAATATATTCAAAAATACTGAAATTCCTAATAATATAAAGTTAGTAAATTGGGATATTGTTTATAATGATGAAGAAGCTATTAAATTAGCTGAACAATATATTCAAGAAAACTATGAAGGTGCTATAACTAGAGATATGATTGCAACGTATCAATATGGACTGCGTAATAACACTATGCAAAAAATAAAGAAAGTTCACTCTGCTGAATTTACTTTAATTGATATTGTTGCTGCGGATAATCATACATATAAAGGTGAAGCTATGGCTATATTTATATGTAAAGCACACGGTAACAATAAAACTTTTAGAGTTACACCTAAAGCATCTCATGCTGAAAGAGCTGAATATTATAGGAATAGAGCTAAATATATTGGGTATCCTATTACAGTATTCTATAGAGAATTAAGTAAAGATAAAATACCTAATCATGCTAATGGAGTAATACGAGATTACGAATAATATAGCTTTGGACGAGCTTTATAAAATCCAATTACAACTATGAAAAGAATAATGATTAGTCAACCAATGGCAGGTAAAACACCTGATGAAATAGTAGAAACACGTAATAGATTTTTAGAATTTGCTGAAAAAGAAAATCTTGAAGTAATAAATACTTGTTTTCAAGATGAATGGTATTCTAGGGATAATATGTTAGATAGAGGTGTAGTTCAAATGCCTCTATGTTTTCTAGCTAAATCAATTGAAAATATGTCATTATGTCATAAAGCATATTTTGCTAAAGGATGGGAAGATGCTAGAGGATGTAGAATTGAACACGAAGTAGCAAAGCAGTATGGTATAGAAATAATTTATGAGCAATAATATGAGT
>JABNAD010000585.1_pt1 | contig 19719 bp, 18 predicted proteins | sample 7240381 | NCBI WGS metagenome assembly JABNAD01 (sample SAMN11332834, study PRJNA596920) | anaerobic digester metagenome | biome: digested sludge; isolation source: digested sewage sludge-derived enrichment culture grown on H2/CO2 | place: Germany: Goettingen
GGGAAAAAATTATTTTCAACGGGAACAATTTATTGACAGGAATTCTTTCATACAAAGGAAATGAAAAATACAAATGCGTCTGTTCCGCCGCCGTAAAAAAGGGCATGACGGTTTCTGATCTCACAGGCGATAAAGATGATCGCACTATGCCGCTTTCTTATTGCTTTTGTTGTGCCGGCTCATTTCGGTGTCACTTACAGCTACAACTGGGCGTTGAGCTAAAAACAAAAGAAATTGTTTCATCACCGATTAACAGCAAGGGGCAAAAACCTTGCGAGTTTATTTTTGAGATACTATAAAATAAGAAAGCGCAATGTTAAGTGTAAAGTTACTGTAGGTCGAAAATGAAAGAGAATAAGCCCAAGTGCTAGAATGTTAGTAACAACCAAAAACAAACTACACGAAAGGACTTATTCTCATGCCTATCTTAACAGATTTCAACTCAATGTTCACCTCTCTCCGACAAGGTTTTGATTCAAGAATGGCAAGCGGTACCCTCACCGTGGATCAGGTGGTACAGGAGACTCACGAGCTAACGGATCGGATTGCCCGTGAGCAGATCAAGGATAATGTCAGGTACTCGATGAGCGCCTGAGGAACCCACAGTTGCGGAAAAAGGAAAAGGTCCGGAAAGGCCTGATATCTGTTGTTTCCAGACTTTCCGGAAAGAATCACCGGATACCGGAAACCAATTCTCTTCATTTCCATAGTCTCAGGGAAAAGTTCCTTGGGAGTGGTAAACAAGGGTAGGGTGGCACTGCATGAGTCTTTTTCGGTGCCTTGAGGTTGATCGGAGCGACCAGGTCTAGGGGATTGGCAATTGAAAGTTTTTTAACTGTCGATGAACTCAACTTCTAAGTTTCTCGTATTCCTCAACCAGAGATGTCAGATACTCTTGCCGTTCCATTTTTTTCAATAATTGTTCTTCGAGTTGATCTTTCTCAGCCAGCAAAGGTTCCAGCTTGGTATACTCAGTGGAATAGCGAATGATTTCATTGGAAATATGATCCAGCTTTTCTTCCAGTTTCTGGATCTCTTCATCAATGGTCTCAAATTCGCGCTTTTCGTTATATGATAATTTGGTCGGGGTTTTTACCCTGGCTTTTTTGTCTTCAACCAGTGCGGCCTTACTTTTAACATCTTTTAATGGTTCACTGCTTTCTGTTAGAAGGGTATTGGCATTTCGGTTATTCCTGGCGAAGTCAGAGTAATTGCCGGTGTACTGAGTTACATTCCCTTTTCCATCCATGTGTAAAATCTTATTGCAGATTCGATCCAGGAAATAGCGATCGTGGGACACGGTGATGACAGGTCCTCGGAAGTCGTCGATGTATGCTTCCAATACCTTCAATGTATCGATATCAATATCATTGGTCGGTTCATCCAATACCAGGACATTAGGGGCTTCCATCAAGATTTTCATCAGGTAGAGGCGGCGCTTTTCCCCGCCGGAAAGCTTATTGATTGGTGTCCATTGCAGATCTGATGGAAACAGGAAAGTTTCCATCAGCTGGGAAGCACTGATCTGATGTCCGTCGGAAGTCGTCACATATTCTGCGGTCTCCTTGATATACTCAATGGCCCGAAGGGATTCGTTCATCCATTCGATCCGCTGTGAAAAATAAGCCAGCTTTACGGTGTCACCCAATTCCACAGTCCCTGCATCGAGCGGTGCTTTTCCGATGAGAATATTTAATAAAGTGGTCTTGCCGACTCCATTATCACCAACGACGCCGATGCGATCGTCCTTTTGGAAGGTATAGGTAAATCCGTTCAGGATCTTTGTTGCACCGTAACTTTTCTGAAGGTTGTTGAGTTCAATGATTTTCTGACCCAATCTGGAGTGGATGCTGCTGATTTCAAGCTGAGAATCAGAAATATCCACCTTTGCGTCCTTCAACGCATCAAACCGCTGAATCCGAGCCTGCTGTTTGGTGCTTCTGGCTTTCGCGCCTCGCTGGATCCAGGCCAATTCCTTTCGATAAAGATTCAGCCTTTTTCTTTCGATGGCACCAGCTAATTCCTGGCGTTCAAGCTTTTTTTCCAGGTGATACGTATAATTTCCTTCATATACATATAAATTCCCCTGATCGATCTCCATGATCTTTGTGACCACTCGATCTAAAAAATACCGATCATGGGTGATCATCAGTAAGGAACCTGTCATCCGCCGGATATGTCCTTCCAGCCAGTCGATCATTTTATTGTCCAGATGATTGGTGGGTTCGTCTAAAATCAGCAGGTCACATGGCGTTACCAATGCCCCGGCCAGAGCTACTCTCTTTTTTTGCCCACCGGATAAGGTCTTCATCTTTCTCGTAAAATCATGAATCCCCAATTGAGTTAAAATGGTCTTGATCTGACTTTCCATATCCCAGGCGTGATTCGCGCTCATTTGATCGCTCAATTCAGAGAACCTTTTTTGAATATGCTCATCCAGCCTGCCGGCTGTCATTTCTTCCAATGTGTTCTCGTAGTCCCGAATCAATCGCAGGACAGGGGTATCTCCTTTAAAGACCTGTTCCAGGATCGTGGATTCCTCGTCAAAATCCGGATCCTGGGCTAAGTACTCGATTTTCATCCCACTGGACTTTTGAACCGTGCCGGTCTCACTGGTCTCCAATCCAGCAATGAGTTTTAACAGAGTCGACTTGCCCGTTCCGTTAATGCCAATCAGCCCGATTTTTTCATCAGCGATGCTGAAAGAAATATTTTCAAAAAGCAACTTATCTCCAAAACTCTTTGACAGATTGGTTGCGGTTAGTAAGCTCATATCGTCTGCTCCTCGTAATCAGTAAGGTAAACGCTAGGTAAATGATAATAATAGGGATTATTAAACACCCAGGCGAATCCACAATAGTGCCGTAGCAATAAGTCCGCCATGAAAATCTCTTCTGGATTTTTCGAAGGTGGTCTTACATCGCCCAAGAAAATGAAAGCATCAAGAGCTCAAATAATAGGATCATCACCAAAGTGCCTGGGTATTATTCTACCACAGCATCCGTCCTGCGTGAGAAAACAGATTTCACATTAGCCTTGGCATCAATCTGTAATCTGGCTCGAAGCGATCACAAAGACAGCCGTCACCCTGCGTAATTTTCGATCCATCAGTTTTTGGTCTTGAGAGGGGATGTTGAATCAAGGTAAGAAAAATTTCTCTATGCGAATCGGTAGTTAAGGATTAACAGGATTGAGAATTTATAGTGCTTCTGGGATTCCGGGTGCTCCCTCCTTAAGGATTTAACAATGGAAATGTTGAACAGCATCCTGCAATCAGGATTCGAATTACGATATAATCTGAAATAGGATAACATCAGTTGAGCTTGGAAAGACAAAAACCAGATGAAGCAGGGAGACAAGAACATGGAAAATGAAGAACAGGAATACATAGAATTGACCTATGAAGAGTATCTAGAGAAGTGTAAAGAGATCAAAGCCAGGAATGAGGTATATCTGGAGGAATTCTGCAAGGATCTTGAAAAGGAAGGCTTAACCGAAAAAACGATTCAACGGCATCGCAACAATGTGGATTTTTATATCAATGTATACCTCACCAGGGAAGAACCTTTGGAAATGATTGAAGGAGCCTCGCCATATAAAATTGATGATTTTTTAGGCTGTTTCTTTATAAGGAAGTGTACCTGGTCAACCCCCTCCAGCATCAAAAGTAATGCAGCCAGCATTAAGAAGTTCTATAAAAGCATGCTGGGACGGGGACACATTGACAGAATGGATTATGAAGTGCTCACCACCACGATCAAGGAAATGATTGAGGAGTGGATGTCAACCTGCGAGATCTATAATGATCCGGATGAAGAAAATCCCTTCGCGTTCTTCTTTTAATGGCTGAATCCTCCTCAAAACGGAATCACATTCAATGAGCATGAATGTGGTCGGTTCAAAGAGTTTTTTTCTAAACAACTGTCACTCGGAATCATGGATCTTGAAATTAACTCAAAATCACCGGATGTTACTTTGCATCCGGTGATTTTTTTATTCAGTGCTCAAGTCATGTGTCTAAATTGAGATCAAGTCCATGGAATCGATTGAAATGAGAACCAACCGAATCAAAGGGTGATATTATGAGGATATCAGACAGCGATATTATAGTTTACATCTGATCTGGAAGTGCGAACATTGGATCATATGCGGCAGGAGAGCATCCTGACAGAATGGATGCCTTGTAACTGCCTTCCTGTTCTCGTAGTTTCTGAGAGAACAATGAATGGTCAATGAGTGTCCATGGAGGATTCATTGAATCATGCTGCGGGGTGCTGATGAAAAGTATTGGAGTAAAAAGAGGATGATGTACCAACAGAACGACCTGGCTCAAGCATTGAAAGTAATTGAATCCACAATTAGAACGTGTGAGAAGATAAAGCCGAAATTTCTGGAAGGCTCACCGCAGAATACACTGCTTCGAAATCGCCTGAAATCCTTGGATCTATCGAGCGATCTGATTGCCTGTGTCGCTGAGCAGAAAGAAACTGGAAGCTATTCAGAGGATGAACTGACTCAGGCGCTGCCGCCGATTATTTCGATCATCAGCAAATGCGCGGCCGCTCAGCAGAAGCACGAGATTGGATCCCGTTATCATCTGCAGTGCCAGAAGATCATTGACGCGATGACCATATCAAAACAACTGATACAGGAAGAGATCGAAAAGATAACATGAAAGCAGTGCTGCTGATCTGCGCTTAAGCCAGCATTTTAGAGCCTCGGCAGAGTCGAATAATCCATAAAGTGGGGCTGCAATAATGCCTTCGCTCAGACTGTATGAACCATCCAGGAGTGGAGCATTTTTGTCATTGAAGAAGGAAATGAATCTATTCTAAAAAACAAGACAGACCAGCAGAGCTATTAAACTTGGGGGAAATAGATGAATCAAAGACTTGCTAACGTTGCGCGGCAGGAAGCTCAGAGAGGCTTCCACGGTTTTGTGATGGGAACACAACCGAATTTTGAAGAGATCATCTCGTTATTCCCGGCCTGGGATCTTGATAAATGGGATAATCACTGGTGCGCCGCATTTGTGTACTACTGCTGCACCAAGGCGGGAATCAACCTGCCGGTACGATACCCGGACCAGCGCATAACCTGTAACTTTGCAGGCTGCAACGCCTGGGAACAATGGTCAAAACTGCCTCATGTCCATAACTGGCATGATTTCCATAAAGCTCATTTTACGCCGGAGCCCGGTGATATCGTCTTGTATGACAGAGTCTTTGAAGACAAAGAGCATGACCACATTGGCATCGTTCTGGAACATCTTGATAACAAAATGATGGTGGCTGAGGGGAACTTCAATAACGTTTCCGCGATTGTGGAACGAGACCTGGATGAGCATATCAGAGGGTTCATTCGGATTCAGCAATAAGGGCCATACGATGGTAGCCTGAGAATGCCTGGCAACCTATGATCAAAACCGACTGCAAATAGTGGTTTAATCCTTGATCGATGACTGTGGAACTTGAAAAGATTGGGAGGGAGTACATTGTTGAAAAAATTTCCGAAGACAGAGCAATATGATGAGAACTGGATCCACGAGAACTGGATGGGCCCGAATCCATTGTGGCTGCTCGAAGAGCTGTGCCAGCACCTGGAATTGAAGCCAGGCATGAAGGTTTTGGATATGGGCTGCGGGAAGGGCATTACTTCAGTGTTTCTGGCGAAGGAGTTTGGGGTAACGGTCTTTGCCAACGATTTATGGATCAGTCCTACGGAGAACCTGAAGCGGTTTGAAGAAGCCGGCGTCAGCGACGGGGTATTTCCGATCCATGCCGAAGCCCATGCCCTACCCTATGCCGAGGGATTCTTTGATGCCGTGATTTCCATCGACAGTTATCAGTACTACGGAGCCGATGAACTGTATTTTCCCTGCACCTTGTCAAAACTGGTGAAGCCAGGCGGTCAGATCGGGATCGTGGTTCCCGGATTAACCAGAGAATTCGATCAGGGCTATCCCCAGACGCTGAAAAAACACTGGGTGGGGGAAATGTTCAGCTTCCACAGCAAGGACTGGTGGCGGCATCTCTGGGAAAAGACGGGTATTGCTGAAATCACTGCCTGTTATGAAATGGAGAATCCGAAAGAACTCTGGTTTCCGTGGGCGATATGGGCACAAGAACATCTCGGGTTTGATGACGTGGATTTCTTGAATTCCGATAGGAATAATGACCTGTCAATCATTGTCATGAGCGCGGTCAAGCACGAATAGTTCAGGCATTATGCCCGGCCGTGCCAGATACCGTAAAAACATGAGATAGGAGGAAGCATGGTAGAGATTCGAACTGTTCAGCCGGAAGATCAAGAAAGCTGGTACCGTCTTGACCGGCATTTGCCGGAGAGTGAATTTCAAAAGAAAATACGTGACCGACAGGGCTATGTTCTGCTGGAACATAATAAAATAATTGCCCTTCTGCGGTACAACTTATTCTGGGACAATACGCCATTCTGCACCTTGCTGTTCGTGGAGCTCCAGTCTCGAGGAAAGGGATTTGGAAGACGCCTGATGGAGCATTGGGCGAATGACATGAAAGATCACGGCTATGGCATGGTGATGGTATCAACTCAGGTGGATGAGGATGCCCAGAATTTTTATCGAAAACTCGGTTATAAAGACTGCGGTGGACTTACACTAGACCTTCCCGGGTATGAGCAGCCCATGGAACTGTTTATGGTCAAAGCACTTTGATCGAAGAGGGTTGAAAGGAACCGCTTTCACACCGATGGAACAACGGTTGCCTCTTCGCTCGGTCACCAAGTAAGATAATACCTTTGTTACCGGCCCACCATGGGATACGGTTGAGGGCTGTACGATTCAACTGCCGGGATAAATCAGTTGTTGAGATTTATCAGCCATTGGAATGAACAGCCAATAGGAGGGATCAGTATGGACCGCAAGGAAATTATTTCCTGGTTGCTGGAGGGGGATGTATCCATTCAATACCAGACACATCGGGATTTACTGAAATCAGATCCAGCGTTATTAAGGGAGTTAAAAAACAGAATTGCCACGGAAGGCTGGGGTTATGAGCTGCTGAAGCGACAAAACCCGGAAGGCCACTGGGGCCGTGCATTCTATCAGCCTAAGTGGACCTCGACCAATTACACCCTGCTTGACCTGAGATCCCTATGTACTCCGTGTACCCCTGGTATCACGAAGGCACTCTATATGATTGTTGAAACATGCAAAGGCATGGATGGCGGGATCAACGGCTCAGTGACTGTGCCCGAAAGTGATTTGTGCATTAATGGCATGTTCCTGAACTATGGCTGTTACTTTGGCATTGAGGAAGAAGCGATCACATCCGTCGTGGATTTTGTGATCAGCCAGCAAATGGAAGACGGCGGTTTTAATTGTATGCTGAACCGATATGGTGCCAGGCACAGCTCGATGCACACCACAATCAGCACTCTGGAAGGAATCCGGGAATATCTTGATCAAGGATATGGCTATCGGCGAGACGAACTGGTTCAGATCGAAGGGGAAGCTCAGGAATTTCTCCTGCGGCATCGGTTGTTCCGATCGGACAGAACCGGAGAAATTATCCATCCGGCCATGCTGCGGCTGGCATTTCCGACACGCTGGAAATACGATATTCTCCGAGCCTTGGAATATTTTCGAAATGCCGGAGCTCCTTGCGATGAAAGACTGCAGGAAGCATTAGAGGAAATCCTTAAAAAACGAACGAGTGATGGCCGGTGGAAATTGCCGGCACCCTATCCAGGTGCCGTCCACGTTGAAATGGAGTCAACCGGCGTGATCAGCCGGTGGAATACCCTGCGGTCATTGCGTGTACTCGACTATTTTCAAGGCTCTGAAAGAGTGGAGTAGAAGGGAAACAGACAGAAAGCTGACAGGAATCTGGCCTGGAAACAGAATTCACAACACCTGTCGGGCATAGCCGAATTTTTGCAGGAAAGCAAACTCATAGCGGGAGGCTGTTCAGCATGAAACCAATTGAAAAACAGATGCTTCGGAATCCAGACATAGAGCCAACAAGCGAGGTGCTGGAGGAAATACTGGGAACGGCCTACAGCACCTATGTTAAGTTTCTCAGCGAAATGGAACGCCGGGAGATCCACTTGGAGTGGCGGTACTATACCGATGGAAAGGCATGGCTTGGCAAAGGCCTCCATCATTGGACCGGCAGTCGCGGCGGAAAAAAGGAAGTTACTGTATTCTGGCTGTCGGTTTGGGAAGGGTTTTTCAAGTTAACCATCTATTTTCCGGAAAAAGTACGATCCGAAGTCATGACCCTCTCGTTGTCCGATAAACTGAAGCAGAGGATTGTGGAGACAGATCAAATGGGCAAGCTGAAATTTTTCCCCGTTGTGTTTGAACTGCACATAGATGAATCCTTCGACGAAGTTTTGACGCTTTCAGAGTTCCGAAAAAATATCATATAACACGGATTCGCAGAATTCGAATTGAATGAGATGAAGAGAAACAGGAGGTACTGCAAAGTACTCCAAAAACCTAAGGATTCTGAAGAAACTACCAGAACTACCAGAACTACCAGAAACTGGAAGAAATAAGAGGGAATGATGATAGAAATACCGATGAAAGAAACACGGATCAAGGAAGCAACGAAAGAGGACCTGGATGCAGTGGCGAATCTGGCTGTTTTGCTGTGGAACGGTCGCAGCATTCAGGAAATGGAACAGGAGATTTCAGAATTAATCTCTAAAGACCATTCCAGATTCTTTCTGATCTGCGAACAGGGAACGCCTGTCGGTTTTGCGCAATGCCAACTAAGGCATGATTATGTTGAAGGAACCGAAACCAGTCCGGTGGGTTACCTGGAAGGAATTTATGTAATGCCGGCATATCGCCAGAAGGGATATGCCAGAGAGCTGTTAGCTGAATGTGAGAAGTGGGCAAAAGCACAGGGCTGCAAGGAATATGCCAGTGACTGTGAACTGGACAATGAAGAAAGCTATCATTTCCATAGGGCAATGAAGTTCAAGGAAGCGAACCGAATCATCTGCTTTACCAAGGAACTCTGAAAGAATCACCAGTGGTTGCCGGATCAAGCGGATTCAGGCCGGCTGCCAAGCCAGATGCAGAGCTGATGTACTGATGCTGCAACCTGGGATATTGCTTGATGAAAGGGGGATGATATCTGTTCGAATCGTCCCTGCCAGGAACATTGGTTGAGTCAGGAACAACGGAATGAAGAAGAGGGAAATCGATGATCGAATATAGAGTATATACAGAAGAACTAAACGGATGGGACTTGGATGAGGGATTTTTTGAGGGCTGGCCAGCTCACCCGGATCAGGCGGTTCATCGAAGCATCTTGAAGGACAGCTTCAAATCCATTGTGGCACTGGATACCGATCGGAAGAAGATCGTCGGATTCATCAACATAATAAGCGATGGAATCCTGTCTGCCTATATTCCTTTGCTTGAAGTTGTGCCCAGATACAGGAATCGGGGAATCGGAAGAAAGTTGGCAGAACTGGCTCTTGAGGAGACGAAAGATTTCTACATGGTCGACCTATGCTGCGATGAGACGATGACTGCTTTTTATGAGAAATTCGGGATGGTTCCGGTACGAGGCATGATCCTGAGAAATCCCGAGAAGGCGATGGGGCGCTGTACGGAATCAACCGATCGGAATTGTTAGCCAGCTGAGGATTGATTTCAAGGCAATTCTGGTGACTTGAAGCAAGTGCTGTTTGATGGAGCAGTTAAATCCGGTTTTTTGTACAAGTGCTTAGCATCAGACCAGGAAGCAGTTTCATGATCAATCCGAATCAAGAGATGAATCCGAATCAAGGGGGCAATCATGTAAGCTCACTTCATACCAAATCAACAGGAAAGTGACTACGTAAGGAATCCGGCATGACTAAGGGATGACTCCAGATGGATCGGGAAGGCCTCCTGGGAAGCATGAAGATATAGAACAGCAACTCACACCATACAGAGTTGAGGGAATAGCTATTGTAGAATAATCAAATGCTGATATACAATGTTGCATAAATGGCCTTCCTACTAAGTGATATATTCCCGTGTCCCATAACAACTTCCTGGAGCAACCGGATGCGGGTTATGAAATTCTTTGGGAAACAGAAAATGAAATTTTCTGGGAAGCTGGGAGCAGCTGAAGGCATGGCAGTTATACTACTCCATCAACACTCATCATCTGGTTGAGGGAAGCTTCAATCAGGTAGTAAACGAATTTCTAAATAATCCCAAGGAGAGAATGCATGAAGGATGAACTGTTTTTAAAAGAAGCGATTCGACTGGCAGCCCTGGCGGTTGAACATGGCAACGAGCCCTTTGGGGCGGTACTGGTCAAGGATGGGGAGATTGTTTATACCAATGAAAATCAGATCTACTCCCAAACAGATCCCACGGAACATGCTGAAATCGGTTTGGTTCGAAGATATTGCGAGGAAACCGGGATCACTGATTTAAGTGAGTATACCCTTTATTCCAGCTGTGAGCCGTGCTTTATGTGCAGCGGAGCGCTGGTCTGGATGAAGTTGGGAACCCTGGTTTACGCCGCCAGCAATCAGGATCTGGCAGAGATTCTGAATGAACCGGGATGCAATTGCTCTGACCTGGTGTTCCGGCATTCGCATGTTCAGCCAGTCGTTCGCGCCGGATTGCTCCGGGAGGAAGGCCGGCAGGTTCTGTCGGATTATTTCTCCAGCCATCCGAAAGGATAGCGATATCATCAACTCATCATTGCCCGGCTGATCACAGGATCAGACTGGCTTATTCAATCAACTTCAATTGATCAGGAGGCAGCGAAAGTGATTCTTTGCATTGTTTCAGCTCCATGCACGGTCAAATAGGACAACAGGCATGGAGTAACATCAGGTCCTATCTTGACTTTGCATTTTAATATCAAAATATATATTAAAGGAGTAAAGTCAAATGGAATCAATCAGAACAAGTCTCAGAGACTTGAAATAATTTATCATTTTATGGATTTCGCAGTCCTTTTCATCACTGGGCAGCGCCATGACCAATTATGCGTTAGTCATCTGGTCCTGTCAGCAGTATGATTCGGCCTTAATCACCGCCTTGATCGCGGTCTGTTCTTATGCGCCCTATGTCATCATGAGCATATTCGCCGGAGCCTTGAGCGATCGGTGGAACAAAAAACATACCATGCTGCTGTGTGATACCTTTGCCGCATGCTGTACGATCGCTATCCTGATACTTCTGCAGACTGAGAAGCTGGAAATCTGGCACATCTATCTGCTGAATGCCCTGAATGGGCTGATGAACACGATCCAGCAACCGTCAGCCGGCGTTGCGATTACCCTCCTGACCCCGAAGAAATATTATCAGAAAGTCAGCGGCCTGCGATCCTTCTCGAATTCACTGACCGGAGTTCTAACTCCGATTATCGCAACCATGATTCTTACCCTCTGGGGAATGAATGGGGTCATTCTGTTTGACCTGCTGACATTCGGAATTGCATTTCTTTGCCTAGCCCTTTGGATTCATATTCCGGAACTGGAACGGAAGGATCGCTCCGGGGAAACCCTGTTCCAGTCGGCTCAGGCGGGCCTTCGATTCCTGAGGGATCAGCGGGGAATTCTGGATTTAATTCTTTTTTTAGCCGCCATCAATCTGATTGCGTCCATGTACAATGCGGCCTTTCCCGCACTGATTCTGTCACGTAGCAGCGGCGGGGAAGCTGGTCTGGGCATTGTCAACGCAACCGTGGGGATTGCTTCACTAGCCGGCAGCGTAATGGTTTCGGTCCTGCCCGCCCGAAAAGCCGGGTGAAGGTGATTTGCGACTGCCTGCTCTTCTCCATGAGCACAGAAAACTTCTTTCTGGCCTTTGGCAGAACCGTTCCCCTCTGGTCAATCGGGGCAGTCCTGGGATGGATTTTCATCCCGGTGATGGGGGCGAACATGGAAGTACTGCTGCGAAACCATATCCCCGTTGAAATGCAGGGGAGAGTCTTCTCAGCCAGGAATACCCTGCAGTTCTTTACAATCCCGCTCGGCTATCTGCTGGGAGGCTTCCTGGTGGATCGGGTCTTTGAACCCTTTATGGCGGCCAGGGAACCAGGAGTATTAACCACACTCTTCGGTGCGGAGAAAGGCTCAGGAGCAGCATTCCTGTTCTTCTTCCTGGCCATCGCCGGCATTGCGGTCTGTTTATTCTTCCGGCGGGATCATCATCTCTGGGCACTGGAAGAATAGCACAAAGCAGGAAACGCCACGCTAAAACATCTGATTTGCAAGGCAGCAACCTGATCGGTGATGGGGTTGCTGCCTGTATCATGTCCTGCCCGGCTGGGCATTTCAGAAGGCTGAACTTATTATTTGATGACAATTGGATCCGGCGGACCGGATCCGCCATGACAAGGAGAACCATCATGCAGAATCAGAGAATCATTGACGCACCGTCGGGCGCAACCGCCCGGACGATGCTTGCGCAAGTCGAAACCAGGGAACGGGTGCTGTACATCCTCCATTGGATCGCCAGCGCAGCCCTGTCTTTCAGCGAAGTGTTCAGCATGAGCCTGATTGCGGGACTGCTCAACCAGGGGGCGCTGCCCCGGGCAATCCAGGTGATCCTGGTCTTCGCCATCGGCGCGGGAGCCCTGAAAGTCTTTATGATCTTAAGCGAGGTGATCGCCTACACTCCGCTGAATCAGATTCGAGGGAATTACTTTCTCAAGGACATTAATGCCATGACGACCATGGATCTGAAGTACTTCGAGGATCCCACCTTTCAGGATGAGATGGAAACGGCGACTCAGGCGACCCGGACCAACGATACCGGACTGGAAGGAATCTACCATAAATTCTTTCCGCTGGGAGCAGACATTGCTTCCTGGCTGGTCCTGGCTGCCGTCATGGCCACACTTCGTCCCTGGCTGTTTCCCCTCTATCTGCTGCCGATTCTGGGCTGCCTCCTGATCGCCAGAGCGGTCAGCTCGATCCAGAATCGCCGTCGGTCCCAGCGGCAGTCGACCCACCGCAAGAACAGCATGTACAGCTGGATCGCCACTGATTTCAAATACGGCAAGGACAGCCGGCTCTACCGCATGCGGTCTCTCCTGATGGACTACTTTGGCAAGGAGATCACCAAGCTGAAACAGATCATGCTGTGGCACTATCGGATCGACACCACCGGGTATGCCCTCAGCTTCCTGCTCGTGATCCTGCTGGATTTCCTGTCGCTGCTGCTGCTGATTCAGGCCCGGGAGCAGGGCCTGTCCTTTGAGCGGTTTGTGCTCTATCTCACCACGCTGACCACTATGAGCTTCGTTATTCTGCGCGTATCGCAGGCGGTGAGCTTTGTCTTTACGGAGTTTCGCGATGTCCGAAGATATTTCGGCTATGTCGAAACGAACTGGAGCAGTGCCTCGGCAGAGAACCATCAGACCCTTGAAATTGCTCCGACCATTGAGTTTGAAGGGGTCAGCTTCAGCTACCCCGGAAGCGATAAACTGGTTCTGAATGATGTCAGCTTCACCATTGCCGCCGGACACACCATTGCTCTGGTGGGAATTAACGGAGCGGGGAAAACCACTCTGATTAAGCTGCTCATGGGATTGTACCGGCCAGATCAGGGCCGGATTCTGATCAACGGTACGGATTACCATCGGTATTCCCTCAGTGATATGCGCAGGATGTTTGCCGTGGTATTCCAGGAAGTGGAACCGCTGGCAATCACGATTGCCCAGCATGTCTCCTGCGAGTATGAGCCGGCTGACTACCCCAGAATTGAGCGGGCGCTGCGCCGGGCCGGGATCTGGGAAAAAATCTCAGCGCTCCCCCGCGGAATGGACAGCCCGCTGCAAAAGATCGTGGATCCGGAAGGAGTCATCCTTTCCGGCGGCGAGAACCAGAAACTGATGATTGCCCGGGCGCTGTATCAGGAAGAGGCTAAAATCATGGTGATGGACGAACCGACAGCGGCACTCGATGCCCTGGCCGAGGCCGACATCTACCGAAATTTTGATGATCTGATGGACGGACTGACCGGGATCTTTATCTCGCACCGCCTGGCCAGCACCCAGTTCTGTGATGAAATCATCCTGCTTGACCAGGGGCAGGTCCGGGAGCGGGGTACTCACGACGAACTGATGCAGCAAGGTGGGATTTATCGCCAGATGTTTGACACCCAGAAGAGATACTACCAGGAGGGCGCCCATGAAGACTTTTAAACCGCTGCTGATTCTGAGCCGGCTGATCCTCCGGGAAAACCCCGCAGCGCTCCTCTGGCTTTTGGCTTCAGGCATCGTGAGCACCGTTCAGATCCTGTTCACGGTCTCCATTCCCAAGCTGATGATCGACGGATACCTGCAAAACTACGATTTTCAGCGGTATGCCTTGCTCATCCTGGTCATTGTCGCAGTTCGCCTGATGTTGTCAGTCCTGAGCAAATGGATTGAAAACCGCCAGTCAATCAATCGGGAGATCCTGAACTTTCAGTACATCCGACTGTTTTCCCATAAGATCATGTCCATTGACTATGCCCACCTGGAAGATCCGGAAACCCTGGATCTGCGGGAACGCGGCCAGTTTGCCCTGGCGGCGTATCGGGCCTTCGATCTGCTGTTCGCGTCACTGGTGGAAATCATCTCAGGCCTGTTTACGCTTCTGACGGTAACGGTCCTGCTGCTGGCCTTCAGTCCAACGGTGTTCGGCATCATTGCCGCTCTGACGATCCTCTCCACCCTGATCTCCCGGGCGGGCATCCGGCGCGCCGGGGAGCTGATGAAAAAAGTCATTCCGGTCAACCGGGTCTACAACTATTATTTCGGGAAAGCTTATGATGACGCCATGCAGAAAGATTTCCGCATGTTTAATCTGGGATCGATGATCGTGCGGCTGGTCCATCAGCTCAACATGGATTCCAATCAGTGGCTGATGCGGATGCGGATGGTTCGAGGAAAAATTGCGGCTTCCCAGGCCGTCCTGCAGTACCTGATTACGCTTGTCATTATGCTGTTTGCGGCCTACCGGACTCAGGGGCAGCTGGGAGGGAAACTCTCGGTCAGTGATTTTACGTTCTTTGTCGGAATCGCCATCCAGTTCACCCAGTCTTTTTTAAGTGCCATGAACGGAGTTTTTCAAATCGCTCAAAGCCTGGACATGCTCGATCCCTTTGTGGAATTCATGCAGATTCCGGACAGTCGGATGAAGAGCGGAAACAGGCAGCCCGGTCCACTGGAAAGCCTGGAGTTTCGCAATGTCAGTTTTCGCTATCCCAAGGCCGAAAAGCTCGTTCTGGAAGAAGTCAGCTTCCGGATCGAGCAGGGAGAACATATCTCCATCGTTGGCATCAACAATGCCGGAAAGACCACCATTGTGAAACTGATCTGCCGGCTGTTTGAACCGGAGGCGGGCGAGATCCTCTACAATGGGGTGCCAATCCGGGAGTATGAGTACAGCAGCTACCTGGATCAGCTGGCCACCGTATTTCAGGACTTTCAGTTTTTCCCCTTCACCTTGAAGGAAAATCTGGGCCGGGATCGAACCGAGCAGGAAATCTGGGAGCGACTGGCCATGGTCGACATGAAGCATAAAGTGGAGAGGCTTCCCCACGGTCTGGACACCTATCTGGATAAACAGGTTCATGAAGGGGGCATTGACTTTTCCGGCGGAGAAAATCAGAAACTGGCCATTGCCCGAAGTATGCTCAAGGAAGGCCAGCTGATGATCCTGGATGAACCAACGGCCGCGCTGGATCCCTTTGCCGAAAGCGAGATCTACCAGCATTTCGCCCAAATGGTCCGAGGCAAAACCACCGTCTTCATCTCTCATCGGATGAGTTCCTCCCTGTTCTGCGACAAGATTCTCCTGCTTGATCAGGGAAAAGTCGTCGCCTTTGCAGGCCATGCTGAACTGATGGAAAGCGACAATCTCTATCGCCGGCTGTTCCAGGCCCAGGCCCAGCATTACCAGTCCAAAAGCGAAGGGATATAAAAGCCCCGCACAGCATTCCCCATCTTAATAACGAGAATGAATGATCACCAGGGGCACCTCCGACGGGAGGTGCCCCTGGTGCATGTGTCAGAAGAGGTCACAAGGATCGGGTCTTACTGCTCAGCCCGGTCAACCATCAAATCAGCGTTGATTACTAAATTATCATTTTTATATCGGTTACAACCTATCGTTAATTAATATTTTAGTAAAATAATAATAGTATTAATAATGTTGGTTGCATGATATAATCATTCTAAAATTATAGTTCTTCTGCTTTGAAGGGTATTGGAGGTGCTGTTGTTCTACGAATGGGAGGGATCGGACGGAATTATTTTTAGAAGGAAAAGGAATCATAACGGACTCACAAATTAACAGGAGGAGAATCACACATGCCGAAAAAAATTACGCGTACCGCACTCTCACTTCTCACTGCTGGATTGTTCTTCTTTAGCTCCGTCTCCAGCGTGTTCGCCAGTACTCTTGATACCAGCGTGGTTGATCTTAATGCGCCATTTAACAGAGTAACCCTGAATCCAGGTAATTCAGCAGAAATCACCATCGACATTACGGTGAAGAAAAAGCAAACGGGTACTGCTACATTTCAGATTTACACCGAATGGACCCTGAACAATGGCGTATTCACCGGTTCAGCTCCCAAGTCTTTTACAGTTGATCCTCAGTCACCGGGAACTACCACAACATTCTCCGAGAAAGGGAAAGTAACGGTAGCCTCCGGCCAAGGCTTTGGGACATTTGATCTTACAGTAGAAGCGTTTGACATAACCAATACAAGTTCTGCGGACCCCCTGGAAATGGGTAAGGCAGCGACGTATTCCGTTATAGTTCCAAACAATCTGCCAAGTGATACAACATCGCCAGTCATAACAACACCGGCTGACATGACTGTTGAAGCAACTGGGCCGGATGGAGCGTTCGTTGATTTCACCGTCTCAGCCCTGGATGCAGTGGACGGAGCCGTTTCCGTGGCGGCAATGCCAGCATCCGGCTCGAAATTCCCCTTGGGGTCAACAACAGTCAGCCTGACAGCTAGTGACAGCAAAGGCAATACCGCCACGGATTCATTCCTGATAACTGTCGTGGATACGACAGCTCCTGGCATTACGGTACCGGCTGACATCACAGTTGAAGCAACCGGGCCCTCCGGCGCGGTTGTAACTTTTAGTCCGACTGCCTGGGACATTGTGGATGAAGCTGTTGATGTAATCGCAGTTCCCACTTCCGGGTCAACGTTCCCATTAGGGACTACTACAGTAGATCTGTCCGCCACTGACGCGTCAAGAAACAAAGCTGCAGCAGCTTTCACTGTAACGGTGGTTGATACCACACCTCCGAAACTGACAGTCCCGGACAATATCACAGTGAATGCGGTAAGCTCGGCCGGAGCTTTGGTCAATTTTGATCCCGCAACAGCCATTGATCTGGTGGATCAGGATGTTGAGATCACATATTCACAGAATTCCGGAACCTGGTTCCCGCTCGGAACAACAACAGTTGTTGTAACAGCCAAGGATGACTATGGCAATACAGCAACCGGCTCATTTACCGTTACGGTAAAGTACGATTTCAAAGGCTTCTTCCAGCCGGTGGATATGTCCAAAGTAAACATTGCGAAGGCTGGAAGCGCAATTCCGATTAAGTTCAGTCTCGGTGGCGATATGGGACTCAATATCATGGCTGAAGGCTATCCCAAGGTAATGACATTTATTGTGGATACAGATGCTGACACGGATATAATCGAAACAGCCGTCACCGCAGGTGCCAGCAAGCTGACCTACGATCCGATTGCTGACCAGTATATCTACGTGTGGAAAACGGATAAGAGCTGGAGCGGCACGGGCAAGAAACTGATTGTCGTACTTCAGGACGGCACCAGCCATGAAGCCAAATTCCAGTTCAGGAAATAGACCTGGGCAGTTCTTATATGCCTGATGATCGATAAGCTGATTACCGAATCTCTGGCATTCCCCAGTGGACCTAAGAATGGACTGACTTAAGGTTTTATCCCCTTTATAAAATCCAGAAATGCTCCCTTGCTGATCAACAGAACGCTCTGTTGATCAGGAGGGAGCATTCAATTATGCTGCGAAACAGGATTGACTTTTGAAAGTCAAGATTTTAACCATGAGGAGAGGAAGCTGCCAGGTGCATTCATACTTACCGATATGAAAACCTGTCTGATTCCAAGGGACAGCAGAGGATTCCGGGTTCATTCGGGGGAATCCGCGTACAATGCGCCATGCAGGCAATGACTTTATCAGAATTGGATTAAACATCTTTCCTCAATTCCGGTCTCTTACCGGTGAGGAGATTTTATTGCTTCTTTGGAATCAACGGATTGTAATTTCGAATAATGAAATTCATAGGGAAAATGAGAAAATATTATCAATAATGAAAACGTTAGTCAGAAGTGATACAATAATCAAACTTAGTGATGGAAACAAGGAATAGATTAAAAGCCGTTCACAGTTCACTGGGAGAATCGGCTGAAAGTCACTGGTGACTGGCATTCAGGTGGGATGGAAGCAGGTACTGGCTTTCGCACCGGGATATATATTTCATTGGATTGGGGAGGAAGAGAATGAAGGAAATTTTTTTGGTAAGCTGCTGCAGAACGGCAATTGGGAACTATGGCGGGAGTCTCAAGGATGTACCGGCGGCTCAGCTGGGATCCATTGTGGCAAAGGCCGCTCTGGAAAGAGCGGGGTTGACCGGAGATCAACTCGATGAAGTAATGTTCGGCTGCATCCTGACTGCTGGCCTGGGGCAGAATGTCGCGCGCCAGGTTGCCATCGGCGCCGGGATCCCGGTAGAAGTCCCGGCCTATACGGTGGGCATGGTCTGCGGATCAGGCATGAAGTCTGTGATTGAAGCCGCCCGAGCGATTCACGCCGGTGATGCCGAAGTAATTCTGGTGGGCGGCACCGAGAATATGTCGGCAGCGCCTTACGCTGTGCCCACTGCCCGGTGGGGAGCCCGCATGGGCAATGCGGCCATGGTCGACACAATGGTCAACGACGGCCTGACCGATGTGTTCAATGATTACCACATGGGCATCACTGCTGAGAATATCTGTGACCAGTGGGGCATCACCCGGACCGAACTGGATGAGTTTGCACTGAAGTCCCAGGAGAAGGCAGCCAAGGCCATCGCCGAAGGCCGGTTCAACGATGAAATTGTCCCGGTCCCAATCAAAGTGAAAAAAGAAGTCATCGACTTCAAGACCGATGAGTATCCCCGCGCTACCTCAATGGAAGCCCTGGGCAGACTGTCTGCCGTCTTCAAGAAGGACGGGCGGGTGACCGCCGGCAATTCCTCAGGCATCAATGACGGAGCTGCCGCCATAGTTATGGCTTCGGGCGAAGCCGTTGAAAAATACGGACTCAAGCCGCTGGTAAAACTGGTCTCCTGGGGTCAGGGCGGCGTCGATCCCAAGATCATGGGAATCGGTCCGGTGCCTGCTTCCAGACAGGCGCTGGCTAAAGCGGGACTGGACATTGCGGATCTGGATCTCATTGAAGGGAATGAGGCCTTCTCGGCTCAGTCCATCGCCGTTGCCCGCGAACTGGGCTTTGATATGAGCAAGGTGAATGTCAACGGCGGAGCGCTGGCTTTGGGACATCCCGTAGGAGCCAGCGGTGCCCGGATTATCGTCACGCTGGTTCATGAAATGCTCAAGACCGACGCGAAGAAAGGTCTGGCAACGCTCTGCATCGGCGGCGGCATGGGGGTAGCAACGATCTGGGAAAAATGCAGCAAATAACCGTCTCTCGTTGT
>JABNAD010000110.1_pt2 | contig 19646 bp, 14 predicted proteins | sample 7240381 | NCBI WGS metagenome assembly JABNAD01 (sample SAMN11332834, study PRJNA596920) | anaerobic digester metagenome | biome: digested sludge; isolation source: digested sewage sludge-derived enrichment culture grown on H2/CO2 | place: Germany: Goettingen
TCCGGGGATGCAATCGCTTTCTGCCGCCCGGTGTGATCAATGGTGTAATCCTGTTTACAGGTTCCATTGACAATTAGTTGAGAAATGGGGATGATGGAATAGCCTTGCCCGATCAGGCATTCAAGAATTCCCGGCAGGGCCTCCGGCGTGTGCTTGGCCGCGTTGTGGAACAAAACAATAGATCCGGGCTGCACCTTGGAGGTGACCCGTTGGGTAATTTCCGATGCGGGGATTTCTTTCCAATCAAGGCTGTCAACTCTGGTATGTATCGAAGTAACAGCTAACGAAAGTCAAACCGGTATTTCCATTCGATATTCAGGCCGTCCCGAAACACATTGATTCGGGAAATCAGCAGCTCCGCCAGACGGCTCTTCTGGGCGAGGGTCATCTTATCCCACTCCGCCGCGATATCCCGAATTTCCTTGGGCGCCGCATCCTGCCGGCAGTTGCAGAGCTGGTCAAGCCGGGATTCCAGCTCTTGCCGCTCGTGAGTCAGAGCAGAAATTTTCTCGTTCAGATACCGCACTGTGATGTCGTCGGACTCCGCCGCCATATCAAGGAGCTTTTCGATACGCGCGTCCACGGCCTCCATCCCGCAGCGCAGATGATTGCGCGCCTGATGATCCGGGGCAGAGGCCCCGCTGCAAAGGGCGCTGTAAGCCTTTGCCCAAAGGAATATGCGGGCTTGGACGATGGCTTCCACAGCGGAGAGACTCCCCAGATTGCCCGCCGCATCGCAGCAGCTGTATGCGGTTCTGCCGGTGCAGTAAAGATAGCGGTATCGGCCATGGTTGCTGGATTTGGGGACCACCGCGTGACCGCACTTGCCGCACTTGAGAAGCCCGGTGAGCCAAGTGAGCTGGGAACGGGTTCGGTTGTCGATCTGGCGGTTGTTGTCCAGCCGTTCCTGACAGCGCAGAAAAAGAGAGGAGGGGATCACGCCGTCGTGGGGAGCCAGCGAAAGCGTGTGATTGGACACATCGGTGAACTTCCGCGTATTCTTGTCGCGTTTGCCATAAAGGTAACAGCCCTTGCCCAGCGTGAAGTCGGCGACCTCATTGGTGAATTTAACACCCTTGTCCCGGTAGTAGTGATACACGTCGGCATCCGCTGTCACAGCCACGGGATTTCGAAGAATCCGGGAAATTTTGCAGGAGTCCCAATCCACGCCGCCGGGCGACGGAATCTTTTCCTCGTTGAATTGCCGGGCGACGGCGCCAAGACTCATCATCTCGTTGCCGTACAGCTGAAACATCTGCTCCAGCGTGCCAACCGTTTCTGGGTTCGGCTCCAGCAGCTTCAGCTTGCCCTGTTCGGAACGCAGTTCAATTTTACGAAAGCCAAACGGAGCCGGACCGCCCAGATACATGCCCTTTTCGCCACGGGCGTAGTAATTGTCCCGAATGCGGATTTGAATGGTTTCCCGTTCCAGCTGGGCGAAGGTCATGACAATATTGAGCATGGCCCGCCCTATGGGAGTCCCGGTGTCAAAAGTCTCCTGCGTGGAGTTGAAGGAGACACCGTACTTGGTGAAAAGGTCCACCAGATTGGCGAAATCCAGCACGGAGCGGCTGATCCGGTCCAGACGGTAGGTGAGGATGCGGTCGATCTTTCCGGCTTTCACGTCGGCAAGGAGCCGCTGAAATTCCGGCCGGTTGATATTGCTGCCGCTGTACCCCTTGTCGGGATAGACGACGCAGGGGGTGTTGTCAGGGAGCTGGCGCTTGCAAAGCTCGATCTGCGTTTCAATAGAGATGCTGTCCTTTTTGTCCACCGATTGGCGTGCGTAAATTGCGACCATAGTACCCCTCCCGTAGCAGGTTGGGCGCACGGCGAAAAGCCGTGCGCCCAACCTGCCGAGTTTTATTACCCGTTTTCAGCACGCAAGTCCGTCAGCAGAGAGGAAATCTCCGCAGCGACCCGGAGCTGGTCTGCTTTTGTGAAGTCCCGGTCCGGAAAAATATCACGAATCTGATATTCCCGGCGGGGAGCGTCCGATTGGTAAGCAGGTGCACCCATGTTGCCAAGCCCCCTTGCTGCACTCTATGCGGGGGAAAGCTGGGATTATGCCTGCGGCGGGCGGCCCGGTGGACTTCTGAGCAAAGCAAGCCGGTCCCCGGGCTTTTGCCCGGGGACCGGCTTGCTGGTGAGAGAAAGAGGAGTGGTTATTTCATGGAGTGCTCCCGCTTCAAAGGAGTGGATTCCTTGTACTCCCGCAGCAGCTTGAAGACCACGGGGGACAGTGCCAGCACCGCGACCAGATTGGGGATCGCCATCAAAGCGTTCAGGGTATCGGCGATGTCCCATGCCAGAGACAGTTCCATCACGGAGCCGATTACGACCAGAATGCAGAAGAAGATCTGGTAAGGCTTAATGATCTTAGGCCCAAACAGGAACTCGGCGCAGCGCGTGCCGTACAGGCCCCAGCTGAGGATGGTGGACCCGGCGAACATGCACAGTCCAATGGCCACCACGATAGAGGCCCCAGGCCCGAATACGGTGGCAAACGCCGCGTTGGTCAGCTGGACTCCGGCGGGAACGCCGTACTCAATGGGAGTGCCGCTCATGAGGATGACCAGAGCGGTCATGGTGCAGATGACGATGGTATCGGCAAAGACCTCAAAGATGCCGAACAGTCCCTGCTGCACGGGACCTTTGGTGTCTGCCGCCGCATGAGCGATAGGCGCGGAGCCCAAGCCTGCCTCGTTGGAGAAGACACCGCGGGAAACGCCACGGGTCATAGCGGTCTGGATGCCGATGCCAACCGCGCCGCCGACCACGGCGGAGGGGTTGAACGCGCCCACAAAAATGGACTTAAACACAGGACCGATATTGCCGATGTTGGCGAAGATCACGACCAAGCTGGAGACGATGTAAACGATGGCCATCACAGGGACTAACTTTTCTGTCACAGAGCCGATACGCTTGATGCCGCCCAGATAGGTCATCGCACAGATCAATGCCATGGCGATACCGGCGCACAAGCAGATGGTGAAGTTGTGGCTGGAGCTGCTGGGAATGACCGTGTTGATGGAGGCGGTGATCGAGGTGGCGATGGAGTTGACCTGCGTCAGGTTGCCGATGCCGAAGGCGGCCAGAGAACCCAGCGTAGCGAAGGTGATGCCCAGCCATTTAAACTTGGGCCCCAGACCGTTTTTGATGTAGTACATTGGTCCGCCGACCCAGTCACCGTTGGCGTTGCGTTCCCGGAAACGGATGGAGAGCGTCACCTCGGAGAACTTGGTCAGCATGCCGACTAATGCGGAGACTTCCATCCAGAATACCGCGCCGGGGCCGCCCATGGCGATGGCGCCCGTGACGCCCACGATGTTGCCGGTGCCCACGGTGGCTGCCAGCGCGGTGGTCACGGCCTGCAGCGGCGTTACACTGCCGCTGCCTGCGGTTTTCTGCGCGTTCTTTCCGAAGCATTTGCCGATGGTGTTACGCATGGCGTGTCCAAAGTGCGCGAATTGGAAGAAACCCATGCGAATGGAGAGGTAGATGCCGCTGCCCACGATCAGAATCAGCATGGGAACGCCCCAGACAACACCGTTGATAACGCCGTTGATTTGCATGATTTTCTCTACCAAACTCATAAATGCTACCCCCTCAAAACAAATTTGCCCCTATGAAACTATCAGGAGCCTCCTCTCTATGCCGCATGGCAATGTATATTCTAGTTATGTGCGATTTTTCACCGTCTGGCAAGGGGTTTTGCCGCCTTTAAGCGGCCTCTGAACGGCAGGCGGAGAATCTAAACGGATTCTTCGCGAAATTTTAGAAGGTGTCAAAATGAGTCGGCGCATATTTTGCATAAAAATAAGGAAAAAACCACCTTCGCGGACTGATTTCTGAACTATTTTTTTATAAAAAAGAGGCGGCGGATACCTAACTGGTATCCGCCGCCATCCCCTTGCGGGGGAGAACCGCATCAGTATTTTCCACCGGCGGAGGAAAGCGCTTTCTCCGATTCGAGGGAAGCTTTATCCGCAGCGGGGACCACATCAGAACGATCACCGGACGCGGCCTTTCTAAGTCGAAACGCGGAAATCAGATCCTGCATGGAAACGGATTGTCCGTTCAGCTCCTCACTTGCCGCCGCGCTCTCCTCAGCGGTGGCTGCGTTGATCTGCACCACCGACGAGATTTGCTCCACGCCCTGATTAATTTGAGTGATGGATTCCGCCTGACCCTGAGAGGCTTTTGCAATTTCATCAATTAAGGTGACGGCTTCCGAGGCGATTGCGGCGGCCTCACCCAGAGACTGAGCCGTTCGGTCGGCAATTTTGGAACCGGCTCCAACGGCCTGAATGGTTTCTTCGATAAGGGCGGAGGTGCTCTTGGCCGCCTCGGCGGATTTCCCGGCCAGATTGCGGACCTCATCCGCGACAACGGCAAAGCCCTTGCCTGCCGCACCTGCCCGTGCCGCCTCCACCGCGGCATTCAGCGCCAAAATATTGGTCTGGAAGGCAATGTCATCAATGATCTTGATAATTTTAGAGATTTCACCGGATTTGTCCATAATATTCTGCATGGCGGAGACCATTTCCCGCATTTCTCCGGTACTGATCTTCAATTCCTCTCCGGCAGAGTTGGCCTTTTCCCGCGCGGCCTGCGCATTTTTTGCGTTTTTCTGAATCTGGGTGGCTGTGTCTGCAATTGAGGCGGACAGCTCTTCAACGGAGCTGGCTTGTTCGGTCGCGCCTTGAGAAAGCGCCTGCGCGCCGTCCGCCACCTGCTCTGCGCCGCTGCGAACCTGCTGGGCGGATTCGTTGATTTGCAGGATTGTACCGTTCAGACTTTCCAAAAGCGCATCCATGTTGTCTTTCAGCTTTTTAAATTGACCGGCGTACTCCATGTGAAGCTCGACGCACAGATCGCTGTTGGCGATGTGGTAAAGAGCGTCGGAGATTTCGTCGATGTAGCCCTGATAGTTGACCAGCTGCTGAATGGTCAGACCGAACGCCTTTGCAAGCTCGCCCACCTCATCCTTGGAGCGGACAGAAAGCTCTACATTGAAATTCCCGGCGGCGATCTGCTCGGCAGCCAGCGCTACTTTTTTAATGGGCTTTGAGATATTCCCGCCAACAACAACCGTCACCGCGGCGGCAGCCAACAGCACCAAAACAGTCAGAATTACAACGGAACGGATGGCGGAAGCCATGCCCTCGTTCAAAATTGCATTGACGGACTCAATGGATACGCCCACGAAGCAGGCGCCAATTGCCTGCCCGGTTCTGTCCAAAAGCGGAACATACCCGGTCATATACGCGGAGCCCAGAATGGTAGCCTCGCCAAAGTAGGTACCGCCTGCATTGAGCGTCCGATAAGCGTCGCCGGAGGAATCGAGCGCGGTGCCGACGACCCGTTCTCCGTTATCATCCTTGATGGTTGTAAGAGTGCGAATGTAGTCGTTCCCATTTTTTGCAAATACAGTGGCGACCACGTTCATGGACTGAGACAAACGGTCAATATAGTCGTTTTCTCCTTCAATGGGCCTTCCGTCAACGTCCACCAGATTTCCCGCAACGTTCAGGCTGAGAGGGCCGAATTGTTCCTCCAAATAGAGCCCTAGCATATTGGCAGCGCCCTTTAGGGTATCTTGTACCTGCATGTCTACAATGTTGTTTGTGACACGAAAGCTCTGCGTGAGCCCAATCGTGCCGATCAGAACAGACGAAGCAACCACCAGAGTAAGGATCACCAGAATCAGCCGTGTTCTCAGTCTTTTCATTATAATACATCTCCTTATTGCTGTCGTTGGTTCCCAAATGCGGATTTTGGGAAGGAAAGACGAGCTTCCTCGAATCGCGAGGTAATAAAGCGTCCACGCAGGCTGATAATTTTTCCTTTTTAAAAGAATAGCGTACTTTGGGTGACTCGTCAACATTTTGCCAAAATTTATATAAATATTGTGAATTGTGTACAAGTCTGGAGAAAAATGCAAATGGTTCAACTCTGTTTACTGAAGCAGCCACGGAAGAAAAAACGGAAATGAAAAAGTCTGAAGGAAAGGTTCTTAACGGACCTTTCCTTCAGACTGCATACGAGAATCGGCTTCGCCGGACACTCGCAGTTTTTTGTTAAAATCATGCGACGCCGCAGATCGTGACATTTAGATAGCTGAAATCGTCTTTCAGTGAAATTTCAAAAGGCTCCACATCGACACCGTCCTGCCGATAAACCCGAATCTTGGGCCGCAGACAGTAGGAGGCATAGTTCTTAACGACCAGCGCGGTCCAGCCGTTGCTCAACGTCACCGAGGTCCCCGCAGGGTACGGAGCGATCTTGCGGGTAAAAGCGCTGACGGCCTGTGGGTCGAACAAGGTGCCCGCGCTGGCCATCACATACTCTACGCCCTCGTTGGGCGGCAGTGCTTTGCGGTAAGGCCGCTCGGAGATCAGCGCGTCGTATACATCTGCCACAGCAGTTACGCGGCCATAGAGGGAAATTTCCGTGCCGCGTTTTTTCATGGGATATCCGGAGCCGTCGAACCGCTCGTGGTGTTCCAGTATGGGTCTGCAATTTCGCGGGGGCAGCCGATATTCCGACAGGATATAGTCATATCCCACGCGGGAATGGGTTTGCACCTGCTCAAATTCTTCCGGCGTCAGCGGGCCGTGTTTTTGAATAATTTCCTTTTTGATAAACACCTTGCCAATATCATGCAGCAGCGCGCCGGTGCCAAGAGAAACTAAATCGCCAATCGGAAAATTCATGGCAATTCCCAAGACGACAGACAGCACCGCCACATTGAGAGAATGGGAATAGGTATAGCTGTCAAAGCTGGATAAATCCAGCATATTTACCATCACGTTCCGATTTCCGGAGAGCTCGTGTACAATATGTTCCACCTGTGCAGTAATATTGGGAGTACGGAGACTTTTGCCGCCGTTTTGAGCGGTGGTGATGATCTTGCGCATTCCCTTCATAGTTTCCATACGCAGTTCTTCGCTGATCATATCAACAACTTCGATGTCCTGCGACAGATCATCGTCGATATAAGCGCCGGGATACCCGCTGCGCTGAATGGCATCAATATATGGTTGAGTCAGAGTGATTCCGCTGGCCAGCATGGTGTTGATGCCCCGATACAGGGGCTTGGCCAACTGCATTCCCTCACGCAGACAATTTGCCGCTACGAATCTCATCTTGACTCCTTTACCGCGCAGCCACAGCCCCTTGCAACCAACGTCGGCGCTTCGGCGGCGCACAGGCGAGGAGCTTTGGCTGTCTGGGCAAGCCTGAAGAAGCTGCCATGCGGGTCTCATCTAAAAGTTCGGAAAGCGTCGGTTGATTCGACTGATTTCCCTAAATTTCATCAAATTTCCACAGTAGAATATTATACTGTCATTTGGTGAAAATGTCAAACAATTCCGATACGCTAAAAGAAATATGCTTCTTAACTGCTGCTAAAATGAAACCAAACCCTTACCGCGATCTTAAAATACGAATTTCCTGTGCGGGGATTTTGCCGCATTCTGCCTTTTACAAAAGGCCGCAGGCGCTATTTACTGCAAGCCAATGGAGTGTTTCAACATCCCACTGGATTGGCTCCATTCCACAATCGCGCACCGCCTGTATGACATGGTTGTCATACTCCCCGTATGGGCAGCGGATCAGGGTGGGACGCACACCGGTGACGGCCTCGGTTTTGTCGCAGCTCTCCTTCAGGTCCGCGGCAATCTGCTCTGCGGACAGCGAATTGTAGTGGTCGTGGTGCGCCGAGTGGCTCATCACCTCATGCCCTGCATCCTTTAGAGCCTTAACAGACTCGGGATACTTATCCACCCAGTCGGCGACCACAAAGAAGGTGGTTTTCACATTGTATTTCGACAGAATGTCAATGAGCGTTTGCGTATCTTCGTTTCCCCAGGGTAACGTCATAATGCGGCAGTCCCAAAACCAATTGAGATCGCCGCATTTTTATTCTTCTTATATTAATACCCTTTGCTACACCGAATTACAAGAAAGTTTTACATCTTTTTATGTCCCAATATGTGCAAACCGGGGCGTATGCGTTTTATTAACCAGCGGTTTCATCGTATAGAGGCAGGAACCGAAGCTGACGCGCGTGGCATGTTTGCCGACAAGCCCTCATAACCTGAACCATCTGGTTTGATTAGGAGGGAATATCCATGTCTCAGACTATGACCCCGTCTGCGCGCACGTCCGCATATAGCATTGACCGCCACTTCACCGGTCAGCGCACTGCTGAGGATGTAGTGGCGGCACTGGTGAAGATTCACAGCTGACACGCCTATGCCCCAGAAGAAAACAAAGTATTTGACCGCCCAATACGAACGCCTGTCACGGGAGGACGGTGACCGTATGGAGAGCGACAGCATTCTCAACCAGCAGAGGCTCATTGAGGACTACTGTGCCCGCGATCCGGAGTTTCAGGCAGTAGGCCACTACTCCGACGACGGATATACCGGTACCAACTTTGACCGACCCGCCTTCCAGAGAATGGTGACCGACATTGAAGATGGCAGGGTAAACTGTGTTGTCGTGAAGGATCTCTCCCGTTTTGGACGGGACTACATCGATATGGGCTACTATTTGGAGCGGTATTTTCCAAGCCATGAGGTCAGATTTATTGCGATCAACGATGGGGTGGACAGTCAGGCCGGTCCCTACAATATGCTGCTGCCGCTGAAAAATGTTTTTAATGCGCAGTATGCAAAGGACATCTCGGAGAAGGTGCGCAGTTCCTTTGAAGTAAAACAGCGCAGAGGCGAATTTGTAGGGGCCTTCACCTCCTACGGCTATGTGAAAGATCCGGCCGACCATAACAAGCTGATCGTTGATCCGGTTGCCGCCAAGGTTGTTCGGCGCGTTTTTGAGATGGCTGCGGGCGGAGTGGGACAGATTCGGATTGCCCAGCAGCTCAACGAGGAAAAGATTCCCTGCCCCAGTGAGTATAAGCGGCTGATGGGCGAGCGGTATACCAACTGCAAGCGGTTGGAGTCCACCCACTATTGGACCTATGCCACCATCCACCGAATGCTGCAAAACGAGATGTACCGGGGCAGTATGGTACAGCGGCGGTCGATTCGGCCAACTATGCATGGAAGAGCCAAGGCCGCGGACAAAAGCCAATGGATCGTGGTTCCGGATACCCATGAGGTCATCATCCCACAGGAGCTGTGGGATGCGGTTCAGGCGCAGATTACGCAAAACACGCGCGCCCCGGCTTTTGAGCAGAATGTGGGTCTGTTCGCCGGATTCTTTAAGTGCGGAGACTGTGGTCGGGCAATGGTCAAAACGGTCCGGGGCGGACGTATCTGCTACTCCTGCGGGTCGTATCGCCGCTATGGGGCCGGTGTGTGTACCAAGCATTATATTCCGCAGCAGGACCTAGAGAAGATCATTCTGGAGGATCTGAACCGCGTGATTGCCGCAGTTGGTGATTTGGAGCAGCTTGTCGAGCGAAACCGAACGGTTTCAGATACGGCGCAGCGCAAAAGTAAGGAGCAAAAGCGGCTGGAAACCGCGTTGGACAGGGTGCGCCGTCTGAAACAGGGGGCCTATGAAGACTATCGGGACAGGCTGCTGAATCGGGAGGAATTTCTCCGCTACAAGGGGGATTACGATCAGCAGGAGGAAATTTTAGCGCGCCAGCTGACTCAGGTCGAGTCCTCGCCTGAAGAAAACCCACGGAAACAGCCGTGGGTTGAAAACCTGCTGCGTCTGGGCAGGCTGACTGAGCTGGACCGGGCAACGCTGTCCCAGACGGTTGAAGTGATCCGCATCTTTGAGGACAAGCGCATAGAGATCACGTATCGGTTTTCAGACAGCCTCCGGTTTTTGCTGGAAGAGGAACACGAGGAGCCTAGCTGACGAGGCGGGCTCCGAGGCGAATGTGCAAAAGAAAGCGTCCTATCAGCAACGCTGTCAGGGCTGAAGGAAGTTGGATTTTCCGATTTTCGTCGAGACAAAGCCATCCTGCTGAAGAAAAACCTCCTCTACTAAGGGCACCGCAGAATTTGATTTCTCGTGTAAGCGCTCTCTGAATGGCGGCGTGGTCTACGATCAGGGGCACTGTGGCGGGAAGCGCGCTCCAAACCTGAACAATGATGAAGAAAGTGACGTTGCCGCTGATGCGGCAACGTCACTTTTTCTTGCCAAGCTGCGCTAAAAGCGGCCATGAAAGGAGCCGTGCGTCAGATGCTGAAAGGGACCAATCTCTATAAATCTTATCGAATAGGCAAAACAAGACGGTACCGTGAGCCGCCCCCTCACCCACAGCTGTGAAGATCACCGCGCGTTTCGGGATGAGCTGCTGAATGTCATCGAGCGTTTTCTCTGCTGCCATCGTCGCCTTAAAGGGACCCCTTTTTAGAAGTTCAGCATGACCCCCTCTGGGCTGGCAATAGCCTATTGCGCATTTTCCTTCCAAAATAAAAAGCCGGATAAGGGAACAGGTTGAAATGCCCGCCCCCTTATCCGGCTTCTTATGTTTAAACCAATGACACAGCCTTCGAGTGTGCAAAGGCAGTATACCAAACCGGCGAGGTCAGGCCGGTGGACTCGCTTACGGGCTACCCATTCCCCAAAATGGCGAAAAATGCCGTGCGTTTTGCAGTAAGTTTTAGTCATCATACCCAAAAAATGGGAGTTATAAAAAATTTAATTTCATGACAGACGGCAGTTTTAACCGGGAGACTTTTCAACAGTAGACGGAAATTTGACGCTTCTTCCGGCTGCAAATGTAAGATTTCAAAAGGCGAAGGTCGAAAAACTGTGAATTTCGCCGGTGGCGGCGGCCCGGACTGTTTCGGGGCCAAATCGTCCACATCGGAGGAGAAAAGGGGCGTCTGACGAGATGTGCAGACGTTTCAAAGACAGAGGCGCGCTACAATCCAGACAGTAAAAGGCTTTGTTGAGCGCTCAGCCCGATGCTGGAAAACGATTCGACGCAAGCCGCGTCTCAGAAAGGAAAAGAGAGTATGGATTTCGGGTTTAATGACGAATACAAAATGATTCAGAAGATGTACCGGGAGTTTGCGGAAAAGGAGATCAAGCCTCTGGCGGAGGAGATCGACGAAAACGAGCGGTTCCCCAAGGAAAGCGTGCAGAAAATGGCCGACAACGGGATGCTGGGCATTCCTTTTCCCGAAGAGTACGGCGGAGAAGAAGGGGACTACCTCTCCTATGTTCTCGCGGTAGAGGAGTTGTCCAAGGTCTGCGCTTCCACCGGCGTCACCCTGTCCGCCCACACCTCTCTGGGGGCCGCCCCCATTTATGACTGGGGCACCGACGAACAGAAGCAAAAGTTCTTGACTCCGCTGGCCAGCGGCGAGTGTCTGGGCGCTTTCGGCCTGACCGAGCCAAACGCCGGAACCGATGCCTCCCGCCAGAAGACCACCGCCGTCAAGCAGGGAGATCACTATGTGCTTAACGGCTCCAAGTGCTTCATTACCAACGCGGGCGAGGCGGGAATTTACATCGTCATGGCAATGACCGACAAGGAAAAGGGAAACCACGGCATATCCGCCTTCATTGTAGAAAAGGACTGCCCGGGCTTTTCTATCGGAAAGCACGAGAAAAAAATGGGGATTCGCGGGTCTGCCACCGCCAGCCTGATCTTTGAGGACTGCACCGTTCCTGTGGAGAACATGCTGGGCAAAGAGGGCGAGGGCTTTAAGATCGCCATGCATACGCTTGACGGCGGGCGGATCGGCATCGCTGCACAGGCGCTGGGTATTGCCGAGGGCGCGTTGAAAGAGACGATTGCCTATGTAAAGCTCCGTGAGCAGTTTGGAAAGCCCTTGTCCGCCTTCCAGAATACGCAGTTTGTCGTCGCCAATCTGGCCAACCAGATTGAGGCCGCCAAGCTGCTGGTCTACCGCGCTGCATGGTGCAAGGACAATCACCTGCCCTACTCTGTGGAGTCGGCTCACGCAAAGCTCTATGCCGCCGAGACTGCCATGCGCGTCACCACCGAGTGTGTCCAGCTGATGGGCGGCTACGGCTACACCCGCGAGTATCCCGTAGAGCGCATGATGCGCGACGCAAAGATTACCCAGATTTATGAGGGTACCAGCGAGGTCCAGCGCATGGTCATCTCCCGCGCCGCGCTGCAATAAACAAACCGGCTGCACGCAAGGCAAACCCACCCTCCGGCCCTGCCGGTAAGGAACGATGGGATACAACCGAACAGGGCTTCTGTGCTTTCACCATTTTGTCTGAAAGAGAGGAACTTGCTTATGAACGAGAACGACGCCTATGCCAAAGCGAAAGCATCTTCAAGCGCGGAGGACGACCGCGTGGAAAAAGCGCTGGAGGAGAGAGTCGGTGTTGCAGTGGATTACCGTACACTCAATGGCCGTAACCTGCTGAAATTTATGATTTTCTCGGGAATCGGAATCTGGGCGTTCTTCATTCCTGTGACGATTGGCGGGGCAAACTCTGTTCCCATGGTGCTTTTGATCGACGCAGTCAAGGCCCTGCTTGGCCCTGCGGTCATGAATTGGCTGGTTCTGGTTGTCTGTCTGGTGCTGTCCGTCACCTTTACGCTGTCCCGTATTCAAAAAGAGGGGTTTTTTCGGCGGTTCCACGTCAAAGACGGCTGGGGGACCGGAATCCTTTACTACCTGTCGCTACTCTTCGCGGTGATGATCGTCTTCAACGTGGGACCAAAGCAGATTCTGGATTCCGAAGTCGGCGGGCAGGCGATCAGTCTGGCGGGGTCTACATTGTTTACCGTTACCATCGCCGGCTGGCTGGTCACATTTCTTATTGAGTTCGGCGTGCTGGAATTTGTCGGCACTTTGATGGAGCCGATCATGCGCAAGGCATTCAAGCTTCCCGGCCAGTCCGCGGTCACAGCCGTCTCCGCGTTTGTGGCGGCGCCCGCCGTGGGCGTATTCATGACAAACAAGCTGTACAACGAGAACGTGTATACCGAGAAAGAGGCGTGCTGCGTTGCCACCAACTTTAGCGTGGTTTCTCTGGGCTTTTTTGCCCTGCTGGTCTCTATCACCGACACGGTTTATATGTACGGAAAAGTCGTTCTGACCTCGCTGATCGTGGTGTTCATTCTGGCGTTCATTGTTATCCGCATTCCGCCGCTGTCCAGAAGAAAAGACCGCTACGTCAACGGCACGGAGCAGACGGACGCTATGCGGAAATCCGGCCGCTATGACCGCACAATCCTGAAAAAAGCTGTGGGCGCCGCGACCACCAAGGCCGCCGGCACACCGTATTCCGTGTTTCTCACCTCGATTCCCGACGTGTTGTCCTTTGCGGTGAAGATCGTCTCCTTTGTGCAGGCCATCGCGGTCATTGCGCTGTTCATCAGTACCTACACCCCGTTGTTCCAGTGGATCGGGGTCCCCATGACGCCCTATCTTCAGCTGTGCCAGCTGCCCGACGCCGCGGCCATTGCCCCCGCCACGCTGGTGGGTATCGCCGAGATCGCGCTGCCTGTCATGACCATCGCCGGACAGGCCATTGCGCCTATGAGCGTGTTCTTTGTAATCGTGCTGTCCACCGTGCAGATTATCTTCTTCACCGAGAGCGCCAACGCCATGATGCAGGCCGACATGGGACTCAAGTTCGGCGAACTGGTTCTGATCTTCTTGATTCGGACGGTGATCGCCATCCCCATTGTGGCGCTGTTTGCCCATTTGCTCTTTTAAAAACCGCGAAAAACCACAATCATTTATTTTCTCAGGAGGTGTTGATATTGCAGCAAGCGTTAAGCGGGGTTCGGGTGCTGGATTTTTCTCAGGTACTGGCGGGGCCCTTCTGCACCATGAATCTGGCCGACTTCGGCGCGGAAGTCATCAAGATTGAGCGTCCCGGCTCCGGCGACGGCAGTCGGATCTTTGGGCCGTTTGTCAACGGCCAGAGCGGCTATTACACACTGGTCAACCGGGGGAAAAAGGGAATCACGCTGGATTTGAAGCGTGGCCGGGAGATCATTTACGACATGGTAAAGACCTGTGACATCGTGGTGGAAAACTTCAAACCGGGTGTGATGGAGAAGCTGGGCCTCTCCTATGACCACCTGAAAGAGATCAATCCCAAAATCATCTACTGCTCCATCTCCGGCTTTGGACAGGACAGCCCGCTGCGGGACCTGCCCGCCTATGACATCGTGGCGCAGGGAATGTCCGGCATGATGAGCATCACCGGGTATTCCGATACGCCTCCTGCCCGGGTGGGCAGCTCTCTGGGAGATGTCAGCGCAGGGCTATACGCCGTGTTTGGCATCCTGATGGCCCTGTATAACCGGGAACGAACCGGCGAAGGACAGTATGTGGATATCGCCATGCTGGACAGCGTGTTTGCCTTTATTGAGACAAATGTGGTGCGCCACACCATCGGCGGTGTCCATCCCACCCGCGTGGGAGCCCGGCATCCCCTCAGCGCACCCTTTGACATCTATCAGTGCAGCGACGGCATGGTCATCATCGCCGTGGCCAGCGACGCTCATTTTGCCAAGCTGTGCGAGATGATCGGCCAGCCAGATTTGATCAAAGACCCGAAGTTTGACTCCGACCCCCACCGCTCTGAAAACGATGTAGAGCTGAAGGCCATTCTGGAGCGGTTTTTAAAGAATCACACGGTGAGCAAGGCCCGAGAGATGATGGAAAGCCGCTCGATACCCTGCGGCCCGCTGTGTACCGTGGACGATGCGTGTAAAAATCCCAGCATCCTGAAGCGGGATATGCTGGTGGAGATCGACCAGCCCGGTGCGGGCAAGCTGACCATCACCGGAAATCCCGTTAAGCTGTCCAAAACACCTCCCGATCCCCGACATGCCGCCCCGCTGCTGGGACAGGACACCCGCGCCGTTCTGGCGGAATTCGGTTACAGCAAAGAACAAATCGACGCGTGGGAGGCGGAGAAGGTCTTCTGATCCGCCGACAACAATACAGATCAAAATTTTAAGGAGGAATCTCTCTATGGAATTCAAGTATACTGACGACCAAATCGCCCTGCGCCGGGCGGTCCGCGAATGGGCACAGAGCTATCTTGCCCCCAAGGCGGAAGAGATCGACGTGAACAACCGTTTTCCCACCGAGACGATTGTCGCTTTGGGCGAACAGGATCTGATGGGCCTGGCCTATCCCGAGGAACTGGGCGGCGCGGGCTATGATGCCATCTCCGAGGCGATTGCCATGGAGGAGATCTCCGCGGCCTGCGCTTCCACCGGCTCCATCATCACCGGACACTATCTGGGCTTTGACGCGCTGTATCTGGCGGGCAATGCCGAGCAGAAAGCAAAGTGGCTGCGACCCGCGCTGGAAGGCGCAAAATACGCCGCGTTCTGCCTCACCGAGCCTGCGGGCGGGTCTGATATGACCTCCAACAAGACCACAGCTGTGGAAGATGGCGACAGCTATGTCATCAACGGCGTGAAACACTTCATTACCGGCGGCGCACACTGCGACTTCCTGTGCTGCTTTGCCATCACCAATAAAGAGGACGTGCGCCACGGCATGAGCTGCTTTGTGGTGGAAAAGGGGACTCCCGGCATGACCATCGCCTCCGAAGACAACAAGATGGGTATCCGCGGTGCCCGCACGGCCGAGATCGTGTTTGAAAACTGCCGCGTCCCCAAGGAGAATCTGGTGGGCCAGTTGAACGGCGGCTATCGTTTGGCGCTGGACGTGGTGGACCGCGGCCGCATCGGCATCGCCGCCATGTCCGTGGGCATCGCCCAGTCCGCGCTGGATCTGGCGGTTAAATACGCCAAGGAGCGCGAGGTTTTCAAGCGCCCCATTGCAAAGTTCCAAGGCATCCAGTGGATGCTGGCCGATGCCGCCACGCAGGTGGAAGCCGCCCGGATGCTGACCTATTACGCCGCCAGCCTGAAAGAGCAGGGTGTGCCTTTCACCAAGCAGGCCGCCATGGCCAAGCTGTTTGCCGCCGAGGCGTCCCACAAGGTGGTGGATACCGCGCTGCAGGTACACGGGGGCTACGGTTACATGAAGGAATACGCGATTGAGCGGATCTACCGTGACCAGCGCATCACCGAGTTGTTCGAGGGAACCTCTCAGGTGCAGCGGATTGTCATTGCCGGTCAGCTTCTGCACTGATGCGCGGCGCGTTTCAGAGCATTTGATTCCGGTTTGATTGCGGCGCTCCGGCGCCCGCCATAAAGGAGGACAATATATGAACATACTGGTATGTATGAAGCAGGTACAGGACAACGCGGTGGCGCCCAAGTTGGACCCCGCCACCGGGCGGGTTGTTACACAGGGCGTTGAGACGATGGTGAGCCCCTTCGACCTGAACGCACTGGAAGCGGGCTTGAAGCTGGCGGAGGAACATGGCGGAGAGGTTTCTGTGCTGGCGATGGGAGACGAGGAGAGCAAGATCACCCTGCGTATCGGCCTGTCCATGGGGGCGGAAAAGGCGTATCTGGTCAGCGATCCGGCACTGGAAGATTCCGATCCGTGGGCCACTGCCTACACATTGGCCAAGGCGATTTCATCCATCGGAACCTTTGACGTCATCCTGTGCGGAAAACAAGCCATCGACGATGACGCGGGTCAGGTGGGCGCGGGCATTGCCGAGCAGTTGGGCATCTCGCAGATCTCCTACGTCAACGAGATTCGGGAGGCCACCGCCGACAGTCTGACCGCCAAACGGGTCGCTCCCACCGGCGAGGAGGTGGTGCAGGCCGCGCTGCCGGTGCTGCTCACCTGTGAAAAATCCCTGAACGAGCCCCGCTATGCAACGCTGAAACGGACCAGAATGGCCAACCGCATGGAAATCCCCGTGCTGGACTGCGCGGCCATCGGCGCAGACACAGCCAAGGTCGGGAAGAATTCCCCCTCCACCGTTCAAAAGCGCTATATGCCCGCTCCGCGCCAGAGCGGCGAGTTGCTTCGCGGGAATGCAGAGGAGATCGGAAAGCTCGCCGTTGTAAAGCTCGTGGAGCAGAAGGTCATCTGAGAAGGGAGAACAAGATATGTCAAATCAAAACATATGGGTCTGCATGGAGTGCGTGGGCGGGAAGATCGCGGGCGTCTCCTATGAGATGCTGGGTGCGGCAAGAGAACTGGCGGATCAGCTGTCCGGCAAGGTGTCGGCTGTTTTGCTGGGTGCGCAGGTCAAGGAGCAGGCCGGAGAGGCTTTTGCCTATGGCGCGGACCAGGTCTTTGTCTGCGACGACCAGCGGCTGAAGGACTACCGGACCGAGAGCTACTGCAAGGTGCTGGAGCAGCTTGTGCGGGAGCACACGCCGGGGATTCTCTTTTTGGCTGCTACCACCTGCGGTCGGGATTTGTCCGCCCGGCTGTCCAGCCGTTTGGAGTTGGGCCTTGCCGCGGACTGCACGGCACTGAAAATTGTGGAAGGGCAGTTGGTTGCCACCCGCCCCACTTACGGCGGCAACATCATGACCGATGTGACCTTTGCTCCTACGAAAACCGCCATATGCACCATTCGGCCCAACGCCTTCTCTAAGGCTGAACCGGATGCGTCCAGAACCGGGGAGGTCGTCTCCGTTTCTCTGAATATGGAGGATTCGGAGCTGCGTACGCAGGTGAAGGAGGTTCTGGCCAAGGCGGGCGGGGAAATCAGCCTGACCGACGCGCAGATCATTGTTTCCGGCGGTCGCGGACTGGGCGACGCCAGCGGATTCGACCTGATTCGAGAACTGGCCGACACCCTGCATGCCGCAGTGGGCGCGTCCCGCGCTGCGGTGGACGCGGGATGGATTCCCTATGAGCATCAGGTGGGCCAGACCGGCAAGACAGTGGGACCGAAGCTGTACATCGCCTGCGGCATTTCCGGCGCGCTGCAGCATCTGGCGGGTATGAAGACATCTGACGTGATCGTGGCCGTCAATAAGGACGACGAAGCGCCCATTTTCAGCGTGGCGAACTATGGAATCGTGGGCGATCTTTATAAGGTGCTGCCCATCATGATCGAAGAGTGCAAACAGGTGTTTGCCTCCCGCTGAGGCCCGGTGCGCACGAAGAGGCGGATATCTCCCTGCAATTTATATTTAAACACAATGAACTCATATAAATAAGGAGGAATAATTATGGCAATGTTTGATGTTGACAAGGCAATGACGGTGAAGCTGGACTACGAGCTGCCGGAGTATCCTACCTTCGCGGATGGAATCCGCCGCGCTCCCCGCCGGGAATCCCATCTCTCCGAGGCAGACAAGAAACTGGCGATCAAAAACGCCCTGCGTTACATCCACCCGGATCACCACGCCCAGATGGCTGAGGAGTTTGCCAAGGAACTGGAGGAGCACGGCCGGATTTATGGCTACCGCTTCCGCCCGCAGGGCAAGCTATACGGCAAGCCCATTGAGCAGTACAAGGGCAACTGCACCGAGGGTAAGGCGTTTCAGGTCATGATCGAGAATAACCTCGATTTCGACGTGGCGCTGTATCCCTACGAGCTGGTGACCTATGGCGAAGCGGGGCAGGTCTGCCAGAACTGGATGCAGTACCGCCTGATTAAAAAGTATCTGGAGATCTTGACAGATGAGCAGACGCTGGTGGTCATGAGCGGCCACCCTCTGGGCCTGTTCCACAGCCACAAGGGTGCGCCCCGGTGCGTTATCTCCAACGGCTTGATGATCGGTGCGTTTGACGACCAGAAGAACTTCAACCGCGCGGCGGCGCTGGGTGTTGCCAACTATGGGCAGATGACCGCCGGCGGCTGGATGTACATCGGGCCGCAGGGCATTGTCCACGGCACGTTCAACACCCTGCTGGGCGCGGGCCGCCTGAAACTGGGCATTTCCGAGGATGGGAATCTGGCGGGACGCCTGTTCATCTCCGCCGGTTTGGGCGGCATGTCCGGCGCACAGGGCAAGGCCGCCGAGATCGCCGGCGCTGTGTCCATCATCGCCGAAGTGGATGAGTCCCGGATCGTGACCCGCTATACGCAGGGCTGGGTCAGCGAAAAGACCGACAGCTTGGAGCTGGCGCTGTCCATCGCCCAGAAGAAGATGGCGGCCAAGGAACCCTGCGCCATCGCCTATAACGGCAACGTGGTGGATCTGCTGGAGTATCTGTATGAAAAGAACGTCCATGTGGATCTGATGAGCGACCAGACCTCTTGCCACATGGCCTATGACGGCGGTTACTGCCCGCAGGGACTGACCTTTGCCGAGCGCACCGAGATGCTGGACAAGGACCCGGAGCAGTTTGCCAAGTTGGTGGATAAGTCCCTGAAGCGCCACTACGAGATGATCTGCAAATTCCACGATAAGGGCACCTACTTCTTCGATTACGGCAACGCGTTCCTGAAGTCCGTGTTTGATGCGGGCGTTACCGCCGTGTGCAAAAACGGCGAAAACGATCTGGACGGCTTTGTATTCCCCTCCTATGTCGAGGACATTCTGGGGCCCTTCCTGTTTGACTATGGATACGGTCCCTTCCGCTGGTGCTGCCTGAGCCGCAATCCCGACGATCTGGACAAGACCGATGCTGCCGCCGCGGATTACATTCAGGCCCACAACCGCCGCTATCAGGATCACGACAACTACATTTGGCTGCGGGACGCCAAGAAGAACAAGATGGTGGTCGGCACTCAGTGCCGCATCCTGTATTCGGACGCTATGGGCCGCATGAACATCGCGCTGAAGTTCAACGAGATGGTTCGCAACGGCGAGATCGGCCCTGTTATGCTGGGCCGCGACCACCACGACACCGGCG
>JABNAD010000587.1_pt1 | contig 19613 bp, 10 predicted proteins | sample 7240381 | NCBI WGS metagenome assembly JABNAD01 (sample SAMN11332834, study PRJNA596920) | anaerobic digester metagenome | biome: digested sludge; isolation source: digested sewage sludge-derived enrichment culture grown on H2/CO2 | place: Germany: Goettingen
AAAAGAAAGAAGAAAAAGTCTACATTAGCGCTGTACTAAAAATGGGAAGTCGACAGTGGGCAACGCCTCCCTCATGTTCTTCAAAACCTAAAAGGATCTAACGTTTGCTGGTTTGGCAACACATTGTACTTTGATGCCTATAACACACCCGCCAAAGGCCGTGAACTGCTGGATAAAGGCATGGGACAGAAGCTATACAAACTTGAGATAGGAAAGGACTCCTTACCCCAGCTACTTTACACAAATCCCGATACCACAGGAACCAATCCATTCAGATATACCATTGAGGATGGGAAACTATTCATTTACCACTTCTTAAAATCGAGAAACACCTATTACAACGCCATATCGTGTGCCGACTTAAGCTCCACGCCATTCTTTCCAAGGAACTTTATAGTTTACCCCAACGAAGAGAACATTCGATTAAGTGTTGTTCACACATCCAACGACTCCGTTTGGCTAAAAACTAACTGGAACGCACCCAATGGTATGGTACTTCTGGCCAACGTAAACACACCAAACAAACTCTCGGAGTTTGTTCCACAGTACGACATGGTTCTTGAGCAAGTGAATCAACTAGGGAAAGATAAGCTAGCCCTTATCTACTTGCACAACGGGCAAAACATTGCGCTGATTTACAATCACAAGGGAGAACTCCTTAAAAAAATTGATTTCCCTAAGGGAAAAAGGGTTAGGTATTTTTACGAAGTAGATGACGTTAGCCACACCAACTTTAGCGTAACCTCGTTCTTTCATCCCGACCTGCTTTACCAAATATCACTAAGCGATCTTCAGTTTACACCCGTTGAGGCGCTAACAGTACCATACGACGTAACGAACCTTGAAACTAGGTATGTATCGTACCCATCCAACGATGGGACCGAAGTTGCTATGTACATAACATGCCGAAAGGATGTTAAGCTAAACGGGAAAAACCCCGTGATGATATATGGTTATGGAGGCTATGGTTCTGTTGTTGAACCGTTTTTTGAGCAAAGCATAGCGCTGTTTATTGCCCATGGCGGAATACTTGCAGTACCCAATGTACGTGGTGGCGGGGCAAAGGGGAGCAACTGGGCTATGGCTGGAAGAAGGCTAAATAAACAAAATGCCATAAACGATTTCATTAGTGCAGCAGAGTACCTGATAAAAGAGAAGTACACCCAACCCGAGAAAATTGTGGCCAATGGGGCATCGCATGGAGGCCTACTTGTTACTGCTGCAATGATTCAAAGGCCAGAGCTTTTTAAGGCAGTAATAGCCGAAGCAGGCCCCTACGACATGCTTCGGTTTAACCATTACACTGTAGGAGGTGTAAACACAAATCTTTTGGAATTTGGAGCGCCCAACAATCAGGATGACTACCAGAACCTACGCTCCTACTCCCCATTGCACAACATAAAAGAGAATGTGAAGTATCCCAATCTACTGCTTATAACAGGCGACTCCGACGATAGAGTTCCCCCGCTCCACTCCTACAAGTTTATGGCATCGTTACAAGCAAAAGCGGACAAAACTGGCCTATACACACTTTACGTTACAAAAGGAGCAGGCCATGGCGGAGCGTTAACCCAAACCGACTTTGAGGATTTACTGCTCTTTAAGTACTATTTTCTGTTTGATAATCTGAAAATCGACTTTTATTAATAGAATTTACGGCCAAGCATTGAATGCTATATCGTGAAGATATTACCTATAGCAAAACAGCATACCCGCAATATTTTTATTTGGGAGTAAAACAATATTAATCAATTGAAATAAGCAGTTGGCGTCTAACTAGGCTGGCCTAATTAGACGCCAAAACTGTTTCTACATTTAAACAGTTAAGCACTAAAAAGAAGTACATAATCAATGGAACTAATAGATTCGTAATTACGTAACTTCTAAAGAAACGCTTTGAGAGTACGAAACATTAACCCAACCATGATTAAAACACTAACATCCAAACTAATAACAAGCCTATTACTCGTAATCCCAGTAGGCCTATTTGCACAAAGTACAGAAAAATCTAGTTTGCACACGCAACCAACCATTTTCCTGATTGGGGCTATTCACAACATGCACTTTAACCAAGGTGGGCTTTACAGTATAAACGATCTGCTTTTTCAAGTACAAGAGCTAAAACCAGACGTTGTTTGTGGCGAAATATCGCCTGAAGCATACAACAATACTATGGAGGGCTACTTTCCGCCCGAAGCCGCTTTTCTTGCTGAGATGTCAACACAGCTAGGCTATCGGTTTGTACCCGCTGATTGGAGAATCGATTACTCCACGCAAGATTTAGCCAGCAAACACGTACCAGAGCACACTAAGAAAAGGCGCTCCGAGTTACTATCAACAGTACAAGCCGAGATTAAATCGAGAGAAGGAGAATCGCTATACGATGTGCTTCACGACGATACCATTCTGAACTACCTAGATTCCCTTTACGAGCGAATTGTTGGTGTTGATCCCCTTGCCGAAATATCTGCAGGCAGCTGGAATGAACGCAACAGACGAATAGTAGAGAACGGATTGCGTGCATCGGCACAAGCAAAAACAGTAGTTTTTGTGTTTGGAATAGACCATATACCACAAATTAAAAGACACCTTGAAAAACTTGGTTACAAAGTAGTAATTCCCCAACGCATGTTCTCTCCCAACAAAAACAACAAGGTAACAGCCAATGTTATAAACAGATGGCAGCGCAACCTCAATAACTTAAAGGCCATTAGCGACAAAAAAATTGATGCAACCTACGACGACTACTTAAAGGTGACAAACAGCAACAGGATTAAAGACTTGGAAGAGGCCATTCAAAAAGCCCAAAACTAGATAAGACAAGGTTTTGAGAATAACAATACATCATTAAAACCTATCTTCAACAAAAGCGAAAGGGTAGTGCCACAAAAGCCCTACCCTTTCTTACCAAAACTAGAAACCTAAAATGGAGCTTACTCTACTATAGTGAGCTCGTTCATTATATTTTGGGCTTGCGCAAATTTGTCGATAACAAATAGCACGTAGCGAATATCAACGCATACTGTTTTATTAAAATCGGGATGGAAGTATATATCGCCTGCCATGGATTCCCAGTTGCCATCGTAGCCTAAGCCAACCATTTCGCCACGAGCGTTAAGCACAGGACTTCCAGAGTTTCCTCCGGTTATATCGTTATTGGAAAGGAATCCCATTCGCAAATCGCCATTCGAATCGGCATAGCGGCCAAAGTCACCCTCCTTTAGTAACGATTTAAACTCAGGATCAACCACAAACTCATAGTCCTTGGCATTCTCCTTAGCCAAGTAGCCCGCATGGGTTGTGTAGTGCTTATAAACAACGCCATCGCGAGGCATAAAACCGCCCACGGTACCATAAGTAAGGCGCATGGTAGAAGAGGCATCGGGGTAAAGAGTCTCCTCGCCCTTCATCTCCATAATAGCAGCTAGCAAAAGTCTCTCATTATCGCGAATCTCGGCCTCCAACGATTCGTTTATATGGCGTAGATCGTAAATTATGTTCAAGCTGGAGTTGGTTAGCACAAAGAGCGGATCGTTCTGCAACCCCTTAAGAGAGGGCTTCTCCATAAAAGTTAACAGTTTTTGGGAAGTAGCAAAAAAGGAGTTTTTGTAAACATATTCGGTTAGCTTATTGTAATCGCCCTTAAACTTAGTTACAAAAGCCTTGAACTCCTTTGAGATGTGATCTGAATTAACATTCTCATAAAAATTCTTAACTGCAGCAGCAAACATGAGCTTGTCGGTCTCTAGGTCGTAATCCTTAAAATGCTCAATGGCTGCGCTGCTCATGGTTTCCATTGTTCTGCTTGCGCTATTATCCTTTAGGAGTGCGGAGTGCATTCCTTTTCCTCTAAGGGCAAAGCGCAGCATATCGGAACCATTTATAAGCGCCTCCTGATAGTAACGCTCGGTATTCTGGTAATCGGCTGTAGAGGCGTAAAGCACCTTTAGCCTGGGTAGAACATTGCCGTAGCGTTCAATGCGCGATGGCGACTCGTTAATCCACTTAACAAGTTCAGCCTCCTTATCTTGCTTTAGAGCTAACACATTGTACTGCTTTAAGTACTTGCTCTCGCCAACGGTGTACTTGTACAGGTTGCTGGATCCAAAGAACTTTGAGGCGTACTTAACACGTAAATCGTCGCTAGCGCGCATGGCTTCCTGCATTATAGCCAACTTTTGCGAACGAACAGCTATAATTGCTGGATTGGATACATTCATTTTCTCCTCTAGTCCAAAAGAGGAAACGTAGCGGTTGGTGGCGTATGGGTAACCCATTATCATGGTAAAATCGCCATCGTTAATACCTTTTAGCGATATTGATAGATGAGTGGCAGGTTTGTACGGCTTATTGTTTGGCGAGAAATCGGCAGGTTCACCATTCTCATTGGCGTAAACACGGTAAATGGCAAAGTCGCCCTTGTGCTGAGGCCATGTCCAGTTATCGGTATCGCCACCAAAGGCACCAATTGATGAAGGAGGTGCGCCAACCAAGCGAACATCGCGAAAAACTTTATAGTAGAAAATGTAATACCGATTCCCTCTAAAGAGTGATGAGACAGAGGTTTCCAAACCACTCTTAGCGCCCTCTTCGCGCTCTAAGGTACTGTATATACGGCGCATGGTAAAGGAGTTGAACTTGCCCGATGCTTTCTCGCGCTCAATATCGGACTTAACCCTTTCCGTAACATCTTCAACCCTCACTAGTATTGAGGCTGTTTTTCCCTTGATGGGAATCTCATCGTCCATTTTATAAGCCCAAAACCCCTTATCGAGGTAGTTATAATCAGGAGTGTTAAGCTTGTGAACATCGTCGTAGGCACAGTGATGATTAGTAAATAGCAATCCCTTATCGCTTACAAACTCACCAGTACACGAGCCATAGTCTAGAGCAACAATGGCATCCTTAAGGCTGGTGCTATTTATGTTGTAGATTTGCTCGGCTGTTAGCTCACAGCCCAAATCGTTCATCTTCTCTATATTGTACTTCGCAATAAGGTTAACAAGCCACATTCCCTCATCGGCAAAGCCTAAGTAAGGGACTAGCATTACAAAGGCAATAAATAGCAGTTTAGTTCTCTTTTTCATTACTCAAATGCGTTTCGGTTTAGTTATTCCATACAGTTGTTACTCAAAAAAAGTCACCATTACTAAAGGATAGCCTTTTGAGGCGACACTACTACCAGATCGTTTAGCACGTAGCTGTTCCCCGATAGCTTTTCAACAAGGAAGAGCACATACCTTATATCAACACATATACAGCGCTGCTTTTGATGCACAAAAGCAATATCGCCACTCATGGCCTCCCAGTTACCATCAAAGGCCAATCCCACTATATGACCTTTGCCATTTAGAACAGAGCTACCGGAGTTCCCTCCTGTGATATCAAGATTAGCAATAAAGCAAGTTGGTAGCGCACCGTTTGGAAGCGCGTACTTGCTCTGCTTAGTATCGGCAAAAAGCGACTTCAAATCGTTGGAAAGAGCGTACTCTAGCTCTTGCGTGGCGTTCTTCTCTAGCACACCATTAGTGGTTGTGCTGAACTTATATTCTACCCCGTCGGCAGGCTCGTAGCCCGATACTGTACCATAGGTTAGCCTCATGGTGCTATTGGCATCGGGGTAAAAGGCCTTTTGGGGCTCCATCTCCATTTGTGCCTTAACAAATAACTTATGGTTCTCCCTAATTACCCTTTCCCACTTGGCTTCCTCCTTATTTAAAGATATAACTTTTGGATAGAACACAGAAGCTAGAATAAACGCAGGATCGGATTTTAGAGAATTTAACGATGGGTTGTTCAAAAACTGTTGCACCCTACCTAGATTGGCAAACATGGATTGCTGATACATATTATCGGCAAGTAGTGCCATATCCCAATTATACTGCTTTGCCATATGCACAAAGGTATCGGGCAGCTGCGACGGGGTAAGGCGCTCTACCAGAAGCTGCGCCATAGCCACAAACACCTGCTTATCTACATCGGCATCAAAATCTTTGTAAAGCGATTGGTAGCCAGTCCCTAAATCGGAAAGAATTTCGTTAGCCTTTTTCTCATCAGATTTTTGCAGGGCTTGTTCAAGGCGTTTCATCCTATTGGCCAACTTAAATATTTCGGCACCAAAGAGTATCCCCTCATTGTAGGTTTGCAAAAGGGTGGTTACCTCACGTTTCTCGGCATAGGCCTTTTCTAGGTTCAACAGGATATCCTTGTAGGTGGGTTTACTGTTTGCCCACTCCTGGAATTTACGTTCAAAATCCTGCTTGTGCTGTATAACGCCATTCTCCCTTACCGACTTAAGCTCGCCAACCGAGTATTTCCAGTAGTTGCTTGCCAAAGAAAATTTGGAGGCATACATTATGCGAATGGTATCGTTATCCTGCATGGCCTTACGAATCACATTGAGCTTAGCATCGCGAAAGGCAACCCTAATGGGATCGGCAACCTCAACCACCTCCTTTACACCAAACGACGACAAGTAGCGCTGAGTTGAGCCAGGGTAACCCAAAATCATCACAAAGTCGTTTTGGGAAATGCCCGAGTCACTAATAGGCACAAACTTTTTGGGCTTAAGGGGTATGTTTGATGGTGAGTAATCGGCAGGCGAACCATCGGGAGCTGTGTAAACTCGGTAAATGGCAAAGTCGCCAGTATGGCGGGGCCAAACCCAGTTATCGGTTTCGCCACCAAATGCGCCAATGCTCTCGGGAGGAAACCCAACCAGGCGCACATCGCGGTAGGTTTGGTAGATGTAAAGGTAGTAGCTGTTACCTCCAAACATGGAGTGCACCTCGGCATCAAGGGCTGTTCCCTTAACGGCCTCGCGGGCAATGGTGTTGCGAATACGCATCATATTAGGCTCACTGGCACCCTTACTTAGCTGCTCGGCAACTTGCTCGGTTACCAACTGGGTTACCTCGCGTACCTCAACCAGAAAGGAAACGGTTTTACCCGGATTGGGCAGCTCCTGCTCAGCGCTTTCGGCCCAAAAGCCCCTTTTAAGGTAATCCATAACGGGTGTGCTATGCTGCTGAATATCGCTATACGCACAATGATGGTTGGTTATAAGCAAACCATTAGCTGACACCATTGTACCAGAACACGACCCCTTATCCAGAGCCACAATGGCATCCTTTACGCTTAGCTCTGTGGTGCTGTATAGTTGCTCAGGTGTAAGGGCTAAGCCCTTTTGCTGCATAGCGTCAACCGTTGACGGGCTAAGCAGGTTTAGCAACCACATTCCCTCATCGGCATAAGCGCTAAGGTTAGCAACTAGCAGCAGTACTATTACTATTTTACGCATCCTACATTATCGTTTTATACATTCCTGCTGCCCTACAGCAACAAATTGATGAAGCTAACGCCTGCAATACAAATGCAACAAGGCGTTTTGTGTTGGTTTACCAATCACCCTAGGGAACAGGTTGTAAAACCACCCTGTTTGTAAACCTGTTCCCAAGGAGTGAATGATGTAAGAATCTAGCGATCGATTACCGTTCCCTCATTTATAAAGCGGAATGGGTTAGCAAGAACCTTTAGCTCGCCCGATTTCATAAGTACGCGTAGGCTATCGGCAGCTGCCTCGGCACGAACCTTCTCGGGATTAGTTAGAGTGTTTACGTAGTAAAGCCTAACAACTGGAGTAGCATCGCGGTAGTACGACTGAATAGCCACCACAGCAGAGTCCTGAACCTGCACGTGCCTTTGAAGGAATGCTATGGCTGCCTGCTGATTTTTAGCGTACTCCATTGGCATTTCAAGGATTGAGATTATGGCCTCATCGTACCTATCAATGTTATTAAAGCTGCGGAAGTAGTTAGGATATAAACGCTTGTTATACTCATCAATAGAAACAGAACCTGTTTTTTTGAAGTCAACCGCCTCAAAGTTAACGGGAACCGTTACATCCTGACCAGAAATGGTGTAGGTAAGCGACTTTGCCTCAACCGCTTTCTTAAGCTCATCAAGATTAACCTCATGGTCAATTGGGAAGTAAACCCTAACCATAACAGGCTCGCCATAACGGGTATCGAAACCATAAACGCCACCAAACTGCATTAGCTTATACTTAAGGTAGGAAGCATCGAACTGGTCGAAGAAGTGGTTAATACCAAACTCTATTTCCTGAACGGCAATGGCACTATCGGGAACTTCGGATATTCTCTCGGTTGATGCAGAGAAGATAGCCTCGGTAATCTTTTCAGGGGTAAGAATTTTAGGATCGTAGTACACCTCAACAGAGCGATCGTCGGCATAAGCCGTTACACCAAGCACACCACGAACGCGGCGAACATGACCAGCAAAGTTCATGGCGCTACCATAACATTTTACGCTCTTTAGCCCAGTACGCTCGTAAACACGGGCATTCTCAAACTGTGCATCGTCGGCCCAACGAACCTCAATGGTTGGAATGCGCATTTGGTTTGCTAGTACAAGCGCAACAATTACCAGTACAACAGTAATGGCTGCTGGTAACCATCCAATTTTACGCTTACGGTTAATGGTTAGCGCACCATCCTTTGGACAAGCGTGAACGCACTCTGTACACAAGTCGCAGTCGATATGATCAACCTTACCCATCTTATCAACAGGAATACCATGGCGGCACACCTTTGCGCACTTTCCGCAGTCGATACAGATATCCTCATTACGAGTAACCTTTAGGAATGGGAATATGCGGCTCTCCATTTTCCAAATCTCCAAAATGTAACCAAGAATGGAAACAATGGCTAGTGGCCAAACATACGATATGCTAACACCTGTCAATGAGAGCGCTACGTAGCCGCCTATTACAACAGCAAACATTATAAAGTAGCGGAAGATGTTGGTTACAGCACCCAGCGGACAAAGGTATTTGCACCAGAACATACGGAACATCATTGCACCTAGCACAAGTAGCGAGATGGAAAGAACGCTCATCCATACGGTTACATCGTGATCGAAAAGGGTGAAGGTAGCAAAGAAGGGATCGTAGTTTTTGCAGAACAGCTCACTCTGACCAAGTGTGAAGTAAAAGGTTATAAACAGTAGGATGTACTTAATGGAGCGAAGCGCTTTATCGGCAATGCCAGTAATATCGCGACGCTTCTTAAAGATTTTATCGCCAAGTTTACCTAACCACTGCGAGAATGTACCCAGAGGGCAAATGTATCCACAGAATAGCTTGCTAAGCAAAAAGGCACCAACCATAAGGGTTGCTCCCATAAAAATTTGAATGGTGGTCATGCTGCAAGGCAAAGAGCCACGCACAAGGTAGGTTCCCCATGCCTGCAGGCCACCAAATGGGCAGTAGGTTTCAAAGTTTGGCACATAGGACTTATCGAACGCCCAGCGCGCCCACATGTAAAGCAGAAGCAGCACTACCGACCACTGAAGGCCAAGCCTGAACAGGTTCCTGTTCTTAAAAAGTTTGTTATTCATGATTAAAATTTTGGGGTTATTTTTCTGTTCAATTTGTTTCAAAAAATGGTTTACTGCACCTTATCTATTTACCACAATCTTTTTGGTTATCACCCTATTACCAATGGTAAAGCTGGCCAAATAGATACCTGGGCGTAATCCGCCTACGCTAAGTGAGGCAGATTGGGGTACAACGCTAAGCATCTCTTGTCCAATAAGGTTAAACACACGAATACGGCTAACCGTAACATTATCGGGAGTTCTGAAGTGAAGCAACTGGTTAGCAGGAATTGGGTAAACATCAACCGTTAAACCATTTGCATTTACAGGATCAACCGACACAGTTTTGTCACTTAGACGTGAGAAAACAATATTACTTGTGGTGAACTCATTAAAAAGTTCTGAGCCTTCAAAAAAGGTTCCTTTCCCTTTGTAGCTCCCACAGAAAATAAACTCGCCATCGCCAGCATACTTAATGGAGTTCAAGTAAAAAGAGCTATTTGTTGACGATGCCACTTTAGCCCACGAAGGAACACCTTCGGGAGTATATCTAAGGACTAAGGAGTTGATATTGCTAAGAGCAGCCTCAACGGTTACATTCCCCATTTGGATTGTGGGCGATGAGAAATAGCCAGTGAGGTATATGTAACCATTCTTTCCAAGGGTTAGACTATATAATCCATCGGCTTCTTCGCCGCCCTGAAAATCGGACCAAAGCAATTTGCCCGATGCGTTGTACTTACAGACGTAGAAATCGTAACCACCCTTAGTGGTTGCGGTAGCAAAATTACCATCGGTACTCTCCAGTTTAACCGTTGACTGAAACATTCCTCCTATATAAACGTTGCTATTATCATCAACATTAATAGCATAAAGCATCTCATGGCTATTGCTACCCATTCGGTTTGACCAAACAAGAGACCCCGTATTGGCACTTAAAGCAACAATGTAATTATCTTTACCTGTAGCATTTGACATTTTCAACGCCTGTTTATAATCTGACCCTACAGTAATAAGCGAGGGAGAGCCGTTTAATTCAAAGCCAACATATAAACTCCCGTTGGAAGCCACTGCTATAGTGCGAGCAAAACCAGCAGTACAATCAACTTTATTTATCCACCTTATTGAGCCATCAAGACCAAGACTTACCACAAAAGGATTATCGTTATTGGATACATCAGGGTAATCAGACTTAAATGTGACTCCATTAATAGTCAGCGTATTCTTGTAACGACCTGAAAGGTAAATGGCATCGCCCGAAACATCTAAACTCTCGTACTGATCGCCCAATGGCCCCGTTGCTGCTCTTACCCAAACCAGCTCTCCGCTAGGAGTAAACCTAGCAATGAAACCATCCTTTTTCCCATCCTTATACCCATAAATCTCGGTTGTGCCAATTTTTAGGGTATCGGTAAAGTAACCCGCAACGTAGATATTGCCCTGAGCATCGGTATCTACGCCAACCGCTTCGCTTGAGAAAGAGCCTCCACCTCCGTGAATAGCCCAAATTGGCTCACCCAAACTATTGGTTTTGAGCAAATAAAAATCGGCCTTTCCATTGCTCTTTAGCAATATTGACTGGCTTAGCCTAATGGAATCGGTAAACATACCCACAAATAGGTAGTCGCCCTGCGCATCAACGGTGCAGCTCATGCTCCTATCGTCGCCATAGCTGCCAGCCGATTTTACCCACGCAAACTCCTGTGTAAAACCCAAAAGGCTCAAGAACAGTAGCGGTAGTAGTACAGTTCTTTTCATGATGATATTTTTTAGTGTTTAAATCAATTAATCTAAAGCTGAAACCCAAAGCTAAACGCTGTAAAAACCCTATACTCATTGGCAAATGCCTCCGAGTTAATAACCTTTAACCCAGACACGTTAACACCAAAGTACGGACGAACGGTTGACTTTGAACGCAGGTAAATATTCCACGCCAAACTGGCCGAAGCCCAGCTAGACTCCTCAAAGTAAAAGGTGTTCCAAACAACGGGTGTGGTTATCTCTGTTTCGGGTTTAATAAAATCCGACTCTGGATTGATATCTAAGCTCGATTTAATTCGTCCATTCCACTCAGCAGTGGCGCTAACGGTAGATTGCCGGCGGAACAAAAGGAACGCCTTCTCGGCACGCAGATTTACGTTTAGAGTGTTAACCTGCTTCTCGGCATAAAATGCCTGCTGAGTGTTTTGCCACGCGTAGCGGGAACCAAGATGAAGAGCAAACGCTTTGGCTTGATTTGCCGAGCCAATAAATGCTGAGTAAAGAATACCTATTTGCCTGCTAACCCGGTTATACTCCACTTGCTGATTGCTGTACTTGTAGGCTTCGGCATCGTTTAGGGAGTATGATACCTGCACCCGTTGCGGGTTATAGCTAGTATTAAGTTCTAAACCGTAGGTAAGCTCCAGCTGAGTTTCGGCAAACTTCACCTCCTTAACGGGGATGTGCGAAACCTCGCCTGTTTGGTTATCGACCATTGCCTTGTAAGGAGTAAAGATTGACTCCTCGGTAACCAGCCCATACCCTACCCTAGCAAAGGTGTTCCATCCGTTAAGTTTAAGCGTATAGAGCAGGTCGGCCGACTGATTAAATCCCTCAATACGGTACTCCACTGTTGACTTAACCATTGGATTTTCCAGAAGCGACAGCCCAAATATTTTAAAAATGGTAGAGCTACCAACGCCAGAGCGGTTAGCAATATCGATATCCTGTTTATAGCTACGCACGGAGTAGGAAGCCCCAACCTTGTGGTTGCCCGATAGCTCTACAAACACCGATGGTATTAAGGCAAAGCTATTGGTTAGACTTTTAGGACGAGGGTCGTTATCGCGACCTCCATGCCCAACGGCATAGTTAGTTCCCAAGCCCAAGTGTAGCCAACCCCAAAGAGGTTCCGAGCCCATTTTGAGCGACAGGTTGTACCTATCCTTTGTCCAGTCGCCACCAATTGAATCGGCAATAACAAGGGGGCTGGAACGCTCCGCATCCATCATCTGAGACCAAGCAATGCCCTTACTCTGGTCGCGGTTATAGTCAAACGCTCCCATAAAGTGCAGCTTACCCAGGGTTTTAATTCCCTTAGATAAAAAGCCGTAAAACAGGTTGCTCTGAGGCTGAAAAACGTTGTGGTAGTCGCCCTGCTCATAACCAGCCTTTAGCTCAACCTTACTAAATTCCCTAACCCCACTAAAGCATATACCAGCGCTGTTCTGGCAGTTTAGCCAGAACGAGTTGTTAACAAAGAACGATTCGGCTACCGAGTTGGTTACCAAACAGGGAATGGTATCGTTCCCATGCTGCCCAAAGCTGTAACTGGCAAGCGTGGTAAACAAGAGGGTAATGGATAATATTCTGTTGACTTTCATAGCAATCAAATCAAAAAAACTACTGAAAACTTTTGGGTGTAGGACTAGCCAACACTTCAAAATCGTCGGTACTGTTATTGGTATCCTGTAGTATTATGCGCCCATTCACGGTATCCTCCACCTTACGGCGGCAGCTCTCGCCATTGTATATGCCGTTGCAAAAGGCAAAACCCATGTCCAGAGCAGTAGGAACGCGCTTAAACATTCCGGCTCGTGAGTTTGCCAGCGCTTCAAAAGCATCGAGCACAGCCGATACGGGTAGCTTAACCAGCGTATATCCACCTGTGCTATTAGGCTCGGGCACGCGTTCAAGGGCATCCAAGTCCTTGTACTTAAAAATTACTATGCTTGAGCCGTAGCTATGCAGCACCCAGTCGTGAGTATTTGGCCTACTGGCAAAAATCTCGGTCATATTGGGAACCTCAAGAATATCCAGGTCCCTTTGAATATCGCGCTGCAGGAAGGTTTCATAATCGGCAAACGAGAGGTCGAAGCTATAGGGATTTCCGTTAGGGTCGGCCTTGTGGTTTAACCCATTCTGCGCAACAAGAATACTTGTGCCAGGATAAAATGGAGCGGAATGGCCACTACCAGGAATCATCCAAATAAAATCGAGGTACACGTGCTCCTTATCGGTGCAAAAAACGGTTGGCGTGCCATAGTCAACGCTTCCATTGGCGCCATAAACAGTGGCAATGCAAATGCTATCGGCAAACAGGAGCTTATCGGTATTATTAAAAATCTCAACAAAGTGATCGGAGTAGTAGGCCTTACCATTGGGCGTTCTGGTTCCGGAGTAGAAAACCTCCTTAATAAGAAAATCGCCAGGTAAGGAGGACTTTAGCCTAATGGTTCCCAGATTAGCATCGTTGCGCAGCTCAATGTTCTCCATGGAGGTATTTAGGTTAACCAAACGGCCATTGGCAACATCTTCTGGGGTAACAATGGTTTCACCTAGGGCAACGGCCTCGGCAGCGCCAATCTTCATACCCGATGATATGCGATACTTGCCCCTTACCACATTTGCGAAGGTTACGTAACCCTGCTCATTGGCCACCTGAGTGCTATACAAGCGGTTATCGAGGTTCACAAGCCTTACGGTTACACCCTGTGCTGGGTCAACATTGTAGTGCTCGGGAAAAAGAACCTGAACGGTAACGCTAAAAAGGGAGGCATCGTGCTCAAAAACATCGTCCTTACAACCACAAAGGCTTAGCGCCATTGCAGCAACAAGTGCTAATACTATACTAATACGGTGCAACATAGCTCTTAAAACTTAAAGTTAAGCTCGGCTCCAAAGTAGAGCTCTGGGTTTCGTTTATCCACGGTTCCCGATTTCTTATTCCTGTAAGCGGGATGATGCATAAACATGTTATTTGAGTAGAACGAGAAGCTGATATCGTTACTAATCTCCTTAGTTAGCTTTAGGCTTATATTCCACAAGGCAGGCTTGTCGATGCTATAGTAGTATGAATCGTCGAAAGTGCGCTTTAGGAAGGAGAACTCATCGGACTGAGATTGCTCTGGTGTTAGCGACACATAAGCTCCATCGCCATCGTAGTAACCAATGGGATAAACGCCGTTAACATCGGTTTTGGACTTGCCAATCCACTCCGTTTGTATAGCCACCGAAGCAATGAACCTAAACTGCGGAATGTGCTGAATAAAGCGTATGGTGGTTACAAGCTGCTCCGAGTGCGAACCGTTGGAGGGGTACAAGCCAATGTACTTATTGGTATTGCCCTGTTGGTACTGGCTTGCCAGAAAAACAGTACCCTCCTTGTCGTTAACATCGGTTACAGTCCAAGCTCCAGTTATATTAATTTGAGTACCCAAGACTGGCACTTTTGCTGTATTCAGGGTAAACTCAAACCCTTTGCGAACAGTTGTTTTTGAGTTGACTGGTGTTTTGTAAAGATCGCGAAAAACGGCAGTATCCACATTCAAATAATCGAGTGTAGGCTTTAGTCCGCCCCCAGGGAGGTAGCTAAACACCTCGTAAACAGGATAGCGTACAGTAGCTAGCACATCGCGAAAGCCATACCCACCAGTAAGCTCCTCTTTGTAAAAGTTAACGTTAAGAGAGTTCTTCTTGTACTCAAAATCGGCACCCAGCTCAATCTTTAGCATCTCCGACTGGCGCATGTGACTTGTGTTTGGCGTAAACACCTTTGTAGTGATAATGGCCAAGCTCTCGTTTGGATAGGTGTTAGAGTAGCTAACAAAGCTTTGTGGATCGAAGTACGCGGCATCGGGATAAAGGTAAATAAGCGCTGGCGCTTTTGCTGTTTTTCCGTATCCACCCCTAAGGGTCATCCACTTAAATGCGTCGTACGAAGCGTTTACACGGGGTAGCAACGACTGCCCAAACTTGCCCTTTAGCGGGGTTTCGGGTTGAATATTATCGAAACGTAAACCAGCCTGCACCTTAAGCGCGCGCTTTGCTATGTTTAGGGTTATACGATCCTCAACGTAGGCCGATAGCTGGTTAAGCGCAGGAATATCGCTAAAAGAGCGTGGACGCTGCGTAGCAGAGGGTAGGTAGTTTGAATCGAAGTAGCGACCCTTACCGTGGTTCACATCGGTTTTCCAGTCGGCACCAACCATAATACGATGGTGTACACCTCCATGCTTCACATGGATGCGGTTATCGATGCTTATGAAAAGGTTTATGGGGTTACCATCTACGTAAGAACCCGTGTAGTACTCCGATGGAAGGAACTGCGCCTCGTAGGTTGTATCCTTAAGCTGATTGGGAAGCGGAGCAATTTTGCCCGAGACCAAGGAGCGCGTGTACGACTCCTGGTTGCGGTAATCGAGCGCTAGGCTAAAGTTAATACAATCGGAGAGCAGCTTGTGCAGCTGGAGCTTGGTGGTATTATTAAACCTAAAGCCCAGTTCCTGAGAGTACTGCTCCTCGAGCAAAGCACCATCCTTATCCTTGTCCTTATCGAAGGAGCGGAAACCCGATAGCTTATTGGTAACCATTAGCGCATTATCGAAAAAAACATTGCTATAGGTTATCTGCGTGTTTAGACGGGTAAAGCTGGGATTGGCCATGCGCAAATCCTGCTGGGAGTGTGCATAATCAAAATCGGCATTAAGGCTACCCGCATTACCCTTTAGCTTAATACCCTTGCCCACATAGGCTTGCTGTGTGTTTGGGTTAACTTTTACCTTGGCAATATATGGGGTAACACCCGCTTTGGTGTTCACAATAATGGCTCCCGATGTTAAATCGCCATGCTTAACAGAGGGAATACCGCGCACAATCTCTACGGACTCAATGTTATCGGCAGGAATTTGCCGCAAATCTACGCCACCACCACTAACCGATGAGAAGTAGCTCTCCGCACCAATTTTAGCGGTATTGCTGGCTTGCAAGTTTGCGTTGTTGGACATTGGGGCGCCATCCATAATTACGGCGGTTCCCATTGCCGAGATCTTAGCATCGTCGGCATTACCCGTGCCAGAGCGCAAAGAGGCCTGACTGGCAGAGTTTAAATCGGGGTTTACAGCTGCCTGTCCTGGTAGCAGCTGCATGATATCGCCAAGGCTGCTTGCCTGAATATGCTCAATGGCCTGCCTCTCTATAACTGAGGACGTTGACATCCTGTTAGGATTCTCCTTGGCAGTAACAACAACCTCCTCAACCTCAAGAGAGAGTATTGGAATTTGAACAGTGATATCCTTTTTTTCGCCAGGTTTTAGGTCCAGCACAACCTTTGTTTCCTTTAGCCCTATACGCTGAAAGGTAATGGTGACCTTACCCGCTGGAACGTTCTTCAACTCAAAGGAACCATCGTCGAGCGATAGGTACCAAATGTTATACTCAAATATTGAGGCCACAACACCAAACTGGGGTTCGCCAGTTTTATCGTCAACCACCTTTCCTGTAACAATACATCGCTCCTGTTTTGCTTGCTGCCCAAAAGAGAGGAAAGGCAATAGCAGCAGGCTTACCATAAAACATAAGCGATACAATTTACTATTCATAGTAAATAATCTTTATCCCAAAAACGTAAGAAAGCAGGAAAAAATGGATGCCGAGGGAATGTGGCAACTCTCGGCATCCATACCTATTTATCGAACCACTATTTTTCGTAGAGTCATTCTACCATCGGCCGCTTCTACCTTTATTAGGTACAAGCCGGAGCTCAAGGATAGGTTAAGGGTTACCCCATTGGAATTTGCAGACTGCACAAACACCTCACGACCCTGAACATCCATTACAACAACGGAGCTGATAGTTGTAAAGGCATCGTCGAGAGTTACGTTTAGTACTCCATTAGCTACAGGGTTTGGCCATAAGTTAACGCCAGCTAATGTAACAAGGGTGGCACTGGTGTTTGTTACAGCAACCTCTTGTGAATGAGAAACAGAGTGGCAAAGATTCTCTGCTACTAGTGTTACGGTGTATGTACCATACTCAGCATAGGTATGAACTGGATTCTGGTCGGTTGAAGTGTTGCTATCGCCAAAGTTCCACTCATAGCTAGTTGCGTTTGAAGTGGTGTTTTGGAAAGTAACCACCTTATCGTCGGCAGTTGCAGTAAATTCAGCCACTGGGGTATTATAGAAATCAACATAAACTATGTTTGCCCTACCGGCGTTGGTTAGCCCATACACTTTCCCATTAAACAGGACTAGTTCAAAGCAAGGGCTAGAAATGCCATCGCCAGCAGGTTCCCAGTTCTCGCCACCATCCCTAGTTATTTTAAGAGTAGCAGCATCCTTCCCTGTAAGGTAGGTATTGGTACTAAGTTCAACAATATCAAAGGTATAGTCGGTAGTAACCTTTGTAAAGGTTGCAAACGCATCGGTTGTTTTTACAACACCAGCACCCGTTGCAAGGAAAACTTCGGTTGCACTCTTCACTAGAACCTCATTAATATAGCCATAGTCGTCCTTGGAGATGTTAGTCCAAGACTCACCACCATTGGTTGTTGCCAGTAGCAGCTTGTTTCCTGCAACATAACCAGTTTGTCCTTGGGCATCGAATGCTATTGAGGTAATAACCGATTTGTAGGCGTAATCCTGGAAAATATCGGTGCTAGTTTTGGTCCATGTTGCACCAGCATCGGTAGTCTTGTATATAAAGCCGTGGTATGCACTGGCCGCATCCTGCCAACGAACAACTGCAAAAGCGTTGGTCGCACTTGTTTTTGCCAAAGCATAGAAGTTAACCTTTTGGCCTGCCACAGGATCGGTAGCCTCGTTACCAGAATTATCGCTAAATAGGCTTAGCTCAATTGGGTTCCAAGTTGCACCAGCATCGGTTGACTTAAGTAGAAAACCATTAACGCTTCCGCTGGCAGCAAACGAGGCCAATCCAGTATTAGCATCAAAGAAAATTAAATCGTTAGCAATATGGGCACCAACACCCTCGGCCACTGTGGCTAGGCTCCATGATTCGCCGCCATTGGTAGTGCGCATAAGAGTAGTAGCATTACCCAAAGCAACGGCCGATTGATTATCGAGAGCCCATAGCTTTTGTAGGTTCTGATCGCCTGCTAGGTACTCATAGCTCCAGCCAGCATTTATAGACTCAATGGTAACCTGCTTTGTTACCGTTTTGCTTTCCAATCCATTGTTAGCGATTAGAGTAACATCAAAGGTTCCAAGAATTGGGAATAGGTAAACAGGAGATTGGTCTGTTGTAGTAACAAATCCGCCCAAATCCCATGAGTACGATGAGCAATTTTCGCTAGCATTGGTAAAGGTTACCTTGTTACCCTCCTCAACAACAAATGTAAAATCGGCTGTTGGCTCGGCAATAACCACATCTTTACTTAGTAACGATGATGCCGATACTACAGCATTGCTAACGGTTAGCTCAACAGTAAAGGTTCCGTATGTAGCATAAGTATAAGTAGGATTCTTATCGGTAGATGTACCAGTGCCATCGCCAAAGGTCCAAGCAAAGGTTCCTCCATTCTGGCTTGCGTTGGCAAAGGTAACCTGAGCGCCATTAATGGTAGGAGTAAAATCGGCAACAGGATCCTTAATCTGATCCTTATGTAATGAGAACAGCAAACCCGTTGTGCTGCAACCATAAATAGTATCGTTAAAAAGGGTAAGATCGAAAAGGGTTTTAGCCAGACCCACATTGGCAAGTTCCCACGATGCTCCCGCATTAACCGAGCGTAGGTTGTTAGCCGTTGAACCGCCTGTAAAAAGCACGTCGTTACTGCCAACAGCAATTGCATCGAACGAGCCAACAGTAGTATGCTGGGTGGTTGTTACACCATAATCGGCACTGCTAAAAAGGCCTTTGGTGGTAGATATTAGCACCGAGTTTGAGGCAAGCAGCCTTAAATCGTTAACCGAGGTGTAGGCTGTTGCGTTGCTATAATCGTTCCAAGAGGTACCGCCATTGCGCGACCCCTTAAATGTTCCTGACGCGCCGCCAACATATATCGTATCAACACTTGAAACTATTCCATTTACAGTAACATTCCCCATATCGTCGCCAATTCTTGTCCATGTGGAACCAAGGTTGGTGCTCTTAAATAGGAAAGAGTGGTTAACAGAACCATCGGCACTTTTCCAGCGTAGCCCGGTGTAAATGGCATTGGTTGAGCAGTGAATGGCATTAAACACTAGCGATGTGCCAGCCATTGGATCTGTAGCATCGTTAGCCGTTCCATCGCTAAATCGAGCTAGGTCCATTGGGTTCCAGGTTAAACCAGCATCGGTAGTAACCAACAAAAGGGCATCAACCGAGTTATTATCGGCATCTTTGCCACCAGCAGTAACCGCAAAGCCGTTGTTGCCACCAAAGAACTCAATGTCCATTATCACTAGCATCCGAAAGTGCGAAATTTACAAATGCCCTCAGAATCCCCTATT
>JABNAD010000590.1_pt1 | contig 19439 bp, 27 predicted proteins | sample 7240381 | NCBI WGS metagenome assembly JABNAD01 (sample SAMN11332834, study PRJNA596920) | anaerobic digester metagenome | biome: digested sludge; isolation source: digested sewage sludge-derived enrichment culture grown on H2/CO2 | place: Germany: Goettingen
TCACATAGTCTCCAACTTCATAACCCCGGTCATTCTTTCGTAGCTCAAACTTCTTTATACCCCACTTCACATACCGAAAATACTTGGGCATGATTTTCAGCTCATGAGATTTTGTTTTAAGCTTCAAGTTCATCCCTCCCAATGAAATTACAATCCATCAAACACCAAACCTTATTGGCTCCACCATTTACCTTACACCGCTCACAGTTCATACAAGTACCCTCTTCCTTGCTGAAACACCTCCGGCACAAACATTTCTCACAATTCGGTTTTCTCTGTTCCTGTTCCATAATTGGCACCCCTTTCTTCTCACTGCCTTATTCTTCGAAGCTTTAGATATATAGCCCAACCTGTTATTTCGTTATACTCATACTGCTTACCATAAGTATCATCCGTCAGTGTCCAACCCGGATACTTCTTCTCCCAAAACTCACGTCCTTCTTGATTACGTATAATTTTTTCCACTTCACTCTTGCTATACCGTGTATCATTGTTTCTCCCTTCCGGCCTTTTCAAATTTCTTGATGAGGACCATCTTTTTTTACCTCCTGGTTGTGATGCAAGGTAAACACAAAGAGGGGTAATCCCTGTGTCACCTGACTGTAATCTGTCTGCATTTACATACCCAATATGCTTGATGCTATTTCTGTACTCCCGGTCTTTTTTATAGCGGCTCCAATTGATACGCTCCTTTGTCCACATATCCTCCAACATTTCACGAGGAAGGCCACCGTTCATAATGATGTGGTGATGAATGCGGACAGGTGTCTCCCCATCCTTGGCAAATCTGTATGCAGTAACTAAAATATATTTCAAAGCCGGCAAGCCCTCTTTTATCCTCCTGTAATTAATTCTGCGCAGGTAGTTTGCGACAATGTTCTCCGCTTCTTCTATGGTCGTCGGAAGGTTTTCGTCATTATATGTAGGTGCCACATGCAGTGCCGTCTTATCATCACCAAAATTCAGGTTGCCCGTCTGTGTAAAATACCTCTTTGCATTTTTGTCATTCAGATCCCTCTGCTTTTGTGAAGAGAGTTTTTCCTTTTTTGATCTCTTCTTTCTTGCAAATTGTTTTTGTGTCATAGAATAATTATATATATCTATCTCCCGATAGCTTTCACCACAGTCGATTGTTTTTTGTCTTACAAAATTACGCACTTTGTTTCACCTCTCCCAAAGAATGAAACGGGTGTGTTTTTGGGTGCCCCCCCTTGTTCTATTTCTATTTATAGATTAGTGACAAGGAATCGTAGGAATCATAATACCCATTACAAGCCCGCTATGCCGCTATGCGCCGGCGATTTTCCCTTGACTTTGTCACCGCAATTTTATATACTTACATTAGATGGTAAGTGATATATTTCACGGTGAATTCCACCTTGTTCCTACTCCGCTAAAGTAGTGCAGGGTGGTTTTCTTTTTTGTCTAAAACCTTGCCCCTTTCTTGCTGTCACAAGAGAGGGGCGCTTTTTTGCTTTTATTCTGTTTTTTCACCAGATTGGCACGTACAAGCCTGTGTCGTTTCTTCTATATTAATACCACAAACACAATCACAGGTTTCCCCATGGCCTAACGTTGCGCCACAAAAAGGGCAAACATCAAATTTACTCATACTAAATTCACCTCCTTAGAAAATACTGATTTATTTCTCTAAATCTAATTTTACAGGTACTTCCAATACACTCACTATTGAAGAGAAATTCGGCATGTTGTCATGTTTTTTCAACCAATTGGTAACAACCTTGGTCAGCTGTTCATCCAACTCCGACCAGCTTTCATCTCTTATCCCCAAAGATGGTTCCCAACCATCTGCCGCTTCTCCGCATTCATCAAAAGCTTGTCCCTCAAGATTATCAATAACAGCACCGCCATCCACTGAAAATATGTATCTTTCACACTCCGCTACATAAATTGTGTTCTGGGGTGAATCTGAGGCATAGTTCTTTAAATAGTCTTCAACACATTTCTCTACACTCTCAAAATAACCATGTTCCCAAACTTCTTTATCTTTGGTAAATTCCCATGCATACTCTTTTTTGTTTGCTTCTCGGTCCACCCTAAAGGATGGACTATCTAAAAAACCATTCATAAAATAGCCCCCTATTCCCCCAACTCTTCCAAAACACCCTCGCATAATTTTTTCAGTGCTGCCTTGAGCTTACCAGCACCTTCTGATTCTTCTTGGTTTAATTCCTCGATGCAGTCTAGCATTTTATTAATCTGTGCCTGTACCCCTTCAAAATGAACCTTAAAAGTAGCTATCTTAGAATCTCCAGCCATAGCAAGTTTCTTCTGCAAATCCTGTATTGCCTGTTCCTTCTGCTCTGCAATCTTTTCAGCCTGAGAAACCTTTAAGGAGATAACATCCTCCTTTTCCTGAAGCTTTCTCTTAGCCTCCTCCGCTTCCTTTTTGGCCTTTTCAGCTTCTTTTTCTGCCTTTTGAATTTTCTTTTTCAACTTCTCCTGTGCCTTTTCCTCAGCATCCTTACGCACCTGCTCTAAAACGTTATCCTCTACCGCCGGTTGTGGCTCCGAACGTGCCACTTCCAATTCTGCTTGCAGAGCGGCCACCTTTTCCTCCGCTTCCCTCTGTCTTTCTTCTGCTTGAAGTAGTTCATCCGAAGGGGTATCATCTATGGTTGCTTGGGCGGCTTCCATTTCCAAAGTATCAATACGAAGCTGAAGCTCACCCTTTGCTTTTCGCTCCGCTTCCAGTTCCTTTACAAGACGTTCCATTTCTCTGGTGCTCATATCAGCAACCGTCTTTTCCTCCCCATCAATTACATGGGTATCCTGAAGAAATTCTTCTCTTTCTTCCGAAGGAATGGTTAATAAAGCCAGTGCCTTTGACATGGAATTCCCCAAAACCGCAACCGTCTGCGGATTTGGATATTCCCGTGCTATTCTCATAAAGTTTTGGGCGGTACGTTCCGAAAATTGGACTTCATTTTTTAACCAGTCCCCCCATTGGCCATGGGGAATGCGTATTTTTGCTTCCTCCAATCTACGACCGATTTCAATAATTGCCATGGTGGCTTGTCCTTTAAAAAACTGTATTTCCTGTGTAATTACCTCAATAGGCCGGTTATTTAATTCACACTGGCTACCCATTGTTAATTCCTCCATGTATGTTCCTCCTTATGTGACTATTCTTCTTATACTCTCCAAACCACTTCTTTCACCCATGTTTCAACAAATTCCATCACCTCTGGATTTTCAACATAGCTTGCATTATGTTTTGTGCAGCATTGCACAACCTTAAGCGTTTTAGGATTTAGTTCCAGTGTAAAAAATGGCTTGTCCGGCTCCGAAACCCTGCGGATGAATAGAATAGCCGTTGCTCCCTCTGACATTTTTCCAAGATAACATATAACAGCGTGGCGCAATGCCTCCCCTTCATCCCCTACTTCCTCTTGACTTTTAGGCGGGCGAATCATTAAACCACTGTTTTCCCACGAAAACTTTTTTAAAGCTTGAATCTGATTTTGAAACTTTTCTTCTAGTTCTTCCCTAATCTGAAATCTTGCTTGTCTCACTGTATGATCCTCCTTATGCAGCTGTTTTCTTTTTACGCTTATGCACTACCTTTTGTAGCCACGTTTCCACAAACTCTTTTATCTCCGGTTCCCGGTCATAGCTTTTATTTTGGTCTGTCCGGCACTGCACCACCTTAAGGGTTTTCGGGTTTAGCTCTAAGGTATAAAAAGGCTTGTCAGGTTCCGAAGCGTGACGGAGAAATAATATTACTGTGTTGCCATCCGCTACCTGCTTTATGTAACCGCCTACGCAGTGATGTAGAACTGTACCTTCATAGGCTATTTCCTCTTGCTTTACAGGCGGACGAATAAGTAAACCACCATCTTCCCAGATAAATTTTTCTAATTTTTTAATCTGTTTTTGGAATTTTTCCTGATCTGCTTTGTTTTTCTCAAATTTCACTTGCGCCATCGTTCTTTCATGAGCTGCCATTAAATGAGGTGGGAAAAGAATCATGTTATCTGTCAAAGGAAGTTGAAGCTGTTCACATTCATATAGGTAATCACGGTATGTACGAATTGTATCGGCGAGAACACTATACAATTTATGCTCTGTGCCTTTTCCTTCCTCATGTTGTTTTTCTATGTATTTTGATATTTTTACAACGCTTGCGTGATTCAGTGCCCTTTCTAACTCCTTTACGCTATTACCTAAGTGCAAGGCAGCTCTTAATTCATCTTCGGTAAGTCTGCTTCCCCGGCGTTTCCACATCTCACTGGTAACGGTGACTTTATCCATAGTCCATTCTTTCGGTGGTAGTACCTTTAAAAATCTCATTGGGAATCGAAAACACTCCTTTAATTTCGTCCGTTGCCAAAGAATTGCGCTTCGCTCCTCTTTTTTTAAACCCCATATCTTCTCGTGCAGCAAATTGTGGTATCCTGCTTTCCATAAAAACTCTGTAACAGGGTACTTAACAAAATACTCTAAGAAATAGATGGGGTTCTTGCTGTGTCCTCTCTCTGACCGAAGGTATCCATCCAAATCCGCATACTGCATCTGCGTCCCTGCGAGATTTTCCTTCACTCCCCCAGGGAAGAATGTAAATCCATTATCATAAATGCAATTCCCACTCCACCTTTTCCAATTATCGAGAGTGTAGCGTTCACAGTGCATGAAGTAATTATCCTTACCCTCTTTCTGCCACTTGGCAGTTTCCTTTCCTCGGATTGCATATCGTGCGACTTCTTTTAGGCATCGATGAATGTTCTCCCACTGTGCTGTATGGTCACGAAGTAACCGCCATTGTCTGAAAAATACTGTTTTGCCATCCGTCCCCTTTTGTACTGCAACAATATTTTCAACAGTTGTGGCGTTCCAATTATCACTGGTATCTCGATAACAAATAACTTTCGTACCACAGTTAGGGCATTTGTTACTATTCTGGTGTTTGAAACGGCGGTTAGAATAGGCCTTTACTTCCTCGCCGCAAGCGTAGCACCTGCCATTCCATCCGCCTTGTTTATGTATAATCACCTTATCCTCAGGAAGAATGCATCTCCTAATCCATTCCTCCAATCCCCTTGGAAGCTCCTCCGGGCATAAAGCATAGTCTTCATCCATAAGCTTACCTTGAGCTTTCCTTTTCTCGATGGCCTCGGTATCCCACGCTTTCTGAATCCATGTGAGAAAATCTTTAACCAGATAAGAAGTATTGCTTTCATTGCTTTTTATGTAGGAGGCAATCCGCCCTTTGTCTGCATCATCTATGAAAATATAGTGATAATAACAGCCCAACAGTATATTTAAAAAAGACCGTCTTTGAGTCCCATCCTTATCTATGATGATTGGTACGCCATTTTTCTTTTTACAAATTACACGTAAATCAATTGTTTCCTGAGCATATCCCACAGCTTGATACCCTGTGTTTTTGGTAAAGGTCACCACTAGCAAACGCTCCCCTTTTATAACTGGTTGATTCAAGGAAACCTTATATTTTACGTTGCTTTCTTCATGGAACGCAGGCCATGGCAGCTCCTTTATTTTGTTATCCATCTCCGCCACCGCCTTTATGAAAAGAAGTTTTCCAGAACTAAAGCAATGCCTTTTTTCGATGGCTTTTCTTCACGCTTTTCCGCAGACGTTTGCGGATTTGGTGAATTTTCATCTTGTAAACCGAAATATTCCATCGCCCAGCCGAATACTACACCATCCTCCACGAAAGCTTTACCACCTTTGGCTTGTTTCCTTGCCTTAGAAACTATTTCATTCAAAGCTTTTTCAAGCGTTTTGTTTTCATTTAAAACCCTTTCAGCATCTTCAGTTGTAAGGATATGATCTATGATATATTCCCCAATAACAGCCCGATAAGTGTCCTCAGGAGCTTTTAAAACTTCTATATTAATTTTTGCAATTGCTTTTTCTATCATGAAATTCCCTCCTTGTTCAAAAAAGGAATCTATGCTATAATAAATTTGTGGTGGTGCTGGGTTTCCCAGTGCCTTTTTTATTGCATAAATTCCTCATTCAATTTGTCACTTCTTCCTCCTTGGCTTGTTCAGCCAAACACCAACCAAAATAATAATTGCAAAGATTGTACAGCACTCATAAATGATCAGAGCCTTTTCGGGTGCCGCTTGCGACTTGGAATCAATAATTAACGCAGAAATCATTGCAACAATCAGCAGAAAAATACACTTAAGCAGTTCTGAAAAAAACTGTTTCCTATCTCTCCGCTTCTCCCGCTTTTCTTTCCTTGATTTTAAATCGTATATTTGCTCAACCTCCTCTATTTCTCTTGGTTCCATCTAATCACCCTTTCATAATTTCCTTTTGGATTTTCCATATGTACTCTTATCCTGATTGTGGTAAAATAAAATAATAAATTGGCTTCTCGAAGCAACATCCCCGCCCGAAAGGTGGTGATTGCTTTCTTTTTCTTCTTCTTTTTTGATACGTTTTCTGAACGTCTCAAACGTGCTATGGAAAAAATGGGCATGGGCCCCAAAACCCTTGCCGCCCTGTTAGACGTTTCGCTTGTAACCGTGCAACGTTGGTTACGTGGAACCTACGAGCCACGACACGCGACCCTACCAAAAATCGCTCACGCACTCAAAGTTTCCACAGACTATCTTTGCTGTTTAGAGTATTAAACCTCAAATAGTACTGAAATTACATAAACACGGGGATGCTGCTTAGAAAAGCCATTTAATTCAATTTTCTCCACTGTATTTGCTCCTGCCTCAACCTTTTAAAATCTCAACCCGCTCCCCCTGTTCTTCTCTCCGAAGAAGGTTATACCGAAAGAATGTTTTATGGTTAGAAAGCTGTACCGCAAAACCATGATTCCATATTCCTATCACGATACCCTCTCTAACCTTACACTTACTTTTGTGGCTATCATCATAACTGGTTATGTATTGCCTTACCCTTGTACCAACCTTTAAACCATAACCCTCCGCTTTTGCACGAGTCATATTGTCTAAAACCGAAGGTTTCGGCGGTTGGGCTTCTACCGACCTTGCCATAGTGCACCCTCCTTAAAGCTCCATACCATTCAAAATATCTCTAAGAGCTTTTGCTTCCTCTACCGTTAAAGCAATCCCTTTGCCGCATTTCGTGTAGGTATCATTCCATCCACGTATGTCAATCTTCTCTTTTCTGCCGTTCCAGCTGATAAGATTAACTTCTTTGTTCAACTCGCCCTCAGAAATAACCCCAAATTTCTTAGTAATTTCACCGTTCTTTACCATCATCTGTTATCCTCCCTTATTGTTTTTCCATCTCTGCCATGATAATTTTTTCAATTTCCTCAAGCTTGTCCTTCAAAACAGGCTTCATTTGGCCACAATCTTCAACGGCTACCCTATTTTTCATCCTGCTAGCCATAGTGAGTAAACCATCCACGGCATTGTACCGTCTCAAAACGATAGTGTCCTCTTCCGTGAATATTTCTAAAGTGTCGCAAACATCGATGCCTAAATTTCTGCGAAGCTCTACGGGCAGGACCACCCTGCCCAAATTATCTAATTTTCGTGTTACTCCTGTTGCTTTCATAAATTCATCCTCTCATATCTAGGCTTGTCCGATATATAGGGCTTTCGCCCTTAATCTTTATTTTCTTGTTCTTTTCTGCGTCGCCACTCTTCCCCACGCCGCTCAAATCCCTCAGGATCGGCCAGATATGCACGGGAAACAATATCTTCTATATTCCTTTTTGCTCTGGCATTCCGCTCCGCCTGGTCAGGATGGCTACAGCAGTCATCCATAATAATGCATCTTGTGTTCCCAATCATAAACCGCATAGCTTCTGCCATATCTATCACCTCATTTCATTTTTATGCGGCACATTTTGTCCAATTTCCTGAACATTTTCACCTCAAATAATCACTAAACTTGTGCACTCATTTTTGCTAAATAAGTTCTAACTACTGCCAACTCATTTATAGCCTTTGCCAATAATAAAATCCGCTCGGCATAGCACCGCTCATTTTACATTCCCTGCTTAACTTTTCTGCTACTTCGTTCATAAGCTCGTTTACCTTTTCTATGTTCATGTAACCCTCCCTAGCTTGCGCTTCTATGGTATATTTTGTAATACTGTGGTATTCTTTCCTTAACAGGCATTGCAGTGCCAAGTGTGCAGAGAAAGGAATTTTAAAATGATAATTATTAAAGATGAATCCTCCTACTATCAAAACGCTCTTTTCAGTGCAGCTCTTGACTTATACCTCCTTGAAAATTTTCAACAACGTTGGTTTTTTAAAAAACTATATTGCACAGGAACAAATATTAATAAAGATAGGTGCTTAGTCGAATTTGAAACTTTTATAAATTCTGATTATTCTGATCCGTTATATGTAAAAGTTTACTTTTACGGCAACCAATACCGCTTCGAAATTGTTACATGCTCAAGTTCGCAGCCTTGAGGATTGCATTTCCGGCTTGATACCACCTTCCAAGTTCCATATGTGACACGCCTACCAATATCATGAAATTCAATCATTCTTGCAGCCTCAGGTACGGTAGGCGTGTCTCTAATCGTTAATTCCAAATCCTTTCCCAAAAGCCAAATTACCAGTTTTGCTCTTATCCTTTGATAAATGTTTCTCATATCACCCTCCTTAACTTGCGGTTTTTTCCTTACATACTTTTAAGAACAAATCATTTGGCGATACTCCAAGCGCATGCGATAATGCCAAAATGTCTTTTGCTTTTATCACTCTCCTTCCATTTAACATGTCATTAAACTGTTGTTTTGTGTAACCAGCTTTTTCTGCAACTGCACATTGCTTCATTCCTGTCTCTTTAATAATGCGAAAAATGTTTTGAGGAATAGTCGCATTATTTTCTTTTACGTTCATAATATTGCCTCCTTTTGTACTCATTTCTCGTACTTATGACGCAATTATATACGCGTTTCTCGTACTTGTCAATATATTTTAGTAAAAAAAGTATTCGTAACTCGTACTTTCGTATTGACACGCTAATACTGCTAATGTATGATAATCAAAAAGGAGGTGCTCTTGTGTCTTTAAACGCCAGAATAAAAGAAGCCCGATTAAGTAAGGGCCTCACGCAAGAACAATTAGGAAAATTAATAGGTGTTGCTAAAACAACGGTAGCAGGATATGAGAAGAATAGAGAACCTGATGCATACACCATAGGTGCTATAATTGACGCATTAGATGTAGATGCTAATTATTTATTTCAAGACGAGATGCGAGAACTTCAATCAAATTCATTTTCCATACCTGAAATTGATATTATAAAAAAATACCGTGCCCTAGACGAATACGGTAAAAGCACAATTGATTTGATGCTTGATAGGGAATATGAACGCAGTAAACATTCAAATAGAAATGAAGAAATAGCAGAAGAGCTTTCTCCCTCCACAGGGCCACAGCTTACCGAAGAGGATGAAAAAGAATTGGAACTGATACGGCAAGAAATGCTTGCTGAGAAAAGGGGCAGAACATCCTCAGCTTCCACTTCCGCAAAAGACGCTTAAAGTCACAAATGAAGTTTTATCTCAATACATAAAATCTCGTGATAACAAAATAAACTATCAAAAGAATTGTAATCTATAATAAATTGCAGTATTTTTAATTTGAGGTGAACTTATGGAACAATATTGCATCTATCTGAGAAAATCCCGTGCGGATGACGAAGCGGAACAACGTGGCGAAGGTGAAACCCTTGCCCGTCACGAAAAGGCTTTGCTTTCTCTTGCCAATAGCCAACGCTTAACCATAGGGGAAATCTATAGAGAAATCGTTTCCGGCGAAACTCTGGCCGCACGTCCTGTTATGCAGCAGCTCCTTGCAGATGTTGAGAAGGGAATGTGGCAAGGAGTCATTGTCATGGAAGTGGAACGTCTGGCAAGAGGAAATACACTGGATCAGGGAATTGTGGCAAATGCTTTTAAATATAGCAGTACCTTAATTGTTACACCCACAAAAACCTATGATCCAAATAATGAGTTTGATGAGGAATACTTTGAATTTGGTTTGTTTATGTCCCGCAGGGAATATAAAACTATTAACCGCCGTATGCAACAGGGACGGAAGGTCTCTGTCAGTGAAGGAAAGTATTGTGGAAGCATTCCCCCTTTTGGGTATGAGCGCAAAAAAATAGAGGGCGAAAAAGGGTATACCCTTGCCATCGTCCACGAGGAAGCAGAAATCGTTAAATTAATGTATGAGCTTTATGCTTATGGTGATAAATCTGAGGATGGTACATATCGGGCCGTTGGTAGAAATACCATTGCACGGCATCTGAATAAGATGGGAATTAAAAATAGAAAAGGCGGAGCTTGGGCAACGTCTTCCGTTACGCGTATGCTTCAAAATCCCGTTTATATGGGTAAATTGACATGGGACTATCGGAAAACGATAAAAAGAACGGAGAACGGGAAAGTAATTCCCTACCGCCCTATTAATGAAAATGCGTTGATTTATGATGGACTGCATGAAGCTATTATTTCGGATGAATTATGGAATATGGTAAATGATAAAATCAAAAACAACCGACCGTCTGTAATGCCGGACTTTGGCACCATGAAAAATCCTATTGCCGGGGTGGTGCGTTGTGCTTTCTGCGGTAATGCCATGCAGCGAAGACCATACCAAAAAACAGGACAGTCCCCTTCTCTAATTTGCAATACTCACGGGTGTGCAAATATTTCTGCACCTTTGTATGCTGTAGAATCACGGCTTCTGGAAGCTCTTGAGCATTGGGTGGAGGAATATAAAATCTCCCTAAAAAACCCTAATGATAAAACGCTAAGCAAAAAAAACGTAATTGAATCCACAACGGAAGCACTGCAAAAGGAAATAGCAAGCTTACACACGCAACTTGACAATACTTTTGATTTGCTAGAGCAGGGTGTTTATACTACAGAGATATTCACAAAAAGAAATCAAGTCCTAACTGAGAAAATTTCAGAAAAGGAAGGTCAGCTTCAGGATTTAATTGGCAAAGTCCGAATGATAAAAAAGCAAGAAATCCAAAATACAACCTTTATCCCCAAAATTGAATACTTGCTGGACGTATACTATCAGCTTCCTCCTGCGGAGCAAAATAAGCTCCTTCGTGAGGTTGTGGATCATGCTGACTATAAAAAAACAGTCAATGGACGTTGGCACAATTCTCCCGATAACTTTGAATTGCAGGTTTATCCTAGAATTACAAAGGATTACTAACTTTCTACACTCCTTAATAATAGTAACACCTAAAAGCAGTCTTACGTGTTTAAGTATAAAGCAAGATTTACGAGACCTTTGCCTGAATAAAAAAGGAGGAATTTATGACGTCAAAAGAAAAACTAATTTATTTAATAAAAAAATACCTTGAAGGAAATTATTCTACTCTGGATTTTTGTAATTTATTTGTAGTGTATCATAGAGACATGGCTGATGAAGAAACTTTATCGGAATTTTCGGAAAAATGGTTGGGTGATTTATCTGAAATCTGTGCCCGCTTTTCTGATTCGCCGGAGGATTTGTCTATACCAAATGTATATTTTAGTGAAAAAGAAATAAAGCGGTATGTCGAAACTTTTTCTAAGCAGCTAATTTATTAAGGCAATTTACTTACAACATATACTCATTCATATTATAAAGAATAAGGTCTTTCTTTTTTTGTATAAGTGTGATTTATTATTTTTATATGATAATAGTAACACCCAAAAGAATTCGCTCATTCTGAAATGATGGCAACAATCTTCCATCAATTAACCCAAGGTCTCACAAAAGAGCAAATTATCGACTCGGGCCTTTCCCCTTATTATGTAAATCATGGTTTGGGCGTTTACCCTGCATCTGCTGCCGGTATCCCCTTTAGTGCCTGCGCATTACAGTCAAAAGGAGATCCAATTGCAGATTTATATGAAGACCTTGCGGCAGAACAAAAAGCCAGAGCCACCTATGAATACCTTATTGATTTAACCGATGATCCCGACGTACTAGCACCCCTTCGCTTCCTGCGTGAACGTGAAGTTGTTCACTTCCAGCGTTTTGGTGAAGCTTTGGATATTGCCCGTGATTATTTGAATCAGCAACACTATTTCTTTATGAATAAATATGGCTGTGACGATTAATCCTCCTAAAATTAGAATTAGGAAGAAATAAAAACAAAATAATAGTATCCCTGAAATAACCTCATATTTAAAAAGTCAGATAAAAAGGTACCCTTAACAATGCTTAAGGATACCTTTTTATAATGAAATCAGTTCTTTCTCATATTAACGGAAGCGTTTTTAAACTTATCATGCACAGCTATCATTGCCGTATCAATATCTTTTTCAGAAATCAATACAGTTATCTTAATTTCAGATGTAGAAATCATTTGGATGTTTACCCCTGCATCATACATAGCCTCAAAGAACATTGCCGCCACACCAGGATTAGAAGCCATACCTGCACCAACAATGGATAATTTTGCCACACTATCATCATGGAGAATGGTTTCAGCGGTCAGTCTTTCTTTGTTATCTTCCAGTGCTTTTAATGCAATTTCCAAATCGTCCTTACCTATTGTAAATGAAATATCTTGTTTTCCGTCATGTCCCGTTGATTGTAAAATAATATCTACACTCACCTTTTCTCTTGCCATCAAAGCAAAAATTTCAAAAGCCTTACCAGGTTCATCATTGATACCCATAATTGAAATTCGGGATACGTTTTTATCTGCCGCTACACCACTAACCAGCATTCTCTCCATCTTACATTCCTCCTTCACCTCTGTACCTTCTGCATCAGTCATACTGGAAAGCACCGATAACTTTACATTGTATTTCTTTGCCACTTCAACCGAACGGCAATGCAGAACTTTTGCCCCCAAAGATGCCAGTTCCAGCATCTCGTCATAGCTGATTTCATCAAGTTTCTGCGCATCCTTTACCACTCTAGGATCCGCTGTGTATACACCATCAACATCTGTATAGATTTCGCAAACATCTGCATGCAACGCCGCTGCTAAGGCAACAGCAGAAGTATCAGAGCCGCCTCTTCCTAAAGTTGTCATATCTCCTTGGGTATTTACTCCCTGAAAGCCCGTTACAAGAACAACATTTCCCCTCTCCAGCTCGTTTTCAATACGCTCTGTTTGAATCTTACGAATTCTTGCGTTACTGTATGTATTTGTTGTTTCAATTCCAACCTGAACACCGTTTAAAGAAATAGATCTACCACCTAAAGCACTGATTGCCATTGCCATTAAAGCAACAGATTGTTGCTCACCGGTAACCAGAAGCATATCCATTTCCCTTCTGCTGGCTTTGGGATTAATTTCCTTTGCTTTTGCAATCAACCCATCTGTTGTTTTTCCCTGTGCAGACAAAACAACAACCACATCATTTCCCGCTTCCTTGGCCTTTAAAATTCTTTTGGCAACATTAAAGACTCTCTCTGCATTGGCAACAGAACTGCCGCCATACTTTTGCACAATTAACATCGTTCTTTCCTCCTGTTATTCTGTCTCAACCTTTGCACCCTCTAAATCCGCCTTTAAAAGCGTCAATTGCCAATGGTCGGGAAGGGTTTTTAAATAGGCAGACATGTCTTTTTGGAACTGCTCTGATTGCTCTTTCTTTACCATAGCCATAAGTGTTGAGCCTGCACCACTTAGATAGGATGCCAACGCACCATACTTCTTGGCTTTTTTAAAAATTTCATCCATATTTGGAATCAACTGACTTCTAAAGGGCTGATGGATTTTATCCTCCATAGCCATAGACAAATTTTCAAGCTTACCGCTCATAATAGATGCTACTAATAAAGCACCTCTTGATACATTAAAAACAACCTCGCCACGAGAGTACCCATCAGGCAGAACGCCTCTGGCTTTCGCTGTAGATACAGGGAAAGAAGGAACCATTGTGGCAAAAATCAGATCCTGGGGCAATGCAAGGCGAACATGCATCATTTTTTCTTCATCCAATGCACCCACAACCATACTGCCAAAAATTGCTGGGTTTGAATTGTCAGGGTGCCCTTCAAGCTTTGCAGCCATTTGGGCAAGTTCTTCTTTATCGCAAGGTCTACCAGCTAATTCATTGGCAGCAATCAAGCCACCAACGATACAAGCTGCACTGCTGCCCAATCCTCGCACCATGGGGATATAATCCTCCTGAATCAAGTGAACACCAGGCAAAACAAGACCCTTTTGATCGTAAAAATACTTCATGGTCTGATAAATTAAGTTGCTTTCGTCTACAGGAATTTCAATTTCCTGTAGACGCTTTACTTCAATTTTCAGCCCCTGGGGAATCGCCTCCACCCAAAGGTGGTTATACAATTCCAGTGCAACACCGATTGAGTCAAACCCAGGGCCCATATTTGCCGATGTAGCAGGAATCTTAATATGTATCATAATACTATCCTCCACTTCTTACAACATGAAAATATATGTTTTATTCAAGAAATTTCTTTTTCACAGGAGTAATTTGGACAAAACAAAGCTCCTACAAGAGGAGCCAGTCATATCATGAATGTTGACACAAAAATACAGTTGTAACACCAATCCTGAAAGCCTGTTTGAAAACATACTGTTTTCTCCCGCTATTCCTATTGAGATCAAGACTTCAAATATTCTTCACAGCCCGTAAAAAGGTTTATTCTCTGCCAATAATCCGCAAAGACTGCATCCCCTGCAGCCCCTCTATACGATTAATCAAACGGCTAAAATCTCCTTGCATCGCATTGGTTTCAATGGTTATGGTAACGTTGGCAATTCCATTAATGGGAATTGTCTGGTTAATGGTCAGAATATTTGCACCTTCTGTGGCAATACTGTTTAATACTGCTGATAAAAGACCAGGCGTATTATCCAAATTTGCAGAAAGGGTAACTGTCTTTCCCCTTGTGTTCTCATAAAGAGGATGCACTGCATCCCGATACTTATAAAAAGCACTGCGGCTGATACCCACCTTACTTACCGCATCCTGAACAGTTTTTTCTTTCTTGCTTTCCAGAAGATTCTTTACTTCCATTACCTTTAAAAATATTTCAGGTAGCACACTTTTATCCACAATAAAAAAATTTTTATCTTCCTTCACTTTTTCTCCTCCTGTTTTTTTACCGAAAACATTTGTTTTCAATACAAGGAATATACCATATTTTATATCCCGTTTCAACATCTTCAAATTAATTTCTTTATAACTTACTGGAAATCTGTCTTTTGCACAAAAACAAAACCCTCTCTGTATCCATACAGTGCAAATTGCTTAAGTATTTTACCCTTTTTCGTATTTCAATTTACGCTTTTATCTGTTACAATGAAAGTCTAAAGAATCTAGTTTCATATCATGCGGGCAAATATAAAAGAACTTTTTCTATTTTTAAAGGAATATTCCGACAAAAGGCAGAAACGACCCCTTTTAATTTGCACACTGATTGAAGAAACATTATAAATGTCTTTCTTGATTATATTTACAGTGAAACGGAAAAACAATACTAAAAGGAAAGATTTTTCAAGTAAATGTTGTTGATTCCCAAAATGAAAGGGAATTTATTTTGTAAACAGTCAATGCACCTCAGGTAAAAGGATAGATACGCAAATTGGGGAAACCTAAAAGAGAATTTCAATTCTACTATGATTTTCGTTGCCCCTATCCCTTATAACTCATCCACTTAGGATGAAAACAATGTAACAACAAGCCTGTAGTCTTTGCATTAGAACATATTCCCAAAAGGAGCTTTTTCATGAAATATGAACAAACCACCCAGACTCAGCACGATCAAATGCTGAACCTGTTTTTAAACGGCTATACCGATATGGTTGCCCATATGGATACTTACTGTCAAAAAGGTTTAAAAGAAGCAGCCCCTTTGGCTTTCACCAAATGGTATTACACCGCCATTGCAGCGGATACCCTTTTATCCCCCGCCAACATTGTGGGACAGGATTTAAATAGCCAAGATGAGGGCAAGGAATATATATATACCCTTCGCTTAAACCCAGAAGGACAAGAACGAAAAGAATATGATTTTACCCTTCTCACCTATTCTATGGTGAACCATCCTTTTATAGAGGATTTGCGTAAAATTACAGACTTTTGTATTCCTGATTGTAAAATGGATGATAATCTATTTTTTTTGGAAGAAGATCGGCCCACCCTTATAAAAGAGCTTGCCCATGAAAGTGAGTTTTATTTGGAGTATCTGACACGTATTGCGTGGAGATTAGGGCTTTTTGTTTATATGCCTGCAATTCATACAAAAAAGGTGCAGCGCGCCCCTTATTGTAATTCCTTTTTTGATCAAACCAACGAGGAAATTTTAAAAATGTCGGCAGAAGCGGCTTGCGAACTGGCATCAGAACGCTTTTCCATTTCAATGGACTTGGATCATGGCATCGCATCACCTTCTTTTTTCAAAGAATGCCTGACTACTCCCACTGAAACAGATCAAATTTTTATACAATTTTACAAACAGGTAGATATTGATATCGAAGAAATTTGGAAAACCCAACCTGCAGATTTAACAGAAGATGATAAAGCAATTATTTCTTCTTTCCTTTTTACAGGCATTATGATAGATAAATGGTTTATTTTTCCTATGAGCGCTTTTTTTGGTGTGCTTCGCCCAATATCCTTTAACCCAATTCATTATTTTAATTTGGTTAATAATTTATCGGCTTTGCTGATTATGGAGCATAATATTGGTGCAGAACTATTTACACCACCTAGTTATTATTCTCTAACATCACTAGGAAAGGCACTTTGGGGAGATACTGCTATTGAAGATGAGAAATATAAAATGCCCGATAAACTTCCATATGAAGAAATTCTGGAAGCTTTGGAGCGTGAAACGGAAATCAATCGTTTTGAACAGGTCTTTTACATGGGTCCCGAAAAGGATATCCTCACAATTCAAGTTACACTGATGGAGGACCCTGAATTTTGGAAAACCATTGAAATTGCCCAAACAACCCCACTGGATGAATTTTGCCACGACCTAGCGGCTGCTTTTGCAGTGGATGAGGTTACGGATTACATTCTTTCTGTCCCTGATGAAAACCAGTTTCCTGTGGATTACTCCCCACAAGGTTCAAAACGAAGCGTGAATAAAACCACAGAAAAAACCCTTGAGGATTTATACTTGGATAAAGGAACCGTTTTTTCCTTAACCTTTGAAAAAACAGACCAGATTTTACTGGAAGTAACAGACATATTCCCAGGAGATCCCTTTATTCTCTATCCTCGCATTAAGAGACAGAGTTCCAAAGTGATCGAAATAGAAAAAGTAGATGAGATTTTTTAACAAAGGAGCGTAGTATGATGCAACTGATTCATCAGCATGGCGGGGATTTGGACGCCATTGAAAGAAAATATGGTATCTCTAAAAGTGAAATTATAGACTTCAGTGGAAATATTAACCCTCTTGGCTTTCCAAAAACTGCTGAAAAGGCCTTGGCTGAAAACTTAAATATAATTTCCACCTATCCCGATAAAAAATATACTGGGTTAAGGCAGGCCATTGCCAAATACACAAGGGCAAGCACAGAGCATATTGTTGTTGGGAATGGCTCCACAGAGCTGATTTCAACTTTTATTCAAACTGTTCATGCAAAAAAAAGCATCATCATTGGACCTTCCTACTCCGAATATGAAAGAGAAGTCACCCTCTGCGGTGGCTCCTTTACCTATTTTCCTTTGGAAGAAAAAAATAATTTTTATATTGATTTGCCCCTATTGATTAGCGCATTAACACCGGAAATCGGTATGCTGGTTATTTGTAACCCAAATAACCCCACAGGATCTGTTTTTACCACCCAACAGATTGAAGAGGTACTAAAACACTGTAAAAAAATCGGTGCATCCGTTATGATTGACGAAACCTATATAGAGTTTTCAGATAATTTAGAAGAAATTTGTGCCATCCCCTTGGTAGAAAAATTTGATAATTTATTTGTGGTTCGTGGCACATCAAAGTTTTTTGCCGCTCCTGGCATTCGCTTGGGTTATGGTGTTTCTTCCAACCAAAGCTTTTTAGATCGCCTAAAAACAAACCAAGACCCATGGAGTGTAAATAGTCTTGCTGCTTTTGCAGGGGAAAAAATATTCGAGGATACCTTGTTCCATGCAACTACACAAAAACTAATTTCTGAAGAAAGAAAAAAAGCATTTGCAGAACTTGCCACTTGGAAAAATGTGAAGGCATTCCCTTCTGCGGCAAACTTCGTTTTAGTAAAGCTTTTAACAGATAAAATCACTGTAGCTGAGCTTTTTGAAAAGCTAATTCAAAAGAAAATGCTGATTCGTGATGCTTCTACATTCACTTTTTTAGACGAGACTTATCTCCGTTTTTGTATTCTCTCTCCCGAAAACAACGCTGCATTACTGCAAGAATTAAAGCTTTGGATAGAGTAAAAAACTGACATCATTATTTTTCTCAATCAAGCACATATTACTTTAAAACCCAAAGGTTTTGAGGTGATTATTTTGAAACAATCAATCAGCCATAAAGAACTGCATGGCTATTTAGATCTACTGCGTGACACCATGACAGATGGGCGAAACTTCCCACCTGCCCATGTGCTTTTTTTCGACAGCCGCAGCTTTTATTACTATTTTGCCAAGTGTCCCTGCGGCAATAAAACGGTTGAGGAAATCCTTTTGCAAATGGAAAGTTGTATTCCTTTGGCAATTACCGAGGAAAGTCTTCAGCTTTTTTTATCTGCCTACAAGGAAAAGGATACAAATTATTTTACTCATTCCTTCTTGGAAAGCAGTAAAGCAGATTTTCTTCTATTGATTCGCCACACCGCAGAGGATGAGGGCAAGTGGCATGCCGTTATCAATTTGTGTGATGGATTACGGCAAAAAAATCTTTGCTAGACCCATGAGAGGAGCACTCCCTATGGCTCAATACCCGTATCGAAGCCTGAATGAATATTACAGAAACTTATTTGGCAAAAAAACTGCAAAAATTTCCTTGGATGGTGGTTTTACCTGTCCCAATCGGGATGGCACCCTTTCCACAGGTGGTTGTATTTTTTGCAGTGAAGGTGGCTCAGGAGATTTTGCGGAGGATGCTGCCCTTTCTATTCCATTGCAAATAGAAATTGGCAAAGCACAAACCCAAAAAAAGTGGCCGGATGCCTGTTATATTGCTTATTTTCAGGCTTTTACCAATACCTACGGCCCAGTTGATGTTTTACGGGCAAAGTATGAAGAAGCATTAGCCCAACCAGGCATTTCGGGCATTTCCATTGCAACCCGCCCTGATTGCTTGGAAGACCATGTCTTGACATTATTGCAGGAACTTTCCAGCAAAACAGAGCTTTGGATAGAATTAGGGCTACAAACCGCAAATGAGGATAGCGCAAGATTTATTCGCCGTGGTTATACCAATGATGTGTTTGTGGAAGCTGTAAAAAGACTGCACCAACTGCATATTCCGGTTATAGCGCATGTTATCCTGGGTCTACCCGGGGAAGCCACAGAGGATATATTATCC
>JABNAD010000591.1_pt1 | contig 19389 bp, 7 predicted proteins | sample 7240381 | NCBI WGS metagenome assembly JABNAD01 (sample SAMN11332834, study PRJNA596920) | anaerobic digester metagenome | biome: digested sludge; isolation source: digested sewage sludge-derived enrichment culture grown on H2/CO2 | place: Germany: Goettingen
TGTTATGTAAATCATTGAATTTTAATTAGTTAATTGAATATTTACCGAAGTATTGGTTTTATAAGATGACTAATTAAGAGTTTTTACTTTTGTCTAACTTCTGATAATACTTTTGCAGTTATTTAGTCGAGCCTTAAAAAGCCCAATTCTCTTTAGCTTGTAAAACTTCACCATCCCTGATTGAGTCAAGTTGCCTGGTCAGGAACAAAAATATCTTTTCCAAGAAGAGCCAAAAAGATGACTTCCACTTGTTCATCATCCTTTTGAAGTTGAATCCGGCGGCCGCCAGCATCACGTTGATCTCATCCCCGACAATTCCCTTGTAGTAATTGCGGGAGAGACGGTGATCTTCTTTCAGGTGACCGATTACCGGTTCAATGCCCGCACGCTTGCGGAAGTACCTTCTCTCTTTATTCTTTCGATACGTGCTCAATGCTTTCGTAAAGGATTTGGGGATGTGGATGAGTGTATCCCTGACTTTACTTCTTCCCCGGTACCCCCTGTCGCAGATACCGTTTCGGGGTTTTCTTCCTGTCAACTTCTCCACTTGCCCGATAGCCTTGTCCAGGGTGTGCCGTCAAATTCATTTCTAAAACTCAGCGCTCCTACAATTACACCGCTACCGGTTCGTGTGATGGATACCTTGTTTCCAAACTCGTAAAGTTTATGCTCTTTCCCCTTGCTGATGCATTGCACATCCACCCCGTGCAGGGAATAAACCTTGTTCCTGTCTTTCTGCTTCCGGGCTAATACCCGCTTGTACAAGTCCAGTTCATTCCGGTAACCATCAACCATGGTACCCAGCTTCCTTTCCACATCGCGTACCAGCCGTCCGGTTATGGTTCTCACTTTCTTATCGGCTTTCCTGGCTTTACCCCTGTTTCGTGGATGATTGCGGAAGCGTTGATCGCAGGAAAGATCTTTTAAAATTCGAGTGTAACTTTGGCGCAACTCCAAACTGTTCCTGTCTGCTATCTTCCGGCACCTTTTGATAATCTTCTTTGCCAGTTTGTCATCCGTGGGGAAGGTGATATTTTTCTCCTGGACAGTGGTGTCGATGTAAACGTCCTTGTCGTTCGAGTCTTTACCATTGATACGGATGCTCTCCCTTAAGATCAGCTCGACACCCTCTTTGCCGATGCGGTGACGGAAATGAACCAGTTCTGACGCTTCACAGGGAATATGAGGTTGAAACTCCTGTTCCCCGCAAAAGTATTGGTAGTAATTGTTTTCACTCCATTGTTCCACCACGCTTTCATCCGAGAGATCGCGAATGTGTTTCAGGATCAGTAACCCCACCATCAGGCGAACAGGCTTCGCCGGACGTCCGTTGTCGGGACAATACAGGGGTGAAAACTCTCTTTCAAACATCTCCCAATCAATTTTATTGGCCAGAATGAATAGCGGGTGCTTATGATTCAATGTGCTTTCCAGTGAAAAGAACAATGAGTGTTGTGAACGGTCTTGTTGTTTTGCCAGCATGATTTTCTGCAGGATTTATATCTCAAATTTACGAAAACTTGCAGATATAACCAAGGAAAATATCTATTATTTTACTGTATCATAGACGATTGAACACTTTTTAAGGGCTGACTAATTAGAATTGGAGTTAAACAGTTCAAACATTAAAATTAATTTTAATTGACAATTCTCCTTAGGCGAACAGTCGTAAGTTAGTTGTTTACTAAAATTCGATAAGTGCTCTACGTGTGAAGCGTTATTTTGTCTTGTGATTCGTAATAATGTCTACTATACATTTTTTTGCAGAGTTGCTCTTTTCATTGCCGGAAACTCAATTATGATAAACTCACCATCTTGCCTGATCGCACCTTTCCGGTTCAATTTTGAACGAAACGGTTTTTTGCCGAAAGGATTTTTCAATTTTAATGTCCCTCCTTTTTCTGAAACGATTTCAATCCTTTGAACCTCTCCATCCTTTTTAACTGCTGAAACCAAAAAAGCACCTTCAGCCCTTAGATTATTAAATGACAAATCTTTCCAACTTTCCGGAATTGCCGGAAATATTTCTAAAACACCCGTATGGCTTTGAATAAGCATTTCTTGCAGGCCTGCCGCAAATGCGAAATTACCTTCCAATGTGAACGGTCGGTATTTAAAGTCCGAATAACCCCGATTATGTTGTTCTCCATTTACATGGAATGAGTTGGGCAAACAGAAATTTTCTGTAAATATTCTTAGCGATTCCGCGGCCCCTTCGCCGTCAAACATTCTGGCCTGGATATTGGCAAGCCAACTAAAGGAATAACCCGTCCATTGCCTTGAGCCTTTTTCCAATAATGCTTTTATACTGGTATTGATTATTTCCTGAGATTTTTTCCCTTGTGAATAATCGATATTCCCAAGCGGATGGATAGGCATCAAATGGGAATGGTGGCGATGGGATTCATTGAATGGAAATCCGGGAGCAAACATCAGACCGGATCGTGGATCGATCGCATAGTCAGGGCATCTGGCTAAAAGTTGTTTCCACTTTTGTTCATCATCGGTCAATTTCAATTCTTTGGCCAATTCCACTGCTTTTTCAAAAGTCCATCTTATCAAGGATAAATCGTAGTTTGTCAATTCCGTAAACCAGGCTTTTGCATAATTGTTATAGATTTCCGGACTTGAACTTAGTGGCAATTTCAGCATTCCATTCTTATCGCAAATCATGATATTCTCAAGAAAATAACCAGTCTCTTTAATCCAGGGATAGGCTTTTTGTTCAAGGAAATCTCTATCCATTGAATAGCGCCAATGCAAATAAAAATGATGCGCAAGCCATGCCGAAGTGGTTGGGGAATAAGAGTATTGCGACCATCCGCCCATAGCAATTCCATCAAGCGAGGTTGTACCTGGCACATTTAACCCACCAACATCGTAAAACTCTTTGGTGAATTTTTCGAAGGTTCCTTTAAGGTCCCAAAGCCAATCGACAAACCCTGCTTCCAACTCCAAATGGTTGCCGCTATACGCTGGCCAATACGACAACTGCGTGTTTAAATCATGATGATAATCCCCTTTCCAGGGTGGTATTTTTCCATTATCCGCTGTCCAAATGCTTTGCAATGAAATAGGCGGTGCGGTTTTCCTTGCCGTTGAACCGAATTTGTACATTTCTAGGTACCATTGTTTTTCAAGTGTCTTATCAGGAACGGAAAGTGTGGAACGACTCCAAAAATTCTTCCACCAACCTTTATGGGCAGCCAATTGTTTTTTGTAGCCTTTCTTGAAATTATTCTTTACGGTTTGTTTTGCATCCATTTGCTCTTGCCATTCCGGGAATTCGGTGCTGATTGACCAAACGCCTTGAAGGATCCCTTTCCGGAATTTCCACTCTACATAGACATGGTATTTAAATCCGTCCCATCCTTCTTGAATATAGCTTTGGCTGTTTTTTCCTCCAACGACCTTTCCTTGCTTATATCCCAAAGTGATCAAGTCTTGCGTATTCAAAGAATTGGTACCGGCTCTGGTAGCATCCCCTTCATCATATTTTGGTGGCACTATAAGTGGATAAAAATCTTGATCAACACCCACAAAGCGGAACCATCCGATATTTTCGGCCGCATGAACAAAAGCGGTCATTTTCACGTTGTTTTCCCATTCTACTTCACAAAGGGCATTGGCAACCGTAAGTGAAGCTTTTTTCACTTTGCCGAAAAGCCCGGTATTGAATTCCATTGCCGCGCCGGGTATTTTCGTTGGTGCCGGATTATTACTATATAACTCGTCAAGTTTCCGCTGCACTTCGCCATAGGTATTATTTTTATGTTGTTCAATGATCCATTTATATTTCCATTCGTTTTTATTTTTTATATCCATTGACCTTAAATCCCACAGATCGCCACGATCGAGTGAAAATCTTAAGTTGCCTTCTTTTTCCCACACCAATGCACCAATCATCGCGTTTCCCAAAGGGATAGCTTCGTCCCAGGATTTGGCCAGTTCAGTAAATTCCAAGCCGTGCTTTATATTTTCCGCATCTTTACACTTAATGGCAAAAGCGTTGTTAGAAAATATTGCGGCCATAACTAAAATTAAATACAAAATTTTCGCTTTCATTAGTTTGTTATTTTAATCAAAATCTAATACTCACTTACTTATTATAATTTTAAAAATAAATAATAAGAAGTCAAAATGGGAGTAACGAACCATTAAGTTTCAAAGTCTCCCCTTTTTTCATATTAATTTTTTTTGTTTTCTCGCCGTATCTGACTTGAATGCTTTGATCGCTTTTAATCCGGTCTGCATAAATCACAACTTGAGTAAGTCTTTCATTTTTCCAATAGACATCTACTGCAAATCCTCCACGCACACGTAGTCCGGTAACAAAACCTGTAGAATATTTCTTGTTTAATGCCGGTAAGAGATTTATTTCTCCTGCATGACTTTGCAATAATGATTCAGTTATGCCTGCTGTTATTCCTAAGTTGCCATCAATTTGCCATGAATTAAAGAATTGAGAGGTTAAATTTGGATGTAAAGCCAAATCAAAATGCCTGTCAATTACTCGTTGCACACTATCCGGTTCTTCAAAGCGTGCCCAGTAGATAGTCGGAAATGTACCTGTCCAACTGCCACTATTGTAATTGTATCCGGGACGACGATAATCGATAGTTTTTCTAAAGGCCTGTGCTAATTCCGGCGTTCCACGCAGAGTAATTTGGTTGCCTACTGCAAAGGCCCATCCATGTCCAACTTGTCCACTGGCTGGATTTGCAGGCTCCCAGTCGTCATTCCATTCTTGCAATTGACCGGTTCTCGGGCTAATCTTCATGGGAGCGAGGTTGTTGTATGTCTTCAAAACCGTTTCCTTGAAAGGTTGGTCGCCTAATATTTCAGCAGCAGCCATTGTATTTTCAAACAAAGCTCTTATTATTTGCATGTCCTGAGCCGAACCAACACAAGCCCATCCGGTTTCTCCATTGGGCTTAATAAAGCCATTCTCGAAAGATTCCGAAGGATTTGTTACGAAATAGCCTTCTTTGTCTTTTTTTAAATTGTCCAAATAGAACAAAGATGCACTTTTCAACAAATCATAGTTTTTTCTTAAAAAATCCTCATCAAGAGTAAACAGATAGTGTTCCCATATGTGCTGGCATAGCCATGCTCCACCCACCTGAAAAAGTGAATAAAGTCCGCTACCTCCCACCATCCATGTTGTGCGCCATATATCCAAGTTATGATGGGCAATCCATCCTCTGGAATTATAAAGATTCTTTGCAGTTTTTGCACCATCTACCGACGCTTCCCTTATCATATCAATCATAGGAGAGTGACATTCTGAAAGATTGGTAGTTTCAACCGGGAAATAATTAATTTGAGCATTGCAGTTAATAGTCCAGTTTGCGCTCCATGCAGGCTGCATGTCTTGATTCCATATTCCCTGAAGATTGGAGGGCTGTGAACCTTTGCGAGAACACGAAATCAGTAAATAACGGCCAAATTGAAAGTAGAGAGCTGTAAGAGAAGGATCATTACCCGGTTTGTATTGGGCTATCCGTTTGTTTATGGGCAACAATGACTCCGGAGAATCACCAAGATTGATACTTACACGTCCAAACAATTCTGCATAGTCTTTCAAATGCGCTTTGTACAACACCGAATATTTCTTTGCTCCTGCTTTTTTAATATATTGCTCACAAATGGCCTTTTCATTCTTACCTTCTTTGTAAGGATCCTTATCGAAGCCATTGAAACTGGTTGCTGCTGCATAAATTAGCGTTACGGAAGATGCCTCATCTACTTGCAATTTATTTTCTTTAGCGGTGATTTTGCCATCAGATTCTGTAACCATGAGTCTGCATTCAAAACGCGTTCCTTTTTCGTCTTCATAAACAGGTGGATGCACACCCGTATAATTAGGATCTGTATGACATGGAGCTTGTCCGTTAATTATGACTTGATTTTTCTCAATTCTTGCTGTATGCCTTATTTGGCTTTCTAAACCTACAGTAAACCCAATTGAATTTTTTTTATCTGAAGTGATGCGCATTACAATTACCTGATCGGGGAACGATGCAAATAATTCACGTTTGTAATTTATCCCATTTTGAGTATAAGTTAGAGTTAAGACGCCTCTGTTTAAATCCAGCTCTCTTCGATAATTGGAAACATCTCCCGTCATGGACCAGTTAAGCAAAATATCAGCCAAAGGCATGTAATTTTGGTTCCAGGGACCTAAAAGATGTTTATTAATCAAATTTTGTGCTTCTTCGGTTTTCTCTTCGAGCAATAACTGTCTGATTTCGGGTAAGTGCTTATGTGTGCCCGGTCTTTGTAAATCTCTGGGTTCACCGCTCCAAAAGGTGTCATCGTTAGTTCGTATGGTATCCGCTTCGATCCCACCATATATCATTGCACCCATGCGTCCGTTTCCTACAGGAGTTCCCTCATACCAAGAGTTAGCAGGACTATCCATGTACATAATGCTAGACGAGGGAACTATTGCTGTTTTCTTTGTTACTTCGCATGATATACTTAGAATAAAAAAAGCACAACATGCAGCTTTAAGGATAATGGAATTCATATATTCGTAATTTTAGTGCCAAGACAAGACATTAGAAACAAGACTTCCTCGTTTAATTATTCAAAGCGGAGATTAGATGGAAAGAAGGCCGTAAAATTCGGTTCTTCTGACCTTGATTATCTCTTTCCCGATAGTTGTACTTTCCGGCACCCACGGTCATGAGCCGTTGCAGTTCATCTGAGGGGGTCTTTTTTGAGCTAAAAGACTAAAAGTTAAGGTTTCTGTCACCAGAAAAAGAGAAAACAGTAATGATTTTTGCATTTGCAGGTTTATTAAATAATTCCCTTTCAAGCACATCTTTTCAATTGTGACATGACCGGATTAAACATTAGATCTCTCACTTTTAATACCTTCGTCAATAAAGAGAATAAGGCAGAGGAAAAACTTTCAGGTGCCAAGCCAGGGTTCTTACAAAAAAGATTTACGGGGTAAAGCGCTTTTTTTTGTAATTATTCAACCAATCCCCAGTCTAATGCGTTAATGGTTATAAAATGATGTGTACAGCTAATCTGACTGGATTAGGCGATGGCACAAATATCGAGTTATTTTTCTTTTAAGATAAAAATTATTCCCTCTTTCCCTTTAATGTTGAATTTATCGTTTACTGATAGAGTATCTGCCAACTGAAAATTTTTAATTTCCGGAACTTCAAGAATTGCTTTTTCAGGGTCAATATTCAATTCTCGCCAATTAACATTTAATTGAACATCTTTTTCTTCACTGTAAAAATTTCCGACAGAAATTAAAATTTGATCTGGTTTGATAAACAGAGTCGCTTTCACATTTTCATGATTTGTTTTAATTGGGCATTTATTATTCCAGTATCCAATCATTTTTGATTCATCAATTTTGAAATCTTCCCAAAGTTTCCAAATTGGAGTGGGAGAGTATTGCGAATAGGAGTGCCTGCCAGTTGTTCCATAAACCATACCCAAGAATCTGTTTCCCCCATCTTGTAACATCTCACTCATTACTCCAAAAGGAATTCCTGAGAAAGTTACGAACCATTCATCGGGCATCATCTCGTTGTATTTAAAGCTTTCTCCAAACCATAGACGATCAACATAAGGGAAAAAATCTGTGTATTGATTTGCCGGACCAATCGAGTAGCCTGTGTTAGAATGTAAATCGATTAAAGAACCAGGACGATACTCTTCTAAAATTTTTCGAATGCGTTTCATTACAGAACGGTCAAAAGAAACATCATCCATATATAATCCATCAATTTCATAATTTTCAAGCATCCATCGCAATCCTTCGAGATAATAGTTTATCCAGCGTGAGAACCCGTTTAGTACTAATGCTGCATCTGACATTTGATCAGGAAGTTGAGTATACCACGCCGGTTTATAATCATCAATGAGATGTTCACACTGCCAAGGCAATCCATAACCCACGCCGGAAACAAAAATCTCGTGATTCAGGCTTTTTAACGCAAATATCTCTTCCGTATAATTGGTTAATTCCCGAATGGTGTAATATAGTTTAACCTTACGGTTGTTTTTATGTTGTTTTTCAATATAACTTATTAATGAGTCCCTTACTATAAAAGGATAATTGATCACAGGATTCAGACTTCTGGAATGATGAATGTTTATTATGTTAGCACCTTCCTTTGCTGCGTCTTCAAATCCTTCTGAGCTGGAATGATAGTATTTTTGTGAAAAATGTTTTTTTAAATCTATTGGTTTTACAGGGGTAATTAAAAAAGCAAATTCAAAATCAATTGATTTTTCAACTTTTAGTTCGCCCGTGGAGACTTCAACAACTATGTCATCTTTGGCATTGTTCTCATATACTCTTACTTTGCCTTGCCCTTCATTGTACCATGTTTTCGGCGGTGCCGGTTTATAATCATTTATAAGCGGGCCATGATAAGTTCCACCTCTGAGTTCTACATGCAAACCTGATTTTTCTCCACCAATCCAGAAACTATCATAGGGACCGTTCCACTTCCATGTGTAATTTTGTGGCCTGAGTCCACCTTTAAATCCTGCTCCGATAAAATATTCAGATGATTCAGGTGAAAAATGATTCAGCAAACTTACATTTTTTATCTGTTTTTCACCCTCTGATGATAGTTTGACATTATAACGTATGTACCCATCATATTCCATATAAGCAGATACATCCAGCTTAATTCCCTGTTCCATGTTGCCAGATGATTTCCAACTAACAAGTCCTTCCGCATCTTTTTCAATAACAATGTTTTTACTGTCGAGTTTGAATTTACCTTTTGATGTTTCGATAACAAATTCAAATGGGTGACTATAAATCATTTGATCATTTACTTGAATTGATTCTATGGCACCATTTTCTGCAACAGTCACATCTTTCTTCGTTGCAGTTATCTGACGATCATGTAATTTCATGTTTTGGTAAGGATTTACAGGTAAGCTGTCAATTCCAATGGTTGAATTCAACCATCTTAATCGGCTATGCCGCCATAGATCACCATCTCCTTTATCTTCAAGAATGTCTTTTCTGACATTTATTTCAATATCTATGTTTTTCTCTTCAGTGTTTGATGATGAAACAGTCAATTTACTTTTATATTTGCCAACCTTTGCATCGTTTGGAATCTGTACTCCAAACCATAATGCTTGTACTTTATTTGCTGGAACATGAACATCAAATTTTAGTGGAGAACCGTCCCAGTTTACTCCTTCCAAATTAAAGCAGGTAATTTGCTCTTTAGGGATGTTGTACTTATTTGATTCATGGATAAGATCGGTAAAAGTAACCTTGACATCACGCAATTCTTTCTCTATTGCCCACAGACCTACCTGCCAGGTATAATATTCATTTCTTAATGCATTGCCTTCAAATTGTAGAGAAGGCCCTTTTTCTATCCAACGATAAGGAATTGTAGTAAGTTTTATAGGAAATGCACGATCTTCAGGGAAAGTAAGGAAACTAGTTTTATTTTTAGCCACTAACTCAGATTTTTCATTTTCAGTAGCTATTACACCCATTGGAGTAAAAAAATCAAATCGAGTTCTACTTTCAAATCTTCTTACAGTTGCATTTGGAAATTTATTTTTATTTTTTAATACATTTTCTTTCCACTCTTTATTGGTTTGATATTCAGGTGTAATATAATCATTCCACGGTTTTCCATAACGTGCATCTCCCCAACCTTCTCTGTATTTATAAGGCAGATAGTAAATTATGTAATCATTTACACTTCTTATGGGTTTAAAAGCGATAATCCCTTTTTCTGATGTCAGTTCTAATACACAAACGTCTTTTATTTCATTTCCGTTGTTGGTTTCTATGACAATTATCTTTTTCGTATCAGGACGTAAGTCGGATCTTCTCCAAGGTAACGTAACAATTACTGCTTCATTCTCCTGTTTATCAACATGAACAATAGCTCTGTGATTTCCTTTCCCATCAACATTCCATGTTGAGTCAGCTATCACAAATGGGATTCCATCAGGTGCAAACTCCTGATATTTACTTTCTTCACTGTAATATTGACCAGAAGAACAGTTAAGTAATAGTATGGTCAAAAAAGTACTGAGGTAAATCAATTTCATATTCACGGTTTTAAAATGTATCACTTAATTTCTTTATTATTTCAAATTCCGGATCGGCATATTTGGGATCCCAAGGGGTTCCGCCTGTTTGGGTGTTAATCAAAGACTCAATTTCTGAAGTTTCATTAATATTATCATTAAACACGGCTTTAACCCATCTGAGTATTGAATCTTTTGGCTTATTTTTTTCCCAATTATTAAAAAACGAATCAATTTTATCTAATTTTTTAAATTTTTTTAAAGCAAGAACGTATAAATAATCTGTTGAATTATAAGTTGGTATTCTCTTTTCAGAGAATTCTATAACTTTTTGATACATTTTCTGTGTTGTACTCAATTGACCTAACTTCTCACGATATTTTCCCTCTAAAAAATCCTCTATTCTTTCATCTGATTCATAAGGTTTCCCAGCACCCAAATTTTCCGGCCATAATCTGGACTGATCTATTAATTCAACGGCAGCGTTATAATTTCCCTTCTCATAAAACCGTAAAGATTCCATAATACAAGCTTGTCTGTATGTGGTACGACCATCACGGGCTCCTTCACTTGGTAAAATTGTTGTTCTCATCAAAGCTTTTTTAGCATCAAAATATAGACCTTCAGCCATTAGGCATTTGCTATAAATATATTTTAAAGTATTATTAGATGGAAATTTTCTGATTGCCTCTTTGGCAAAATTAAGGGCTTGTTTGGTCTGATTACTTCGCAGGTAATGATCAATTAGCTTGTTATAAGTTCTCCAATTTTTATTTCCTAAATTATGTGCTTTAATCAAATCTTTTTCTGGTGAATACCCTTTTTCACCAGTAAATAAAAGAGATTTAGAAATGTAAAAACTTGGATCATCGGGTTGCATTCCAATATCTGTAAAAAGTTCTCTTGCATGGTTTTGTTCACCCAAGCTCCAGTATAATAATCCGAGGTAATATTTAAGTTTCCAATTGTCTAAATTTTTAACTGCCCACTCTAGTATTCTTTTTTCTTCCAACCTAAATGGAAAAACAAAATTTGTAGGCATGTCAGCAGCTTTCCGCAAATATTCTTTAGAATCTTTGATTTTTTCAGATAAATAACTTATATACGCCAAGTTTAATTGAACTAAAGCATGATCTGGTGATAATTTTAGAATTTCTGTAGCCGTATTAATATCTCCAATATCTTGATACCAGTGAGCTAATTCTAGATAGGATTCATATGGCAATTCACTTTTAATTGAAAGATTTGATACAGAATTAGTATTATTCAATAACCCGCGTTCGATTTCAACATGGTGATTAAGTTTCATCACATCCTCGAGTATCCTAAGGTAATTAGCAGCCTCAGTTAGTTTGTTTTCTTTACGGCATATTGCTGCCATCAGTTTGTTTGCTTCAATATCTTTGGTATTTGAATCAAGTATTTTATTTGCATAATATCTTGCATTTGTGAGATCATTTTTCAGTAGGAATAATTTGCACAATTCAACAAATGATGCATTTCTATATGATGGAGTTAATGAAGCAACAGCAAATCCATCTTGTGCATTCAGTAAATCTCCAGTTTCTTTGTTAGAAAGGCCAAAAATAAAATTAGCCTCAGGATCGTATGTATTAATAGAAAGTGATTTCGCAGATAATTGAATGGCTCTATTAAAATCACCCTTTCTATAATAAAGGACTGCCATTTGATTTAATGCCGGAGCATAATATGGATCTTTCGATAAACATTTCTGAAAACTCTTTAATGCTTTCGACTGATTATTTTGATATGTCCAATTCAATCCATCTAAAAAAAGACCATAAGTGGACTGCCAATCAAAATCGTCAGGTGATTGCATTGGTCTAACAAATTCTTTTTTTTCATCTTGTTCGTTATAAATAAGTTTATTATCACCTATTATTATTTTGAGATTTTTATCAGGATTAATTTTAAAACTGCCTTGCCAATCTTCCAATGCCTCTAAATCAACAGAAAACTTTTGGACTAATTGATCATCCAAAAATATATTAATATCATCTTTTATCTTTTCTGCTGGGCAAAAAAACAATTTAATTATATCACTATCTTCTTCTACATTGAGGGCACCAGTTTGATTTGCTTTTTTGACTCCTTTTGTGTTTTTTATTGGAAACCAATATTCAGTAAAAAAATCAACTGCGTATGGTTCGAAACCAAAATGCTTGAACGGTGTTGCCGTACTTGAAGACGCTTCTTGGTTGAATAATCTTCCGGATTGAAGTTCTACGTACTGACCGTCATTATCAGTCAATAAATCTTTCCATATGCCTCCAGATTTGGCCTGTGACCATAAGAAGATTTTTCTACCAAGTTTTTCATTATAAGGTGAAAAATGAACAGAGCCAAAATTGAGATCATGCCAATAAGCAGCGTAAAAGTCATTGATTCCATCAACTACATGATATGATTTATCGCCACCGAAATTGTTTTGCTTGTAAAATGCCAAATTCCTTCCATCTTTGTTAAATGGCCAGTTGGATGCTAGTCCGTCATGTCCAATCCAATGACTTCCGGGAAAACAAAATTCTAAATCTCCATCTGCTTGGAATCCCCCGTTTATCCAATGATAATAAGGTTGTGTTAAAGGAGTCGGATTATGCCAGGTTGTTTTAGTTGTAAAGTAAGCCTTATCACTTTTAAGATTTACCTCGGTTTCCCATCTAGTGCGCGTTATAAGATCTGTAGCACTTAGAAAACAACTAACACTACCATCATTATTTTTCTTCATTTTATAATCGACTGTACTTGATGTTGTCGGTGAATGACCTATTAAGCCGAAATTTAGTTCTAAACCACCTGACGTCCAGGGGCCTCGCATTGCTATATCTCTAAATTTTACTACAGAGTTATAATATATAAATTCATTATTAGTCGATTTTTCAATCGCACCCCAGATTTTACCACCAATTTCGGGAACAATAAAAACTTTTATATAGTCATTCTCTAAGATTATTTGTTTCCACATTTTTTCTTCTCCTTCAGTTGAGAATCCGTCAAACCTGAAATATGGATAATAATTGTTGTCTGGATTAGGAATCGGATTAGGATCAAAAAAAGGATATGTTTTCATTGAAATCATACTTTCTTGAATAGTAGCCGGATTTTGGGTAAAAACGTTTGTTGAAGTTATTACCATTAGAGCAATAAAGATTATTTTCTTCATACTTATTGAATTAATTTATGAATTTAGAAACAAAGTGAGTTATGTAGTACTTTTCAAGGAAAATAAACTGTAGGTATAATTCTATATTTAAAGATTGATTTATTTGTATGTTTCATATTTATTAATTTGCCCTTATGTATCGTTTGCGCATCCTCTATAAGTAAGTCTTCGCTATCAACTCCTTCTATGATGATATCATTATTTTCCAGACTTAAAATATCTCTGTTGAATGAGAATTGCGTAAAATCATCTGCAGGAATAATTTCCCATCCGAATTTCTCATTTTTTAGGAATATTTTCCCTTCTGCTTCAAACCCAAGCGGTATTTGGATCAGAGAATTATGAGTATCGAAATAATACTGATTTTGACTGACTACTAAGTCAATTTTGTAATTGTTATTGTTTGACTTAAACTCGTTACACATTCCTGATAAAGCATATGTTTTCCAGTCTGCAGTATAAGCAAGTATACCATGTTTTGGTAAACTATAGCCCTTTTTCATAGCATATACATCCCATTTTTCATCTGAAAAGTTAATATACACAGTGACCCCGTTGTCATATTCCAATTTTAATTTAGCCCTTTCATTAAGACCTCGCCTTATAGCATCTGATGAATTGAATTCATTATTCATATTGTCAAAATAACTTATTCTTTTTATTGGCACCATAACGTAATGCTCCTGCAACGTTTGTAATACAGCATAACGTTTTAACATCTCTGTTAAATCACCGCTCAAAATCCCTATGTGACCGTATGCAAGCGTATAAGCTAAGTATTCGTTTCCCTGTGCAGGTAGATTTCCCGCATCCATTTGTAACGGATGAATCTTTAAGAGTTGGAATTCCGGGAAAATTGGAATTGTGTTTATTAATGGAGAATAATTGGCATAATTTCCATCAACAAGGCCTGCATACCACCAGTGATTACCACCCTCAGAAAACACAGGGCCTCTATAAGCTTTTTTTTCATTTAATAACAATAATCCAAAGCATTCGAAAGTTCGTCTGAACGTGCCAGCCCCAGGGACTCTATAATCATAATCCACCCGTGACATAGGTGATACTGCTGTATGAACGTCACAATAACTATGGTTCGGACTCAGTGTTTTATTTATTATAGGCGCGAGTAGGGCCTGTTGCTCTAATGCAATCATTGGCTTTGGCGCATAGCAACGCGACCAACTTATCTGCCAGGAACCGTCTCGTTCACGGAGAACCCAATCAGGACTCCAATTCTCATTAACTGGGGCAAAATCTGTGTAATTTGTGTATAATCCAACCCTCCAATCAAGCTCTTTTATATCTTTGATAAATTCCTTTACAGCTTTATTACCACCTCTTCCCGGAGCTGTATTAGTTCTAAAGGTATAACTCTCTCCGGCATCTCTCCAGAAACCCTCGTGATAACGAATGGTGACATTTTCCATTCCAAGTGACCTTAGTCTCCTTGCATTTTTTTTGTTTAATTCATAATTATCACCACCTTCTATCATCCATAAACGGTTAGCTTGGAATGACTTCATAGGAGAAGGTGGATTATCTATTGTTGGCAATACTTCCGTAACATCATTTGAAACATTAATAAACAATTTTTCTCTGACTGGATTACGTTCTCCATTCGTTTTCGGGATGTATTCCACACCATTATTGTAGTTAATCCATCCATCATTTACATTGTTATCTGTTGTTAAATTAGATGCATCTGAATAGTACCAATCAAATTGTTTAAAAAAAAACAAATTATCACCGTACAATAATTTAGGATGCCTGCTGTAATTGTATGGCAAAAAGGGTACTGTCACTAATTTAATCTTGTCAAGTTTTCCTGTCTTACCTAAGGTTATTTCTTTTACGTGTCCAATTTCAGAGTTTTCATGAATACCTACAATGAGAGATTTTTGTTTAATTGTGTACCAACATGAAAAGTTGTATTCTAGTTTGTCAATATTACTGATAAATTCTACAAAGAGTGTATCATGTCGTATTGCCTCACTTTTTGTTTTCCACGAGACCTTGTTATTTGTAGTGAAAATAAACTCTGCATCCTTACACAGTTCGTAATTATTATCATTTACTTGAAGACCAATCCCGTTTAATACACCGCTAGAAGGATCAATGTTGTATTTCATTGTCATATCTACACCCTGATAAACCAGTTGGTATATAGATCCATTCTTTTTGATACTGTTTCGAAAAGTAGAGTTTTTATTAATAGGTAAAATTGTTTCTTTCCTTAGAGGAAAAGGAAGATTTTTGGGAAATGCTTTGAAAGATAATTCTCCAAGTGATTCATTATAAATGTATAACGGTCCAAGAAAAAGTTTATGTTCTTCTTTTGGAGTTGTGTTGTTACTATAAAATTTTATTCCAATGAACTTTGCTGGTGAAATAATTTTTTCATTCACTTTTATGTGATTCAAAAACCAGTATTTATGAACTAGTCCGCCGTATCCACTTTGAGAGAAATCGATCTCATGCGTTTTCCCATCCGCTCCCTCAATCAAAGCAAAATGTCTGAATGCTGTACTGAAATGAGGTTCACCCCATAGCCAATGATCTCCAAAAGTCCAAAAATCTATACAATCCCAAGGTTCTGGAATTTCAATTGGTTTCTCATAAATTAATTTAATCGAAGCTTCCTTATTAGTTGTACGATACACTAATTTTCCAGTTTTACTACTGTAGATTCTTTGTTCAGAAGACAAATAAAGATCTGCATTGCAATTTTCTGTTTCAATTATCCATTTCTCACAGTTATCAAAAGAAACAAATGGATTTTTTTTCTCATGTCTTGTTTCCATTTCGTAAGGTCTATCACCTATAGCTTCCGATCCTGAATCAAAGTTTAGTCCTTTTTTTTGTGCAATGCAAAATGTTGAAATAAGTAGCGATAATAAAGTAATAACGTATTTCATTTTTTAGAAATTATTATTAAACAATCACTTAACGCATCGATTGGGATAAGTTCATCTACCTTGAAATTTTTTTCTTTTTGATAATTATAAATCTCAGGTGCAATAATATTTACTTCGGAAGGATTTAAACCTAATCTCTTCCAATCAATGTTCATTTTTACTTTTACGGGTTCTTTTATCCAACTTGCAAGCGCGACAAGGACACTTCCATCTTTTATGTAAGTTGTTGCATACACATTTTTATGGTCTGTTGTTACAACAGGATTTTTTTCCCAGTACCCGTTCATCTTGGAATTAGCAATGCTAAAATCATCCCATAACTTCCATAAGTTCCAATCATTTTGACCTCGAACTGTCATCCCATAAAGCATACCCCTGTGCCTATTAATGCCTACTTGTAAAAGGATATCATTCATGACTCCAAAAGGAATACCGCTAGTTTCAACCAGCCAAAAATCTGCCGGATGAATATCGTAACTAAACCCCTCACCATACCATGTTCTATCAATGTATGGATAAAATTCAAGATATTGATTGACTGGACCTATTGAGAATGATGTGTTTGAATGTAAGTCGATCATGCAAGAATCCGGCTTAATTGCTTCCATAACCTTGCGCATTCTTTTTAGTATCCTTCTATCATAAGAAACATCGTCCAAATACAAACCATCAATATCCATATTTTTTAGGAGCCAGGCTAAACCTTCAACATAATAGTTGTACCAACGTGATTCACCATTATTCAGTATTGCTTCATCTGAAGTTCCGTTTCCTAGATAAGCATACCATTGAGGTGTATAATTATTGACTAGATGCTCTTGTAACCACCTGTCCCCTCCACCATTTCCGTCTGCCAAAATCTCAAAACCGAGACTTCGTAATGCCCATATTTCTGTAAGATAATTACTTAATTCCCTTACCGTATAATAAATCTTTACTTTCCATCCTTTCTTGTGCCATTCATCTACTAATTCTCGCATTTCTTTCTGGGCAATAAAAGGATAATTAATATAGGGATTATACTTATTCGCATGATGAACATTCATTACGTTACCACCATTCGCAATTACTTGCGGTGTAGGTGAGGTAGCGTGAAAATATCGATTCGAAAAATGACCTTTTGTATCTAGTTGTTTTACAGGTGTTATAATAAAAGCAAACTCATATTTGACAGTTTGATTGGCTGACATCATTCTTAAACTACTAAAAGCTGATGCAGTTACAGTACTTTCGTCAGAATCGATTCGAAATCCACCGTGACCTATGTTTTGGCGACCTAATCCACCGTTCGCCCAACTTGCTGAAGGAAGATTCGCTTGATTTGACCAGCTTTGATATAAATTTATCATAGGCCCGTTATATGGTGCACCGCGCAATTCGCAATGAATTCCTGCGGTTGTTTCACCAATCCAGAAACTATCTTCATTTCTTAACCAGCGAGATATGTGGTGTGCTGGTGTGAATCCACCCAGTTTTCCCATGCCTACCATATAAGTGGCAAATTCCTTCTTTAAAGGGATTTCAAGACGAATGTCTTGTACTTGCAAATTGGATTTTGATTTTATTTCATATTTGTAATTTATGTGTCCATCAAACTCCATTTCTCCATCGCATATTAAAATAAAATTATTGTTTTCTGCTACACTTTGCCATGAAACAATCCCATTTTCTTTAAGTTTATATGAAAATTTAGGTATTTCAAAAGTTTCAACCCGGTTGTTCACTTGAACTACAAATTTTATTGGAGAAGCCAGAATTTGCTTATCCCAGCTTTTAATAATTTCAGGTAGTCCAAAATCATTTAATTGAACTGTACGTCCCAAACAGGAAATTTGTTTGCCATCGACTGACATAGAAGTATAGGGAGCGACAGGCTCATTGTCTATTCCTAATTTTGAATTGAGCCAACGTATTCGAGAGTGCCTCCATGTTTCATTATCGCCGCGATCCGCAAGAAAATCATTTTCTACTATTAATTTGATTTTCACAGATTGTTCATTTAAATTTTCTGGTTTAACGGTAATTATACCTTCATAAGTACCTGGAGCGGCATTGTGAGGAATATCAACACCTATCCACAATGGTTGTACTTTTCCTTGTTCAATATTTACCTGTAGTGTAAATGGATTTCCGTTTATGTCTACACCGTCGGTATTATAACAAGTAAAAGCATTTTTTTTAATAATATTGCCAGCACTATCTTTTAGGTCGGAGTATTGTAGTTTAACTTTTTTTATTGGCATCCGGGAGGCATATACACCTAACTGAAAAGCATAATACTCATTTTTCTTTGCGGTCCCAGTAAATTCTTTGCTTGGTGGTTTTTGAAGCCAACGTAATGGCAGAGCATCTAACATACGGATTGGGAACATCCTATCCTCTGAGAATACAAGATAATTGCTTTTGTGTTGATTTAAAAAGCTTTCTACTTCTGCATGAGTACCAATAACTTCCATCGGATAAAAACTATCAAATTCTGTCCGTGATTGTATCTCTTTTATTGTAGCTTTACTTATATTTGGATTATTATGAATGCCTTTTTCCAATTTTAGGTTTGTTACCCATTGATCATTGGGATGATCCTCAGTTGATGCATATCCACGTGCTCCATAATGACTGTTTTGAGCAACAGTGCTTGGTAGATAATAAAAGTAATATGTCCCCGCATTTCTCATAGGTCCAGCTACAATTTTACAACGTTCGTTATCGACTTCAATACGCTGGATGTTAGCTATAGTGTCACCAGTTTTTGCTTCAATGATTAGAAAACGTTTATCTCCGGGATTCCTATCGTGCCTACGCCACAGAAAATCTATCAAAACGGCGTCGCTTGCTTTAGAAATTTCTAAAACTGCGCGATGATTTCCATATTCTTCAGGCCAAGGATTTGGCGCAACTGAATAAACTTGTCCATTTGTTTTGGTTAATGATAATAAAATTAACAACGTAATCGAGCAAATCCTTTGTATTAATCTTATCAAATTATTACTTGAGTAAATAAATACAGATTTGAAATTATCATGTTCTTTAAGAATCTCTTTTTCTTTCAATTCAGAATCTTTACAATTTAAAAAAAAATTAGTCTGTTTCATAATTATATAAGTATTTTTTTACAATTGTTTAAATGGTGTAATTAGGTTTTTCTCTCCTAATAACTTAAAAATGAGCTAATAGTAGAGAACAATACTTCGGTAAATATTCAATTAACTAATTAAAATTCAATGATTTACATAA
>JABNAD010000199.1_pt2 | contig 19372 bp, 19 predicted proteins | sample 7240381 | NCBI WGS metagenome assembly JABNAD01 (sample SAMN11332834, study PRJNA596920) | anaerobic digester metagenome | biome: digested sludge; isolation source: digested sewage sludge-derived enrichment culture grown on H2/CO2 | place: Germany: Goettingen
TCACTCGGAGAAGAATCACTCGGAGAAGAATCACTCGGAGAAGAATCACTTGATGGTTTCTTTCCCTGATTCAGGCCCGGCCGGACGGACGAAGCGGCATCATGCTCTTGCGCGGCTGCCTGTTTTTCCCGCAGGATGGCTTTGAAAATTTTCTGATCATCCCTGGTCAGGGTCAGCCGGGCATAGAGATCGGGGCGCTGCTCCCGGGTGAGCTCCAGAGACATGTAGCGCCGCCATTGCCGGATTTTTTCATGATGACCGGACAGCAGCACCTCCGGTACTTTCATGCCCTGATATTCCGCGGGCTTGGTATATTGCGGATATTCCAGCGTGTCCTCGGAAAAGGACTCTTCCAGCGTGGACTCATGGGATCCCAGAACTCCGGGAATGAGCCGGACCACTGCGTCAATGAGGGGCAGGGCTGCCATTTCACCACCAGTCAGGATGAAATCCCCCAGCGAAATTTCTTCATCGATGACCGAGTAGATGCGCTCATCAATTCCTTCGTAGTGACCGCACAGGAGCGTAAAACCCTCCAGCTGGGCCAATTGCCTGGCTTTTTCCTGAGTAAACGGCTTGCCGCGGGGTCCCAGAAAGATCACCGGCCCTGGATTAACTTCCTTCACTGCCTTGATGCCATCCATGATCGGCTGGCAGGCCAACACCATGCCAAAGCCGCCGCCGTAGGGAGAGTCATCCACTCGGCGATGCCGGTCGGTGCTGTAGTCCCGGATGTTGTGCGGGTGCAGGGAGTAAAGGCCGGCTGCTCCGGCCCGGCCCAGAATGCTGTGCTCCAGCACCTGAAACATTTCCGGGAACAGGGTCAGGACATCAATCCTCATAGTTCCATTCCCTGGCCGGACGAATCACCATCTCACCGGCTTCCGGATCCACGCTGGTGACAATGGTCTTCATGGCCGGAATGAGCAGCTGCTTCGGTTCCTTGATCCAGTAGACATCATTGGCGCCGGTCTGAATGACGTCATAAATGCGGCCCAGATCATTGCCTTCGGTGTCCTTGACGGCCATGCCGCGCAGCTCATCGATAAAGTACTCGTCTTTTTTCTTCTTGACCGCGTCTTCCTGTCGAACCTGAACATACTCATCCTTGAGCTGTTCCAGAGGCTCGGGCGTATCGATGCCCTCCAGCTTCAAAATGGCCCGGTCAGCCTGGAGCTTGACGAATTCGACTTTATACTCCACTCCGTTAATGACGACATAGGTCAGTCGCCGGAACCGGCGGATATCATCCGTCAGCGGGATGACCTTGACTTCGCCTTTAAAGCCATGCGGCTTACCCACCTGGCCGATGGCAATATGTCCTTCCTGTACTTGTTTCAATGTGCTTTCTCCTTTCCCTCGAGGTTCGAAACCGGATCAAAAACATCAGTCATTGACCCGAATAAAGAAAAACCGGTACAACGTACCGGCTTGCTTTGCCTTGTTCTGATTAAACGATCTCCACGTTGACCCGTCTGGAGTCCTTGGTGGAGGCTGCCCGTACCAGCGTCCGGATTGCTTTGGCAATCTTACCCTGCTTGCCGATTACTTTGCCCATATCATCGGGAGCCACCTTCAGTTCGAAGATGGTGGTATCTCCTTCTGTACGCTCTGTAACCATCACGGCTTCCGGATGATTGACCAGGGATTTAGCCAGAAATTCTATGAGCTCTTTCATAATTACGCCTGAGTTTCTTCAGCAGCTTCTTCAGCGACCGCTTCTTCAGCCGGTGCTTCAGCAGCGCGTCTTGCAGCAGCCTTTGCCTTTCTCTCTTCGATCATGGCGTTCTTGGCTGCATCAGCCTTTGCCTTCTTTTCCCAGTTCTTTTCGGTCTTTTCAATGATGCCCTGTGCCTCAAGCAGTCTTACGACGCCTTCGGTCGGCTGTGCACCCTTGGCGATCCAGGCCTTGGCCTTTTCTCCGTCAATCTTGACAACTTTGGGCTCAGAGACCGGATTGTAGTAGCCGATTTCTTCGATGAACCGTCCATCTCTGGGGGCTCTGGAATCTGCCACGATCAGTCTATAAAAAGGTGCCTTCTTTGAACCCATTCTTCTTAATCTGATTTTTACTGCCATTGTATTTATACCTCCAATTTATATCGAATCCTGCCTAGAATGGCAGGTTTCCGCCAAATAATCCGCCGCCCTTGCCGGAAGGCAACTTCCCGCCCAGGCGTTTCATCAGTTTCTTTGATTCTTCCATTCCTTTAATCAGCCGGTTGACGTCCGCAATGGTGACGCCGGCTCCTTTTGCGATCCGCTTTTTGCGGGAGGAATCGATGAGTTTCGGATTCCGCCGCTCTTTGGGGGTCATGGAGAAAATGATCGCCTCATTCATCTTCATGCTTCGTTCCCCTTCTTCCATATCGACGCCCTTGAGCTGCGCCTTGTTCATCCCCGGGATCATATCCATGATCTTGGTCAGGGGTCCCAGCCGCTTCATCTGACGCATCAGCGACAGATAATCCTCAAAGTTGAAATCCTTGGTGAGCATCTTTTCGCCGAGTTTCTGAGCTTCTTCTTCGTCCAGCTCGGTCTGAGCCTTTTCGATCAGCGACATGACATCGCCCATGCCCAGAATCCGCGAAGCCATCCGGTCCGGATGGAACGTCTCCAGATCATTCATTTTTTCACCGACACCGGCCAGCTTGATCGGCTTTCCGGTAATCTCCCGGATCGACAATGCGGCTCCGCCTCGGGTGTCGCCGTCCAGCTTGGTCAGAACGACACCGGAAATGTCCAGCGTCTGATCGAATGTTTCCGCCACGTTGACCGCATCCTGACCCGTCATCGCATCCACCACCAGCAGCGTTTCCTGCGGATTCACCTCAGCCTTGATCAGCTTGAGCTCCTCCATCAGGGCTTCGTCAATGTGCAGACGCCCGGCGGTATCAATAATGACCAGATTCGAACCGGCTTCTTTGGCTGACAGGATTCCCTGACGGGCAATTTCGACCGGAGAGACCTGATCGCCCATGGAGAACACAGGAACATCAATCTGCTTGCCGACGATTTCCAGCTGCTTGATGGCGGCCGGACGGTATACGTCACAGGCAATCAGCATCGGTTTGCGATTCTTGGTTTTGCGCATATGTAGCGCCAGCTTGCCGGCCATGGTCGTCTTACCGGCGCCCTGCAGGCCGCAGAGCATGTAGACGGTCATGCCGGAATCCCTCAGCTTAAGCGGGGATTCTTCATCTCCCATGAGGTGGGTCAGTTCGTCATGAACAATCTTGACCACCATTTGTCCCGGGGTCAGGGATCTCATGACATCCTCGCCAATTGCCTTGGCGCTGACGACACGGACAAAGTTTTTTACAACTTTGAAATTGACGTCCGCTTCCAATAAGGCCAGCTTGACCTCTCTCATGGCTTCCCGGATGTCCGCTTCGTTAATGGAGCCTTTGCCCCGAAGCTTCTTTAAACTTTCCTGGAGGCGATCTCCAAGACTTTCAAAAGCCATGCACCCTCCTGTTCCTGGATGTTAGAGACTCTCGATCAGACGGATTACCGCCTCATCGGACCAGCCCCCGGCTTCCAGTTCCTGAATGATTCGTTTCTTCTTTTCTTCGGTTTGTTCACTCAGCCGTTTCATGCCGAGTTTTTCCTCGTACTTCAGGAGCTGTCCATGCGTCCGCTTGATCAGATCATGGATCGCCTGCCTTGAAGTTTCGTTGAGCTCGGCAATCTCAGATAAGGAGAAATCTTCATCGAAATACAGATCCATGATCTTCTGCTGCTTATCCGTCAGCAGTGAACCGTAGTAATCCATCAAGAGCGAGATTTCCACTCGGTTTTCCATCTGCCTCACCTACCCACTGGATTATGATACCAGTCACAAAAAGACCTGTCAAGTATTTTTACTTAACAGGACTGCTCTCGGTGAAAAAACTGCGGCGATTATTCCGGATTGAACCAATATTCCCTCCTCACAATCGATTCCATCATCCCCTGCATCATCGCGATCTTTTCACGATAGTCTGTTTCGTTATATTCAACATATCCGACGGTCATCGAATTTCCCGGACGAAATGTCTTTTTCTGAAAGCCTGGCACCTTACCCTTGATGTAGTCAAATAAGCTCCATCGAACCTGTGTGGAGCGTTCCCTCTTGCCGCTCAGTTTGACGGCAATCACCTGGTCTTCAATCTGCAGGTATAGATCTTCGACATATTCCTTCAGTAAGTTGCATCCATTCAATTCGTCATTGCTTAAAAAGTACCACCATAAAGCCCGGAATCCGCCGGATGGATTTGCAACATAACTCCAATCATACGTCCGCCGGGTATCAATTACTCCGTCTTGAATCAGGTGCGAAAAGAATCCTTTGTATGCATGATCGTTGCCATCCGTCCACTTTTCAATGGGATCCGTCGCATATCGCTTCACCTGGCAGTCGATGGCACGGAGATACTCATAGTAATCCTGAAAAATGTGGTTTTTCGTTTTCTCTTTATATTTTCCGAATAGTTCCAGCAGATCCTGCCGGGTAATGTTGACGACATCCTTCTCAGGAAACGCCTGTTCCATGATTTTGTAATAAACACATATTATTTTATAATTGTCACTTTCCGCTTCCAGCTCCTCTTTATATTTTTTGATCTGTCCCCCATGCTGACTGGTAAAAGTTTTATCTTCCACAATGATCCGGTACTTGTGACTCACATCAAGCAGGACATCAATATTCTTATACTGTCTTGAGATTTTAGTAATGACAAACTCTTCCTCGCTGCCGATCATTATTGCAAGCAGTTCCCTGGCACAGTCTGTCAGATGAGGATCTACGCTCAGATACTCCTCGTGAGCGAAACTCATCAGCCAGCAGATGAACGCATCCTGGGACAGTTCACTGGTTGCGTACGTGAACAGATTGTTCTTCATTAAGTTTTTCTTCAACCTCCCATTTCCTCAATTCCTTCCTCGTTCCGGTCTTCTCATCGGATAGGATAATTTCGCACTGCAGTTCAAATTCCTTTGAATAAGGAATACTCATTTCTGCCTTTCAGGAATGGTCCAACGCCTGATCAGCTCCGTTCATGCTGAAACCCTTTATCTTACCGTCCAATGGAAGCTCCCGCTGCCGCTTTGTCTGATGCTTCGCAGCATCCCTGGGATGATCAACCCAGGCAATGGTTTATATTATGGCTTCATCAGGCTGTTATCAAGGGCCAGCTTTCTGTCCCTGACAAGAGGACCCGAATGGTTAAAAGATCCGGCTCAGTTCATTGAATGAGCCGGATCGTGTCCGGAATTACTGACTATGACTGGATCTGCTGCAGATTACTGGCTGGGACGATATTTACTCAGACGGACAAAAGAAGGGGCGACGGAAGCGCTAATCCCGGTACAAGGTATAGGTTTTATCCGCTTTGTAGGAATAGACCTTGAGCGTGTTCTCTCCGACCAGAGTCATGCGATAGACATTTTTCCAGCCGGCGCTGTCACTGCCAAATTTCATCACATCACCCAGAATCTTGAAATATTTGCCGGTATAAAAGGGCAGGTTGTAGGTAATTCTCGGATCGCCGTCTTTTTCAAAGTACAGTTTAAAATAATTGGATCCGGAACTCCACCGCCCCACAATCCGACTCCAGGTGAAAAAGTCATCCTCCAGAAACTTTGCCATGTCCTTAAAGTCAGCATGCTCTTCTACATGCTGCAGCAGGTAATACATGGACTCATCATAGAACGTGAAATAATCGGTCTGCTCTGGCGGCAGTTTATATTCCTCGGACTTCATTTCCGCGGCACAGTAGACAAAGTACGAAATCGCATCCCGGAAAGGAACCAAATCCTTATAGCTGTAAGTTTTATCATAACCCACCACTTCGTATAACAAATCATAGCAGTCCTCTTTGTTCCCGGCCTGGAAGGCTTTGATCGCGTCACCGTATTTTCTGATCTTGCGAGCCAGATCAGCTTCGCCTCCCAGGGAATAGTATTGGGACGCCTTCGCGTAATCCTCTTTCTCATCGAAGTCCCTGGCAATCTTCAAATATAAGGTATTCGCTTTCTCCTTGGCCTCTGGATTGCCGGTACCGGCGTTCCAGTAGTACTCGGCGGCTTTCACGAGATCTCCAGTGGCTTCATATTGCTTTGCCAGCGTAAACGACAGATTCTGATACTTGGCAGCACTGTCCTTATAGGCGGAGCGGAACCGATACTCTGCCAGGGCACCCTCCAAATCGCCGCTCTGTTCCAATGACTGAGCCAGGGCATAGGTCAGTTCGTTGACTTTTGCCGGGCTGTCCTGGAATGTCCCGGCCAGCAGGTATTCGTCCCGGGCTTCCTTGATTTTTCCGGCAGTTTCCAGCTCCCCGCCCAGCCGGTAGGCCGTCTCCGTTTGCAGTGCTTGAACAGCCGGCGAGATCGTTTTTAGTTTATTCAGACTTTCCCTGGCAACGGCAAGTTTCCCCTCTTTCAGCAGCCCCTGGACATACGGTACCAGTGCCTCTTCCAATTTTTGCTGGGATCTCGGGTATCCCGTAATGGAGCCCAGCACAGCAACCGCTTCCGGATACTTTTTCTCCCCCAGCAGGATCACTCCGGCCTCATAGCGAGCAATCCGGGATTTATTCGACGAATCCTTGTGGCCGCCCAGTTTGTCGTACAACGGATAGGCATTCAGATAATCGCCGGACGTAAACAATTCCTCGGCTCGCAGATATCTGGCTTCCACCGTTTTTGCCGGACTGTCTTTGTAATTGCCCAGCTGTTCAAACTGATCGGCGGCTGCCTGATATTTCCGCTCATTCAGCAGGGCCGCTGCCTGCAGGTAGTTGGTTTCCTGGACATTCACCGCACTGTCCTTATAGGTTTCAAGCTCCTTGAACAGTTTGGCTGCCTCTTCATAGGCCCCTTCCCCGCGCAGCTGCAATGCGTGACGATAGCTGGCTTCCTGTGCCAAATTCCTGCTGTCAAGAAAATCATTCAGCGCCCGGAACCGCACGGCTGCCTCTCCGTTGTTTCCGGCATCGAGTTGACGGACCGCTTCATTATACCGGTATACCGGAATCCAGCGCGTCAGTGCCAGGAATCCGACGACCGCAATGGTGATCGCCAAGGCACTCAGAATCCCGTATTTTTTCACCGCCTGAAGCCTTCGAGTCCGAAGAGCCAGCCGCTCCGCCTGTTCCCTGGCTTCACGTTCCCTGAGTTCCGCTTCTTCCTGAAGCCGCTTCTGCTGCTCGGCAGCTTCCCGCTGTTTCCGTTCCTCCGTCAGTCGGGTCTGCTCTGTCTGATGGGCCTGCTGCTTTTCCGTCAGCCGAGCCGGATCAGCTGTCTGAAACAGCCAGTCGCGCTGCAGGCCGCACCGTCCGCAGCTGTCCCATGAACCGGGATTGGGGAAGGCGCAGGCACAAACCCAGTAAGCAGCCTCCATCACCGGCAGGTACTTGTGGCTGGCAGCATTCTGAAAGTGAGGTTTATCCGTGATTTCCCGGTCAAACTGCTCCAGCGCTTCCTTGGGCCAAAGCTCAGCCAGCAGCGGCGTTCCGGGACTTACCTCGGACGAATCCTCCGATTCCCATCTCGAGCCATCCCCGAATACCGCCTTCTGGACTCGTACTTTGACCTGCCTGGTTGGTGCTGTTCCCAAAAGAATCGGCTTGCCATCTCCAAACAGCGAACCCGGTTCCGAGTTCAAATCCTGATACATCATCGCCTGATCCGCCTGATCTGCTATCGAGTTGCCTTGTGCGTCAAGCCGCGCGATCGCGATTTGAGCGGCCCGGATGGTTCGACGGGAGACATTGCGCAGCCTCAGCTGCAGAATCATCTGGCGGCTCAGCGTGTCATACAGCAACGCCCCCTTTTCGATCTCCAGCGGAGCCCCCAGAATCCACTCGTCCTGCTTCAGTTCCCCTATTCTCTGGTAACGTTCATTCCCCATCGGTTTGTCCTCCTGCCCGGTCTCATCTTCTGTTGCACTCAAGTTGTTTTCCTGCCTGTACACTAAAGACCAGGCAGATCATCAAATACAATCTGGTCAGGCTTTGCCGCCGTATGAACCGAACCGGAACTCAGATTTTTCTCCATCATATTTTTAAGCTGAACGGAATTCAGGAAATTTCGTTCCAGCAGTTCAATGACTTCCGCGGCTCCCATCAGCAGCAGACAGGTAATAAATCCCGCCAGCCAGAAATAAAGCATGACCGGGAACGCCGAACCGCTCCCCCCCAGTGCATCCATCATATCAGCCACATCCAGTCCAATGAGCGCTCCCCCGATTAAAAACACGACGCCCGCTCCAAAAGCGGTATACTGGAAAATTTTCGCGATCTGGTTCTTGTACTCTCTCATTCCTTCTCCTCCAAATGAAAAATTGCCGTTTGCGGCTGTCAGTCTGTCCCAGGGAACTTTTCTTCAGCTTCTCCCAGAATCCTCACTGACACACCGAGTCATAGTTCCGGATGACTTTAAGAATATCCTGAGAATACTCAGAAACTTAGTTCTATTTTAATCGGTTACGCCGTCATAGTAAACGTTTTTTGATTGTATCAACGCGATATATGCGCAATAATTCTACTAATTCGACATTGGCCGGTTCAATCATACGAAAACTTTTAATTGCTGATCTTTTATATAACTTGAGATAATTCTAATCACGGCCTGTTGCTAAACAATTGGATGAGGGTCGAGCAGGTTTCTGAAAACAATATCGCTGGCAGTAAGAGGATATGAAATTAGGGTGCGCGTCAAAGAACGACAAAAAGAGAGACAGGCACAATTATACCCATCTCTCTGGTTCAACCAGTTAAGAGCAACGAACCGAATTAATTGATCTATGAGCTTTCGGCGACTAATCCTATCGATACAGTTCCGGACGCCGGGAACGAAGCAGCGGCAGTCCCTGCCGAATGGCTTCACAGTCATCCAGATCAATGGCCGCGGACAGCATGCCCTCCGTTTCGTCCAGCTGGGCGCGGATATCGCCCCAGGGGCCGGTGATCAGGGAATGGCCGTAGGCATGGTAGGATGCGGTCAGATCGCGGGCCGGTGAACAGCCTGCCAGGAACAGCTGATTGTCCAGCGCCCTGGCCCGGAAGGACAGATCCCAGTGGGCCGGACCCGTCGTCAGGTTGAAGGCGGCCGGAACCAGGACCAGCCGGGCTCCCCGCTCCGCCATGATCCGGGTCTGTTCCGGAAAGCGAATGTCAAAGCAGATCATCAGGCCGATCTTGCCAAATTCCGAATCAAAAACGGTGATTTCATCCCCCGGGGTCAGGGTGTCCGATTCCCGGAAGCAGATCCCTCCCGGGACATTGACGTCAAACAGGTGAACCTTACGGTGGCGGGCTACTTCCCGGCCGCTCCGGTCAAACACATAGGAGGTGTTGTACACTTTTCCCCCGTCCAGTTCCGGGACAGAGCCGGCACACAGCCAGATCCCATGCTGCCTGGCCAGGTCGGACAGCCTCTGCCAGACGGCTTCCCCCCGCGTTTGGGCATATCGGGGAAAATTCGGTGTTTCATAAGGACAGACAAACATCTCCGGCAACACCACCAGATCCGTACCCTGGGGCAGCTGGCCCAGACGTTCTGCCAGTTTTGTCAGATTCGCTTCCACATCAGATTCCACTTTCATTTGCAATAAAGCCAGGTTTACTCGATTCATCGGTTTCCCCTTTCCCTCTTCAGCGTGATCAATAATACTGTTGTTATCTGCTCGTCTCTTGATCCGTTGCTGTTCATCCATGGTTACTGTTCATCCATGGATGCTGTTCATCCACGGTTGCTGTTCATTCATTCGGTTCAGCATTTGATGCTGTTCCGAAGTTGCTGCTGTTCAGCCTTTGCTGCTGTTCAGTCTTTGCTGCTGATCAGTCTTGCTGCTGATCAGCACACGGTAGCGTTCAGCCACGGTTCAGTCTGTTCCGATTCCTACTTCGTTCCTGCCGGATTACTCGGGTTTGACTTCATGCTCGAACTGTTCCAGATCCAGATCGCTGTCTAACAGCAGAGTGGCAAACTGAGCGGCGTCAAATTCCTGGACGTCGTCAATGCCTTCACCGACGCCGATGTAGCGAACCGGTACGCCCAGGGTCTGGCTGATGGAGAGGACGACGCCGCCTTTGGCTGTACCGTCAAGCTTGGTCAGGATGATGCCGTCAATATTGACGACGCTCTGGAATTCCTGAGCCTGATTGATGGCATTCTGGCCGGTGGTGGCGTCCAGTACCAGGAGCGACTGCTTGTGGGCCGATGGATATTCCCGGTCGATGATCCGGTTGATTTTCTCCAGCTCTTTCATCAGATTCTTCTTGTTGTGCAGCCGTCCGGCCGTGTCAATCAGTAGAACGTCAGCCTGGCGGGCCCGGGCGGCGATGAGCGAGTCATATACGGTGGCCGCCGGATCAGAGCCCTCCTGGTGACGGATGATGTCAACGCCGGCGCGGTTCGCCCAGATTTCCAGCTGGTCGATGGCGGCAGCCCGGAAGGTATCTCCGGCGGCAACGAGGACTTTTTTCCCCTCTTCCTTGAAGCGGTAGGCCAATTTGCCGATGGAGGTCGTCTTGCCGACGCCGTTCACTCCGATGATGAGCATTACCAGCGGGAAGTCAAGCGGAGCGGGTTCCTGCTGATTCAGCGTTTCCGCGATGACTTCCGCCAGAGCGGGCTTCACGTCCTTGACCCGGCTGATCTTCTGCGTCCGGATCTTCTCCCGGAGCCGTTCGATGATTTCATCGGCGGTGCGCGCTCCCACATCGGATGTGATCAGCGCCTCCTCCAGTTCATCATACATGTCGTCGTCGATGTAGACCGCGACCTGGAACACTTCATTGATCCGGTCGGTAAAGCTGTTGCGGGTCTTTTCCAGCCCCTTCTTCAGTTTTTCAAAAAATCCGGCCATTATACTGCCTCCTCCTGTGCTGGTTCCAGATCGACCGAGACGATCTTGGAAATTCCTTTTTCTTCCATGGTAACACCGTAGAGGATGTCAGCTGCTTCCATCGTCCCCTTGCGGTGCGTAATCAGTATGAATTGAGTCTCCCGGGCGAATTCCTTGATGAAATTGGCATAGCGGTAGACATTGGCATCGTCCAGCGCGGCCTCGATTTCATCGAGGAAGCAGAACGGGGAAGGCTTCATGCGCAAAATCGCGAAGGTCAGCGCAATGGCCGACAAGACCTTCTCCCCGCCGGAGAGCAGATTGATGTTTTGGAGTTTCTTGCCCGGGGGCTGCACGTTGATGTCGATGCTGCCCGTCAGGACATCGCCTTCGGACAGAATCAGCTCGGCTGTGCCGCCGTTGAAGAGCTGATGGAACGTATCCTTGAAATTACGGGATAAAATAACGAAGTTTTCCTTGAACAGCGCCCGCATTTTTCCCGTCATGTCCTGAATCAGCTTTTCCAGCTCGGCTTTGGACCGGAGCAGGTCATTGCGCTGGGAACTGAGGAACTCATAATGCTGCGAGATCTTCTCGTATTCTTCGATGGCGGCCAGGTTGACATTGCCCAGAGCGGTGATTTTGCCTTTGATTTCGCTGATGCGCTTTTTAGCTTTGGCCTTGGACTCCAGCGGTTTGGCCAGATCCCTGGCCTGGGCCAGCGTCAGGTCCAGGTCTTCATTGAGCCGGGTAAGCAGTTCTTCTTTGTCCGATTCATATTTTTCCAGGTTCAGGCTGGCTTTGAGCAGTTCCTTTTCCAGGCGGTAATACTCGTCCCGGACCGTGTCCGCCAGACGCGAGGCTTCCTTGATCTGTGACCGGATCTGAACCTCTTTTTGGTCCAGTTCATCCATGGTCTGATCCAGCACCTGCATCCGCGTCTGATGGGCGTCCCGCTCCGTCCGGATCTGGGTGGTTTCCTCTTCCAGACTCAGGGTCAGTGCTTCCTGGGTTTCCCGGTCTGCGATCAGGCCGCTGAGGCGCTCCTCATACGAGCGAAGCTGTTCCTTCAGGCGGCCAATTCCCTGGCGCTGACTGGTCAGGTCCGTTTCCCAGCGGGTCACCCGGATCCGGTGATCGGCCAGTTCCTCCTTGCGGCGGTCATTAATCCGGAACAGTTCCCGGCGCCGTTCGCGCAGTTCGGTTTCTTCCAGCAGAGCGTGCTCCATGGCAGACTGATTCGCTTCGATTTCCTGACTGGTGGCGGTCAGCTTCTCCCGGGCCAGGTCCAGTTCTGATTCCAGAGAACCGCCCGCCGCGGTCTGCTCGGTCATCAGCGTCTGAATCCGGCTGATTTCCCGGACAAATCCTTCGATTCGTTCGGCCAGACGCGTTTCTTCCAGCTCCAGCTGGCGCAGCTGGTCATCCGACCGGGCCAGCTCCTGCTTTTTGGCATCGAGCTGTCCGCTCAGGGCTTCCAGCTCGAGCTTCTTTTGGCCGAACTCCTGCCGGCCCTGGGCGATGGTCTGCCCCAGAGTCTCCAGCTCCGCCTTGCGCGACATGACTCCGGAGGACTGCCCTTTCTGGCTGCCGCCGGACATGGCGCCGCCGCCCAGAATCATATCCCCTTCAAGGGTCACGATCTTGATCTTGTAGCCCGTCTCGCGGGCGGCCAGCACGGCATCATCCATGTTCCGGGTGATCAGGGTCCGTGCCAGCACGCTGTCCGCGATTTCCCGATAGGCATCGTCGGTTTCGATCAGGTCCGAGGCAAAGCCCAGAACCTCGGCATTCTTGAACTTGGGCATGGCAATCCGCGAAGCGCGGATGACATTGCGCGGCAGGAAGGTCGCCCGGCCCAGCTTCTGCTTTTTGAGAATCTCAATCAGGGCTTTGGCCTGGTCATCGGTAGCCGTGATGATATTGCCGATGTAGCCGCCCAGGGCCGCTTCAATGGCTACGGCATATTCCGGCCTGGTCTGAATGACATCACCCAGTACCACGGCCTGATCCAGGTGCGGCGATTTGCTGCGCTTCAGATACCCGAACAGATCCCGCACGCTGCGGGCATAGCCCTCGTGGGTTTCCTCCAGATTCCTGAGCATGGCTTCGCGGCCTTCGGCGTCACGTACCTTGCGCCGGATGATCTCCAGCTCATTGGTCAGCTCTGCCGCCGCGCGCTGCAGGCGGGTTCCTTCCTCCCGCAGCGTGCCGTGCCCGGTCTGACGATCCGCCTTCTGATCCAGCACAGCGGTCAGCTCGGCTTTGAGCTGATCCCTGCCCCGGGTATTCAGGGCCAGAGACGCTTCGTAGTTGCCGCATAAGTCTTTTAGGCTGTCCTGCCGGGACTGCAGCACCTTTTCCCGGACCTGCTCCTGCGAAAGGCGCTCATCCAGCAGCCGGCGCTCTTTGCGCAGGTTCTCCTGACGTTCCTTCAGCCGGGTGCTGTCCTGTTCACTGCGCCCGATCCGGGCCTCCAGCTCGCCCATGGCCGCTTCATGCGCCCTCTGGTCTGCAATGGCACTCTGATGGCCCAGACTCAGTTCCTGTTCCCGGGTCTGAGCCTGATTCAGCTCCTCCCGGGCTTCCTCGATCTGAGTCGTCAGAGCAGCAGCTCCGGCTCTTGCCTGGGCTGCGCGTTCCTGGCAGGACCGGGTCCGCTCCGCCAGCAGAGCGATCTGTGAGGTGCCCTCGTCGAAGCGCCCCTTGCGTTCATAGTATTCTTCGCGGGTCCTGGCCTTTTCCTCCGCCAGATCATCCAGCGCCTGGGACAGATCCTCCTGGGACTGTTCCGCCGCGGCCTTGGCTTCCCCGGTCCGGGCAAAGGCTTCGGAAAGATCCTGATGCCGGGTGATGGAGCCGGCATTGCGCTCCTCCAGCTCTTCCAGCTCCTGCAGAATCACAGCGATCTGCAGGTCCTTCAGTTCGCCGGACAGCGCCAGGAAGACTTCAGCTTTTTCCTTGTCTTCCTTCAGAGGCCCGATCCGTTCCTCATAGGTGCTCAGGATATCTTCCACCCGCACCAGGTTGTCATCGGCCGACTTCAGTTTCTTTTCGCCTTCTTCCTTGCGGGCCTTGAACTTGGTAATGCCGGCCGCTTCTTCCACCAGGCCGCGCCGCTCTTCCGGCTTGCCCGAGAGAATCGCGTCAATCTTGCCCTGGCCGATCATGGAATAGCCTTCCCGGCCGATGCCGGTGTCCATGAACAGCTCATGGATGTCGCGCAGACGCACGACGTTGTTGTTGATGAGATATTCCGATTCCCCGGAGCGATACAGCCGCCGGGTCACCGTCACTTCGTTGTAGGGAACGGACAGCGTATGGCAGGAATTGTCCAGAGTCAGCGAAACGCTGGCCTGGCCCAGCGGCTTGCGAAACTGAGTGCCGGCAAAGATGACATCTTCCATCTTGCCGCCCCGCAGCTGCTTGACGCTCTGTTCGCCCAGAACCCAGCGCACGGCATCGGAAATATTTGATTTGCCGGATCCGTTGGGCCCCACCACCGCGGTGATGCCCGCACGGAATTCCAGATCGGTTTTATCGGCAAAGGACTTGAAGCCCCGAATGGTCAAATTTTTTAAATACATAGGCTGATGTCGAGGGTTCCCTCTCTCCTTAGGATAACTTGTCCGCGCCGAATCTGGTCCGTTGCTTCCACCCGGCTGATCCTGGCCTGATTGCGGCGGTAATAGCGCCGGCCGGCGGCATAGAGCACTGACTGGTCTTTGGGATGAAGCAGCAGCTCCCGGGAGCCGGGGGCATCGGACAGTGCCCCGGCGATGCGCTCATGCAGGCGCCGGGACAAGACCAGCTCCCGGAATGCCGGATGGTGCGGCCCGGCGATCAGATCAGCGCCCGCGGTCAGTTCCTGATTGGCCTGTAGACCAACCCGCAGCACCTGAATGCCGGCTGCCTCATACAGGGTCAGCAGCTCGGCACACCGGGCGACGGCGTCTTCCAGCTCCAGAGGAAGATAGCGCCCGGCGGCATAAAGTTCGGCCAGGGGTGTACCCCGCACCACCAGTGTCGGATAGATTCTTACCTGGTCCGGCTTCATGGCAATACTGGCTCTGGCGGTGGCCAGATCAGATGCCGAATCAGCCCCCGGCAGCCCCGGCATGATCTGATGGCCCAGGGTGATCCCCCGGGACCGGATGAGCCGTGAGGCCCGTTCCACATCTTCTGCGGTATGACCGCGGCCGCTCTGAACCAGCACCGTGTCATCCAGGCTCTGAACCCCCAGTTCGATGATGTCCATGCCAAAGGATGCGCAGCGCTCCAGGACTTCATCATCGATGAAGTCAGGCCGGGTCGAGCAGCGGATATGGGAAATGGCGCCGGCCTGGCGCAGGTCCCGGGCTGCCCCCAAAAGTTCCAGCTGCTGGTGGACAGGGATCCCGGTAAAGCTGCCGCCGAAAAACGACAGTTCCACCGTCTTCTCCCCCGGTGGGAGCGTGGCCAGATGGCGTGCGGCAATCGCCTGGACGTCCGCTGCGCCAAGACTCTGGGGATCTGCCGCCTGACAGCCGCTGATGCGGGACTGATTGCAGAAGACGCAGGTATGCGGACAGCCCAGATGGGGAATGAAGACCGGAATGATATAGTGCCTCAAAGGGTTTCCTCCCGGTGCAGGGCCAGCTTGCTCAGCGCGTCCCGGGCCGCTTCCTGCTCGGATTCCTTCTTGCTCATGCCTTCGCCCCGGCCCATGGTTATTTCATCCACGGCGACCCGGGAAAAGAACTTGCGCCGGTGCGCCGGACCCTCGAATTTGACCAGATCATAGTGGATATTGACCTCGCCGGACTCCTGGAGGAGTTCCTGGAGCCGGGTCTTGTAGTCCAGAACGATTTCATGATTCAGGGCGCGCCGGATGATGTCCTCGAAATGTTCCAGGATCAGCCGGTCCGCCGCTTCCGTGCCCTGGTCCAGATACAGCGCCGCGATGACCGCTTCCACCGCATCCGCCAGCAGCGACTGGCGCTTGCGGCCGCCGGTGGCTTCCTCGCCGTGGGACAGCAGAATATAGCGCCCCAGGTTCCACTTCTGGGCCACCTCATACAGGGAAGGCTCGCAGACGATGAGGGCGCGGATTTTGGTCAGCTCGCCTTCACTGCGGCTGCCGCCCCGCTCATACAGCGCCCGGGTGATGCACAGCTGCAGAATCGCATCGCCCAGAAATTCAAGTTTTTCGTTGCTTTCCATGCCCTGCTGCTGGTTGGCATAGGAAGAATGGGTCAGGGCCTGTGTCAGCAGCTTCTCATTGGAAAAGCGGATTCCCAGTTCGTTCAGTTTCATGATTTGACTCCTTTGTCAGCTTGAGTCCATTCCTCAGCCAAACTTAAGCCTGGCTCAGGAATATACTCGCATTGTCCAACTGTTATTATACCAAAAAAGCTGCACCCTTATCGGATGCAGCATCAATCCATACTTAATCTTATTCTTCGCCAACCAGTGTATTGATGTAGTTGACTACATCGCCTACCGACTGAGCTCTTTCAGCTTCCTCGTCGGATACCTGGATATCATATTCCTCTTCAATGGCCATAATCAGTTCGACGATGTCGAGGGAATCTGCCCCTAAATCTTCAAAGGTCGTCTCCATTTTGATCTCGCCCTCGCTGATTCCCAGCTTATCGGCGATGATGTGTTTTACTTTGTCAAATACCATATAAAAAAACCTCCACGTCTTTTGTTTCTACGTATTCATTCAATGATTGGTTCTGTCACGCTGACATCACTTGTATCATAATATGGCATCATCAACTCTGCAACTGGTTTTTTTCGATTTCCGCCCGGAAATGGTCAATGAAGCCGGCTTCCTTCACCCGGGCCGCCTGGCGGATCGCGTTTTTGAAAGCCATGGCATCGGATGAGCCGTGCGCCTTGACGACGATGCCATTCAGACCCAGGAAGGCCGACCCTCCGGTCTCGCGGTAATCGTACTGCTTCATCATTTCCTTGAGTGAGGATTTGATCAGGAGGCCGCCCAGCTTGCCTCTGGCTGACTTCATAAGCGAGGCCTTGATCAGTTCCAGCATGGTCTTAACCGTTCCCTCGAAGGTCTTCAGGATGGTATTGCCGACAAACCCGTCGCAGACCAGCACCTGGACATCGCCGGTGATGCAGTCCCGCGGCTCCACATTGCCCACAAAGTTCAGAGCCGGGTCACCGGCCAGGAGCTCATAGGCTGCTTTGGTCAGCTCGTTGCCTTTTTCCGCTTCGGCCCCAATGTTGACCAGCCCGATCCGGGGCTTGACATAGCCCAGGATGCTCTCAAAATAGACTTTTCCCATATGGGCGAACTGATGCAGGTTCACCGGCTTGCAGTCCGTATTGGCTCCCACATCGATGACCATGAACCGGCCGTTTTTGCCCGGAATCAGCGGCGCCAGTGCCGGCCTGTCGATTCCTTTGATCCGGCCGATGATGAAGAGTCCTCCGGCCAGGAGCGCGCCGGTGGAACCGGCGGAGACCACGCCGTCGCAGTCGCCGTCCCGAACCAGTTCAATGGCGCGGCGCAGGGACGAGTCTTTCTTGCGGCGAATGGCCAGAACCGGACCTTCATCGGTGCCAACCACTTCCGTTGTATGCAGAACGCTGATCCTTGAACGATCCACGTCGTATTTTGCCAGTTCGGCTTCTATGCGGTCGGACGGGCCCGTGATCGTAATGTCCACGCCCAGCTCCTTGACCGCCTCGACACAGCCTTTGACTACTTCAGCGGGCGCATGGTCGCCCCCCATTCCATCTACAGCAAATCTCATGTTCGATTCCTCCTTGCCTTCCAATGTCACTATTCTATCACAGCCAGCGGCTTCTTAACTTTGGTTCATAAAAAAGAAAAAGAACACATGCAAACATGTGCTCTGATCTTTTCCATTCGGAATTAGTTGACATCAACCTTAGCGATGATCTCTTTGCCGTCGTAGTGTCCGCAGTTCTTGCAGACTCTGTGGGAGAGCATCATATCGTGGCAGTTCGGGCATTCGATGATGCTGGGTGCACTGGCTTTGAAAGTCTGAGCTCTTCTTCTGGCTGTTCTTCCTTTAGAGAATCTTCTTGCTGGATTTCCCATTACTTACACCTCCTTGAATAAATCCTTTAATGCGGCGAATCGTTCATTCACCTGTTCCTTATCACAGTCACAGGTTTCTCGATTGAGATTAGCCCCGCATTCCTGACACAGTCCCTTGCAGTCTTCGCTGCAGAGCGGCTGGATCGGCAGACTGGATATTATATCTTGTACGAGGAGGTCCGTCAGATCAACGGTGTCCCCTTCAGATAACGGCATTGTGTCCAGATCGTCATCCGAAACTTGCTGGGCCCAGGTTTCATCGATGGAGAGATCAATCTCCTGCTCGAATTCATCCAGGCAGCGGCTGCAGACCTGCCGGACCTTTGAATGGACATCTACATCCAGTTCAATTTGACCAGGCTGGATTGTAACAGTGCCTTTGACTTGGACCGGTTCAGCGAACGCAGTCCCTTCTTTTTCCAACGACTCAAGGGAAGGAGCATCAAATGAAAAATCCAGTTCTTTGATCACGGCCTTTTTCATTGAGTCGGCAATTGAAATGATCATCTCAATCCCCTTTCCATTTTACGCATAAAAAAGAGTTCCTTTGACGAACAACATTAATAATACCAATAAAGGATAAGAGTGTCAACAATCTGACCCGGCATTTCAGTTGAAATTGACGGAAAAATAACCAGAAATTACCACATGGAATCCGAACTACCCCTGCCCAATTCGCCTGAGTCCACGATCCCCGTCGCTGCATGAACCACGTCAGGGATACTCCGGCTGGATCAGAGGATCGCGCGCGGGAACCCGGCAGCCCCCGTCGGGTTCAGCTTTTTCACCCGCCGGCCCCCTTCCACCTTGTCCTCCGTCCGACCGGGCCACCGAATACTGCCAGACCCTTTACCCGAACAATCCAGCCGCGCCAATGCCCGGGCAAAGAAGAGCTTGCAGAAAGAGCCTCGGCCTTGATAAAATGATATCAAGAGAAATCCAACCCATTCAGACAGCGAGAACTGCAGCAATCGCTCTCCCTCCAGGCTTCCTGGAGACCCTGCTGAATGGAGTCAACCCTCACTGCCATCCAGGCCCATGAAGGAGATCCCATGAAACCATCCCACCTGATCCCCGGATTCCTTGTGCTTACCGGTGCCATCTTTTCCATCGCCGATTATCTGGACCGACTGGGTCACCCCGAATGGAGCGCGTCGCGCAGCGTCGCGCTGCTCTACCTTGGTCTGTCCGTTCTGGTTGCCCTGTTCTATTATATCGTGATCCGCCAGTGGGAGCATCACACGCATCACGATTCCCCGCTTTAGCAGCGACACCCAGGTGACTCCCGCCAGGCCCGGCTTAAGACCGGCCCAAGGAGCTTCCCATTCCGTCTAAATCACCAGACTCCACCGCCCAGTCAGACAGGACCAGGCAGCGGAGTCTGTTTTTCGTTATTTGCTATCCATGAACCGAACTAGAGCCTACCCAGCAGTGTCGTGAAACTGAACTGATCTTTGTCTTGG
>JABNAD010000592.1_pt1 | contig 19361 bp, 16 predicted proteins | sample 7240381 | NCBI WGS metagenome assembly JABNAD01 (sample SAMN11332834, study PRJNA596920) | anaerobic digester metagenome | biome: digested sludge; isolation source: digested sewage sludge-derived enrichment culture grown on H2/CO2 | place: Germany: Goettingen
TCCTGGAAAATCCGATCTTAAATTCTGTTCTGAATTTGTTTTTTCTCCTGTTTCTTTTATCCTGGCAGCGACCATTGACTGCTATTTGTAATGACAAATTTCCGTGGCGATACCGAATCCAGAATAAGTTTACCCGGACTCCCTTCCGACAAACCAGCCAACCCATTGCATCATGTTGATATTTCGCTGGTACAGTGTATTACCTGTTGACAACTCAACAGGATTATTTTGGTTTTCCCATTCCGGTTGCGAAGTTCAGTTTCGGTGAACTACCTTTCATCACCGTGTAACTTCCTCCTGATGTTGCACCCACGCGGGCCATACCTACGCCTGCACTCACTGATACATCCATTTTTACGCCTACATCTTCTACTTCACCATTATCGGATACTGTAACGACTGCCCCTGCTTTGGCGGAGGCCGCCATCACTCCCAATTCTGCTTTGGCGCCAACTCCGGCAAAAATAACGGTATTGTGCTTTTTGAAATTCCGCTTTATTGAACCGGAAGCTATGAGGGTACACCCAAATTCAACACTTTCGCAGTCAACACCCAAATCGCAGATGGAAATTGAGATTTTAAAGTTGCTGTTTGAAGGGCAGTCGTTTGCTTTGGGGTCTTTCTTCTCTACCTCTCCTGGTGGCAAAGGTGTCGGGATGGCAAATACGGAGCAATCGGTTCCGCATCCGTTGTGGGCAGGAAACGGGAATGCCTGTGGATAAGAGCCAAAACTGTTGGCAATTATTGAAAAAGCGGTTCTTTGAATTTCATACGCATATATTAAACTCCAGTATTGACTGCTGATTTTGGAAAACCATGGCTCCGCAAAACCGTAAAAATCTTTGAGTAGTTTTGATTGATCGCTGCTCATCTGGCTGAATGCCATACGAAAATTCTTGTATTCGTCCTGTAATTGTTCATTGCATTTGTTGGCGCTGGGGCACTCCTGCAAACAATATTTCCGAAAGCACTCATTCAGGCAGTATTCATCACCACCGCAACCTTCTATGCATGAAACATATTCGGTGGAGTACTGCTCATATCTTTTCAGGTAATCTTCTTTTATGTCATTGGCTCTCTGTGTAATCTGATCAACCGATTCCCGGTAGTCATCGGTTATTTTTTTCGATTCCTTGAAAAATAATTCGGTGAGAAGATCCAGGGCTAATCTTTCGTTCGGGTAATCGCGAAGAACTGCATTCGGCGGGAGCACCGGCTGTTGCTTGTGAACTTCTAATGATTGTCTTACAAATGCCATAAGTTGACTGTGAAATGCGCTATACGACGAAACAGCGTTGCCGTATCCTCCTCCTTCCATCCAGTTCTCGAGTTTATCACTTGTTTGTAAATCAGGCATTTTCAACCGGTCGATGATAGGGACAAGAGAAGCCAACGCCTCCGAAGGATCCATTTCTCTTTTGGTTTCATTCCACATTTTCTGCTTAAGGTCCTGGTTGTTTTCAGCCTGCTCGTTGATATACGCCAGGTTCTGCGAAGCCTGCATATACGAGCATCCCATTCCTTTTACACCAGAGAGCAATTCGATGAACGCATCCTCAATTCGCCCCTGTTTGAGATAAAGATCACACAAAGCCGAATGGGCCTGACCAAATCCGGGGTTATATTTGATTGCTTCTTTGAGGTATTTTTCGCCTTTTACTTCATCATTCAATTCAAGATAGCTACAGCCCAATTGTGTAAGAATCACAGGACTTTCCGAAAAAAGACTATTGGCAAAAAGCAATACCGGGAGAGAGGTTTCAATAGAATCGATAATGCGCAGATAACCGCCGAAGTTATTGACAGCCAATGTATCGGTTGGTAAAACTTTTACAGCAGCGGTAATATAAGCACAGGCAAAGTTGTGATCGTTTCCAAAAGTGATCAATGCGGCTCCGGCTCCGCCCAGTTCGCGAACAGCTTTTGCTGAAAAGTTCAGTTTTTCCGCCTTTTTAAAATCAAGGTCAAATTGGTTTCGTGAAACAGCATCGAGCGCTTTGTAGGATCGTGTAAAAAAACGGTCGGCAATCGCAACAATTGCTTCCTTGTTAACTTCATTCACATGAATATCAGTAGGTTCTGTCCTTTCTAAAGGAGTATTCCGGTCAAACCCTATTACAGGTTTTCCTCCTGATAGTTGAATGGCAAGCTTTTGGATTTCCTCATTTGCTTTTTTTGCTGCCGCAGGATCATCCCAATTGGTGGTTTGCCGGATTTTTGCCATTTGCTGCCTGATCCGGGCAGTTTCTTCAGTACTGGCCTGAGCCTGAGCAATTATAGAAGATATACACAATAAAATGAGAATGAAAACGTGTTTCATTACCTTGAATGAATGATTGATTAATCAGGAGGTTCCTGACGAAAGTAAAACAGTTTCTTTATGTCAATCAATACGATACAATTTGTACCTGAAAGCTTCAACAAGATAGCCCAGGTATTGATCCACAGCCTGAATTGCGTACATTCCTTTCCCGGGTACTATCAGGCTGGCGCCGGTTTGCAATGAGGTTACCTGAAACTGTATTTCCTCAAGCCTGTCGTAGTCAGGTAATGCTTTGGCGTATGATTCTTTACACTGTTCAATAAATTCAAGCATGCGGGGAGTAAATTTCAGGCAGTAGGCATCCTGTTTTTCATGTATCTTTTCTATTACCCTTTCCGCGTGTTCAACATCTGCCCGGGTGTATCCTTCACCATCGTTGATGCTGTTCAACTCGGTGTAAAATGGCTTAAGTTCAGCTTCAAGTAAGGCTTTTGCAGTTTCCGCATCCTTGTCGAGGGCAATGAATTGTTGTCTGAGCTGGTTTTCCATACCTGCTACCTTATTCCTCAAGGTTGATTGCTCCGAGAGTAATTCGTACATCGACATATTTTCCTCATTGAACCCTTTGTTTTGACCGGGATTGGCCTGAGCAACCGCCATTTGTTCGGCGGCATAACCCTGTGCCCATGCCTCTTTACCTGCATCACTCATTTTGCTGAGGTTTTTCGCTTCCTCAAGTGAAATATTGGCTTGCTGCTTCAATATTTTATCTGCCATGGCCTGTGCTTCAGCATCCGACATTTCTTCCCCGCTTTGCAGCTTCATGAGGTCTTCATCTGACATGCCGGATTTTCTCATCATGTTGGCTTTCATCTGATCTTCATTGCTTTTCATATATTCCTCAGTTTCTCTGCTTCGATTGGCTGCATCTTCATGAATCACTGATGAAAGATTCCTGACATTATTAAGAAAAGCATCCCGGGCACTTCCGGTTGCATTACACACATTTACCGGAATATCTGGTACTCTTTTCAGGTAATCAGTTGCAGTTGTTTGGGCTGCAAGAACCTGTGTCAGAAACAGGGCAGTAATTGTGAATACAAGGTTTTTCATTTTCACTTTTTTTTCAGATGGATCATTTCGCTAATTACATCTTAATAAACTCCACCCTGCGGTTCAAGGCTTTATTGGAGGGAGTATCGTTGGGAGCCACAGGCTGGCCCTCGCCCAGGCCATCGGTTAAAGTCTGTCGCCGTTAACGTTGAATGTTTTGACAAGTTCATTTTTTACCGAAGCAGCCCGCCGTCTTGAAAGGTCTAGGTTGGCGGCATCCTGCCCGTCGGCATCGGTATGCCCTACAATTTTCACCTTCACATCGGGCACTTCATTCAGAATTTTGGCGATATCATTGAGTGTACCATACGATTCGGGTTTTACAACGTCTTTATTCACGTCAAAATAAATTCCGTAGGTAACCAGTTTGCCTTCGGTGAGCAGTTTGTTGCGGGTATCGGGTGATGCAGTGGTAATTTTTATGTTGCTGACATATGAACTACTGGAAGCGCCCCGGTATAGTTGAAATGCCAGACGGGTGAACCTGCTGTCATCGTAAAGGTTGGTAGGCATATCCAGTACCTTTTCCCCCTTATGGTAGATGCGGACACGCCGGTTCTGGACCCAGATGATTACATGATTAACTTTCTCCTCTTCAACAGGATTTATGTCCGAATTGCCTGTTATTTTCGGGTTCCCTGATTTCAGGCCTTGTGTTTCCCATCCGGTTTTCGCCACATTTACAATTAATCCGGTTTTGCAGGAAAACGGATCACTCATCTCCTTGAAGTTATTTTCGCCGTAAATAGCTACACCAACTGCATAACGGGGAGCACCTTTCTTGGGCACAACATCAAATTCAATAATATAATTCTTCGGGAACTCTATCTGATTCAAAAACCACCAGGTTCCCTCTGTGGAGTTCAGATTCAGCCAGTTGCCGGGAGCAACATTCAATGTATTGATTTCGCCTGCTTTATTGGTCGTCCACAATGCCGGGAAATCACCAACCGCATCCTGACTGAAGTCTTCGTACAACAGGATTTGATCGCCGGGTACGAAATCATATCGCGAGAAGGCTTTCAGTGATTCCTTTTCCTGCTTGCCCACCACTGATTTGTCATCATCCGGGTTCGTGGATTTGTCATTATCTTTAATATCCTTGCTGTCTGGCTTGGTCTCCTTTTTGTTATCTCCCTCCAATCCCTTTTCCACGGCGTCAAGGCCTTTGTCAATACCACGGTCGATTTTATTGTTGATGCGGTTAACCGCCTTTTTCTCCGCGCGCTTTGGAACGTTGATGATCTGAGCTGATGATGTTTGAAGCAGCCCAAATAGAAAAACCGTAATGCAGCATGCAATCAGTGCTTTCATAATTTTTAGTTTTTTGGAATTAATAATGGGAAATTGTTGGTGGAAAAACCACAGCAAACATCAGTCAATCCCGGCAGAAAGCCTTTATTAACGGAGTTTTTTCTCAACGTATTGAAGATAACTAAATACACATAAATGTAAAGAATTTTTCTGCTCTTGTCAATAGAAATTTCATTTTATAATTCAGAAATACAAGCCTGTCAGGCTGAATAATTCCCCTGAATCTAAGTACTTATTTTATCTAATAAGAATAAATAATAAGTAATTAATATTCAGCTAATTAACATAGGGGGTTTTAACCGGGAAAGCCTGGTCCATTGCCAGGAACCGTTATTCGCGCCAATAATGACAGTCCGACATCATAGAAGGTACCTGATAAAGATTCTGAGACCGTTTCTGTTTGTATTTTGCCCCGCTTGGCATGGTAATTCCGGTTAACATAAACTTAATATACTTTTAAACGTGGCTTAAAATACTTCCGGTTTTGAATGGGTTACTTTGCAGCCATAAATCAACCTATAAAAAACCATGAAAAAGATTTTAATGTTTGCCCTTGTTGCATCGGTAGCCCTTTTTACTGCCTGCAAGGATGATGAGGACACCTTTGACACACCATTCGTAGCTTTTCCGGACCCTGTGTCTGCTGAATTCAATGCAGAAGTTGAGCTAACTTTTAATTATACCACAGATGCCGGGTTTAAATCGGCAAGTGTTTCAGCAACCAACGGAACGGCCACCATTAAAACCAACGGAACAGTTGGTTCGGCATCGGGATCCGTTGTTGTTACCTTCACCGCCGGTGATCAGGCTGGAGCAGGAAGTGTGGAACTTTCAATTACAGACAATGCTGATCAGACTTCAAAAGCAACCGCAGTGATCAGTGTGCTGGCAGAGCAGGTTATTTTCAACGTTGATGGTAATATTACTGCCAATACTACCTGGGAAACAGGTAAAGTTTATATTCTGAAAAGCAGGATAGCAGTTGTTTCAGGAGTAACCCTTACCATTAAGCCCGGTGTTGTGGTAAAAGGCGAAGCCGGAACAGGCGCCAATGCAACTGCCCTGATTATTGCCCGTGGTGCGCAGATTAAGGCAGAAGGAACTGCTGATCAGCCGATTATTTTCACTTCGATTGCCGATGAACTCATGCCCGGCCAGGTAGCCAGTCCCAACCTTGACCCGACCCTGAACGGGTTGTGGGGTGGTTTGCTGGTACTGGGGAACGCCCCCATATCCGCAAGCGCGGCATCGGTGCAGATTGAAGGGATTCCTCCATCAGACCAGAACGGGCTGTATGGTGGATCCGACCCCAGTGATAATTCCGGAATTATAAAGTTTGTTTCTATCCGCCACGGCGGTGCCAATATCGGCGAAGGAAATGAGATCAACGGTCTTACCCTGGGCGGTGTAGGTGCCGGTACCGTTATCGAAAATGTTGAAGTGATTGCAAACCAGGACGATGGTATAGAATTTTTCGGCGGCACGGTAAATGTTAAGAATGCCATTGTGTGGAATGTTGGTGATGATGCCATTGACACCGACCAGGCCTGGGCCGGTACCCTTGATAACTTCATCGTGATTTGCGGTGATGATACCGACCATGCCCTTGAAATTGACGGCCCCGAAGGATCGTTGCTTGCAGCCAATACGGTAAAAAACGGCTCTCTCAAAGGAAGTCCGGCCGCAGAACTCGGTGACTTCCGCGACGGCGCTAGGGGAACATTCTCGAACCTTTATTTCTTTGGTTTCCCTGATCCTGCTGCTGACGGACGTGGCGATCTTTCACTTTCAGGTGATAAAACCCTTGCCAGTTTTGCTGAAGGTCATCTGGTTTTCCAAAACCTGCAGGTTACCCTTCCCGAAGCCGTTGAACTTACTTCAGTCTTTAAAAACGGAACCCTGCCGTTTGCTTCTTCTGTCGCTGCCGGAGCCAATACCGTCGGAGCAACCAAATCAGCCTTTGCCGGATGGTCATGGGCTGAAGTGGCCGGTGAACTTTCTGACTTTTAAATTTACGGATTTCAGCTTTCGAAACTCGTGGGCTTTCTGCCCACGGGTTTTATGCTTGATAAATGCATTAACACTTATTAATTCCTTTATGCCACGCCTCAGTATTTTAGTTTTTTTATTGTTTCTGTTGTTTCTGCCAGGATATGCAAAAGCTCAGAACGGATTTATCCGGGGTACCGTTTATGATGCCAAAACCGGAGAAACCCTGCCCGGTGTTACCATTTTTATTGTCGGAAGCACAACGGGGACCCTCACCGATTTTGACGGAAAATTTAACTTATCCATTGCCCCGGGCGAGTATAATCTGAGGGTTTCCTACATCAGTTATGAAACCGTAGTGGTTGAAAAACTTCTTGTAAAGGCCGGGGGAGTGGTTTTACTCGACAATATTCAGATGAGGGAGGCCCGGGTGGAACTTTCCGAAGTGACCATCACGGCTGAAGCCATCCGTAACTCGGAAGCCGCCATGCTGACTATGAAACAAAAATCCGCCAACCTGATTGACGGAATTTCGGCAGCCAATTTCAGAAAAATCGGAGACTCCGACGCTGCATCATCCCTGAAAAGGGTTACCGGGATATCGGTTGAGGGGGGTAAATATGTTTTTGTACGTGGCCTGGGCGACAGATATACCAAAACCATTCTCAACGGAATAGACATTCCTGGCCTTGACCCAGACCGCAACACCCTTCAGATGGATATTTTTCCGACCAATATTATCGATAACATCATTGTTCACAAGTCTTTTAGCGCTGAGTTGCCCGCTGATTTTACCGGCGGAGTGATAGACATTGCTACCAAGGACTTTCCGGAAGTGAAAACAGCCAACCTTTCATTAAGCCTTGGGTATAATCCTGATATGCATTTTAACAATGAATTCCTTGGATATGAGGGTGGTAAAACCGACTGGCTGGGATATGACGATGGTACAAGGGCCATTCCCGCCACTGATAATATTCCGTTTTTCTCTGAGGTGGTTGGAAATCCCGATGGCGATAAAGCGATCCGGTTCAGGGAAATTATGAGCAGGTTTAATCCCCTGATGGGTGCAAAACGTGAGCAAAGCCTGATGGATTATGCTGCCGGCATTGCGCTGGGAAATCAGTATCCTATGAAAAAAGTCACCCTGGGTTATAATGTTTCCTTCTCATACAAATACAACACTGAATATTACGAAAACGCTGAATATGGCAACTATGGCATGATTGCCGATCCCGGTATTTTCGGGCTTGAGCGCCGTGAATATACCCGCGGAGCCTATGGCAGCAACAGTGTGCTTCTGGGCGGTCTGGCCGGTGTAGCGCTTAAGACAAAGAACTCACGGTTCATACTGAATTTTCTTCATCTTCAGAACGGGGAGTCAAAAGCGGCCATCTTCGATTACAGCGGTTCCGACCAGGGCTCAAATTTCGACGCTGTCCAGCACAACCTTGAATACAGCCAACGTGCACTTACCAATATCCTGTTGAGTGGTAAACATTTCTTTTCAAACAACAAATGGGGGGTGGAATGGAAAATTTCTCCGACAAAGTCCGCATTGTATGATCCGGATGTCAGGTTTACCCGTTACGAAACCCGCGGAAACACATTCTCCATCAGTACCGAAGTCGGTTTTCCGGAACGCATCTGGCGCGAACTTACAGAATCCAATTTTGCAGGTCAGCTGAGTATTACCCGCGACTACAAGGTCTTCGGCAGGGATGCCGTGCTGAAATTCGGAGGTTCATATACCGGCAAGAACCGTGATTATGAAATCAGGAGTTTTGCCATCAATGTAAGAAGCGTTACGCTGACAGGTGATCCTGACGAGCTGTTTTATCCGGAGAATATATGGCCTTACAACGGAAGCGTCAACAGAGGGACCACTTACGAATCAAGGTTTGTACCCAATAATCCCAACCAATATAATTCCAATAACGAAAACGCCGCTTTTTATGTGTCAACGGAATTTTCACCCTTGCATAAGTTAAAAGCCATTATCGGATTACGCGGCGAGTCATTTGTTCAGCGCTATACCGGCCAGGATCAGACTTTGACGAATGTACTTGACAATGAGGAGGTAATCAGTGAGTTTGATTTTTTTCCTGCAGCCAATATTATTTATTCACTCACAGAAAGGCAGAATCTGCGGGTATCCTACTCACAAACCATAGCCAGACCTTCGTTTAAGGAAATGTCATACGCCGAGATATTCGATCCCATTACAGGAAGGGTGTTTGTAGGCGGAATGTTCAGGGATGCAGATGATGTGGCCGGTATCGAATACTGGGACGGGAACCTGAAGGTAACCAGGATCCGGAATGCCGACCTCCGGTGGGAACTGTTTCAGGGAAAGGGACAAACTCTCTCAATAAGCGCGTTCTATAAGTTTTTCGACAGCCCCATCGAAATTGTGCAGTACCTGTCGCAAAAAGGGGCATTCCAGCCGCGCAATGTAGGCGATGGACAGGTGGGAGGATTCGAATTTGAGATGAGGCAGGGTCTGGGCGTACTCTCATCACGGGCCGAAAATATTGTTTTTTCCACCAATATCACCTATACCCATTCGCGCATCATGCTGAGCGAAACTGAACTGAGGTCGGGAAAGGAAAATGCAAGAACGGGAGAAACCGTGGAGAAATACCGGGAAATGGCAGGGCAGGCCCCTTACATTATCAATGCCGGACTTTCCTTTGATGGTTCGGATAAGGGCTTTTTCAAAGGTTTTGAAGCAGGACTTTTTTACAATGTCCAGGGCCCGACCCTTGAAGTGGTAGGGATTGCCGACAGGCCTGATGTTTACAGCAAATCCTTCAACAGTCTGAACCTGAATATTAACAAAACCTTTGGCGAAAGCAAAAAACTGCAGCTGGGACTCAAAGTTGACAATATTCTCGGAGATGTAAAAGAATCTGTATTCCGGTCGTTTGAAGCTGAAGACCAGTTTTATACCTACCTCAACCAGGGGCGTACATTCCAGCTCAGGCTTGGATACAGGTTCTTTTAATGCATCAACAACAAAAAGCTGTCCCGGATGGACGGAAATCCTGAAAGTTCAGCATATTTATTCACCGGTAATTATCTTCACGATCAAAAACGATGAAACAATCAATCATAACCACCATACTGCTGCTGATCGCCGGATTTGTTTTGGCGCAGGGGCTTGAATACAAGGATGGCTTGTATTACAAAAAAGGGATGCTCTACACGGGGACACATACCGAGCATTTCGAAAACGGCAATGTATCCGTTGAACTTTCCGTCAAAAACGGACTTGAAGACGGAGCCGTGAATTACTACTTTGAGAATGGCATTAAAAAGGAGCAACGTGAATACCTGGAAGGGAAGAAGAACGGTACCTGGCAAACCTGGAACGAAAACGGGGTGAAAATTGCAGAGGCGTCCTATAAATCAGATGTTAAGCACGGGCCCTGGAATATCTGGAGCGCGGACGGTGTAAAACTTTATGAAATGTATTACACCGAAGGCACAAAAACCGGCGTCTGGAAACAATGGGATGAAGAAGGTAAACTGATTATGGAGCGCGATTTCGGCAAATAGGTTTATGAGAACAATTGAGAAAAGGGCAGGGCAGAGGTTTCTGTCCTTTTTTTATAGGCTTGCCGGCCGGCAGTTGCGGAAGCATTGGTTCCTGTTACTGAACTATCAGGAAATGTTATTGAACTGGAACGGACTGGGAAATCCACGTCAACAGAATATGGTTGATTGCTGGTTGGCAGTTAGACGACCAACCACTTTGGTTTATTGAATTACCGGGTAATTAGCTATTTGATTTGTTGGAAATAATTTGGTGACCTGAAATTATAAAGAAGCCACCAAAGCACTATCCCGAACGCCATCGGGATTGTGCTTTTATGGCAGGAATAAGCTGCAAATCATTTAACGAAAAACCCAAAGTGCTTTTATTTAAAAGCAGTGTTCAAGTTGCGGTGTATAAAAAAACAGCCCGGCGGAGTCCACCGGGCTGTTCAGTAGATATGAGGGAAAAATCAGTGGTTATTGTCAAGTTTGATGTTAATTTCTTCCTGCTCATTTGCTTGTAGTTCAAGGTTCTCAACCAGGCTGCTTTTGTATGAGATCATCGACAGTACAAGGTTGTATTTGCCCGGCTCCAGCCCTTCAATGCTGAAATTTCCGTCAAAATCGGTATAAACCTTTGTGTCGGTTCCTTCAACAAGGATCGCAACTCCTGCAAGCGTTTCACCTGACTGAAGGTCAATTACTTGTCCGCTGATTGAGGCGGTGGCTGCCGGTAATTTAGTCGGGTGCATGCCTGCGGATGCGGAAAAAGACACCAGGGTGAGTGTGATAAATGCTGTGAGTATGCTGATGGATTTTTTCATGGCTTTGGTTTTTTAATGATGCAAAAATAACCCGGCACCATTAAGCCAGTTTAAAGCCAATATTAAATGAATGTTAAGTTTTAAACACCTTGTTTATTTCAGGCGTGCAACAACGGGATGAAGCGGATTCAGCAACGGCTGAAGTTGCCGGTAGGGCAGGAAGACACTGACGGCTCCGGTTTCCGGTCCTGCAATTTCATAGATATTGTAATGGCAAAGGATACCATACTCGGTAAGGGCGAAATGCTGCGGCACAGGGATTTCATTGCTGAAGAAACCGTAACCGGTAAGGTCGGCGGTGGGATCTATGCCCGTTTTGGCGCAAATCACGTTGCGGATAAGACCTGTTATTGCTGATGCTGATTCATTAAGGAAAAGGGCTGAGAAATCGACTTTTTCGCCCCTTTCGGCATCAAATACGAGCATACGGTTTATTTCAAGCCCTTCCGTTCCGCCTGTGTAAGCATAGTCTTTGAGGTACAGGCTGATGATGTTATTTTCATTGAAGGCCACTGACAGCAGCCTGGACTTTTCCCAGTTCAGGTGCTGGTAATTCTTTTGGATATCAATGCCATCGCTGCTGCTGCGGTATTGATTGAAAAAATCCGATTCCTGGTTTCGCAGCAGGGCCAGCGGGTCTATGGCCGGTTTGCTTCTGAACAGGCCGGAATAAACCAATCCGGCCAGTTTCTCTGAAATGGCTTCGTATTTTTCGCGCGGCAGGGATAGATAGGATGCTTCATAAGCTGCCACGGGAGATCCCGGTTCATCATTGAGGGATTGAACAGAGGTGACAGAAACCGCCGTTAAAACATGGGTGCCTTCGGGATAAAACGGTGACATTTCAAACGGGCGCGCTTCCCCGGCCGGATTCAGCCAATTTCCAAAGAAAGTTCCTTCCTTATTCAGGCTTCCGCTGATAATGGTTTTTTCAGAATCTTTTACGCGCAACACCACTTGCCCTTCTGCATTGACCTCGCCGGAGAAAAATTCAGGTTCCCCGGCGGTAAAATGATTTTGAACTGTTCCGGTAATCTTTGAACCGAAAATGACAAAATCTGCGGTAACCGATTCCTCGTTGTCGATGTTCCCTTTCAGATGAAAGTAACGGTCCTGGGCCTTTACGTTAATAAAGCAGGCCATCAGCAGAAAGGCCGGTAGCAGATATTTCGGAAATGTTCTTCTCATGATGCAAGATTGTTATTAGTGATAATCCCTTTCCCCGAAAAGGGCAGTGCCGATCCTGACCATATTGCTGCCTTCCTCAATGGCAATGTGGTAATCGCCCGACATGCCCATGGACAGGATATCAAATCCCTCTGTTCCGGAGAAAAAAGTGCCGGATAAATGGTCAAAAAAGGTCTTCAGCGCGGCAAATTCATTCCTGACCACATTGTCATCGTCGGTATATGTCGCCATACCCATCAATCCCCTGATCCTGACGTTTTTCATTGCCGGGAACGCTTCATTGTTCAGGATTTCTTTTACTTCCTCCTCATCCAGTCCGAACTTACTCTCTTCCTTGGCGATATATACCTGAAACAGACAATCGATAACCCTTCCGGCCTTTTCTCCCTGCCGGTTGATTTCTGCCAGCAGTTTAAACGAATCTACACTGTGGATCAGGTGCACAAATGGCGCGATATATTTGACTTTGTTGGTTTGCAGGTGCCCGATCTGGTGCCAGCGGACATCGCCGGGCAACAAAGGTTGTTTTTCGGTCATTTCCTGCACCCTGTTCTCGCCGAAATCGCGCAGACCGAGGTCGTATGCCTGTTGCAGCATTTCAACGGGCCGGGTCTTGGTCACGGCAACCAGGGTTACGTGCGGCGGAAGCTCCTGAAGTATGTAATTGATATGCTCCGACAACATTTCCATGAAGACACTGATAGTTTCTGCAAATGTATGTAAAAAGCGGTTGCTTCCGGAAAGCGGAATGAAGGGCCGTGAAATATAGCCCGGTAAATTCCTGTATAAAAAGTCGGAAACTTACTCAGTCATCAGAAATGCAGATCGCTGCGTTTATTATCTTTGCTTAAAAATGATACAATGCAACAGTTAATAAGATCTATCCTGTTTTTCTCGGTGCTGTTTTTGACTTTTGTTCTGTTTTCCTGTTCGGGCAAGGATAAAAATGATGATCCGTTACCGGATAATTCAGGCCCTTCTTTTGAGGCATTGGAAATTTTTCCTGCAAACCGTGCAGCCCACCTTGTTTTTTCAGAACCTGTATATCAGGGCGGTGCCATCCGGCAGCCCCTGACCGCCGAAAGTTTCAGCATTGTGTTGCAGGGAGGTACCGCGGTGCTCGACAGCGTGAAAGTCACTTCTTCAACGGGTGATTCGGTGGTAATTATTGTTCTTCATATCCATGGGCTGGTGAGCGGGGGAGAGACCCTTACTATCCGGCCGGCAGGCGCTGCAGCCATCGTTAATGCCCGCTCTGTACCCATGGATTCAGCGGCCGTTATTGCTGCAACCCTGCAAGACCCGGGAATTATTGGCAGTTGGGTCTCCACCGGCGAAAACCTCTCGGCGCTTTTCGGGCAGTTCGGGTTTGATTCTGTTAAAATAGTCTATGGCCACGACGGGAAATACACTTATACTTCGATAACTACCGGCGGAATGAAAAATGTGCTGACCGGAACCTACGTGCAGGAAAAAATTCCGGGCAATGCCATACGGAAAATCCGGATGGAGCAGCAAAGTCCGGTTACCGCCACCATTGAGGGGATTTTTCAGCTTGAAAACGGTGAACCCGTCAGGATGATTTACGAAACCGCCCAGACCGAACCTGCCGTTGCCGGGCTTACGCCCCCGACATCCGAAGCAGGCTTTGGCAGCACCGGGCTGACAGGCAGTGACAATACGCAGGTGTATATCCGGGTATCACCATAACAGGGCGATCGCAACTTCCGGAAAGAGGACAAATCTGGGACAGGTGATTGGTCAATAGTGTGTGAAAAGTCGGGAGAATCTATATTTAAATGCATTTTACATAGAATCAGGAAGGATATCCGGTATTCGGGGAATATGAATAAGCCTGGTTCATTCAGGAACAGATTTCCCTTGTGATCATAAATACTCGCGATTTTCAATATTAACTGTCAGGGCAAAAGATTTGTAATTTGATTTTTTTCTATATTTGATGTTGTCAGCTTATATGTTCCTTAAATCCGGATCAATCATTTGAAAATACTTTAACGAAAAAGTTTTTTAATCAGTTATACATTCACATTATGAGCAAGTCATTTACCCTGCTGGTATTTTCAGTAATACTTTCTTACTCAGTATCTTCTCAGGTCTGGCCAAAAGTATTTACCGATCCGCTTTACAACTCTTACGGGTTAAAAGTTACAGAAACATACGATCACGGAATTGTTCTGCTATCCGAGTTATTTACCGGTACTGGCGGCAATTACCCCTGCAGGATGATTAAAACGGATATTAATGGGAATGAACTGTGGCGGAGAGATTATGCCGGCGATGGCTGTATTTCCTGGTGGAGTGACCTTATAGCAACATCCGACTCGGGATTTCTTCTTGCAAGCAATTATTGCCATGACACTTCCAGCGATAACAAAAATGCTGTTTATATAAAACTCAATGCCTGTGGACAAACTGAATGGTGTAAAAGCATCCGATTCAGTAAGCCGGACCGATACTGGAGCCGTGTAATTGAAGTTGACGGTGGATTTGTCGGAATGCTGGACGGAGATTATTCATCAGGAAATAATCCCTATTTTACATTGATAAAGCTTGATTATCAAGGGTCAGTCCTATGGATGTCGGATTTTGATAATCCGGAGATTAACAGTGAAACATATGCTTATACGATCGGATTGAACGATGGCAGGCTGATGGTAACAGGAGCTGGGCATCTTGATTCGGTTTCATGGGTTTCGTCCAAGCCATTCAGGTTCTTTGTAAATGCTGACGGACAAATGGAGGATTTTGTTTTCCTTCATCCTGATCTGGATACCATCACTGGTGGGGATACGCGCGCTGTTCAACTCTCGGATGATAAAATTGTAAGTATGGGAAGCTCCCACATTCAGACGGGACCGGAGTTTTTTGAACCTTTTTCAAGTTTGCGGATAGGGCATCCCGGTGATGTCAATCCCGATGTTCATTTGTACCAGGGAGGAAATCTCAGCAGCTGGTTTAACGACATTTCGCTTGTTTCCGATTCCGTTCTGGCATTGAGCGGATTTACCCTGGAGTCTCCGACACTTTTTTGGAAACACTGGGTCTGTCTGGCCGACACGGCAGGGACAATGTTGCGGCAACGTGAAATTTTACCCCATTATGAAGGAGCTCAATTAACAATAGCTTCAACACACGATCAGAAAGTTCTAATTACCGGCTCCTGTGGCGCGGAAAACCCATGGGGGATACCCGCCAGCCAGACGATCTTATTGAAGCTGAATTCCTTTCTGATGGAAGACAGCCTCAGCCTGTATAGCGGCCCCTATGATTTTGCCTGCGGCGATGCCGTTGTTCCTTATGATACTATATCCACTGATAACTGCGAAGTGGTTACTGCTGCAAAACAGCCCGTTGATATTTCAGCAATTCCCGTGCTGCATGTGTATCCCAATCCGGTTACAGATCTGCTGGTTGCCGCCCTCCCTGAATTTATCGCTTCACGCGGCAGCAGGGGAGGTTTCAGTATTTACAACCGCAATTATAACTACAAAGGAAACAGCTTGCTGCAGGTGGTGGATATTCATGGCAGTATCATTGAGGAACAGCGACTGGCAACAGGACAGCAAACGGCTGTATTCAATGCCGCTGCCTGGGACAGGGGACTTTATCTGGTCAGACTTATATACAGGGGCACAACAGCGGCTTCGGCAAAAGTGCTCAGATAAAGCAGACTGATTGAGGAGGCCCGGATGGCGCGGGTCGGCCGGCAGGCAGATTTGTGAAATGCCGGCCCTGGGAACTACAACAGGATTAAGATTGTACTGCAACATGCATTATCCGGTATTGCCCGGCTGAGCAGCTTTGCTGATGCCACTAAGGAAAACGGATAATCTGAAATTATCCGGGTAACATTTGATTTTAGATAAGATTATTAAAGGAAATACTGAATAACAAAGTGGTTTGGAAGTAAAAAAGCCTGTGGCAATATCCGGGTATTTAAAAAGTTGATATATTTGAGGTGAGCAAGCGCTAAGTAATTCAGCTACAATAGGGGTGAGGGTAATTCGAATGTATACGCTGTTGTGCGGATATGCAATCTTTGTAGCCAATTAAAATGAAAAGATAAATCAGGTGAAATACATTCAAATACTTCTTTTACTTTTAATAGTTTCTTGTCAAAATCAAGAATCGAATAATCAAGAAAAACTGAAAGTAGACTTCTTTGACCACGAATTGGACTGGGCTGTAAACGAACCAGTTCTAAGGATTTACTTCGAATCAAATGAATGTGGCGAATATGGAGGACATGAAGAGCATATAACTATCTCTAAGAAAGATAGTCAAAAGTATAAACTTGAATACGAAAAGTATCAAGTCAATTGTGATAGCGCGGTAAAAATATATAATGGAAATAGATATAGATTCAGGCCGCTTAACACTCTGATTGTTGAAAAGGAAATAGTCATTTTCGAAAATGAAAAACAAGCCATTTTAGATTTTGCTAATGACATGCTTAAATCGAAATTCAAAGAAGAGAAAATAATAGGTCATTCAGAAATAAAAATGTCAATTTCCAATTCAGATTCAACATTTTTCATTTGGAAGCATGGGGGAGAAGAAGATATGTATCGTAAATTACTAAAAGGATTGAAAATTGATTGAAAAAGAAAACTGGCTTCAATAAACAGGAATATGAGCAGTCTGGAATTCCGATTGCTGTCGGAACCAGCCATTATTACAGGTAAATTAACCGGACCATTATAATTGTTTCTTCCGTTAATTCAGCCTCCGCCATTCCACTTCAACCTTCGCCAGACACCCCGGAACTTAAACGGGTTTACCTTTTCCGGAATCTTTTGCCCAGGAATAGGTGGCCTGCTTTACTCCGGAATATTCGGATAATTGTGAGCTGTCCGGAAAGAAATGTTTTCATAATTGCCCGCCAGCTTTGGCCTTGGACGTTAGCAACTATTCTTCAGAAAAATCTAACCTGAATAGCGCTATTTAAACATTTGTACTTATATTTGTACAGCAATATGTACAAAATCGAAAATACCATGTTAACAACAACAATTTCCGATTTCAGAAAAGATATCAAACGGTATCTTGATCGCGTGACTGAGAACTTTGAAACCTTGATAATTAACAGAGGCAAAGACAGGGGTGTGGTGATTATGTCGTTGGATGAATATAATTCGCTGAATGCCACCTACCATGAGTTGTCGTCCAGGGCAAATGAAAAAAGACTGGATTCAGCAATTGAAAAACTAGGCAGAGGCTCATCTTTTCAGAAAGACCTTATTGAAAAATGATATACATTTTTGTTGATGAGTCCTGGGAAGATTATTTGTATTGGCAAAAGACTGATAGGAAAATCTTGTCCAGAATAAATGACTTGTTGAAAGATATTTCACGAACTCCATTTTCCGGTTTAGGGAAACCTGAACCGCTGAAGCATAAATACAAAGGGTATTGGTCGCGCAGAATTGATGGCGAACACAGATTGATCTACAGAGTGAAAGACGATGAAATACTAATTGCAAAATGCAGATTTCACTACGACTGAAACAAAAAAAACAATTGCTGATAAATACTGGTGCAAGAACTGTATAATCAATTGACTCGAAATGAAATAATGAAAAACGCTCGCGAATAAAGGCTAAAACACTATCAAGCTCATGGTTGTAAGGAGAAAGATAGTACTTTTAATGGAAATTGTGCTGGCTGGAATAAGCTATCCAAAAACTGCCCGCCAGCGTTTAGCCTTAGCCGCCAGCCGCAAGCGACAGCGCGATGGACAATGGAACAGAATATTGAAGTAAAACGAAGAAAGAAATCAAATGCAGAAAAAGTCTTTGGTGGTAATTGACCTTCAAAATGACATTACCAGGAATTACAAAGAAATCATTGACAATGTTAACCGGTCTATAGATTGGGCTGTAGAAAATGAAATACCTGTCGTTTACATAAAGCATTATAACTTATCTGCCGGTACCAGGACGTTCAAACCTGATACCCGCGGGGCTGAATTGGTTTCGGATATGAAAATTGTTTCCGATAATATTTTTGAAAAGTCCAAAGGCAACGCGTTGACCAGCGAAAATTTCGCAGACTTTATCAGGAAAAATGAAATAAGCGAATTTTATATAACGGGAGCAGACGCCATTGCCTGTGTGAAATCAACCGTATTTAATATGTGCAGGGAAAAGTACACAGTTACTGTCTTATCAGATTGTATTACGAGTTATGATAAAAGAAAAATTGACGAAATGCTGAATTATTACGAAAAGAATGGTTGTAAAATAATGACAATGAATGAGTTGTTGAATTCTGAATAAAATTGCCAGCGGCTAACAAATCAGCCTTAACCGCAGTCGCTGCGAAAAGCAAAATTCCGGCCCCGCCTTTTTTACAGGATTTAAATGGATTTAAGTTAGTGTCATTGAAATGCTTTGCTTGTTTTAAAATTATAACAGCAACTCATAGACAAACTATGGCCATCCCGAATAATGAAGAGTCTGGTGCGGAAGCCGGTTGCTTCACTGAACAAAGCTTCCGGCGTGATTTTGATGAATAATAAAAAGTATCATGGTTTATTAACACAATACTCAGTTGAGAATTATTAATAAATTGACTTGCAGTGGGTTCTGAAAACTTATTTAATGATAACAAAATATTCATATTCAAGTCATTGCTGCCTGCCCCGCCACTTTTGCGGGGTCTTTGCAGCTTGCGCGGTTTTTAAATTTAACGGAATATTGTAAAATCTAACATTCAAATCCGGACTTCGGCTTTATCAACATAAGCTTAGGTTATCAATAGCACGCAGTTTCTGAAGATGCTCAATTCCGGTTTATTACCCCCGGCTTGAGCCGGGGGAAAATCAGGCGCAGACAAACTCAGGGGCTTCAGCCCAAAAGGTGGCTAAAGTTTTTCCATAGTAAAGCAATAGTAAAATCCGGCAAGCCCGAAAGACCCCCTGGATTGGATTCGCCCGGCTTTTCGGCTAAAGCCGGTTGGGTTCGGGAATCTGCATTTTCCCCGGGCTGAAGCCCGGAGTAAAGCAAGCAGCATTTTCTGACTTCTCATCGGAAATCTGATGTCTGAATCCGGTCTTCGGCTTAATCAACGCAAGCTTAGGTTATCAATAGCCCGCAGTTTCTGAAGAT
>JABNAD010000593.1_pt1 | contig 19317 bp, 16 predicted proteins | sample 7240381 | NCBI WGS metagenome assembly JABNAD01 (sample SAMN11332834, study PRJNA596920) | anaerobic digester metagenome | biome: digested sludge; isolation source: digested sewage sludge-derived enrichment culture grown on H2/CO2 | place: Germany: Goettingen
CCGGATGAGCACGACGGAAGCTGGGAGGATCATAATGCTGATTATGAATTTGTCGCAGTAAAGGTCCACCCTCTCTCCTGGTACAAGAAATAAAAATCTCACCGCCAGGACGCCCCACCTGAACTCACCCCCCAGCTTGAAACGCTGCAGGTCATCTCCAGCTGAAGTGGTCTTACCAGCGTTATTTGTTGAACAGCCAAAAAATGGCAGTCATTAATCCAAACTGGATTTATGACTGCCATTTTTTATTGCCAGATCACTTGATCCTGACTCAATGAGTCCGACCCGCAGAGTGAATTATAGCCAAAACAGCATATGATCCGAATGGCGGTGTGTATCTGTCCTGCTTTCAACATCATGTACAGGAATACCTGCCCAGTCGCAATCAAATCGTGCAGATTGGAACAGATGAAAATCGGATATTACTATAATGTTGAACTGAATCCCTTCCTGCAGCGGCTTGACCGTGACGACTTGCCAATAAATTATGCCTTAATAGCCCATCTGAGTTTCGCAGAGCGAGCTCGGCTGTTGGTACTGCATTCTTCCGCGGAAGGCCGGATCGGCCCGGTTGCAATTTCCCGGTATATTCCTTCCCGAAAGAATCGCTGGAAGGATTTTTTTACGAGGCGATCCTCTCCGGAATGAAAGGAAAGAATGGCGACGCGCCCGCCCGGAGCTAGTACTTGGGGCAGTTTCTCAAGAAACTGATAGAGAACTTCGAACTCCTGATTGACATCAATGCGAAGAGCCTGAAAGCATCGCTGACAGGACTTTTTGATTTCCTCATCGCGGGTCGCTTTTGGCAAAAACATCAAAGCCTGGGCAATAATCTCCCGAAGTTCAGTGGTCGTATCGATTTTTGCTCCGCGTTTTCTGGCTGCCATGATCGAGCGGGCAATGACTTCAGCATGCGGTTCATCGGAATTTTCCACGAACAGTTCAGTGAGTTGATCTACCCGCAAGTCGCGCAGGCGCTGCGCTGCTGACAGGCCTTTTTCGGGGTTGAGCCGCAGATCCAGCGGCCCTTCTGTCTTGAACGAAAATCCCCGCTCAGGGTTGTCTATCTGCATCGAGGATACGCCCAGATCAGCCAGAATGAAATCAATGGGACCGGACTCCTGGGCAAGGAGATCGATATTGCTGAAATTCATTTGACGGATGGTTAGAATCTCAGGTCCAAATCCCTGAGCGGCCAGACGTTCCCTGGTCCGCGGCAATTCGATGGGATCCACATCGAGGGCGTACAGATGTCCTTGAGATTCCATTTGCCGCAGCATTTCCAAGGTATGTCCGCCATAACCCAGAGTTGCGTCCAGACCAATCTGCCCGGGCCTGATCTGGAGGAACTCGAGGATTTCATTGACGCAAATGGAGATATGCATACCGGCGGGGGTGCTTCCCTTTTGAATGACCCGGGCTATCGTCTCCGCATATTTTTCCGGCTGCAGTTCCTTGTACTTCTCACTGTACGATTTGGGATGAGTCCCCTTATATCGCTTACGTCGTTGATGCTTGGGCTGTTCTTCGGGATTGAGGGTACTGTGCTGATCCACTGTACCCTTATTGTCTTTTCTTGATTGATCCATATGATGTTAAAGAAGCGTGGATCTGGTTAATACGCAGATCCCATCATCTCAAATCGGATGAGCTTCCTCATTCTCCTTTGATTTTTTTATTCCTGGAATGTCTGGGTCTTTGTCTGCCTGAGCGATTTCTTTAAACGATTAGGCTGCTGAACCAAGTCTATCATTCCTTGCCCATTCTGTAAAAGAACTGATGTAATCCTTCAAAGAGTCGCAGGTAAAAATGACAGGCATCCAAAATATGGATACCTGCTGCACAAGAATTCTCAATGGTCCACTTCCGGTCAGCGAATCCACCTGCTGATTATCATTCTTTAATAGAACTTGATTCCGACAGAATCGACCACTTCCATGACAAAGGCCTGTCCCTGACCTTGTTCGATAATTGCCGGATCCTGGCGGATGATGTCCATGAACCGGGACGCCTTCTCCGGGCTGGTAATGATGAGAATCAATTCTTTGTCAGCTGATACTTTTAATCCCTTGATGTGTTCTTCCCTAGCTTCCCCATGGGCAGGGATGACCGTGGCTCCCCTGGTTCCGGCACGTTCCCCCGCCAGTATAACATCTTCGGCAAAGCCCTTGTTCACCACTACATAGATTGCTCTGAGTTTTTCCTGTTCCATTTCATGAACCTCCTTATCCGGCGTCATTGCCGTACTCAGTTCCACTGGCTCTAGTCCCCTGCGCACAAAGGCAATGCCCGAGTGCTCGTCTTCCAGATGCATCTCGGTTTTGAGATCCTCCAGAATTCGGTAAGCCTGGTCCTCCTCCGTCACGATCGTCACAATTTCCTTGCGCAGATCGGACAGCCCTGCCTGCCTCAAGAATGCTTTACGTACCGTTCCCCGCCCCGGGCTGACGAACGCTGTCTGATAGGCATGCAGTGAAGCAAGGGCCAGAACCCGGTCTCCCATCAGCCAGTTCGCAATGACAGTAAGGATCACGGGCTTTTTCAGATCAGACAAGATCATGTCAGGTTTCCCCAGGGAATGCTGCTGCAAATTCATTCAACTCCTCCGGAACGGTGCCAATGCGAAGCTTCCGCCAATCAGAAGATTCGTTCATGGATGTGGCCGTTTCTTTTATTATATAGCGTTCTATCCAGGAGTTGGCGCCTCGCCTGTGAATAACTTGTATCTATTTGGAAAAATAACCAGGGTACGGGGCATATCCCCCCTGCTCCTGATATACTAATGGTGACAAGACAATCATTAATACAGGAGGAATGAAACATGGACCTTAATCAACGCCAGGAGCTGAAAGAATTTAAAAAAGCCCTGCGACGTGAAACCCTGTCCAAAAGAAAACAACTGGCCGAAGAGTCCCCGGAACGTTTCCATGAGTATTCCAGCCGAATCATAGATACTTTGAAGCAAACGCCTGAATACCAGAATGCCCGGATCCTGATGTGCTTTGTATCCTTCGAGGACGAGGTCGAAACGCACCAGTTCATCAAGGATGCCCTGACCGAAGGGAAGCAGGTTTATGTACCTTACATCATCCGCGAAGAGCGCATCATGGTGCCTGCTCAGATCCTGAATTTTGACGAAGACCTGGTCCCCGGCTATTATGGAATCCTTAGTCCCAGGGAGGATCAGCTGCGATTGAAGGACAAGGCTGAAATCGATCTGGTAGTCACACCTGGTGTCCTATTCGACAAAAATGGTTATCGGATTGGCTATGGTGCCGGCTTCTACGATCGGTTCTTCTCGCAAATTGAGCCCTCAGTACCAAAGATCGCCATTGCCTTCAGCCTGCAGCAGACAGAAGAAGTACCCACTGATGAATTTGATATCCCGGTCAATAAGCTCATTACGGAAAAAGGCATCACCATATTCTAGATGTTACGTTGATCCGGTTGGCTAAAACTGCCGCTCTCAATGGATCCATTTCATCGTGGATGATGGCTCACCATAAACACAAAAAAACTGGTTTCCCACGAAACCAGTTTTTTTGTTGAACTGACCTGATTTATTTTCTGAGATGAGACCTCTGGAGATTCACCTTCTTCGATTCAATCTTTGAGGTCTATCTTTCAGATCTATCTCTAAAATGAATCTTTCAAATCAATCTTTCAAATCAATCTTTCAAATCAATCTTTCAAATCAATCTTTAAAATGAAATCCTTGAGATGACCATTGAGATTTATCCTTGAGATTTATCCTTGAGATTTATCCTTGAGTATTTAATCCTCAGAAATTACTTCCATGAACATATAGTAATCCTGAGTATTTTCTTCTACAGGTGCCGTAAGAAGATCACGCAGGCGATCCTCCAGATCAGTTTCTGCCAGGTTTTCCAATACTTCCTGGATTCTGCGGTCAAAAAGATCCCTTGATTCAAACTGCTGCAAAACGATCCATTCTTCCGAATTGTTTTCGTTTCTGAGGAACTGCATTCTTCCCCCCATGCTGTTCAGATACAGATCAGAGATCTCCTGCTGGATGTCCAGAAATTCTTCTTTCTTTTCAGGCTGCACCATATATCGGCTGATTTTTGTATACATTGGCTTTGATCCTCCCGTTGTCAATTGTTTTTATTATACTATCACTTGGAGGATCGGGCTATTTCTTTTGCATGCTGCTGGTTCAAAAGATCAAGTTTCGGCTTGACCGCCGATTTAGCTTCTGGTTTTCTGTTTACCCACCGGAGCCAGATATACCGTGAATTCATCTTTGCCATCGACACCCAGCAGCTGATCCGATGCTTTCTGGTCGTAGGCTGCGATGGCACAGGTGCCGTATCCTATGGCTTCACAGGCCAGATAAAGGTTCTGGCAAATATGGCCCAGATCCAGAGCGATCACTTTGGCGGACGCATGACCATAGCGCCATTCCGTACGATACGGCAGGCTGGTCCAAAGGAACAGAACGTTGCAGCGGGAGGCAAACAGCTGCATATGGGCTGCCTTGTTGACGTGGTCCCAGAGATCCGGCAACTCCCGCACCAGGCCAATCTGATGTTCAAGCGGCAAGTACCGATAAATACCAGGCTTCAGTCCCTCCACCCGAAAGACGGCCAAGTAGGTTTCTGCTGAATGGCGATTCCCGGCCGACGGGACATGCCGCAGAATGCGGTTGGGTTTATTGGAGCGAACGCCCTGAGTTGCCCAGAGCAGGAATGACAGTTCCTTCAGCTTCATTTCCGTTTGATCAAACACACGCCGGGACTCCCGATCCCGGATGATATCCATAAAACTCTTGAATTGAAAGTCGAAGGTTTCTTCTCCCGGCAATGAAATGACCTCTCCGCCGACCCAGGGTTTTTCCACCGGGGGCATTGGAATATCATTGTTCTGGTCCGTGGTAGAAAAATCTACTTCTTCCCGAACGTTGTCCCGTAAAAACTCTCTCCATTCATTAATTTTGATCCAATCCATTGTTTCCCTCCTGAAGTTTGGCCGGATCCAGGGATCCGGCCAGGTAGTCTTTTCGTTCGTGCTCGAGGACTAACCAAAAGGTTTTTCATCGCGCCCAATGTGTCGCTCCGAGTAGCATCTGGCTGATTAAGGTTTTTCCTTCACATACATCGAATTCAGGTTGATGAAGTAAACAGGCTTTGCATTTTCCGGACCAGCATTGATCTCCAAATTTTGCAGCACCACCAGCACTGCCACCTGATCTGATTCCATCAGGTAAGTCATATCAGCAGTTGTTTCAGGAATCCCGGTTTTTGATCCCAAAGGATACTTCTGAAGCGTCTGATCGATGAATGGCTTTAAATCACCCTTCAGAATGGTCACTCCGTCCTTTTTTACTTCCAGTACCGGAATGGACTGGGGCTGCTGAGTCCAGATCAGATCATACTTGCCATTCCTTCCGTTAAACTGAATCGTGCCTGCGGCTTCCTTCATAAAGTAGGCGGAGTTCAGCGCCCATTCATAACCCTTGATATCCAGAATTTGAGTATCCAGCATCAGAGACAGTGACTGACTGCCATCCGGCGTCTGGGGTTCTTCCCCGGCGCGCAGCCGCTCGAAGCCCATGGTTGTCCGGAAATTATTGTAATTGAGCTTGACCGGATCAAGCCAGGTTGGGTAGATGGCACCTTCTGCATTGATCAGATAGTCCACCGTTTCCGTGATCACTTCTTTTGTTTCCCGAGCCGGCTCTTTTGCAGCCGGAACGATCGTATCGTTCTGCAGCATATTCTCGCGTTTCAGGGTCGATTCCAGCCGGTTGATCTGTTCCATGAAGGGCAGGTCCGTGAATCCAACCAGCGGAAGGACTGCAATCACTGCCAGGACCGAGGTGACATACACCATATAGCGATGGGCTTTCTCCTGTTTCAGGATCAGCAGGATGAAGGAGGCAAATGCGATGATCCAGACTATGGTGAACAGGTATTCCGCGGTCTTGAGCCCATACTTATTGAACTGTGTGATCAATGCCCAGGCTTCAAAAAGCAGAATAAAGAGAGCGGCAATGGGAAATACTTTTTTATAGAATTTTGCCAAAGCAGAATCATTTTTCGTAATCAGGATATGGAGCAGCAATCCGCCAATGGCAAAGGCCGTAGCGATGCTGTACAGATTGATGAACCGGGTATTCATTCCACCCAGGATGGTCTGTCCGGCCCACAGGATCAACACCACCGTCAGGGCCAGCATGATGGGCACCAGGATGTATTCGAGCAAAATGGTGATGAAGCGGGGCTGCTGCTGAGCGATCAGCCGGTGCTCGTCCTCGGCATCCTTGCGGAAGTCTGGGAAATAGCCAATAAAGATGCTGAATCCGACAAATCCGCTGAGGGTAGCAACCACCTGATATACTTCGCCCCTCATGTTGTTATAGAGCAGAGCCTGAATTGCGCCGAACACTCCGGACACGCCGATCAGGATCACAAGTCCGTAGATCAGGGCCAGGAAAAATGCCTTCAGCGTCATGAACAGAGAACCGGAAAAATCCGAACCATCTTTGGTCCGTCCCGCAAACAGGAGGAATCCCAACAGGGAGATGAGGCCTCCGACCAGGACCCTGGTACCGGCAAGAACCGTTATCGCCTTGTAGATGGTGCCTTCCTGGAATTCATACTTCGGGTAATATCCACCGAAGAAATAGAGCAGCAGGAAGGTCACGGCCGGAACAATCAGGCCGGCCAGATTAGCCATCAGGAACGATTGTTTGGTATTGATCCGACTCTTGGCATAGGTGATGGCAGCCAGGCTGAAAACTGCTCCGAGAGCCAGTGAAGCATGAAGAGTATTGAACAGGAAATTGTAGGGCTGCTGCGTCTGCCAGTCCATTGCGATTCGGACCAGGGAGACGAGAGTAAACAGGACTGCATTGACCATAACAGCTGGGAAGGTCTTAAAGGACTTTCCTGCGTTTTGAAATACTTTTCGTATGGATTGAGTGAAATTACTCATCATACACCTCCGTCATAATGTTGTATTTTCTAGTATCGAGGCTGGTTTGCACTCAATCGGGATTCCCCAATATTAGTGTGCTTTCATTATATCTGTTTTTTTCAGGGGAAAATAGGTGAAATCGGTAACAAAACGCATTGTTATAACAGCATTTCTTTCTCCCCAGCAGGTACTGCAAATCTCGGCGGCTGAAAACTCCGGGGTCAGGCAAACCCTGGCTTGTCTTTCATGGCGCAGGCTTTGCCTCCTTTCATTGGTCAGCAACATCTGACTGACTCATTCTCTTTGATTGATCCGTTCAACCTGCCTCGTTTGATCACATCGTCAGGTTGGATTCCGTGAGGATCTTCAGTCACCGGGATGCGTCAGCCTGCCCTTTCATTTTCATCTTTTGCGAAGTTCACTGATAAAGCTCTTCTTCCGATGCGATCAGCAAAAGGATGGTCCAGGCAGGAACATAAGTGGCAGCAATCAGGTTGTCTTTCCAAAGGATAAATTTGGCGTAGTCGGGATGAAATAAAGTATAGGCTACAAAAATATCACTGAAGAACATCAGGCAGCCAGTCAATGCGATCAGATAGGCACTCTTTTTCGAGAAATACCCGGAGTATATGGTTGAAACCATCACGGCAGCCGTAACACACAGGATGATTCCAAGAACAATGGCAGCGGGAAACATGTAGCCCGTGGCATACTTCCTCAGATTAAGAAACATAAACCCAAAGAACAGGACAAACGGAATCAGTGTGAGTATGGTGTTCTTATTGAAATTCAGATGCCGGCCAAAGATGAATATCAGTGTGGCATATGCTCCCACAAACCCAAGCATGCCATACAACGGACTGTTTGCTACGGGCTGATCCAACGTATTGACAAACACAAAGAAGAAATCAGACAACACCGTAAAAGCAAAGGCAAGCACAAGCATCTTCTGTTCCCAGTACTTTTTTCTCATAACCAGAATGGTGAAAAACATACTCAGGCGAACCATGTAGGTCACCTGAAGAGAAGGAATCCCCCCGCCATAAACCCAGTTGAACCAAAGCATTCCCAGCGTCAGAAATAGATACACCGCCAGCAGGATTCTTTGAGTGTTTTTCATCAAAATCAACTCCGTTTCATCCGATTGCTTAATTCAATTCTTCTTCTCCCATTTTCTGCCTTGTTTCAATGTCTGCCTCGATTAGCTATCTGCCTCGTTTAACTATCTGCCTCGCATTAATGTCTGCAGTACTTTGGCCTGCCTTAGTTGGATGCCAGCCCTGGTTGGATATTACCTAAGTTTGATATTTGCCTGGATTAACGTCTCGCATATCATCCATTCAGTTCATTCAATGATCCGATCAATCGTTCAGTGTAATTTTACACTATATTTGTCATAATAGATATACTTGATGAATCGATTATAGGTTAATTTGATCACTTCTTATTTGAAGAAGAGGATTGGGTACTGAGAGGCTTTCTTTCTGAATCTCGATTCACCCTCTGATTGACATTGAAAAAGCTCCTTACCGATGATCTGTGGATTGCACAGCATCTTTAAGGAGCACTTGGGCTATGTTAGTCTGGATGACGTTTCAGGTCCAGCTTTTTTTCCATTTCCAGGACGCGCAGTGTTATTTTAATCACCGAGTCCGGGTTCAGGGACATGGAATCAATGTGGTTTTCAACCAGGAATTCCGCGAACTCCGGGTAATCACTGGGAGCCTGACCGCAGATCCCAATGTGGCTGTGGTTTCGCTGCGAGCCTTTGATGGCCATTGATATCATCTGATAGACTCCTGGATCCCGCTCGTCAAAATCGTGAGCTACCAGGACTGAGTCCCGGTCCACGCCAAGTGTCAGCTGCGTCAGGTCATTGGAGCCAATGGAGAAACCATCAAAGACCCGGCTGAAGTCATCGGCCAGAATGACATTATTCGGGATTTCACACATGACATAGACTTCCAGGCCGTTCTCGCCTCGGCGCAAACCATTATCGGCCATTTCCGCCAGTACTTTTTCAGCTTCTTCGACTCTGCGGCAAAACGGAATCATCAGGATGACATTGGTCAGACCCATTTCTTCCCGTACCTTTTTCATGGCGCGGCACTCCAGTGCGAATCCTTCCCGGTACTTATCATCATAGTAACGGGCCGCGCCCCGGAATCCGATCCTCGGGTTTTCTTCCTTCGGTTCAAAGGACTGTCCCCCGATCAGGCTGGCATATTCATTTGTCTTGAAGTCACTCATGCGCACGATGACCGGTTTGGGGTAGAACGCGGCGGCAATGGTACCAACCCCGTAAGCCAGCTTGTCGATAAAATAATCCGCTTTGGAGGAATAACCACAGGACAGCTCTTCAATCGTTGCAAAATCCGCTTGATCCGTCACTCGTTCCGGATGAACCAGCGCCATGGGATGGATTTTGATGAAATCATTGATGATGAATTCCATTCTCGCCAGGCCCACTCCGTCATTGGGGATCATCGAGCAGGAAAATGCCTGATCCGGATTCCCCAAATTCATCATGATTTTGGTCTGAGGTCGTTTCAAGTCCGTCAGCTGGAATGTTTCCACATGGAACGGAATCATTCCCTGATATACCTTTCCTTCATCGCCCTGGGCGCAGCAGACTGTGATTTCATCCCCCGTCCGGACCGTTTCTGTCACCTTTGTCGTACCAACGACAGCGGGGATGCCAAGTTCGCGACTCACGATCGCTGCATGGCAGGTTCTGCCGCCTTTATTGGTTACGATGGCGGCTGCGGTTTTCATAACGGGTTCCCAGTCTGGTGAGGTCGAGTCCGCCACCAGGATTTCACCTGGGACAAACTCCTTCAGTTCCTTCACATCTTTAATGGTTCGTGCCCTGCCGCTGCCAATTTTCTCTCCGATGCTTTTTCCGGCTGCGAGAATAGTCCCTGTGCCATCCAAATGGAAGGTTTCAAGATAATCTTTGGCTTTGGCCGACTGAACCGTTTCCGGCCGCGCCTGCACAATATACAGTTCGCCGGTCAGGCCATCCTTTGCCCACTCGATGTCCATCGGGACATTCATGCCGGCTTTTGCCGAATAATGCTCCTCGATCGTCAGGCCATAGCCCGCCAGCTCCAGAATGTCGTCTTCCGACACACAGAAGGCCTTTCGTTCAGGCTCCGAAACATTCACGGTGCGGGTCAGGTGTTTGGAATCACCCTGACTGTAAATCATTTTGTTTTTTTTATCGCCCAGATTTTTTCGAATAATCGCCCGACAGCCCTCACGGAATGTTGGCTTGAAGACATAATACTCATCCGGGTTCACGGCTCCCTGAACGATGGTTTCTCCCAATCCATAACAGGCGGTGATCATAACCACATCCCGAAAGCCGGTTTCGGTGTCAATCGTAAACAGAACCCCACTGGTGGCCAGATCGGACCGAACCATTTTCATGATGCCGATGGACAGTGCCACTTTAAAATGATCGAATCCATGATCGATCCGATAGGAAATCGCCCGATCCGTAAACAGGGAGGCAAAGCACTTGGCGCAGGCTTCTCGGAGAGCCTGTTCTCCCCTTATGTTCAAATACGTTTCCTGCTGACCGGCAAAGGAGGCCGTCGGCAGATCCTCGTCCGTTGCGGAACTGCGCACGGCTACATCCGCTGCCTCGCCATACTCCTCGCAAAGTGTCCGGTAAGCTTCTTGAATTTCTGTCCAGACAGGATCCGGCAATCCGGCTCCGATGATGAGATCTCTGGCTTTCTTCGCCCGCAAGGCAAAGTCCGTTAAATCCTTCTTATCGATCCCGCCCATCAGATCCTTCAGTTCCTTCATCAAGCCATCGGTTCCCACCAGGTCCCAGTAGGCCGCTGCGGTTACGGCAAAGCCATTGGAAATCTTGATCCCCTTCGGCGTCAGTTCATGGTACATCTCCCCCAGGGAAGCGTTCTTCCCTCCCACCAGCGGGATATCCTCAATCCTGATTTCTTCAAACCAGCGAATATATTTCGATGAATGTTTCATTGGTCTACCCTCCTGTTATGAACAAGAGTCGATTTGTGTTTCCCGTATCCCTGAATGAACGTACTGCGGTGATGATTCGGATGTTTTCCGTCAACTGCTGATCCGAGGCTGAAATACTGTCTTTGCTGCTCGATCCGTGATCATTTCCCGGTGAGTTCCGATGTATCCTGATGCCTTGTTCCAATTCAATCGGTGATGTTCCCTGCGATGATTCACTGCCGTTTCGCCAAGCTTTGTTTTTTGTTGTTCAGGCAGTTCCCTATTCGGAGGATCGATGACTGGTTCGAGATTTTTTCAGGATCGCGATGACTTCCGCATCGTCCACCTGATCAAACATCCGATAATACGCCCCCACCGCGCCCAGATAATAAGGATCAATCTCCAGCGAAACGAGCTCATCAGCCATTGTCATCAGGGTTGCGGCGACATCCTCCGGTGCAACCGGAATCGCCACTACTACTTTTGCCGGGCTGCGGCTCTTCAGTTCCTCTACAGCGGCCATCATGGTCAGTCCGGTAGCGATTCCGTCATCCACGATGATTGCCGTCTTGGCGGTTACATCCGGCCGGCTGTCATCTCCGAGATATTTTTGCCGACGCCGCCGGATCTCCTTCCGGATCCGTTCGACTTCTCCCTGAAACCACGCTTCATTGATTCGCTCTACTTCTCTGGTGTTGCAGACCGGCTCCCCATCTTCGGCAATGGCCCCAATGGCATATTCGGGATTCATCGGGTGACCGATTTTCTTTGTAATAATCAGATCCAGCGGCGCGCCCAGCTCTCTGGCAATCTCAGCTCCCAGCACGACTCCGCCCCGGGGCAGCGCAAATACGATGACGTCTGCCTCACGGTATTTTTTCAGAACCTGGGCCAACCGTTGTCCCGCGTCTTTCCGATCCTGAAACAGCATATTCACCATCTCCGTTTTACTTGAATATTCTGAATTTGTTATCTTAATAGTATTCTTTTGATGAAGAAAAGTAAATAAACAGACGCCCCAATCTGCCCGAACAGGGGAAGTGCTATATCTCCATACTGGTTGATGGAAGCCTTGATTCCACTTGCATTGAACTGCCTGAACGTGCAAAGAAGCCGCCCGGATCCGATCCGATCCGAACGACTTCCAACCAGTGATTCTATTCGCTCTCGACGGCCCGGACTGCCCGGAGCAGTTCTCCCACACTCCAGGCCTGGGCAAAGCAGCCACGGGAAACATTGGGGTTCAGTCCGTCGTAGATTTCCGGGAGCTGACCGACACAGCCTTCCCTCAGCGCGCTGCTGAGCTGATCCAGCTGTTCTATGACGATCTGTCTGGACTGGTCGCTGTACCGATGGACTTTCAAGTATGCCAGATAATAGGCACCCAGCGGGAAAGTCCAGACCGTTCCCTGATGATAAGCATTGTCCCGGTCCCAGAGGGATCCGCCGTAATTGGGCTTAAACTCGGGATCCTTCGGGGACAACGATCTGAGCCCGTAAGGAGTATGCAGATGCCGGTAAACTGCATGAAGCACCTGAAGCTCCTCCGTCTGATCCAGCATGCCGAAGGGCAGGGACAGCGCCCAGATCTGATTGCAGCGGATCTGCTCATCGCAGGGCTGACCGGACACAACATCCTTCAGGCAACCCTCTTTGGAATTCCAGAATTGCTGGCGGAATGACTGTCTGACCCGTTCCGCCAGATTCAGGAACCGCTCCGGATTCCCCTGTCCGGTTAATTCAGCAAATCGGGCCATGATCCTGAGATCGTTGTACCAGTAGGCATTGATTTCAACCGGCTTGCCGTGCCTGGGGGTTGGCAGAATATCCTGGATCCGAACGTCCATCCAGGTCACCTGGTCATAGCCGGAACCGGCTGAAATCAGGCCATCCTCATTCATTCGGATATCGAAATCCGTCCCCGTTTCATACCAGTCAATGATCTCCTGCATGACGGGCATTGCTTCACGGACAAAGTCCTCATCCAGAAACCGGAGGTAATACTCATAGACGGCACAGATAAACAGCAGTGAAGCATCCACCGTGTTGTACCGGGGTTCCTCCGCCCCGTCAGGGAACATGTTCGGCATGATGCCTTTGCGGATATACTTCATGAATGTCCGGAAGATGCTTTTGGCATCCTCTGCCCGACCGGTGGCCACACAGCATCCCATGACCGCGATCATGGTATCACGCCCCCAATCTCCGAAAAAGGGATACCCGGCAATGATGGTACGAGAGCCCGTGGAAGCCCGGTCGACAATAAAAGCATCCGCTGCCTGAGTGAGCGTGCGTCCCAGCTCTGAGGTCAGTCCGGCCGTGTCAGCCAGCTGATCCCGACGTCTCAGAATTGCTGCGGCCAGCTCATCCGGCGTCTCATGAATCGGATCCATGCTGTAAATGAGATAAGCGGTGCGGACTTCGCCCGGCTCCAGTTCACAGGCAAAGTAGTGGCTGGAGTGCATGGAGCCCACAAACTCCCGGCCATCCCGTTCATCCTGCTCAAAATAGAGATTCTCCACGAAGAACGGTTCCTCCTGGGTTAAGGGGAGATCGGATTTGAAATACAGCTTGTAGCCGTTGCTGCTGATCTGACCATCGCCGATCAGAAATTCCTGCGCGGCCTCCGGCATGACTCCTTTCGGCGTGAATCGAAACCAGGGCCGCAGGCGAATCTGCACCTGGGACTGATTCTGATTTTCGAGGACAAACCTTGCCATGACCAGGTTCGATTCATACTTCATCAGGATGGATCGCTTCACCCGAACGCCCTCAACCTGGTAATCCCATTCGGGCCAGGCACCCACTGAGAAGCTGTTGAGCCAGCGGCAGCCATACTGGTTTTTTGCCGGATCCAGATATTCCTGACTGGTCAGCTCCACATCCGTTCCGTCAATTCGGACCACAGCCTCCAGTTTTGTCACAAACTGCACCCATTCATTCGGAGCTTTCACGGCCCCCATCAGCAGCCCGTGTTCATTTCGGGCCAAAGAATCGATCATAGTGACACTGGAATAGCCTCCCAGCCGATTCGTCAGCAGATAACAGTTCTCCTGACCCCGTCTCAGATCCTTCCAGTCATTTTTCCCGTAGCTGAAAATCATTTACTTTCTCCTTGCCCTGCCCAGGACCATTTTTTCTTTTTCCAGCAATAAGCCTCTTCCAGCCAGCCCATCAGCTCCTCATCCACCTCTTCCCGGCTGACCACAATTGTGTGATGCGTCCAGCGGCCAGGATAGGGCTCTGCCGTATCGATCAGCCGCGGATGTCTGATTTCCCGGTCCAGGCCAAAGCTCACGATCAGATAGTGCTCCGGTCGACCCTTGATTCCGGAACGAATCGGAAGCCAGGCCCAGGCAAAGGGCCGGTCATTCCAAAAGGCAATTTGGGAGCGGGATACCCTGGCGGTGATGTCCGGATGACGCTCGATCAATGCCTGTTCCAGGCTCTGATAGAGATCCATGACTTCCCGATGGTTCTCAAAGAATCGCTCTGTATCCATATCCTCAGTCTCCTTCGATCCGTTCCGCAGCTGAGCTGGAATGGCTAAAACTTAATCAGCAGTTCTGTCGATTCTGTCATTTTTTCAAATCCCAGCTTCCGGTACATTTCCCGGGCGGTTTCTTTTGTGTCTGCCGTCAGAAACACCAGATCACATCCCTGGTGATAAGCTCTCAGTGCCAGAGATTTCAGGAGCGAGGTCCCAATGCCCTGTCTGCGATACTCCGGGTCGACCGTGAAGTCTTCCAAAGTACAGGTCGTCCCATTCGAGTAAAAATCGCAGGATCCCACCGCCTCCCAGTCCAGGAGGGCCAAATACTGATCCGGACCTGAATCGCTCAGATAAACCTGGCTTCGCCGCTGAAACCGCCGCTGCGTGAAATCCAGGGACTCTCCGTCTTCACACAGTTCATCCAGTTCCGCAGCCTCATCCAGCAGCAGTTCGGATACACGAATGATCTCCAGATCCTCCCGTTCAGGCAGGCGCTGCACGACTACAAGCGGCAGCCGGTAATACTCAATATCGGTGGCTCCGTCGCGGTATCGCTCCGGAATGTCCGTGTGATCCACCGCCGCAGGAAACTTCAGCATCAGGAAATCCTTGCCCCCCTGCTTTCTCCGTTCGATTTCCCGTTCGATGAAACTCGCCAGTTCATCCTTGGCAAGCGGTTCTCGAATCAGTGTGAAGTTATGGGAATACATATCATGGATCAAGTCATCCTGGTATCGACTGACCCCCTGGTCATCCGTCCGCTCGCAGAATTCCTCATAATATTCCTCTTCCAGCTGGTGCATTCTTGGAATCCATTCCTCAATCATCATTAATTATTAATCCTCCAATATTACTTATTTGTCAGACTGCCAGTCCGGCTGTCTGTCTATGTAAATGTCTGTCTGTCTATGTGGATGTCTGTCTGTCTATGTGGATGTCTGTCTGCCTGCGTGTCGGTCTGTCCATTTGTCGGTCACAAAATAACTCTCGAGACGGATGAGCGATGAAGCTTGTCTTTCTGACTTGACTTGCCTCATACAACCAGCATTGATGATCCGGACGGAAGCAGGAGCAGCTCATAATAATCCGTTCTTTTGGGTCCACTTTATTCAGCAGGATCATGCTGCGTTCTGTTCATCAATAAATCTCATGAAATTCTGTTTTTTCAAAAATGGGCAGCCGCCCCCGGCGCTTTTTTTGCATCGAGCTCCCGTGATTTCATTGTATCACGGGAGCTCGGGTGTTTACTCTGTATGGTTTTGAGCTTTCGGCAGCCATTTTGTCATTAAGACCTCTCGGGTCATCCAGACCATCTTGGGCTGACCCATATGTGTGCCTTCATTTTGGGGATGGTAGACTTTCAGAATCAGTCTCTGCATGAATCCAATCCAGCGATTGTGAAGAGTATCTTCCAGTTCGGTCACCTCAAACCCCAGCCCTTTCAGTCCCCGATTGAGCAGTGTTTTGCTGACCAGAACCTGGATATCCTGATACTCCGGCTGCTGTTGGATATAGCGGGCAAGCACCGGCAGGGAATTTTTTGTCTGGCGCAGAACTCCGATCGCAATCCGAACGGGGTCCGTTTCTGCGGTCTGCAGCCGGGGGCTGTTCACATGAAGCTCCAGTACCCGGTCGCCCGCTCGCGCAATCAGATCGCCTGCTTCATTCAACAGGTCCGGTCCGTCATACGGCATGGGATTGATTCGATAAATATTGCTGTCATCAATGTTGAGAATACCGAGCTGCTTGGCGTAAAAGCGCTCCCAGGTTTCCCACAACCGGTAAATCAGTCGTCTGGACCAGGTCCAGTCCGGAAGTTCCAAGGAAACGATGGGAAGTCTGGCCTCCCTGGTGATCTCATGGATCAGATGCTCGGTGGCTTTGAGTGTCTGGCTTGATTTCCCGGTGCGGTCTCCGTCATGGAGCAGCAGGATTCTTCCATCGCGCAGTCCCGGACGAATTCGTTCCACCACGTCCTGCTCTGAGGAAGCATTCCAGTCATGACCTTCCTGGCTCCAATGAATTGCCTTCATGCCATGGGTTTTCACCCAGATCAGGCTGATCAGATTAAACACGCCCCAGGGCGGCCGCATCCAGACCACCGGACCTCCGGTGATTGCCTCCAGCACCTGTTTTCCCTTGGTCCAGTTCTGCCATGTCCGGAATGGTCCCATCCGCCAGCCATGCTGATGAACCATCCCGTGCAGGCCAATCTGATGACCCTGCTCCAGAATTTCCTTGACAATCTCCGGATGGCGCTGAGCCTGTTCCGCCACAAGAAAAAACACTCCATGAGTTTCATTCTCTTTCAGCAAATCCAGAAATTTCCCAGTATGATCCGGGTCCGGGCCATCATCAAAAGTGAGTACCACGCCCGCTCGATAATGCCGCTTCCATGCTCCGATTCCCATTCGATGCGGGAAAAAATCCGGGATCACAGTATACAGCAGGATGAGTGCAATGATGATTCCAACGATAATCCAATCCACACAGACACCTTCCTTCAGCGGTTCTTAATCCAATCAACAACTTGCCAGGATACAGCCGAACCCCGGAACAACACCCGGATGTTCGATCTGAAATCCGTTCACTCTTTGCTTTCGCATTCAGGCTCTGGCCTGTATTCTCTCCTGAGGATGGCCATCTGGTGGACATCCACCGGCCTTCCATTAAAATAAAATGCCTCCCGGCTGGTTCCTTCCAGGACAAAGCCGGTTTTCCGGTATACCGCCAGGGCTCTGGGATTGAAATCAAACACTTCCAGCTGAATTCGGTTCAGGTTCAGGGCTTCAAAACCATAGCGCACAAACAGGCGAATGGCTTCCTGTCCCAGTCCGCGATTGCGTCCAACCGGTCCGATCAGGATTCGGAAGTTGACGCAGCGGGCGTTTTCATTCCAGTCATTAAAAACAACTTCCCCGACCAACTGGCCGGTGGCGCGGTCTACGATGGCGAGATCCACACGGTCGGTCGGTTCGTTCCTGGTCTCATACCAATGCCTGAACCGCAGGGTCTCCTCGTCGGATAACGTTTGAGTGGCTTCTTCATCCGAAGTACAGGATCCGGTCAGCTTTTGCAGCTCCGGGTCAGTCAGAATCTTCAGCATGATTTCCCCATCGCCCGGTTCAAAGGGGCGCAGGATCACCCGATCCCCTCGCAAAGTCGGCTTATTGCTTAAATCACTCAATGTTTGGTAGTCTCCTCTTTCAAGTTAATTTCACCAGGATCGTTCCTCCCCGGGATGAGATTCGCTTCTGCTATATTCCGGTTCCCGATTGATCAAACAGCAGATCCTGAATCTTTCGATGCAGAGCCCAGACATCCGCTCCCTGATTGGCCAGAAGGACAATGCTCCGGTCAGCTTGCGGGTAATAGGCTGCCATGGCCGCAACCCCTTCATTCATCCCATCTTTTCGCAGGCAAAGAATCGTTTCTCCGCTTTCAATGAATTCAAAGCCAAATCCATTGCGAATCGTCGCATCGGGGAATCGGCTCCAACGGTAGGGCCTGGACTGAATAATCCGGGGTGTTTGAAATAAATCGGTATATGTCGGATTCAGCAGTTCCCCGAAGTGTACCTTGCGCAGAAAGCGGTCCAGATCCGTGACGGTGGAATAGGCTCCGCCATCCGGTGAGCCGATGGGCGGATAGGAATAGATATTTTTCTTCCAGCCTATGATCATCCCCTGTTGATCCCGCAGGTCAATGTATCCTTCCGCTACATCCGGGTCGATCCCGTCCATCGCGAAGAAACCGGACCGATCCATTCCGAGACGATCAAAAATCTCGGTCTGAACAAAGTCACGGTAGGTCCGGCCGGTCACCGCTTCGATGGCCAGACCCAGCAGAACAAAGGCGCAGTTATTGTACCGAACCGCCGTGCCGGCCGAAAACACAGGTGGTTTATAGGCGAACTGCGGCAGAAAGTCCCTGGTTGTTCGGATGGAATAATTCGGCTTGGTAATAAACAGGTCCGAATAGCTTTCCCCCGCCTCTTCATCCGCATCATCCGCGATGCCGGAGGTATGAGTCAGAAGATGGTACAGGGTGACGTTATTCGGAATTTCCGTGGCTTCCAACGAAATCAAATCCGATATCCGGTCTTCCAAACGAAGGGTTCCCTCCTGCGCCAGACGCAGGACCGCTGCTGCCGTAAACAGCTTGGTTACCGAAGCGATATCAAACCGGGTATCCAGCCGGTTCGGAATGCCATATCCCCGATGAGCCAGTCCAAAGGACCCCTGATAAATTACCTGGTTTCCCTGCTTGACCAGACAGGCCCCTGAAAAAAGCTCGTTCTCTGCAGCTGCCTCACAATAGCTGCGAATTGTATGTTCCAAGTTGTTTCTCCTTCCCTCCATGCAAAGAACTGGCCCTGGGGCCAGCTCTATTTCTGCCGTCAAACCGGCTGCGACAGTTCTCACTTCGCGGCTGGTCTGCGATCAGCGAATAAAGTTCATGCGAACTTTCTTGACCGGCTCCGGAGCCGGCATCGTCTTCTTGCCTTCTTCAACCACCTGGAGCAGCCAGGCCATGTTCCGGCCCAGGATCTGCAGAGTCTGACTTCCTTCCGCATCCTGTCCGGCCTCGCCCGGAACGGCTCCATGAATCACGTTCCAGTAATTAGCGCCTGGAACCAGCATCTCTGAGTAGAGCAGGTAGCGGTTGATCATGTCATAGGCGGGAACTCCGCCGGACCGGCGGACCGCAATGACCGGGGCACCTACTTTATACCGGAACAGGCCGCCGTTATTCCCGGAAACATAAAACGCACGGTCCATGAACGATTTCATTTTGCTGGAAATCCCCGAAAAATGCGTCGGTGATCCAAACAGAATCCCATCGGCATCTTTCATCTTCTGAATCCAGAGATTGACATCATCCCCGGTCAGAACACAGCG
>JABNAD010000594.1_pt1 | contig 19305 bp, 15 predicted proteins | sample 7240381 | NCBI WGS metagenome assembly JABNAD01 (sample SAMN11332834, study PRJNA596920) | anaerobic digester metagenome | biome: digested sludge; isolation source: digested sewage sludge-derived enrichment culture grown on H2/CO2 | place: Germany: Goettingen
TCATCACGTCGCGGTCTCGCCCTCGACGGCCCGGGCGCTCGAAGCCCTCGGGGTCTCGGGGCCGGTCCCGGTCGTGCCGAACGGGATTGATCTCGCGCGGATCGCGGCCGTCCCCCCGGCGGCGGAGGAGTGGGACGTCATCTTCACCGGCCGGTTGATCCGGGAAAAGAACGTCGACGTCCTCCTCCGGGCGCTCGTAGCGGTCCGGGAGGAAGTCCCCGACCTCCGGGCCCTGGTCGTCGGCGACGGCCCGGAGCGGCCGGCACTTGAGCGGCTCGCGCGCGACCTCGGGCTTGACGAGTCAGTGACATTTACCGGTTTTCTCCCCGACCATGACGCGGTCGTCGCCGCGATGAAGGCCTCCCGCGTCTTCGTCCTCCCCTCGACCCGCGAGGGCTTCGGGATCGCGGCGCTGGAGGCGATGGCCTGCGGGATTCCGGTGGTGACGACGGATCACCCCGGGAACGCGGCGGGGGACCTGGTTGTCCCGGGGGTGAACGGGTACCGCCCGGGGCTCTCGGCGGGGGAGCTGGGGGAGGGGATTCTCGCGGGGCTTGAGAGGGGGGCGCAGATGCGGGACGGGTGCCTCAGGACGGCCGGGGAGTATCAGTGGGAGGAGATTGTACGAAGGATCGAAGCCGTTTACGATCGGTGCGTGGGTGACGCCTCTGCGGAGGTTCGGGAGGGGGACGTCTGATGAGGGTTGCGATCTTTCACGATTACTTCGGGGCCATCGGCGGGGGTGAGAACGTTGTTCTGATGATGGCGGATGCGCTCGATGCCGACATCATCACTACCGACACGGACGCCGTCAATCGGATTAAGGGGCACCGGAACGTGCTTAGTATCGGGAATACGGTCAAGATCGCTCCTTTCAAACAGGTGTCCGCTGCGGCGCGGTTTGCCGCCTGCGACTTTTCTGATGATTACGACTTCTTCATCTTCAGCGGGAACTGGGCACATTATGCTGCTGGAAAGCATCACCCGAACCTCTGGTATTGTCATATCCTTATAGGGGCTATGGATGACGAAAATATCCGTTTTTGCGATCACTCGGGGCGGTTTGCCCGGGGTTTTTACCGGTGCGGATCGAGCCTCCACCGGTCGCTCGATAGACGATCCATGGCAAACGTCGATCGGATCCTCGCGAACTCCCGGAATACCCGTGCTCAGATAGCCAGATACTACGGGAGAGATGCCGATATCCTCTATCCTGCTATCGATGTCTCCCGCTACGTTCATCGAGAGGCAGAAGATTACTGGCTCTCGGTGAACAGGCTCTACCCGGAAAAAAGGATCGAACTCCAGATAGACGCGTTTCGCAGGATGCCCGAAGAGAGGTTGGTTGTTGTCGGCGGGCACGCGGCCGCAGACCACTCATCCCCGTACATCCGCTGGCTGGAACGGGACCTGCCCGAGAATGTCACGATACTGGGGGAAGTGCCCTTCGACGAGCTTGTCGATCTCTACTCCCGCTCGAAGGGCCTGATCTGCACCTCGTTCAACGAACCGTTCGGCATCACCCCTCTGGAGGCGATGGCCAGCGGCAAACCGGTTGTTGCCGTGAAATCAGGCGGTTTCCTGGAGACGGTTAATGAAGAGACCGGAAGACTCGTGGAACCCGATCTGGCGGATATCGTCCAGGCGATCAGGGAGATAGCGAAGGAACCTGAGATTTATCGATTGCCGTGCCTTGAGAGGGCGCAGCTCTTTGATGTATCCGTCTTCCAGGAGAGGCTACGTCAGATTGTCCTTCAAGCATACCGGGAGATGTAAGATTGTCTCAGGTTCTGCTGCAACATTGCATCCCGTAGTGCCGGGATGCTTGGCTTCATGGAAAACCGTCATTGTGGAGGTACGAGTTTGACAACCGGGAGCACCGGCACGGGGTAGTATTTCCGATAATTCTGTAATTCCAGTTGGTCAATCCAGAAGCATTATACGGGCAAAATCACCACTATTTTACCATGAAACCAACCATCGACGGGGTGGTCATTAAAAACCTGCGTCTCATTCCCGACGAGCGCGGATGGCTCATGGAGATCCTCCGGTGTGATGACGCCATTTTCGAGAAGTTCGGGCAGGTCTACTGCACGACTGCATACCCCGGGGTTGTGAAAGCCTGGCACTACCATAAAAAACAGACCGACAACTTCACCTGCATTCACGGGATGATGAAGGTCGCGCTCTACGATGCACGGGAGGATTCGCCCACCCGGGGGAACCTCATGGAGTTCTTCGTCGGGGAGAAGAACCCGATCCTCATCAGTGTTCCGCCGGGCGTCTATCACGGGTTCAAGGGAATCGGCACCGAGACCGCGTTCTTCGTGAGCATCCCGACCCTGCCGTACAGCTACGATGACCCGGACGAGTTCCGGCTTCCGCCCGATACAAACGAGATCCCCTATGACTGGGGTCTTACACCCGGGCTGAAACACGGATAATAAGGGCGTGATGATGTGCGAATCCTCGTAACCGGCGGGCTCGGGTTCATCGGGAGCAATTTCATCCGGCAGATGCTTGAAGAGCACCCCGGCGACTCCATCGTAAACCTGGACAAGATCACGTACGCGGGAAACCCGGAAAACCTGAAGGATATTGCCGGGGATCCGCGGTATACGTTTGTCCGGGGCGACATCTGCGACCCGGGAGTTGTCGGCTCCGTCTTCCGGGAACACCCGATCGACGCCGTCGTCCACTTCGCGGCCGAGAGCCACGTCGACCGGTCGATCGAGGATGCTTCCGTCTTTGTCAGGACAAACGTCCTCGGCACCCACGTGCTGCTCGAAGCGGCGTTGAGCCACGGTGTCGGGCGGTTCATCCACGTCTCGACCGACGAGGTCTACGGGAGCATCAAGTCCGGGTCCTTCCGGGAGACGGACAACCTGAACCCCTCGAGCCCCTACTCGGCTAGCAAGGCGGCCTCGGACCTTCTCGCGCGCTCATACTATATCACCCACAATCTCCCCGTCATCGTCACCCGTTGCACGAATAACTTCGGACCCTACCAGTACCCGGAGAAACTCATCCCGCTCTTTGCGACCAACCTCCTCGAGGGGAAGAAGGTCCCGGTCTACGGCACCGGCAAAAACGTCCGTGACTGGATCTACGTGCTCGACCACTGCCGGGCGATCGATTTCGTCCTCCGCCACGGGGAGCCCGGGGAGATCTACAACATCGGCGGCGACAACGAGAAGAGCAATCTCGAGATCACCGGGGGGATCCTCAGGGCCCTCGGAAAGGACGAGTCGATGGTCGAGTACGTGCGCGACCGGCCGGGGCACGACTGGCGGTACTCGCTCGACTCCTCGAAGCTCCGGGCGATGGGCTGGAAGCCGGAGTTCGACTTCGAAACCGCCTTACGGGCGACCGTTCAATGGTATACCGGGAACGAATGGTGGTGGCGGCCATTAAAACGGTGATCTTCGGCGCATATGGGATGCTCGGCCACGATCTCGCAGCAGTCTTTCCCGGAGCGGTTCTCCGCGGCCGTGAACTGGATATCACCGACGAGCGGGCGGTTTCTGCGTGCATCCGCGATCTCTCTCCCGATCTGGTCGTCAACGCCGCGGCCTATACCGACGTCGACGGGTGCGAGGATAACCGGGACCTGGCGTTTGCCGTCAACGGAGAGGCGCTCGCGTACATCGCGTCCGCCTGTTCCGACGCCGGGGCCGTGCTCGTCCACTACAGCACGGACTACGTCTTCGACGGCTCGAAGACGGAATATACCGAGTCCGACGCGCCGAATCCCATCAACGTCTATGGGGCCTCCAAACTCCTCGGGGAGCAGAATATCGTGGAGACCACGGACGATTACCGGATCATCCGCACGTCCTGGCTCTTCGGGTGGCACGGGAAGAACTTCGTCGAGACCATGCTCTTCCTCTCGGGGCAAATGGATCAGGTCCGGGTGGTGAACGACCAGGTCGGGAAGCCGACATATACGGTCGACCTTGCCCGGAAGACACCGGAGATTGTCAGTCTTGAGCCGGGGATCTACCACGTCACGAACGACGGTGTCTGCTCGTGGTACGAATTTGCCCGTGCGATCATCGCAAACGTGGTACCCTGTTCGAGCGCAGAGTTCCCGCGGAAGGCGAAACGCCCGGCCTACTCGGTGCTGGCGAACACGAAGACGGCCCCGCTCCGGCACTGGAGCGATGCGCTTGCCGATTATCTGAACGCAAAAGGTGAATCTGATTGAAAGGCGTAATTCTTGCCGGGGGTACCGGGTCTCGGTTGTATCCCCTGACGAAGGTGACGAACAAGCACCTGCTGCCCGTATACGACAAACCGATGATCTGCTATCCCCTGGAGAAACTGATTGGCGCCGGCATCGAGGAGATCATGATCGTCTCCGGCCGGGGGCACGTGGGCCACTTCCTCGAGCTGCTCGGCTCGGGCTCGGAGCTCGGCGTCAGCATCACCTACGAGATCCAGGAGGGGGCCGGGGGGATTGCCGAGGCGCTCGGCCTCGCCCGGAAATGGGCCGGGACGGACAGTGTCGCGGTCGTTCTTGGGGACAACATCTTCGAGGACGACTTCCGGGAGGACATCGAGTCGTTTGATCGGGGCGCGAAGGTCTTCTTAAAGGAGGTTCCCGACCCGCAGCGGTTCGGGGTGGCCGAGGTCAACGGCAGCCGGATCCTCTCGATCGAGGAGAAGCCGCAGGCGCCGAAGTCGAACCTTGCCGTCACCGGGTTATACCTCTACGATGCGCGGGTCTTTGAGATCATCAGGACGCTCAAGCCTTCCGGCCGGGGCGAACTCGAGATCACCGACGTGAACAACGCCTATGTCCGGAACGGCGAGATGCAGTACAGCGTCCTCTCGGGATTCTGGAGCGACGCCGGGACGTTCGACAGCCTGATGCGGGCAAGCGTGATGGTCCAGCGGTACCGTATGAAGCAGGCGGAGTCGGCCGAGCGGCAGTGATAAGGGGGCGAGGGAGGGGATGATCAGCGTCGTCGTCACGAACTACAACGGTCGGCAGTACCTGCCGGACTGCCTCTCCTCTCTTGCACTACAGACCTGCCGGGACTTCGAGACGATTCTGGTCGATAACGCTTCTACCGACGGGAGCGTGGAGTTTGTCGAGGAGCACTACCCGGAGGTCAGGTTCGTCCGGAACCGCGAGAATCTGGGGTTCGCCGGGGGGACGAACACCGGTATCCGGGCCGCTCTGGGAGAGTATGTCCTCACCCTGAACAACGACACGAGGGCCGAGCCGGGCTTCGTTGAGCACCTCCGGAACGCCATGGAAGCCGACACCGCGGTGGGAATGTGCGCCGCGAAGATGCTCTTTCCGGACGGTTCGATCAACTCCACCGGGATCTGCATCTCGCGGAGCGGCGCCGCCTGGGACCGGGGGATGTACGAGCCGGATCATGGGCAGTACGACCGTCCCGAAGAGGTCTTCGGCCCCTGCGCCGGCGCCGCCCTCTACCGGCGGGAGATGCTCGACGAGGTCGGGCTCTTCGACGAGGACTTCTTCTGCTACATGGAGGACGTGGACCTGGCGTTCCGGGCGCGGCTTGCGGGATGGACGTGCCGGTATGTGCCGGAAGCGAAGGTCTACCATCACCACGGCGGGACGGCGGGGGTCGGGACCGATTTCGCCGTCTACCATGGGAACCGGAACGTCGTCTGGTACGTCGTGAAGAATTTCCCTTCGCGGCTGCTCGTCACCTCGATCCCCTGGATACTGGGGAGGAACCTCGCCGTCGTGCCCTACTACGCGGTGAGGGGACGGGGATGGGCCATCGCCAGGTCCAAGGTCGATGCAGTACGGGGCATTCCCCGGATGCTTCACAAGCGTTCCACGATCCGGCGGAGCGTGCCGGAGAGTGATATCAGGCGATTCACACAGACATGGAGTAATATAGGGAGACCCCCACATGTGGCTTGTTGATTACAGAGATCTCATCTGGAACCTTACGATCAGCGACCTGAAGGTCAAGTACCAGAGTTCGGTGCTCGGGTTTGCCTGGTCACTCTTAAACCCGCTTCTGATGATGCTGGTCCTCTACTTCGTCTTCAGCAACATCTTCCGGTTCGAGCAGGAGAACTTCGCGCTCTACCTCCTGATAGGGATCATCGCGTGGCGATTCCTCGCCAACGGGACCATGACGGCGATGGGCTCGATCGTCGGCAGGCCGGGCCTGGTGACCAAACTCTACATCCCCCGCCAGATCCTGGTGATGAGCTCCGTACTCTCGAGTTTCATCAGTTCCATCCTCGAGTTCGCGGTGCTGATCCCGCTGCTCTTCATCCTGGGTGCGAAAGTGACGCCGAACATCCTCCTCTTCCCGTTCGTGCACGGGATCTACTTCCTGATCGTCTACGGCGCATCCCTGGTCCTCGCCTCACTCTTCGTCTACTTCCGGGACTTAAACCAGGTCTGGGACGTAGTCCTCCAGGCGGGGTTCTTCTTATCGCCGATTGTCTACCCCATCAGCATCATCCCGGCGGCGTTCCTCGAGTACTACATGCTCAACCCGATGACCGTGCTCATCGAGACCTACCGGGAGTTCCTGCTCTACGGGGTGACGCCATCTCTAGCGAGCCTTCTTGCCCTCCTCGCCGTGGGGGCTGTGATGGTCGCTGCAGGAACCCTGATCTTCAAGCGACTCGAGCGCCGGTTCGCGGAGGAGATCTGAATGAATAACGATGAAGCGATCGTGGTCGACCACCTCAGCAAGGAGTTCCGGATCCCCCACGACCGCAAGGTCACCATGTACGAGCATATCATCGGGCTTCTCAAGGGCGGGAAGTACTCCTACGAGCAGTTCCAGGCCCTGGACGACGTCTCCTTCACCGTCCGGCGCGGGGAGACCTTCGGGGTCATCGGGCCGAACGGGAGCGGCAAGAGCACGCTCCTGAAGATCCTCGCCGGGGTGCTCTACCCCGACTCCGGGAAGGTCCGGGTGAACGGCAAGATCGCCCCCTTCCTCGAGCTCGGGGTCGGGTTCCAGCCCGACCTCACGGCAAAGGAGAACATCTTCCTCTACGGCTCGATCATGGGCCTGACCCGCAAAGAGATCGGGAAACGGTACGATGAGATCCTCGACTTCTCCGAGCTTCGGCGCTTTGAGAACATGAAACTCAAGAACTTCTCGTCGGGGATGGCGGTCCGGCTCGCGTTTGCGACGGCCGTCCAGACCGATCCCGACATCCTGCTCGTGGACGAGGTGCTCGCCGTCGGCGACGAGGCCTTCCAGCGCAAGTGCGGCGAGAAGATCGAGGAGATCCGGCGCCAGGGGAAGACGATTATTATTGTCTCGCACGCCCTCGGGACGGTGCAGGAGTTGTGTGAGCGGTGTATGCTGCTGAAGAGCGGCAGAATTCTCGCATCGGGGGAGACCGGCAAGGTGGTCGAGGAGTATCTGCGGATCTCGGCGGCGGGGTCGTAGGCGTGATGGTTTTTGGTTCAGAAAGAGATTTACAGAGAAGGTAGGCAAATGAGTCCGATTTACGAAGAACACCGCTCAACCAGGTACGAACCGCCGGTTATCGACCTGAAAAATAAAAACAGCAGTCAGGTCCTCCTGATCGAACTTACCGGCAGGAATAAAGATGTCCTTGAGGTCGGCACGTCCACCGGCTACGTCAGCCGGGTCCTTAAAGAGCGGGGGAATACCGTCACCGGCATCGAGATTGACCCGGAAGCCGGCGAGATTGCCGGGCAGCACTGTGATTCGATGATCGTCGGGGATATCGAGAAACTTGACCTCGATGCCTACCTTGCTCCCTCTTCCTTCGACGTGATCATCTTCGGGGATGTTCTGGAGCACCTGGCCTCCCCGGAGGATGTGCTCAGGAAGGTGAAGAAGTATCTCCGGCCGGATGGGTACCTGGCCGTATCTCTGCCGAACGTCTGCCATGGGGACGTCATCTTAAACCTGCTCATGGGTGACTTCAAGTATACCTCGATAGGGCTTCTGGATGCCACCCACTTGCGCTTTTTCGGACTCAGGAATATCATTGATCTCTTTAGCCGTTGTGGTTACTCTATAACCGGTCTTCATACGACTGTATTCCCTGTAGGGGGAACCGAACAGAGGCTTGATCCCGGGGTTGTTCCGGAAGATCTTGCCAACTTTGTGAAGTCGCTTCCGAATTCCAGTGTTTATCAGTATATTTTTAAAGCAAGCCCTTCCCCTACCCCGGAAGCGGTGGAGGCAGTTCCTGCGCCGGATCTTGATGGTCTGTTTCGCGGGGCCATCGAGGGGAGTATTCAGGCTGAAATTAAACCTTTGCTGGAAGAACTTAGCGCATACGAAGTACGCACGGTCTCGCTCGCTGAACAGGTCGAGCAGTTGACAGAGGAAACTCAGTCGTTGCAGGTGACTATCTCGGGGCGTGATGGACAGATTGCTTCACTCAATGAGCAGACCCGACAACAGGCAATTCAGTTAATGCAATTGTCCAACGAGCTCGCCAGTATGAAGGAAAGTATTGTGTGGCAGTTGTTGATGAAATTTCATAATGGATTTATTGAGAAGACTCTCCCTCTGAACACAAGGAGGCGTCATTTTTACGATCTTGGATTGAAAGGTTCCCGTATGCTTGTACGGGAGGGTCCCAGGAGAACCATCTCTGAATATAAAAAATATCGAGCATTCAGACGGGGGATATCTGATGGTTGTAAACCTGGGCTGCCTCTAAATCGAACTGTAATGGCAGCGGAAAAAATTCAAGAATTGAATGAAGAGATAAGGCAGTTTAATTATCTCCCAACTATTTCAATAATAACTCCTGTATACAATGTTGATGGAGACTATCTGAAAGTTTGTATTAACTCGGTTCTTGATCAGGTGTATCAAAACTGGGAATTATGTCTTGTTGATGATGCAAGCAACAAAAGACATGTCGTTCGAATTTTAAAGGAATTTGAAGGATTTGATGAAAGGATCCGGATTGCCTATAATCAAAATAATTGCGGAATTAGCGAGACAACGAACAGGGCAATACAGATGTCTACCGGCGAATTCATCGCATTTTTAGATAATGATGATGTACTGGCACGTGACGCCCTCTTTGAAGTAGTAAAACACCTCAACTGCCACCCCGATGCTGATGTCCTGTACAGCGATGAAGATAAAATATCCCCTGCTGGAACTCTTTGTGAACCGTTCTTTAAGCCGGACTGGTCGCCAGAGTTTTTTAGAGGGGTTATGTATGTTGGACATCTCCTCACGATAAGGAGGACAGTTGCAGAAGAAGCGGGTCTCGTCGATAGGCAATTTGATTTTGTTCAAGATTATGAGTTCATGCTGAGGGTTTCGGAGAAAACAGACAGAATATATCATATCCCGAAAATTCTTTATCACTGGAGGAAGACGGCGGGGAGTGTTGCCTCAGATGTTGGTTCAAAAGGGGATATTAGCTCGATTCAGGTGCGGGCGGTGAATGCCCATCTCAAACGGCTGAACCTGGCTGCAGAGGCACGGCCAGGCCCGCTGCCACACAGGGCGGTTATAGTGCCGGGGGAGCGAAGCCAGTACCCCCTCGTTAGTATAATTATACCTACCAAGGATAGACCCGATTTAATAGGGAGATGTTTAAAGAGCATCTTTGATACGACCACCTATCCTCATTTTGAAGTTATCGTCATTGATAACGGGACAACAGACGAAGATGCTATTAGAATTATTCAATCTTATCCTGTCATGACCGTTCATTACAATGACGCATTTAATTATTCAAAGATGAACAATTATGGGGTGCAGTTTGCCAATGGTGAATATCTCATCTTCCTCAATAATGATACGCAGATTCATACAAAGGACTGGATTGAACAATTATTATACTATGCTGAACAACCGGATGTTGCGGCAGTGGGACCTTTACTCCTCTATCCCGACAATACGGTGCAGCATGCGGGGGTGGTGCTTGGCTTCCGAGGAACCGCAGATCACATTATGAGGCACTACCTTCCCGAGTGGGACGGGTACGCGGGATCACTGATTTGTGCTCGAGAGGTTTCTGCGGTAACTGCTGCTTGTATGATGGTAAAAACCAAGGTTTTTCGTGATGTTGGCGGATTTAATGAGTATTATCTTGTCCATTATCAGGATGTAGACCTATGTTTGAAGTTTTTATCAGAGAGTTACAGGATAATCTTCACGCCTAGGGTGGTCATCACCCATTATGAATGTGCCACTCGTGGCAGACAGAAGTACAATTATATCGATCGTTACCTGCTGATCGATCAATGGGAGAAACTGCTCAATCGGGATAGATACTATAACCCGAATTTTGATATCTCGGTCTACGATGATCAGAACTCTGGATATGCAGTCAAGATACTTGATGAGGTGTATTAATGGCAAATATAATCTTTATCACCTACCACGATTTCACAAGTAACAGTGCTATCCAGATTCACACCTTTGCAAACCAGCTCGTGAAACTTGGGCATACCTGTATCGTCGCTGTTCCCTCTAATAAGCATACGGTTTATGACGCCATTGGGGGAGATGTATTGTATACCCCGTTTGAGTTTTCTGAACTGAGGGCAGCGAAGAACCTCTTTCAGGACGGGAGAGGCCCAGATATAGTTCATGCTTGGACTCCGCGGGAAATCGTCAGGAAAGAATGCATCCCACTGGTCAAACGGTATAAATGCAAACTCATTGTACATCTGGAGGATAATGAAGAGCAGATCCTCAGCGATCATCTTTGTAGGACGATCCAGCAATTGCGGTCTTGTTCGGAAAAAGAAATCAGTTCAATGACGCCGGATCATCTCTCCCATCTGTATTATTATAAAGATTTTTTAAAAATGGCTGATGGGATCACCATCATTATGGATAGACTTTCCGAATTTATCCCCGATAACAAAGAATATATGGTATTATGGCCCGGAGTCGACTGTTCACGCTTTGATCCAGAACGTATCGATAAAGGATTGAGACGTTCCTTTGGCATAGATGACGATATGGTGGTCTTATGTTATACTGGAAACGTTCATGCATCAAACTATCGGGAGGTACGGAGTCTGTATCTAGCTGTAGCATTACTGAACAGAGTTGGGATTCCCACCAGATTGATCCGCACAGGGGTGGACCATGTGGCATTCCTTGGCGATGACTCAACGTGGGCACATCAGTATTCGATCGAACTCGGGTTTGTTCCGCATGAAATGATCTCCGATCTGTTAAGGGTCGCAGATATGCTAGTTCAGCCGGGAAAAGCAGATGAATTTAATGCATATCGTCTCCCTTCAAAACTGCCAGAGTTCTTCTGCATGAGAAAGCCTGTCATCCTCCCAAGGGCTAATATTGGGCGTTTTATTATTGATGGAAAAGAGGGGATACTGCTCAATGGTGGCGGAGCCATCGAAATTGTGGAGAAGATACGGGATATAATAGAGGATCCTGCACTGGCTATCGAGTTATCGCACCATGCCGAGGAGTTTGCAAAGCGATTGTTTGACATCGATACAAATACAAAAAAGCTGAGTTCATTTTACAAAATGATCATGGGTATCCATCCAGATGACGGTCATCTATCTGGAGTACAAGGAGAAAAATCATGTTTAAAGCGGCTATAGGGACGCAGAGGATGTCGGGTCACAGCACACAACACGTTCAAGAGAGGTAGTATATGACGAAAACCGCTTTGATCACAGGAATTACAGGACAGGATGGCTCGTACCTTGCCGAACTCCTCCTCTCGAAGGGGTATGAAGTACATGGCCTCATCCGGCGCTCATCCACCTTTAATACAAGCCGGATAGACTCGATCTATGTAGATCCGCATGATCCGGAGGCAAAACTTTTTCTTCACTATGGAGATCTCAGCGACTCCGAACAGATATCAAATATCATCTACAATATCCGGCCTGATGAGATCTATCATCTCGGCGCACAGAGTCATGTCCGCGTGAGCTTTGATACGCCTGAATATACAGGAAATGTCACCGGTCTTGGGACAACCCGACTCCTTGAGGTTCTCCGGCGAAGTAACAGCAATATCCGCTTCTATCAAGCATCATCGAGCGAGATGTTCGGATCTGCCTCCCCTCCCCAGGGGGAGGACACTCCCCTCTGCCCCCGGAGCCCGTATGCCTGTGCGAAGGTCTATGCATACTGGATGGCACGAAATTACCGGGAGGGATATAATCTCTTCGCCTGTAACGGCATTCTCTTCAATCACGAGTCCCCGCGCCGGGGTGAGACCTTTGTCACCAGAAAAATCACCCGTGCCATCCCAAACCTCCTGTCGGGGAAGGAGAAGTACCTCTACCTTGGCAACCTTGACGCACGGAGGGACTGGGGCTTCTCCCCGGAGTATGTCGAGTGTATGTGGAAAATGCTCCAGAAGAGGGAGGCGGACGATTATGTCCTCGGAACCGGGGAGACTCACTCGGTACGGGAGTTCCTGGAAGAGGCCTTTTCGTATGTTGGGTTGCACGTCGATGAGCATGTCCGGATCGATCCAAAATACTTCCGTCCAACGGAAGTGGAGGTGCTGATCGCAGATGCTGAGAAAGCCCGGCGTGAGCTCGACTGGAGCCCAAAAGTGACGTTCCCGGAACTTGTCCGGATCATGGTCGATGCTGATATGCGTGCCACCGGACTTGAGCCGATTGGGGAGGGTGATGCCTCCCTCCAGAAACTCTTCCCGAAAAGATGGTGGAGAGCAGACTGAAACCATGAAGAGACGAAATATCTGCTACTATGTCAGCGACTATGGCAACGGTCATGCAGCCCGGGCGATAGCAATCATTCGTCGTATCCAGGAAGAGTGGGAAGATGCACGGATCCATGTCAGAACCGCTGGCCCCACCCACTTTATGCAGCAGTCCCTCCGTTCCTGCATCCACTACCATGTCAAGAACGATATCGGGGTTATCCTTGATCAGGAACATCTCTCTGTTGATCGGGAAAGAACCGAAGATCTCTTCAGGACATGGATGGGATCCTGGGACGATTACCTGCTCCACGAGGAGAATTTCTGCAGGGAGGAGCAGATCGACTGCATTTTATCAGATATCGCGCCACAGCCCTTTATTATCTCGGAGAGTCTGTCGATTCCTAGTATCGCGATCTCAAACTTTACCTGGTATGCAGTCTTCTCTGCGCTCTTTGGCCAAGTAGATGAGATCGATATGCTCCGTGAGGCATATCAGCACGCCGATCTGGCGCTTGTCCTCCCGTTTCATGAGCCCATGGAAATATTTCATAAAAGACAAGAAATTGGGCTGGTCTCACGATCGATCATGGTAGACCGGGAGCATCTTCGGAAGAACTGCGGCGTGATGCCCGACGATCGGCTCGTGTACGTCGGTTGCGGGCAGGTACCCCATCCTCTACTGAAGAAAGCCCTACAGAAGATCACAGAACCCGGGATAAAGTTCCTCGTCTCGTCAAACGTGGATCTCAAAGGGGAGCAGGTGATTGCAATTCCAAAAGGTGAGATTGAGACGCAGAATTATATGGCAATCTGCGATCTCATCGTAACAAAATGCGGATACAGCACCATATCGGAGGCGGTATCCGCCCAGGTACCCGTTCTCCTCTACCGGCGGGAAGGGTTCTCTGAAGATGCATACCTTATCCGGGGTGTTGAACGGATTGGTGCTGGGAGAGAGATTTCATGGCGGTCGTTCATCGAAGGGGACTGGATAACGGAGGTTGACATGATGGATTTACGCAATTCCTTTAAATTCACACAGCCATTTTCATCTCATGGAGTTGATGATATGATGACCTGCCTTGCGGAGGTAGTGCGGTGACGTTCTGGGATGAGAAGCAGATTCTCCTCACTGGAGGAGCAGGGTTTCTTGGCTCGTATGTTGTTGAAGAATTGGCATCGCGGGGTGTTACAGGTGATCAAATCCGGATCTCCCGGAGCAGGGATGCCGATCTTCGGAAATGGGACTCATGTGTTGGGGCTGTCCACGATTGTGACATTGTCATCCATCTCGCTGCTCGTGTTGGAGGGATAGGGTACAACCAGAAGAACCCGGCCACGCTTTTCTACGACAATGCGATAATGGGTATCAATTTGATCGAGGCGGCACGGCTGGAGGGTGTCGAAAAGTGTGTCATCGTCGGCACAGTCTGTGCTTATCCTAAGTTTACCCCGGTTCCATTCCGGGAAGACGATCTCTGGAATGGCTACCCTGAGGAGACGAACGCCCCGTACGGACTTGCAAAGAAGATGCTGCTCGTCCAGTCCCAGGCATACCGGGAGCAGTACGGGTTCAATTCCATCTACCTTCTACCTGTGAACCTCTACGGGCCACGGGACAATTTTGATCCGGAAGGATCCCATGTGATCCCTGCGCTCATCAAGAAGTTTGTCGAGGCGACAGAGCAGGGAACTGATGAAGTTCAGGTCTGGGGGACCGGCACTGCATCACGCGAGTTTCTCTATGCGGGGGATGCAGCGCGGGGGGTCGTTCTTGCGACCGAGCGGTATAATAAACCAGAGCCGGTGAATATCGGATCGGGAAGGGAGATTACAATCCGTGATCTCGTTAACCTTATCGTTGAGATGACCGGATACACTGGCAGAGTCGTCTGGGACAGGACGAAACCAGATGGCCAGCCACGGCGGTGTCTTGACACCTCGCGGGCGGAAGTAGAGTTTGGATTTTCGGCACGGATGGGATTCCAGGAAGGAATCCGACGGACTATCGATTGGTATACCAGCCGCGATCTGTAAATTGTATCGATTTTTGCGACCTTTATCCGGACAGGGGTGGTAAACCCCTCTCTTAATCTTTTGACTGCCTGATTATGAGTCTTCCTAGTATTGTTGCCATTTGATCATTCGGGTACAATATTATGTTTGATCTCTTGGATTGTTGGGGACCAAAATCAAGGGCATTTAAAATCTGATTTAAACGCTCAAAAATCGATCCATCCCTCCATTGACACCTTATTCGTGTGGGGAGAACCGGACGAGCGTTGACAGCACCTTTACATCATAACCGCACAAGACTGAATTGAAACTACTTTTCTGAAGGGGAACTGGTCATAAGGGACAGCGCCACGCCATAAGTAATGGCCTGTTGCTGATAGATAATAAGTCTCTACATCTTCTTTTAGTCGATTCATCAAAATTGAATAATCACTATCAATTTGTTCGAAGGGGTAGTCGGGCTCTTGCAGTTTTAATTGACAATGAAGAATTTGCTTTAAATTATCTTCATGGAATTCGCTTCCCCAACCCTGAACGACGTGATCGATACAATGAATTGACTTCCCGCCAAGGCGTAAAAATTTACGAATGCCCTCATAAATACACTGATGTGTTTCTCCATGAATATGTTCTAAAACCGAATTGGAAAAAATACAATCGAAAGAAGCGGGATCAATTCCTGATAAATCTGGGCTGAATAGATCTTTAATTATTTTCACGTGGGGGTACTGTTGGCAGTATAAGGCATACTCGGTTGGGCCGTTTCCTGCTCCTTCATAGGGATCAACTAGAGTTACCTGATATCCTAGTTCCGCTAGAATTCCGCAGATGATGGGTTCTCCTCCTCCAATTTCTAGAAGTTTTCCCCCTAGAGGTACTTGACTGAGAATCGTTTTTATTACCCAGGGTCTTTGAACGTTTTTAAGATCGCCGTGGAGTTTACAAATTTCAGGGAGATGATCCGCACTATCACAAAAATCTCTAACCGTTGCATAACTCAGTGTTTCTAGCGGTCTAGGTTGAGCATAACGGGCAATCAAAGTTTTTCTAGAGGCTTGATTGAGATGGCAGAGGGGTTGAAACAATCGATGTATGTGCATTTTCTCCACTATTTAATTATGAATAAACTGATACTTCAATCCTCCTCTTTCAGCCCCGTGCTCAGTAATCCACGGATTTGGATGCCTCAAACCATCCCCTGGCCAACAGCTAGCACAAGGGCGAAAGATCTGTATGTAGGTGCAAGTCCCTCTCAACCCTTACCGAAACCGGGGAGAACTTGCAGACAGAATGGCTACCTAGAACCTAAAAGATGTTTCCCATGTGCCATTGCGAACTGTGTCAGCAGCCCGACCGTCCCGTTCTGAGTCCATATCATCCAATCTGACCTATTCTAAACTCCGGTCGGAGTGGCCATTGAGAACTATCGATTCACTCGATCACTAGGGCGTCAGGGCAGTACCCCATGAGACGTCGTTTTGCTATTTCCTTGAGATACCTCAATATGAGTTAACTGCAATGAAAAAGTGCCGAGGTCTTTGCCTGTCCTCTTTCGCGGCATCAAGCACTCAAACAGAGAAAAGTGTATCAATTTGTGACCGACTTCACGAGCGATTCCTACTGCTGAACGACCGCTAGAAGCAACGAACCTTACATCGTGTGAAGCCTGCGTAAACAGTCAACAAAAGAGTTCTATTAGTATGTTACTCTCTATATGACTACTAAGAACCAGTAGATAACATTGGCCGTGTACCGGCCTGTCAAGGGCGCCTCGAAGGTCGGACACACGAATATCTGGATCGCTCGGCATCGGAAATCCTTCTCTCCGGTGAAACACGGCCGGAGTCGTTCTAAATGTATCCAGCAATCGAAGATACACATAATTCAAAGCATTATTAAGCATGATTGTGAGGGATTAAACAACATCTGGCGTCAGACGGGGGCCCCCTCCCGGCAGAGGCATTTTGGGGCGAACTCGTTATGAATTGTCGATATGTGCGCCATCTAATTTGGATGCTTCCATCTCATGAGCAGGAAGCTGCCTGGAGATCAAGGGGGTGGTGAAAAATTTCTATGTTGGACAACTGATTTAGATGAATGAAAGGAGCGTCATCGAAAAGAGCGGTGTGAGGGAGTAGATTCGAGATGTGCTTAGTTAGAAACTTTGATTATTTCCAAAAAGAATGTTACTACTGGAATAATCGGATCCACAGCATTGTCTTTTATTGTAGTTAATATGGTGTCAAAGATGAAGGTTCTAGATCGCTATATGGCATATCTCAAGGGTCATCGTGAAGATCTTATCGTAATTTTATTCTTTTCCCTCGTGAGTTTCTTTTATCTGGGCGCTAATATTTTTGCAGGTCAGATTGTCGCTCCGATGGATCTCCTCCTTCACTATCCTGGTTGGAGCAATACCGGTATGGATATACCGGTCTTTAATCTTGAGAGATCTGACATTTTAGATTCCCAAATTCCTATGTGGAATTTTGCAAGGGATTCAATTCTAAATGGTCTGCTTCCGTTATGGAACCCTTTCGTTGCAGGTGGCAGTCCAGCTCTCGCTACATTTACTACATCGCCATCGCTTTTAACGCCAAGTTTTTTTGTATTCCTCGTTTTCGGTGGGGGAGTTGGCTTTACTTTATCACTACTTGCTAAGTTATTTTTTGCAGGGTATGGCGCTTATAAACTCTGTCGCACCGAATTGACGGTACTTCCGTCCATATTTGGAGGTATCACCTACATGATGTGCGGCTTTAACGCGTCTTGGTTAATGTGGCCGCATGTAACAACAAGTATGTGGATCCCCTGGGTGTTGTGGGGCATAATTCTGTTAAACAGGGAACGAACACGCAAGAGAATATTCTTTGTTGCCATTCCTGTTGCCCTGCTAATCTTTGGTGGCTTTCCCTTTGTCACTTTTAGCGGGCTAGCGCTTGGCAGCTTGTTTGTCTGCTGGTTAGTACTCATCGATTTCGTGAAGAAAGATCGAATCTCCGGGTTAAAGTCTGGTATCTTGCTATTCTCCGCAACATTTGCGGGCATCGGGTTAGCAGCGGCTCAAATTCTGCCGTTTGCTGAGTGGCTTGCGCAATTTGATAAAAGTTGGCGTCATGGGGGTTCTATTCTCTCTCTGAACGATCTGGACATTTTATGGACTCCATTTAAGTACACGCACGATTTTGGGACGAACATAGTCCCTCAAGTTGAAAGATGTGGGTATGTCGGTATACTTACGTTATTGTTCTCGATTGTTGCAATAGGCTTTATTCTAAAATATAGGAAAAACGCATTGACTCCATTGTCCCCTCTGTTCTGGGCACCCATCATATTTCTTATAATGATCCCTGTCTTTACAATTTCTCCCCTATCCACTATAGTTTACCAATTACCGATATTCAATTCAAATGTAAATACTCGACTGCTTGTTTTATTGGGTTTGTCCTTCTCGATAGTGGGAGCGTACGGACTAGACGCATCCATTAAGGTTATTAGTAAACTGAATCGCAATCATAGCAGGTTTTTTGAAGGTTGTGTCACAGTTTTTCTCCTTGCCATTATCGGAATACATATTGCTACTATGGCTCCAGTTGGGATGTCACAAAATGCTGTCGTTCCGGCGGAGTCATTTTATCCAATCGCTCCCACCATCAGTTACGTTCAAAGCAATTTACAGCCGGGTCAAAGCGTTCTAGCTACATCGGCATATATGATTTCCGGGACGTTGACTTACTATGGCATTTCCGATTGGTTTGCGCATACTTATCATCGGGATTCAGAAAAATTTGTGTTACTTCAGGTTGTCACGTTACCAGCAGATTCTTGGAAAACTGCAGCAATATATGATTTTAACCGAATCAACTTGGAATCACCCCTTATAGACAAACTCGGTGTCCGTTATGTTCTGACCGCTGAAAAATTACCTCAGGATCTCAACATCACGAAATGGCAAATCATGTCATTCGAAGACAAAATCATCGTTCTTGAGAATAAGGATTGTCCTCCTGGCGCATACCTCAGCACCCCTTCAGGGGAGGTTTATCCTTCCTCGTATGATGCTGTTGTGGTGACTGAATATTCTCCAAATTATCGGGAGTATCACATATACTCTCCTGATGGAGGTGTATTTGTTACCACAACCCGTATTTGGCCCGGTTGGGTTGCTTATTGTAACGATCAACCCGTTCCGATCAAGCCCTATTTGGGCATACTACAATCAGTGGAAGTACCGGAAGGTGAATCCGTCATAAAGTTCACATATGTGCCTTATTCTTTTTATATCGGGCTGGTGATATCGCTGGCAACACTTGTCTTGCTCTTGCTTATCCCTAGGAAATATTTTAATTTTTAATGAAGAACTGGTCGCCATTGTATTTGCCTTAGAAGCCCCTCAAGGGGGAGACCGGGCTTAAGGGTGGGTATCTAACCCGCGTCCCCCCTCACCCCCGCCCCCGCTCGACACTGATCGCGTACTGGTGATTCCGCGTCCTTCTGACGTTGATCTCCCGCACCGCCCGGCCGTGCCGCCGGATCTCGTCGGCGACCGCTCGCGGGACGAGGAAGAGCGGCACCGGGGACACGCTTATCTCTTCCGGTGAGGATGTACCAGTGGCGGCCTGGCCGACGGTGCGGTCACACTTC